>Ga0256914_1001950_pt1 | contig 17677 bp, 14 predicted proteins | sample HulkmetaG_FD_191571 | JGI IMG/M metagenome (GOLD analysis project Ga0256914, IMG submission 191571) | Hydrothermal chimney microbial communities from Main Endeavour vent field at the Juan de Fuca Ridge, Pacific Ocean - Hulk | ecosystem: Environmental > Aquatic > Marine > Hydrothermal vents ... | reverse complement strand
AAAGAAACAGCTACGCTGGCGTACGCTGCGTAGCTGTCCTGATGTAGCACCCTCGGAGGGATTCGAACCCCCAACCCACAGTTCCGAAGACTGTTGCTCTGGCCATTGAGCTACGAGGGCTTGTATCGTCAAGTATAGAGAGCCCTCATCCTGGTGTCAAGTTCTGAGCCGCGCCAGGCAAGGGCAATGACCCACATCTCGTTTGAAGGCGCCGGCGCCCGTCGTCGCCGGATTGCGGGTCATCACTGCGTATAAATCGGACGCGGCCTATTTGCACAGCGATGGTTCTTGGGCAAACCAACGGGGGGACGCTCACTATTTCCGCTTCTTGGGAATGAACTGATCCAACTTCATCACTGCAAAAAGGCGATACTCCACAGCCTCGGGCAGAGCAGGAGGCTTTTCGCGCAACTGGTGCACCAGATACAAGGTTTTGTTCAAGGTGTCGAATACCACCCGGCAGTTCTCGCACTCGGCCAGATGGGCTTCCAACTCCTCACACAATTCGGGCGAAAGCTTGTGGTCGATGTAGTCATTGAGGTGCGATAACACACGACCACACTCATTTTTTTCATGCCGGTGGGGTCGAACAGGAGAATCGCTCATAACGGGATGCCGATGTCAGGCTGGTTGAGTGAAATAAGGGGCCAGCGATTCGCGCAAGCGCAATCGGGCCCGATGCAATCGCACCTTGGCCGCGGATACGCTGATGCCCAGGATATTCGCGGTTTCTTCGGTGCTGTAACCTTCGATCTCTCTGAGGATGAAGACGGTGCGCAGGGTCTCGGGCAATTCGGCGATGGCCTTTTCCAGCACGTCGCGGGTTTCGCTGTTCATGGCATGGTCATCGGGCGCAAAAGCCCAGTCCTGCACTTCGCGATAGATATCGTCGCCGCCGTGCATTTCCACGGGGGCATCCAGCGAAACTTCGCGGTGCTTGCGCTTGCGCAGGTGCATCAGCGCTGCGTTGGTGGCAATGCGATGCAGCCAGGTGCCCAAAGCGCTGCGCCCTTCGAACTTGTGGATGTTCTTGCAGGCGCTGATGAAAGTCTCTTGCAGGACTTCCTCCGCTTCATCGGGGCTGTTGACCATGCGGATGGCAATGGCGTACACCCGAGGCGCATACTGCTTGATCATGCAGGCGCAGGCTTCGGGATCGCCGCGTTTCAGTCCTTCGAGAAGGGACGTTTCATCGGGGTAAATATCGAGATCGATTTCGATACCAGTCATTGGATGCAACTCGCAAGGGGTGCGTTACCTGTCCATGTTTGGGGGTGGAGATTCATCATACACCAAGCGCGGGCGGAGTGGGAAACCGGAAAGAGGGGAAACTATCCCAACACCGCCACCGTCTGCAGTGCGATCTCCAACTCCTCGTTGGTGGGGATGACCAACACCTGAACCGGACTTCCCTGGGCATGGATGGGCGTAACGCCATCAGGCCGGGCGTTGTTCTTCGCTTCATCCAGCGCGATGCCCAGAGGCTCCAGGCCCGCGCAGCTCATCTGCCGCACCAGAGGGCTGTTTTCGCCCACGCCGGCGGTAAAAACCAGTGCATCCACCCGGCCCAGCGCAGCCATGTACGCCCCGATATATTTCTTGATGCGGTACGTGTACATCTCCAGGGCCAGACGAGCGTTCTCGTCCCCGCTTTCCATCTTCTCGATGACGTCCCGCACATCGCTGCTGCCAGCAATTCCCAGCAAGCCCGATTGCTTGTTCAGCAGTTTGTCGATCTCGGCCAGCGACAGACCCAGATTGTTGGCCAGGTAGAAGATGATGGCCGGGTCCATATCGCCGCTGCGGGTGCCCATCATCAGCCCTGGCAACGGCGTGAAGCCCATGGTGGTGTCCACCGATTGTCCATTTTTCACCGCGGCCATGCTGGCTCCATTGCCCAGATGTGCAGTGATCAACGTGGTCTCGGCCAGGGGCTTGCCCAGCCATTCCGCGGCTTTCTTGCTCACATACAGGTGGGATGTGCCGTGAAATCCATAAACGCGCACGCCATGCTCTCGATAAAGTGCGTCGGGCAGCGCGTAGCGATAGGCCTGGGCGGGCATGCTCTGATGAAAGGCCGTGTCGAAGACCGCCACCTGCACAGCTGCAGCAAAGATGCGCCGGGCCACCAGGATGCCTTCCAGATTCGCAGGATTGTGCAAAGGCGCGTAGGGGATGAGCTCGCGAATGACCTGAATGACCTCATCGTCGATGACCACAGTCTTGCTAAAGCGTTCGCCACCATGCACCACCCGATGTCCCACCGCCGAAATCTCGGCGGGATCGCCAATGACAGCAATGCCGGATTCAGTCAAGAGGCCCGCGACCAGCTTCAGTCCTGTCTCGTGATCGGGCACGGGCGTCTCCCGCACCATGGTTTGCACGCCGCCATCGACATGAATCTCGTGCTTCACCCGGCTGCCATCCAGCCCGATGCGCTCCACCAGGCCGGAGCATGCCATCTGATGCGTTTCGGTATCGAAAAGTTTGTATTTGATTGAGGAACTGCCAGAATTGATAACAAGGATTTTCATTTGGTATACCTTTTGATTGGGAAGTGAGTCGCACCGTCGAATGAGCGACTCACTTCATCTATTTGCTCGCCACATTGGCGGCAATGAGGATGGGGTCCCAGACGGGCGCGAAGGGCGGCGCGTAGCTGAGATCCAGCTGAGCCAGATCGTACACAGTCCAGCCCTTGTGCAGGGCCGCGGCGATGACGTCGATGCGCTTGGACACGCCTTCCGCGCCCACCATCTGACCGCCCAGCAGCTTCTTGCCGCCCTTTTCGAAGACCAGCTTGACATGAATGGGGGGATGGGTGGGCATATAGTGGGCCCGGGCCGGCGCTTTGATGGTGACGCTGGCCGCATCGAAGCCCGCCTGCTGGGCCTCTCGCTCGCTAAGGCCTGTGCGGGCCACCTCCAGATCAAAAACCTTGACCACAGCCGTGCCCACGATGCCGCCGAAAGCAGCATCGCCGCCCGCGATGTTGGCGCCCGCGATGCGGCCCTGCTTGTTGGCCGTGGCGCCCAGGGGAATGTACGCGGGCTTATTCAGCACCCGATGCCAGGCCTCGGCCACATCGCCCGCGGCCCACACATGGGGCATGGTGGTGCGCTGATGATCATCCACCGCGATGGCGCCGGTCTCGCCGATGGTCACGCCCGCCTTTTCGGCCAGGGGAATGTTGGCCCGGGCGCCCACGCTGAACAGCACCAGATCCGCCTCCAACGCTTTATTCCCGGCAATGACCCGCTCCACCCGGCCATCGCCCTCAAAGGCCCGCACCGGACTTTCCAGATGCACGGTGACGCGGTGGCGGCTCAGCTCCTCCTCCACCAGTGCGGCCATGTCCGCGTCCATGTTGGGCAGCACCTGAGGCAGCATCTCCACCACATCCACGAACATGCCGTTGGCGGCCAGAGCCTCGGCCATCTCCAGACCGATGTAGCCGCCGCCCACCACCACAGCCTGCCAGGGATGCTTTTTGGCGATCCAATCCTTGATAGCGATGCCATCCTCCACCGTGCGCAAGGTGAAGATGCCGGGCAGATCCAGGCCCGGAATGGGGGGCTTCACCGCCACCGCGCCGGTGGTGATCAACAGATCGTCCCAGTCATCCTTGAAAATGGCCCCGGTTTCCAGATTTTTCACGGTCACCGTGCGCTCCACCACATCCACATCGACGACCTCGTGATGCACCAGCGCCCGGATGCCCTGTTGTGCGAACTGCTCCGGCGTGCGCACCACCAGTCCCTCGGCAGTGGGAATGTCGCCCTTGATGAAATAGGGCAGCCCGCAAGCGCCATAGCTCACGTAGCCCGATTTTTCATAAACAGTGATCTCCAGGTCCTTCTTGCGGCGTTTGGCCCGAGCCGCCGCGCTCATGCCCGCGGCCACGCCTCCGATGACGATGAGTTTCATCATGCCTCCTTGAAATAGAAGTGATACCTGATGTGCTGTTTTCGTCCATTTTGGTCTATTTTCGTCCATGTTCGTCGGCTTGTTAAGCAGAAGATGCTTGATAAGCCCGTTGATGCGCCATAAAAAGTTGCACATTAGGTAAGTGATGCTTCTATCTGATATTATCCCCCAGAAAGCGCCATTTGCGAAATGCCGCGGGGCATGAAGCCAGTTCTCACGCCCATATTTTTGTGTCCACGCCCATGATCGGTTAAAGTTGCGAAGAGCGTTTCCAACATCGATCCCTCTGGTCGGACCCACGGATGAACACAGACAAACCCGCCATCTCCCCGAACGCCCAACTGTTGAACAACATCATCATCGTACTGGTGGAGCCGTTGCAATCAGGCAACATCGGCATGGTGGTGCGGGCGATGATGAACATGGGCCTCTCCCGCCTGCGCATCGTCAACCCGCACAACTACGATTCCGACATCGTCAGCGCGGCAGCGCACCGCAGCGAGGCATTCCAAAAGAACATCGAATTCTACGACGACCTGGCCCAGGCTCTGGCCGATGTGAACCTGGTGGTGGCCGCCAGCAATCGCCGCCGAGAGTTGGGCCCGGAAATCCTCCCCCCCGACGAGCTGGCCCCCATCATCCTGAAACATGCGGAGATCGGCTCGCCCGCCATCCTGTTCGGGCGAGAGGATTGGGGCCTGCCCAACGAGATCGTCTATCGCAGCCATTACCAGCTCTACATCCCGGTCAATCCCGGTTACACCTCGCTGAACCTGGCCCAAGCCGTGCTGCTGACCGCTTACGACTTGCGGCGGGCGGTGCAAACCCCGCGAGACGACCTGCCCGAGGTCGCCATCGACCCTAAAGACCCGCCCGCGACCGACGCAGAATTCCGGGCCGCAGTAGACGCCATCCTGGAGGCGTTGGGCAAAGCTGGATTCTTCAAACCGGGGCAAGAGCCGGCCAAGCGCCTGAAGGTGGACAAAATCCTGCGCCGCACCAAACCGACATCGTCGGAGGCGGGCCTGCTGCGGGCCATGGGCTACGTGCTGGACCGGGAGCTCTCCTGCTCGAAATACGCGAAGCGTTGGGAGGAGCGAAAGCGACAGGAAGGAGTAAAGAAGGACGCTGACAAACGCGGATGAACGGTAACTACTCACGTCACCGTCATGTACGCTGCCACGGGAGCGTCATCTTTTGTCGGATGTCGTCAAACGTCACGAAATACGCCCGCCGCAGGCGCCCACGACCAAGTCACATCCCTTACCTGATGTGCGACTTTTCCGCTCTAAAAAACAGGCTTTGATGCTTTGATTTGCTGTTCCTCAAACCGACGAAGGGACGACAGGGCGAAGATGGGCGAAGAAAGATGCAGATTTCGTCCCCTTTGGTCACTTTTCGTCCATGTTCGTCAGCTTGTTCAGCGGAAAATGTTTGATAAGCCCGTTGATGCGTCATAAAAAGTTGCACATTGGGTATCCCTTGATACTTCACGCTTCACGCCCTGGCATTCAGACGCTTATCTAACCAGGACAAGCCGGATCCAAGAAGACAGCTCACGCAAAGCCGCAAGGGAAAACACAATCCTTCTGGGCGCACTTTGCGACTTGGCGTGAGATCATTGTTTAGCTCTGTGGGCTAAAATCTCACCGGTAAGATACAAAAGGAGGAACCCCATGCACTTGAACCCCTGGCTGCAAGATGCGCTGGCGCTGATCTTGACAGTGGTCGCCATTCAGGCGCTGGTGCTGATAAACGGCGTTTTGCAAAAACGGGAGATGCTGCCCACTTACATCACCCGGAAAATCATCCACATCTTCGCAGCTCCCATCTTCGTGCTATGCTGGATGCTCTACTCGGGCGCGGCGGCCAGCCGCTTCTTCGCGGCCATCGTGCCCCTGGCGTTCATCATCCAATTCGCGGCCATCGGGTTTGGCTGGCGAAAGGATGAGGCTTTCGTCAAATCCATGTCTCGCAGCGGCGATCCGCGGGAGCTGCTGGGCGGCACCATGCACTATGCGGTGGTCATGCTCATCGCGGTGTTGCTCTTCTTCACCAATGGCGAAAAGGATGTGTCATTCTCGCCCACGGCCATGTTCATTTTGGGATCCCTGGCTGGCGGCGACGGTCTGGCCGACATCATCGGACGACGTTTTGGCGGCAAGAGCTTCGGCATTGGCGACTCCACCAAGACCGTGGCGGGGTCGCTGGCCATGTTCGTCGGCTCAGCGCTGATGAGCCTGGCGCTGCTGGGAGTTTTCATGCTGCGCCTGCCATTCGGGCTGAAGGCATTTTTACTTCCCGCATTGCTGCTCAGCCTGCTGGCCGCCATTGTCGAGGCGCTCTCGCCCAAGGGTTGGGACAATTATCTCATTCCCCTGGCGGTTCTCGTCGGAATCCTGCTGATGGCGCGGCTGACTCCGGGCCTGTGGCCCTTCCCGGTCTTCGCTTTCTGATAGATGACAACGGCTTAGCACCGCCCCCGGGCCATGAGCATGCCCAGCGCCGAGAGCAGCACCCGCTCCTTGATCTCGCCCGAGCGCACCGCCTCCTTCACCCATTCCCACGAACGCCACTCCACCGCCACGAACTCCGCCTCGTCAAAGCGGGTGGACGCGCTGCTGTGCGCATCCCAGGCCCGAAATAGATGGATTTTCATGGCCGTCATGGCGGGATTATCCCAGAATGCGCCCAGGTATTCCCATCTCTCCGCCACATAGCCCGTTTCTTCGGCCAACTCTCGCTGCATGGCGGGCAGCAACTCCTCGTCTCCATCGACCAGACCGCCCGGCAGCTGCCAGATGACCTCCTGCACCGGGTACCGATACTCTCGCTCCATCAACACGCGATTCTGATCATCAAACACCAGCGCAGCCACGCCATCGGTAAAGCGATGGATGAGGGTGTAGTCATATTCCCGCCCGTCAGGCAGCGCCACCCGATCGATTTGAACGCGCATCCACTTATTCGTATAGATCTCGCGCGAGTCGAGACGTTTCCATGGGCGCAGCCCATCATACAGCTTCGATTTCTCTGACATTTTCACAATTCACCTTGTGGTGGGGAAGAAAACCAAAAGCCCGCGCCGCCAGCTCCTCATATGCAGACGACATGCGCTCATAGGCCATATCGCGCAACGCCTCCACGTCCTCTGCGGTCAGGCCAGCGGTAGAGATGGGCTCCAATACTTTGATCCAGACCCTGCCCGGGCGGGCGTGCCCCGCCACGGCATCCAACAGACAGTAGGAGGGACTGAACACCACAGGAACCAGGGGCGCCTGCAACTGAATGGCCATATGAAACGGGCCTTTCTTGAACGGCCCCAACCCCGCCCGGTCGGTATTGAGACGGCCCTCGGGAAAAATCCACAGATTGACCCGCTCGCGCCGCATGGTTTCGGCCAGCTCGGTCATGGCCCGGATGGATTGCTCCAGATCGCCGCGATCGATGAACACATTGCCCGCCTTCTCGAAAATCCAGCCAGCAATGGGGATTTTGCGCAGGCCCATCTTGGCCACCACAACCGTGCGAGGCGGATACACCTCCGCAATGATAGCGGCCTCGATGGTATGCTGGTGATTGTTCAGAAAAATGCAGGGCTGGTGCGCTGTCAAATGCTCTCGCCCCACCACTTCCACCTGGATAGGCGCAATCTTCTGCACGCCCCAGCGGATGAAACGCAGAAACGCCCGATCTGCATCATAACGCTCCTGATGATGAAACAACAGCCATACGCCCATGGCAAAGGGCGAGAGCAGCATCCATAAAATGATGAAGAATGAGCGTATCCAGGAGACGACCTTTTGCATAACCCCAATCCTAATCCAACTCCCGATTCGTATACAAATACAGCAATTCATCATTAGGCGCTTCACGCCGACGGTCGCCCTCCGGCTACCTGGACCGCGGAGGCCGGCCCCTGGCCGCAGGCCTGAAGCCCTCGACTTGAGTCGGCCAGGAAAGCGAAAAAACGCCCCCATTTTGAAACGCACCGCCACGAAACCTGCCTCTTGCCCTCTTACCTGCTTTATGATATTTTCATCTTAAGTAGTTGATGATATGAATTTGAAATAAGCATTGGAGATGCTTCCAACTCATCAGACGAAGATAGACGAAAAGACACAGGTGGACGAAGCGAACCATCGTCTATGTTCGTCCATCTTCGTCCATGTTCGTCTGAATGCGCAGGCGCTTTTCTCAAGTTTCAAAGGCGCATCTACTTAATCGATATGGAGATGCGCCGCATTTCGGCCCACGCGACGCATCTGAAAAATTGATACAGTCTCCCATTCGCCCCAGCTCTTTACGAGGATGCTTCTTATGACAGACTACACCCCCAAACCAGAACATCGTTTCACCTTTGGCCTGTGGACGGTGGGCAACATTGGCCGCGACCCCTTTGGCGAGCCGGTGCGTCCACCCCTCTCCCCGGTGGAGATCGTGCAGCTGCTGGCGGAGGTGGGCGCGTACGGCGTCAACCTGCACGACAACGACCTGATACCCATCGACGCCACGCCCGCGCAGCGGGACACAATCGTGGCCGATTTCAAGAAGGCGCTGGCTGATACAGGCCTGGTCGTGCCCATGGCCACCACCAACCTCTTCAGCGACCCCGCTTTCAAGGATGGCGCATTCACCTCCAATGATCCCAAAGTGCGGGCCTACGCGCTGCAAAAGACCATGAACGCCATCGATCTGGGCGTGGAGTTGGGCGCGAAGGTGTACGTCTTCTGGGGTGGCCGCGAGGGAGCGGAAACCGACGCGGCCAAAAATCCCCAGGACGCGATCCAACGCAACCGCGAGGCCATGAACTTCCTGTGCGAATACGTCATCGACCAGGGCTATGACCTGAAATTCGCGCTGGAAGCCAAGCCCAACGAGCCCCGGGGCCACATTTACAACGCCACCACGGGCCACATGCTGGCCTTCATCGCCACCCTGGATCACCCGGAGATGGTGGGGGTGAATCCGGAGGTGGCGCATGAGCAGATGGCCGGGCTCAATTTCCTCCACGGCGTGGCCCAGGCCTGGGACGCGGGCAAGCTTTTCCACATCGACCTGAACGATCAGGTCATCGGACGCTACGATCAGGATTTCCGCTTCGGCTCTGCGGACATCAAGAGCGCGTTTTTCCTGGTCAAATTCCTGGAGGATGTGGGCTATCAGGGCAGCCGCCACTTCGACGCTCACGCCTATCGCACCGAGGATGTGGAGGGCGTCAAGGATTTCGCCCGGGGCTGCATGAGGACCTATCTCATCCTCAAAGAAAAGGCCGAACGCTGGAACGCAGACCCCGAAATCCAGGCCCTGCTGGCCGAGATCAATGAGGATGATGGGGAGATGGCTCCCTTCCAGGGCGCATACACCGCGGCCAAAGCAGCCGCGCTGAAGTCCCACCCGTTCGATCGCCAGGCGCTGGGTGCACGCGGTCTGGCCTACGAGCGGCTGGATCAGCTCACCATCGAAGTGTTGCTGGGCGTGAGGTGAAGCAATATGTCGCTATTCATCGGCATCGACAGCTCCACCACCGCCACCAAGGCCCTGATCATCGACGAGCAGGGCCAGGTGCGGGCGGTGGGGATCACGACTTATCCTTACGAGACGCCCAAACCGCTGTGGAGCGAGCAGAATCCGCAGTTGTGGGCCGACGCCACCTTTGCCAGCATCCGTAAAGCCCTGGCCGCAGGAGACATCGACCCCGCGGACATCGCGGGCATTGGCCTGACAGGGCAGATGCACGGTCTGGTGCTGCTGGATGAATCGGGCCAGGTGCTGCGCCCGGCCATCCTCTGGAACGATCAGCGCACCGGGCCCCAATGCGATGAAATCCGACGGCGGGTCGGCAAGGAGCGCTTGATTCAGATCACGGGCAACGACGCGCTCACCGGCTTCACCGCGTCCAAGATCTTGTGGGTGCAGCAAGAGGAGCCGGAGGTGTGGGCCAGGGCCCGGCATATCCTCCTGCCCAAGGACTACGTGCGTTATCGCCTGACCGGGGAGCTGGCCATGGACAAGGCGGGCGGCTCGGGCACGCAGATCTTCGATCTCGCCCGCCGCGACTGGTCCGATGAGCTGTTGGCCGCGCTGGAGATCCCCGCGGCCATGCTCCCGGCCACCGTCGAAGGCCCGGGCGTCACCGGGCGGGTGAGCGAGGAAGCCGCGGCCGCGACCGGGTTGCTGCCGGGCGCGCCGGTGGTTGCGGGCGGCGGCGATCAGGCGGCCGCGGCCGTGGGCGTGGGCGCTGTGCGCGAGGGCGTCGTCTCCCTGAGTCTGGGCACCTCGGGCGTGGTCTTCGCGGCCACCGATGCGCCCCTCATCGAGCCGGCGGGACGGCTGCATGCGTTCTGTCACGCCGCGCCCGGATTGTGGCATCTCATGGGGGTCATGCTCAGCGCCGCGGGCAGCCTGCAATGGTATCGCGACACCCTGGCTCCGGGCGTTGATTTTGCCGACCTCACCGCGGAGGCCGCGCAAGCGCCCGCGGGCAGCGAGGGATTGCTCTTCCTGCCCTATCTCACCGGCGAGCGCACGCCGCATCCCGATCCTCTGGCCCGGGGTGCGTGGGTGGGGCTCACCCGCCGACATCGGCGCGCACATCTCACCCGCGCTGTGCTGGAGGGCGTCGCCTTTGGCCTGAAGGACAGCTTCGCGCTGCTGCAAAACTCGGGCCTGGGCGAAATCCGCCAGGTGCGGGTCTCGGGCGGCGGCGCCAAGAGCCCTTTGTGGCGGCAGATCCTGGCCGACATCTTCGATGCAGAGCTGGCCACGGTGAACACCACCGAGGGCGCGGCGTATGGAGCGGCCCTGCTGGCGGGCGTCGGCGCGGGCGTCTGGCCCGACGTGCGCGCGGCCTGCGATGCGGTCATCTCGGTCACTGGCGTCACCACGCCCGCCCCTGCGGGGGTGGAGGCCTACCGCGGGCCCTATCAGCTCTATCGGGGCCTGTACCCAGCGCTCAAACCCACATTCCATGAGTTAATCCAATGAATCCATGAATCAGTCCATCGACGCGGTGGTCGCCGGGCATCTCTGTCTGGATATCATCCCCGATCTCAGCCATATCGAACCGGAGACGTTTGGCAGCCTGTTTCAGCCGGGACGATTGCTGGAGATCGGGCCGGCCACGTTTGCCACGGGCGGGCCGGTTTCCAACACCGGCCTGGCCCTGCACAGACTGGGCCTTCGCATCAGTCTCATGGGCAAGGTGGGAGAAGATGTTTTCGGGGATGCAGCGCGACGGTACATCGCGTCCATCGCACCGACGTTGGTTTCGGGCATGAGCGTTTCGGCGGATGTGGACACATCCTACACCGTCGTCATCAATCCCCCCGGCGTGGATCGCATCTTCCTGCATCATCCCGGAGCCAATGACAGCTTTTACGCCGATGATCTGAACTATGAACTCATGGCCCGCAGCCGACTCTTCCACTTCGGCTATCCGCCACTTATGCGGACGATGTACGAAAATGGCGGGGAGGAGCTGCGGAAGCTGTTCCGGCAGGCCCGGGCCACCGGCGTCACCACCTCGTTGGATATGGCCCTGCCCGACCCCACCTCGGCCAGCGGGCGAGCGCCCTGGCCCGAAATCCTGGACAAAACCCTGCCTTATGTCGATATCTTCCTGCCCAGCATCGAAGAGCTACTGTTCACCCTGAGGCGGGAGACCTATGAACAGCTGCGGCAGGACGCGGGCGGCACCGACATCCTGCCGCGGATCACGCCCGAGCTGCTGGAAGAACTGAGCGACGCCCTGCACGAGATGGGCGTCGGTGTGGTGCTCGTCAAATTGGGACGACGGGGGCTTTACCTGCACACCGCAGACGCGGCCCGCATGGCCGGGATGGGTCGAGCCGCGCCCGAGGACGCGACGGCCTGGGCGAATCTGACATATTGGGCGCCGACCTTTCAGGTGCAGGTGGTGGGCGCGACGGGTGCAGGAGACGCCACTATCGCCGGATTTCTGGCCGCGCTGCTGCGGGGTCTTTCGCCCGAGGATGCGCTGAACATGGCCACTGCGGTGGGAGCCTGCAATGTCGAGGCCGCGGATAGCCTCAGCGGCATTCGCTCATGGGATGAGACCCGGGCCCGGGTGCAGGCGGGCTGGCCCAAGCGGAAGGAGTCTCTGGCCGCGTCTGGCTGGCGCTACCACCCCGAGAGCGGTCTGTGGAGCCCGGAGGCATAGCATGGCGCTGACGGGGAAGCGCACGTTCGTCGGCTTTGGCTTCGGAGCCATTCAGGCGGGATTGTTTCTATACGAGGCGTATCAATCGGACAACTTCGGACGGCTGGTGGCGGCCGAGGTGCTGCCCGACCGGGTGGACGCGGTGCGTCGGGCCGATGGCCGCTATGGGCTGAACATCGCCCATGAGGATGGCATCGAACGGATGGAAATCGGGCCGGTGGAGATTTACAACCCCCAGGTGGATGAAGATCGGGCGCAGATCGTCGCTGCCGTGGCCCAAGCCGAGGAGATGGCCACCGCCATTCCCAGCGTTCGCTGGTACGCTTCGCCAGGTCCTGGCAGCCTGCACCGGACGCTGGCCGCGGGCCTGCGGGAAAAGATCCGGCAGTCTGGCCCGCGGGCCGTGATCTACGCGGCGGAAAATCACAATCACGCTGCGGAAATTTTGAGACAAGCGGTTTTCGGTGAAATCCCCGCGAGGGAGCAGGCGGAGGTGCAGGCGCACACACGTTTTCTCAACACCGTCATCGGCAAGATGAGCGGCGTCAAAACCAATGCGGCGGAGCTGGAGGCCCTGGATTTGCGTCCCATCACGCCCGACACCCCCGCCGCCTTTCTGGTGGAAGCCTTCAATCACATTCTCATCTCCCGCATCGATTTCGGAACCCATCCCTTTGTCCGGGGTCTCAAGATCTTCGAAGAGAAGGCTGATCTGCTTCCCTTCGAGGAGGCCAAGCTGTATGGACACAACGGGGTGCATGCGCTGGCCGCGTATCTGGGCGGACTGCGGGGCCACAAATTCATGGCCGATATCCGTGAGGACGCGGCGCTCATGGCCTTGCTGCGAGCCGCGTTTATCGAAGAATCGGGCGGGGCGCTGGTGCGCAAGTATGCGGGCGTAGACCCGTTGTTCACATCAGCGGGCTACACGGCTTACGCCGACGATTTGCTTGGGCGCATGACCAATCCCTGGCTGCGGGACACGGTGGAGCGGGTGGGGCGGGATCCGGCGCGCAAGCTGGGGTGGGAGGATCGGCTGGTGGGAACCATGCGTCTGGCCCTAGCGCAAAACATCCAGCCCGAACGCTTCGCGTTGGGCGCGGCCGCGGCCCTGCGTCGTCTGGGCCTGTCCGCGTCCTCCCCCGCCGATGCCGTTCGCGAACGGTTGCGAAGCATCTGGCGGCCATCTCATCCCACCGAGGATGAAGTCGAGCTGATAATGGCGTTGATCTGCCAGGCGTTTTCTTCTTTGCTGTCTCGCCCCGGCCAAACCTGAGATTTGATCGGGGAGGCGGCATCTGATCGGCGAGAAAACCAGGAATGAATGCTGTCTGGCCTGATTCATGTGCGGGGTGCGGACGTAAAATCTGGCCAGGCGACGGGGATTCTTCGATGCTCGTCAAGTCCGGAAATGACAAAACGAAGAAAATAATGCAATGCAAATCGTTTCGTTTGTTTATTCGGATTTTTGGAATAAATGATTTAGTCTATTGATTTTTTGAGACTTTTCACTTAGAATAGTTCTGTAAGAGAGTTATTCATCTGAGCGCCGACTCAAACATTCCCGCCAAGGAGAGACCGATGTCAGACAAACGTTTCATTCCCAAGACTATGGGCCAGCAGTTCGGCCGTCGCTCCTGGGCCGAGCCCTGGAAGATCAAGATGGTGGAGCCCATCCGCCAGCTGCCCCGGGAGGCCCGGGAGAAGGCCATGGCCGAAGCCGGCTACAACACCTTTCTTTTGCGCTCCGAGGATGTGTATATCGATCTGCTTACCGACAGCGGCACCAGCGCCATGAGCGACCGCCAGTGGGCAGGTTTGATGCTGGGCGATGAGGCCTACGCGGGCAGTCGCAATTTCTACCATCTGGTGGAGGCCATCCAGGAGTATTATGGCTACAAGTATGTGGTGCCCACCCATCAGGGGCGGGGCGCAGAGCATCTCATCAGCCAGGCCATGATCAAACCGGGCGATTATATCCCTGGCAACATGTATTTCACCACCACGCGTCTGCATCAGGAGCTGGCGGGCGGGACCTTCGTGGATGTGATCATCGATGAGGCCCATGATCCCACCAGCCTGCATCCCTTCAAGGGCGATATCGACCTGAACAAGCTGCAAGCGCTCATCGCCCAGGTGGGCGCGGAGCGCATCCCCTACATCAGCGTGGCGGGCACGGTGAATATGGCCGGGGGCCAGCCCATCAGCATGGGCAACATCAAGGCGGTCAAGGCCCTGGCCGAAAAATATGGCATCCGCGTGTATCTGGACGCCACCCGCATGATGGAAAACGCGCTTTTCATCCAGGAGCGGGAAGAGGGCTACGCGGATAAGAGCATCGCCCACATCCTCAAGGAATTCTGCAGCTACACCGATGGCGCCTGGATGTCGGCCAAGAAGGATAATCTGGTGAACATCGGCGGCTGGTTGGCCACCAATGATGAGGATGTCTTCGAGAAGACCCGCAATATGGTGGTGGTGTATGAGGGTTTGCACACCTACGGAGGCATGTCGGGCCGCGACATGGAGGCGTTGGCCATCGGCATCACCGAAGCGGTGGAGGATGATTACGTACGGGCCCGGGTGGGGCAGGTGCGCTATCTGGGCGAGCTCCTCACCGATTGGGGCATTCCCATTGTGCAGCCCATCGGCGGCCACGCCATTTTCCTGGACGCGAAGCGTTTTTATCCCCACATCCCCCAAAACGAATTCCCGGCCCAGACTTTGGCCGCGGATATCTATGTGGATTCAGGGGTGCGCACCATGGAGCGAGGCGTGGTCAGCGCGGGTCGCGACCCCAAAACGGGCGATCACCGCTATCCCAAGCTGGAGCTGGTGCGCATCACCATCCCCCGGCGGGTGTACACCCAGGCTCACATGGATGTGGTGGCCGAGTCGGTCAAGGCCGTGTGGGACCAGCGCGACCAGGCCCGGGGTCTGAAGATGGTGTACGAACCCAAGTATCTACGCTTCTTCCAGGCCCGATTCGAACGGCTGTAAGCTGTAAGAAAGGGGGCGGGATGGGGGAAGCGATCTCCTCAATCTCCCCATCTCCTCCCCATCCGCTCTCAATTCCCCAGTTTCGCTATCGCCTCGTCCAGCGGGCGCTGGGGCGTGCTGTTCTGGGCGATGATCCAATCGATGACCGGCTGCCGCCAATCGATGCTGGTGTTGTAGGCGTTGGGGTCGGCCTGGGCCAGGAGGTCGTAATGGTCGCCCCCCGCGTACATGAAATCATTGACCAGGACATGGTAGATGGCGTCATCTTGCAAGGGCTCGCCGGTGCGATTCAGAATCCATCCCAGGCCCTTGCGGTGCATCCCGCCCACGGCGGCCCGGCCCTCTTGTCCGGCGATGACTTCTCGCAATTGCGCCCCGGTCAGCTTCACGTCGATGAGCACGTTGTCGAAGGGCATGACGCTGATGATATCGCCGATGCTGACGGGCCCGGCCCGCAGGTCGTCCCGCATTCCCCCCAAGTTGGTGATGGCCACATCCGCGTTGGGATAGCCCAATAGCCAGGTTTCGGTGATGAGGGCCTGCATGGCGCGATCGCGCTGGGGGATGGGTTCAGCCAGATAGCCGATGGGCTCGCCCAGGGTCTCATCGGCTTCCTGGCGCCATTTGTCGGCAATGGCGGCCACGGTTTCATCGGGATGCCCTCCCGCGTTGGGCGTCACGCCATAGTCGTCCACCCGGACTTCCTTCAAATCCGGCTGATAGGTGATGACGGCCCAGGCCACATTCTGCAGATAGGAGCCGCTGGCCAACAGCACGGCGTTGCCCGATCTTTCCGATAGGGTCTGGTGGCAATGCCCGCCGCCAAAAAGGATGACGCCCAGGTCTTGCGTCCTGGCAGCGGTGTGGCGCAGCTCTTCATTGCAGAGATGGCTGGCCACCAGGATGACGTCGGCCCCTTCGGCTCTGACTTCGGGGAGGACGTGCTGCAATGTCTCGATATAGGGAGCGAAATCGAAGTTGCTGACATGGGCGGGATTGGTGACTCGGGGCGTGCCCACATTGGCCAACCCGATGACGCCCACCTTGATGTCGCCCGCGTCCAGCAGCGCGTAGGGCCTGATTCCCAGATCGGTGGGAGCCTCGCCATTTGATTTGTAACGCATGTTGGCTGCGAGATAGGGGAAGTCGGCCTGAGCAAGGCGCGCTTTCAATCCATCCAGTCCGAAGTCGAATTCATGATTGCCAATGGTCGAGGCGTCATACCCCATGGCGTTCATCACCTCCACCATGCTCTCGCCCTTGAACCAGGTGGAGGCCGCGGGCCCGGTCCAGTTATCGCCGCCGCTGAGCGCGATGAAATGGGCGTCTGCGGGGTCATAGCCGAACTGCTCCCGCCACAGTCCCATCATCTCCGCCGCGCCCCGACCCGCCTCTTTGCCCAAAAACCAGCCATGCTCGTCGTTGGTGTAGAGGATGGTGAGGGTGGTGGCGCGGGAGATGGGCGTAGTTTGCGTCGGGGATGGCGGGGCGATGTCATCGGGCGTAGCCGTTGGGAGCGGCGGCGCAACGCAAGCCGTCAATGTCAGAATGACGAGCAGTAGAAAAACGGACGGATTTTTTTTCATAACCGGGCCACGGGAATGATGGTTTGTCGGTTCGATAGAGGGCGAGCATTGGCCCATATGATAACATCCTTTCATCATTTCTTGCCCATCATTTCTTTGACATTTTCAGACCGCGATGGTATCATGCTTGCGCCTACCGAGACGACGTCCACGGAGGGTTGGCCGAGTGGACGAAGGCGGCTGTCTTGAAAACAGCTGCGCCGTAACTGGCGCCGGGGGTTCGAATCCCTCACCCTCCGCCTTCTGCTCTCGGAAAATCGCATATCCCTGGGGAGGTCGCATAGTCTGGTCGAGTGCGCCCGCCTGCTAAGTGGGTAGGGGTCGAAAGGTCCCTCGAGGGTTCGAATCCCTCCCTCCCCGCCTGACCGTCAGCTTTGTGGCTGGCGGTTTTTTTGCGGGCATCCTATCTCAGCCGGCGGAAGGTGCGCCCTGCGCCCGCTCGTCCATCAGAGCCACCGCCCGGATGACGCCATCCTCATAGCCCGCGACCATCTCGAATGCCTGGGGCAGACTGTCCAGCGTCACGAAGTGGGTGGCGATGGCTTTGAGATCGACCATGCCGCGTTGCACCATGCGGATGCCGCGCGGATAGACAAACTTCATCCGTCGCACCATTTTGATGGTGAGCCCCTTGCGCCGGGCGACGGATGCGGTGAGGGTCAGTGTGTCTGCGCCGCTGGGAATGCCGCACAAGACCAACGCGCCGCCCGGTCGCAGCATATCCACGCCGTTCTGGGGCGTCTCCGCCGCGCCCGCGGCCTCGAAGGCGATATCCACGCCGCGACCGTTGGTGGCCCGCATCACCGCCGCGACCACATCATCCTCGCCAGGATCAAAAACAGCGTCGGCCACGTAGGCTCGGGCGAAGGCCCGGCGCTCGGGGATGGGCTCGGTCATCAGAATTTGGCCCGCGCCCGCGGCTCGCGCCACTGCGGCGATAAGCAGGCCAATGGGGCCCGCGCCCAGCACGACGATGCTCTGA
>Ga0256914_1001949_pt1 | contig 17678 bp, 13 predicted proteins | sample HulkmetaG_FD_191571 | JGI IMG/M metagenome (GOLD analysis project Ga0256914, IMG submission 191571) | Hydrothermal chimney microbial communities from Main Endeavour vent field at the Juan de Fuca Ridge, Pacific Ocean - Hulk | ecosystem: Environmental > Aquatic > Marine > Hydrothermal vents ... | reverse complement strand
CCGCCTTTTCAATCCCGAAAGGATCACCCTTGCCGCAAAGGCCACCGGGTCCGCCACGGCGACGCGGAACTCCACCGTCCTGTTCCGGACAGCCCTTCCCCGCACCGAGAGGGTCCAGGGCCCCCTGCGCCCCACGATCAGGCCCGCCCCCCGGACGCGCCTCACCGTTACCGCCCGGTTGGACAGGCGGAATCCCGCCCCCGGCGGATCGAGAAAGACAGCCGGCCGGATTCCAGGCTTTGCTCTTCCCCGGATCCTCACGGTGATGCAGGCCTCGGCAAGGGTCAGGGCTCCCACGGGGGCCTCGTAGAAGGCCTGGAGTTGGCCCGGCGGCCAATCGGGATGGACGAACTCCCTGTCGAAGAAGGATGCGTCCACCAGGAGCTTCCCCGTCACCCGGCGGATCCCCTCGGATTTCAAGGCACGGGCCATGCCGGAGAGGACCTGGTCCACTCCCCGCCCCGGGACCTTGGCGCACCAGGAAGGATCTCCTCCCGCTTCGAGCAGGAGATCCCCTCCGAGGGTTCCGCCCCGGACCCGTCCCGGGGCGAAGAGGCGCGTCGTGAAGGCGTAGTCCCTCCCCAGGAGATCCAGGGCGGCCGCCGTGGTGACGATCTTCATGTTCGAGGCCGGCGCCATGGGCTCGTCGGGGCGCACCCCGAAGAGTATCCTTTTCTCCGTAATATCGTAGACGAGGGCGGCGACCCTGGCCCTCTTCCCACGCAGGGCCGGGTGGGACTCCAGGGCCCGGATCTCCTTGCCCACCGAGGCGGGAAGCCTCCCCCCCGCCGGAAAGGCGTGAAGGACCGCCGGCGGGAACAAGAAGGCAAGGACGGCGAAGATCACCCTCCTCACAGCTCGAAGACCTCCAGATCCCGGGCCAGGCGGGCCGGACCGTCCCACTCCTTCCGGACCTGGGCCAGGAGATCCGCCCCGTCGGCGTCGGGATAGAAGTGGGTCAACACCAGGTGCTTCACCCCCGCCTCCCTGGCGAGCCTCCCGGCGGCGGAGGGGGTCATGTGTCCCGGGACGGGATGCTCGTCGGGAAAGGAACACTCGCAAAGGAGGAGATGGGCGTCCCTGGCGGCCTCCACCAGGGTGGCGGTTTCTTCGGAATCCCCGGTGAAGCAGAAGACCGGATGGCCGGGAATCTCGAAACGGTAGGCCAGGGAACCGGCGCCGTCGACGATCCCGTTGGGATGCCTGGCGGGGAAGGCCCGGACCAGCAGGTGGTCCCGGGAGAATTCCCCTTCCTCGATCTCCTCCGCCTCCAGGCCCGGGTCGTCCAGGATCTCGCCGTAGAGGTCCTTCCACGCCGCCAGGAGCCGGAGAAGGCCCTTGGGACCGCCTACGAAGAGTCCGGGAAGCCCCTCCTCCCTCCACCTGGGGTTGTGCCTGGCGAAGAGGAGGGCCAGGAGGTCGGCGTGATGATCCACGTGGTAGTGGGTGAGGAAGACCCGGTCGACCTCCCTGGGGTCCACCCCCGCGGCGGGAAGCCTGGCCCAGGATCCCGGCCCCGGATCCAGAAGGGTCCACCGCCCCGAGATCGGATCCTCTATGGCGTAACCCGGAGGGTTCCTCCTGGAGGAACACATGATGGAGCCCGAACCCAGGACGGCGATCCTGAGCCGGGCCGGCCTTCCACCCTCTTCCCTCGCCACGGTCTCAAGCCTCCTTCCGGGCGGGCCTGTCGCCGTATCCGTCGGGATGGGCCTCGTGCCAGCGCCAGGCCGTCTCCAGGATCTCCTCGAGCCGGGGGAACCGGGCCTTCCAGCCCAGCTCCTTCTCGATCTTCTCCGAGGAGCCCACCAGGCGGGGCGGATCGCCCGGCCGCCGGGGGGCCACTTCGGCCGGGATCTTCCTGCCCGTCACCTTCCGGGCCGCCTCGATCACCTGGGCCACCGAATACCCCTCCCCGTTGCCGAGGTTGTAGGCCGGGGCCACGTCCCGCCCATCCCTCATGGCGTCCAGGGCCAGCAGGTGCGCCTGGGCCAGGTCCACGATATGGATGTAATCCCGGATGCAGGTCCCGTCGGGAGTGGGATAGTCGTCGCCGAAGATGGAGATCTTCTCCCTCTTTCCCAGGGCCACCTGGAGCACGAGAGGGATCAGGTGGGTCTCCGGGTCGTGGTCCTCGCCCAGTTCCCCCTCGGGATCCGCCCCGGCGGCGTTGAAGTAACGGAGGGAAACGGAGCGGATCCCGTGGGCCCGCCCGAAATCCCTGAGCATCCACTCCCCCACCAGCTTGGTCGTGCCGTATACGTTGATAGGATTCTGGGGGCAATCCTCGGTGATGGGGATCTTCTCCGGAACCCCGTAGGTGGCGCAGGAGGAGGAGAAGACGATGCTCTTCACGCCGGCGTCCCGCATTCCCTCCAGGAGATTCAACATGGCCTGGACGTTCTGCCTGTAGTAGAAGCCCGGCCTCGTCATGGATACGCCGACGTAACAGGATGCTGCGAAATGGATCACCCCCTCCACCTTTCCCGACTCGAAGAGGGTCCGGACGTAATCCATGTCCTTCAGGTCCCCCCTGGCCAGGGGGGCCCCGAGGAGGGCGGCCTCGTGCCCTTCGGAGAGGTCGTCGGCGACGAGGACCTCCTCGCCCCTCGCCCTCAGGGCCTTCACGGTATGGGACCCGATATAACCCGCTCCACCGGTCACTAGAATCATTTCTTCAGCTTCTCCTTCCATTCCCGGACCACCCGGGACCTGGACTCGGGCGAATTCTCCTCCCCCCCCATGAGCAGGACGTCCTTGCCCGTGGCGTCCCTCAAGGCGTCGCAAATGCAGCGGAACACGTAACCGTTCTTTTCTTTCTCCAGGGCCGAAAACAGGATCTCCGCGGCGTCGGGCCTGTGGGAACGGCCCACGATGCGGGCCGCCATGCCCCGCACCCTGGGTTCGGGGTCGGACAGGGCCTTCACGACCCGCTTCCATCCCCCGGGCGCCCCGAGCAGGATCTTCCCCAGGACCTGGAGGGCGGCCGTGCGGACCGTGGCGGACCGATCGGACAAGGCCAGGTCCAGGACCTTGAAGGGCTTCCTGGGAAGGGCCCACTCCAGGGACTGGACCACCTGGAGGCGCCTGATCTCGTCCGGATCGGTCCGCAGGATCTCTTCCCTCTCCCCGGGAAGGTAGTAGATCCGCCTCCCCGCCCGGGCCTCCCTCCTGGCCTGGAGGATCAGGCTCTTCACGTCGTCCCTGGTCATCCTCCTGGCGAAGAACCGCCGGAACTCCTTCCCCTTTCCCGCGGCCAGTTTCTCGAGGACGGAAACGGCCTCCCGGAACCGCCCCAACCTCCGGAGGATGAAGGCTTTGAACCAGAGGGCCTGGGGGAAAGGTCCCCGGGGGGGGCGGCTCAGCCGGTCCGCCACCTGGAGGGCGTCCTCCAGCTTACCCAAAAGAATGAGTCCCTGGATCTGGTCCCCCAGGAGAGTGAGGTCCCCGGGGATCTTCTCCAGGCCCCGGGAGACGACCTGCACGGCCCGGGCGGTCTTCCCGGCCTTGAGGTAGACCAGGAAGAGGAAATGGTAGACCCGGACCGGGTCGAGTGCTTTCGGCAGGGCGGATTTCAGGAGGGCCTCGCTCCGGGCCAGGTCCCCCTTCCCTCCACGTCCCGCCAGGGCGCGGGCCAGGTAGATCTTGGATTCAGGGTCCCCCGGCGCCCGGCGCAAGGCCTTCTCCAGGAGGACCGCCGCCTCCTGGAAGGCCCCCTGGAGGACCCGGACCCGGCCCAGTTCGCACAAGGCCAGGAAATCGCCCGGATCCTCGGCCAGCCTGTCCTGGAGATCCACGGCGGCCCCGTCCAGGTCGCCCGCCGCCATGGACTGCCTTGCGCTGTAGATCACCTGGAGCCCGGCGGGCAGGCCCTTGGGATCTCCCTTCTTCCAGGCATCCTGGAGGAGGTTCTCCGCCTCACGGCGCCGGCGAAGGACCTCCTTTTCCGGCAAGGGAGGAAGGGACCGCCCCCGGCGGGCCTTCCCGGCCCCCCGGCCGGCTTCCTGGGAAGGACGGGGCCGGAGCTTCCCCTTTCCTCTCTCTTCCCGGGTCTTCCCGCCCCGAGCGGGGTGAGGAGCGGGTCTCCTGTCCAACCAGAGGGCCAGGTTCCCCCCGGGTTCGGGCGGAAGGATGGGGCCCCGGCAGGCGGGAAGGACCGCCAGGCCGGCCAAGAAGGAGACCCCCAGGAAGAGGAGTGGCTGTTCCCGGATCATGGGCGGATTCAAGCAGAGCGGCCCCCCCTGCGCAACGGAAGGCACGGACGGATCGATCCGAGCCTTCCCGGGAGGCCTCTCCCCCCGGGGGGGAGGGGTCGCCGGGAGAGAAGGAGGTATACTTGTCCCCTTCCAGGGAAGCCCTGGAAGACAGGAGGTTTTTTCCCATGAACGATCGTCTCTCCAGCTCCCTGGGCGTCCTTCTCGCCCTGGGTGCTTCCTGCCTCTTCTCCTTCTCCTGTTCCTCGGGAGGGTCCAACGAGACCCCTTCCAAGGGAGGGATCTCCATCGCCGCCGATTACCACATGGTGGGGATCAAGGCCTTCGCCGACATGACCTTCCCGGTGAATCCCGACATCAAGGCCCACTATTGGGACGAAGGAGTCCTGACTCTGGACGGGGAGAACAAGTTCCAGGTCCGGGGGGCGGGACGGCCCACGGACAGCGGGCCGTACAAGATCGGAAAGAACGGGATCCTCACCCTCCTGGTCCCTATGAGCGGCGGGGCCAGCCTTCCCCTCATGGGCGGGGCCGACGTGGAAGGTGAGGCCCTCTGGTTCACCGACAGGCACGCCGGGGGGGACGGGGACCTGGCTCTCTGGTGTTGCGTCCGCTCCAAGGCCAAACCCAAGCCGGAAGGGAAGTGGAACGTCGCCCTCCTGACCCTGGTATTCCCTCCGAAAGGGGCCGCCCCCAGTCCCAACGAGGTGGGATTGGCCGCCACGGGAACCCTATCCATCGACGCAAAGGGGAACGTGACAGGCGCTCTCCAGGAGTCGAGCCTGGCGGCGTTGAAGGTAACGGGAAAGGCGGACACCTTCCCCATTCCCCCCGGGTCCTTCCAACTCTCCCTCTCCTGGAAGAAGGGGACCCGCCAGGTGAACCAGGCCTTCCGGGGCGGCCTGGGAGACAAGCTCATGGTCGGACTCTTCCACGACCAGAAGAGGGGAGGCGCCGTCTCCCTCCTCCTGGCCCTCAGGGCCCCTTCCAAGGCGGTCCCGGCAAAGGACCTCTCCGGAAGTTATCACCTGGGGACCTTCACCCTCTTCCTGGATCCCACCCGGCCGGGTTGCGACGTGGCGGCAGGAACCCTCCAGCTCAACGACAAGGACGCCTTCCGGGCCACCATGTGGGGTCACCTGGGCAAGTCCTTCACCTTCAGCGGAACCTTCAAACCAGGCAAGGAAGGCCTGGTGGAGTTCAGCGAGACCAGCCCGGTGAAGACCCCCTTGTGGGGGGCCGCAGCCGAAGGAGGGAAGGTCCTCCTCATGGTGGACAAGACTCCAGAGGCCTCCGATCCGGACCTGAGTATTTTCCTTGCCGTCAGGGAGAGGGACACGACGAGCAAGTAATCCCGAAAGCGCAACGAAACAGCGTCCCCGAACCACGAATCCCCCCCATTTTCCCCCCTCGTCGCCCCCCCTGCCGGCTCGGGCAGGGAACGAAGTGACATGCCCGAGACGCCCGGGGAGTGGCGACGGCCAGGCCCCGCCCCTACCATGGGCCGAACCGGCCGGGACGGGCCGCTGGGACCCGCCCCCACCCGGGCCGAAAGGAGGCGCCCCATGGGCAAAGGGCTCGTTTCCTTCCTCCCCCGTCCCCTCAGCTTGGGATTCTGGCTCGGCCTGGTCCTCTTCGCCGGAGGCCTCCTTGTGCCGGCCACGCCGGACTTCCCCCCTGTCCAGCGCAACGCCCTGGCCCTGGCACTCCTCATGGGAGCCTGGTGGATGACCGAGGCCCTCCCCCTGGGCGTCACGGCCCTCCTCCCCCTGGCCCTCTATCCTTTCCTCGGGATCATGACCACCAAGGAGGTCTCCCCCCGCTACGCCGACCACCTGGTCTTCCTCTTCATGGGGGGCTTTCTCGTTGCCCTGGCCATGCAGGAGTGGAACCTCCACAAGCGAATCGCCCTGCATACCATCGCCCTCATGGGAGCGGGCCCGAGGAAGCTCCTCTTCGGGTTCATGGCCGCCACGGCCTTCCTCTCCATGTGGATCAGCAACACCGCCACGACCATCATGATCCTTCCCATCGGCCTCGGGGTGATCCGCAAGATCCAGGGAGAAGGCGAAGGGAAGGAACCCGGCGATTTCCACTACGGGACGATCCTCATGCTTGGGATCGCATACAGCGCCAGCATCGGGGGAATCGCCACCCTCGTGGGAACCCCTCCCAACCTGGTCTTTTCCGGCGTATTCGCCCGGTTCTTCCCCCATCTCCCCGAAGTCACCTTCGCCCGCTGGTTCCTCCTGGTGGCCCCCCTCACGGCGGTCTTCTTCGCCGCCCTCTTCCTCTTCCTCGCCTTCGGCCTTCTCAGGCGGCGGGATCTCCCCTCCCTTCCCGGAAAGGAATACCTGGCCAAGGAACTGGAATCCCTGGGGCCCCTCTCCGGGCCGGAGAAGAGGGTCCTCTTCGTCTTCGTCCTCACGGCCCTCCTCTGGATCTTCCGGGCCGACATCCGGGCCGGGAGCTTCGTGATCCCAGGCTGGGCCGGCCTCCTGGGCCTCCAGGGGAAGGTCCAGGACAGCACCGTGGCCGTAGCAATGGGGATCCTCCTCTTCCTCCTTCCCGCCGGGAGGGGCCGGGGGGACAGGCCCATCCTCCGCCTCCGGGCCCTCCTGGACCTCCCCTGGGACATCCTCCTCCTCTTCGGCGGGGGATTCGCCCTGGCCGAGGGGATCCAAAAGACGGGCCTGGCCGCCACCATCGGCCGCCAGCTCACCTTCCTGGGCCACCTGCACCCCTTCTTCCTCCTCCTCGTAGTGGCCCTGGTCCTGGCATTCCTCACGGAGTTCACGTCCAACACCGCCGTGGCCACGACCATGCTCCCCATCCTGGCGGGCCTCTCCCGGGACCTTCACCTGGATCCCATGATCCTCATGGTCCCAGCCACAGTGGCCGCCTCCTGCGCCTTCCTCCTGCCTGTGGCCACCCCGCCCAACGCCATCGTCTTCGGGACCCGCTATATCCCGATCGGAAAGATGGTCAGGGTCGGCCTGGTCCTGGAATTCCTCTTCGCCCTCCTGGCGGCGGCCTACTTCACGGCCGTCCTTTTTTGAGGGGTCCCCGCCCCGTATCATCCCCATTCTTCCCCAGGAGGCGAACATGACCGATCGACCCATACGAGAGACGAACGTCCCCGGCCTGGAACTCCTGGGCCGGGGGAAGGTGCGGGACATCTATGCCCTGGGAGAGGACCTCCTCCTGGTGGCCACCGACAGGGTCTCGGCCTTCGACGTGATCATGGCGGAGCCCATCCCCGACAAGGGGAAGGTCCTCACCACCCTGGCGGCCTTCTGGTTCCGCCTCCTCGGGCCCGTCTTCCCCAACCACCTCCTCTCCACCGACGTGGACGAGTGGGAGGACCTTCCGCCCGGGGCGGCCGACCTGCTCCGCCACAGGACCATGCGGGTCCGGCGGACCAGGCCCCTCCCCGTGGAGTTCGTGGTCCGGGGCTACCTCACCGGCTCGGGCTGGAAGGAATACCAGGAGAAGGGTTCGGTCTGCGGGGTGAAACTCCCCGCCGGCCTCAGGCACGCCGAAAAGCTCCCAGAACCCATCCTCACTCCCACCACGAAGGCCGAAGAGGGTCACGACCTCCCCATGACCTTCGAGGAGGTGGAGGAGATCCTGGGGTCCGAAACGGCCCGCCGGGCCCGGGAAGCCGCCCTGGCCCTTTACACCAAGGCCCACGCCTACGCCCTGAAACGGCGCTTCGTCATCGCCGACACCAAGCTCGAGTTCGGCCTCCTGGGAGACAAGCTCATCCTCATCGACGAGGCCTTCACCCCCGACTCTTCCCGGTTCTGGCCCGCCGCCGAGACCTCTCCCGGGGCCAAACCGCCCTCCTACGACAAACAGGTCCTCCGGAACTGGCTCCTCGAATCGGACTGGGACCGCACTCCTCCGCCGCCCCCTCTTCCCCCGGAAGTGGTCCGGGCGACGGCGGACCGTTACAGGGAGATCTGCCGCCTCCTCTCGGGGCTGACCCCAGAGGGAGTCCCGGCCGCCGATGCGAAGGCTTCCGAAGAAGGTGGGAACCAATGACGAGAACCCCCAAAGTCGCCCTGGTCATGGGCTCCACCTCCGACCTTCCCCAGGTGGAGCCCGCCCTGGAGATCCTGGAAGAACTGAAGGTCCCCTACACCACGAGGATCCTCTCGGCCCACAGGACACCCGATGCGGTCCGGGAATTCACCCGCCGGGCCCCGGAAGAGGGGATCCGGGTCATCGTGGCCTGCGCCGGCGCCGCAGCCCACCTGGCCGGAGTGATCGCCTCCCACACGGACCTCCCCGTCATCGGCGTTCCCATGGCGGGCGGTACCCTGGGGGGCATGGACTCCTTGCTCTCCACCGTGCAGATGCCCGGAGGAGTCCCCGTGGCCACCATGGGAATCGGTAAGGGAGGCGCCAAGAACGCCGTCCTCATGGCGGCCCGGATCCTGGCCCTCCAAGACCGGAACCTGGCGGAAGCCCTGGCCGCCCGGAGAGAGGCCCAGGCCCGGGCGGTCCTGGAGAAGGACGAAGAAATCCGCAGGAAGCATACCTGGACCGGGGAGGATTGATTCCGTGGAGCTGGCGTTCCCGCCGGTCCTGGAGTGGCGCGGGCAGGTCCCGGGGGTCCTGAGGCTCCTGGACCAGACCCGCCTCCCCGGCGAGGAAGTCTACCTGGAATGCCGCACCGTGGAGGACCTGGAGAGGGCCGTCTTCGACCTCTCCGTCCGGGGCGCCCCGGCCATCGGAGTGGCGGCGGGCTACGGCGCAGTCCTGGCCGCCCAGGAGAACCTGGAACGCTCCGGCGATGATTTCCGCTCTGCCGTAAAAACACTCCTGGACAGGCTCTCCCGTGTGCGGCCCACGGCGGTAAACCTCTCCTGGGCCCTGGCCAGGGCCGCCAAGGTCCTGGAGGCCCGCCGGGACGCTCCTCCCGGGGAAACGGCCCGGGCCCTCCTGGAAGAAGCCCGGAGGATCCACAGGGAAGACCGGGCCACCTGCCGGGCCATGGGAGAGGCGGGGGCGGACCTCCTGGGGGAGGAAGCCACGGTCCTCACCCACTGCAACACCGGATTCCTGGCCACCGGGGGAGAGGGCACGGCCCTGGCCGTGGTCTACCGGGCCTTCGCCCGGGGCAAGAAGATCCGGGTCTTCGCCGACGAGACCCGCCCCCTCTGGCAAGGAGCGCGCCTCACCGCCTGGGAACTCCGGAAGGCCGGAATCCCCGTGACGCTCCTCTGCGACGGCGCCGCAGGTTCCCTCCTGGCCTCTGGTGAGGTGGATGCCGTCCTCGTCGGGGCCGACAGGGTGGCCCGGAACGGAGACTTCGCCAACAAGATCGGCACCTATCCCCTTGCCGTCCTGGCCCGGCGGCACCAGGTCCCTTTCTACGTGGTGGCCCCCCTCTCCACCTTCGATCCCCACCTTCCCTCCGGGAAAGGGATCCCCGTGGAACGCCGCCCCGCCGCCGAGGTCCTGGCCCCGAGAGGGCTCGAGATCGCCCCGGAAGGAGTGGAGGCCTGGAACCCGGCCTTCGACGTAACCCCCGCCGCCCTCGTGACGGCCTTCGTCACCGAGAGGGGTGTCCTCCGCCCCCCCTTCGAGGGGAAGATCTCCACCCTCCTGGAGGGGGGGAAGAGGGAGGGGAAGGGAGACTCCGGGAGCCCATGAGCGCCTCCAAGGAAAAGATCCTCCTCGAGATCCTCTCGGAGCTCACCGGCCTGGAGGAATCCAGGATCACGCCGGACCTGCCCCTCCTGGACGGAGGATACTTGACCTCCCTCCAGGTGGTGGAACTCGTGACCCGCCTGGAGGAGGAGACGGGAATCCGCTTTCACGACATGGACGTGACGCCCGAGAACTTCCAGGACTTCGCCCGCATCGCGGCCCTCCTGGAGGAACGGGCGGGAGAGAAGCCTTCTCCATGAACTTCGCCCGAGCCGCGGCGGCCGCCGACCTGGGATGGAAATCGGGGGAACTCCTGGTGGGAGGAATCCCGGCGGGGGAACTGGCCAGGCGCTACGGAACCCCCCTCTACGTCTACGATCTCTCCAGGCTCGAAAAGGACCTGGCCGCCCTCCGGGGCGCCCTCCCTGCCGGGACGACGATCCTCTATTCCGTAAAGGCAAATCCCCTCCTGGCCGTCCTGGTCTTCCTCGCACGGAGGGGGTGCGGCGCCGAAGTAGCCTCGGCGGGAGAGCTCCACGCCGCCCTCCGGGCCGGGTTCCCCCCGGGAAAGATCGTCTTCGCCGGGCCGGGAAAACGCCGGGAGGAGCACCTGGCGGCGATCCGGGCGGGCATTCGGGCCCTCCACCTGGAATCCCGGGGCGAGGCGGAGAGGCTCGCCGACCTCTGCGGGAGGGGCCGGATCCCCGTGGGACTCCGGATCAACCCGGCCTCCCTTTCCAGAGGAGCGGGTATGCGACTGGGGGGAGGGCCCCAGGCCTTCGGCTGGGACGAAGAAGAGATGGAAGAGGCCCTCCGTTTCCTGGAAGGAACGGGCCGTTTCGAAGTGGCGGGCCTTCACGCCAACGCCGCCACCCAGGTACTCCAGGCCCGGGCCCTGGCGGGGCTCTACGCCCGTCTCTTCGACCTGGCGGAAAAGGCTTCCTCCATCCTGGGCCGCCCCCTCTCCTACCTGGACCTGGGCGGCGGACTGGGTGTCCCCCTCCACGAAGGAGAGGAGGAACTGGACCTGGAAGCCCTGGGAAGGGAGGTCCGCTCCCTCTGGGAGGTCCACCGGGACCGGGCTGCGGGAGAACTCCTGGTCGAACCGGGCCGTTTCCTCTCGGCCCGCTCGGGGATCTACCTGACCCGGGTGGTGGACGCCAAGGTATCCCGGGGAAAGAGGTTCCTCGTCCTGGACGGAGGGATGTCCTCCAACGCCCTGGCGGCGGGGACCATGGGCCAGGTCTTCCGCAGGAGCCTTCCCGTGTGCCTGGCGGCGGATCCGGGGGCGGAAGGGGAGGAGAAGGCCACCCTCGTGGGTCCCCTCTGCACGCCCCTGGACACCCTGGCCAGGGAGATCCCCTTTCCCCGGGCCGCTCCCGGCGACCTGGTGGCCTTTCTCAGGTGCGGCGCCTACGCCTTCACGGCGAGCCACCCGGCCTTCCTCTCCCACCCGGTCCCGGCCGAAGTGGTGGTCCTGGAAGGCCAGTCCTGGCTTGCCAGGCCGGGCCGCAAGGGGGAGGACTGGGTCCTGGACCAGAGGGTGCCCCCACCCCTCCAGGAGGACCGGGAACCATGAGAAACGGGTCGGGAAGACCTCTATCCGCTCTCTTCCTGTGGATCCCGGTCCTCCTGGCCGCATCCTGCGCCTCCCGCCGGGCCCCGGTCCGCCCGGACCGTAGCACTCCTCTTCCCCCCCTGGAGGCGGGGGAAGTCCTTTCTTTGGGGGAAACCGCCCCCGTCCCCCTGGCCCTCCCCTCGGGGGAGGCCCGGGTCCTTCCCGCCGGGAGAGGCACCCCCCTCCGCCTCTTCCTGGAAGACCGGGTCCTCCTCCTGGGAGAGGACGGCCGCTTCCGCGAGACCCGGGAGCTCCCCTGGCCCCGTCCCGAAGCTTTCGTCCTCTGCGACTGGGACGGTGACGGAGGGACGGACGTCCTCTCGGCAAGGCCCTTCCTCCACTGGTGGAGGGGGAGGAAAGGGGGCCTCTTCCCTCTCTCCGACCAAGGGGCCCTCCTCACCTCACGGGGAGAGACCCTGGCCGCACCCCGGCCCTGGGACCGATCGGTGGCCGCTCTCGACGCCGACGGAGACGGTCGGACCGACCTGATCCTGGGAGGCCCCGAGGGGCTCCGAATCCGGCTCCAGGAAGAGGAAGGAAGGGTAGGGCCGTCCCGGCTCCTCACCGGCCCGGGGGGAGGGCCCTTCCGGCTCTCCCGGCCCTCCAGCCTGGCCGCTTTCCGGGGCCCGGAAGGCCGGGCCCTTCTCGCCCTCTTCCGCGGAGATCCTCCCGTCCTGGAGATCTATACTCTGGAGAGGAAGAGGGAGGAATTCCACCTGGCCAAGGTCTCATCCTGGGCGGGCCCTCTTCCCGGGCTCACCCTGCGTCCCGGCGGTCCCGGCCCCCTGGCGGCATGGAAGGAGCGCGAGGGCGGGACCTTCCTCCTGGCGGGTCCGGCCCCCCGAATCCTGGAGATCCTCCCGGGAGGGAAGATCCGTCCCCGGAACGGTTTCCCCCTGGAAGAGACCTCCCTCCTCCGCCTGCCCGGCCAGGCCTATCCCGCCCTCATCCGGCGGCGAGGAAGGACGGCCCTCGCCGCCGGACCCGGATTCTTCCGGTTTTCCGGAAACCCCCCTCCTTCTCCGCCCGGCCCGCCGCGTTTTCTCCCCCTGGACTGCCTCCCCCTGGGCCCGTGGAGGGAGGGGGTCCTCGCCCTGGAACGGGGAGGCCGACTCCTCCTGGTCCGCTCCACCGGAAAGGCCTCGCCCCTTCCCTCGGCGCCATCCCTCCTTTCTTCCTCCCGGCCCGCCCTTGGGGACCTGGACGGCGACGGCATCCAGGACCTGGCGGGCTTCCCCGGAGGAGGGGGGCACCTGACCTTCTGGAAGGGACTCCCCGGCGGCCGGTTCGCCGGGGGAAAGACCCTGGAGGCGGCCCCGGAAGTCCTGGCCTCCCTTCCCATGGTCCTGGCCGGGTCCGGACCCGGCCTGGTCCTCTCCACCCTTTCCTCCAGGGAGGATTTCTTCGCCCAGGTGGAGGTGAAGCGACCCGGCCCGGGGCCCTGGCGGCCCGGCCTCCTCCTGCGCTTCCGGGACGCCGAAAACCTCCTCCTTCTCCAAGCCTCGATCCCACGGGAGAGGGAGCCCCTGGTCTACGAACTCACCCTGGTGGAACTCCTGGAAGGAGAAAGGCGGGTCCTGGCGAGGAAGACCCTGGGGTTTCCCGACGGGGAGTGGCACACCCTGGCGGCCTCCGTCGTGGGTGACCGGGTCCGGGCCTGGTGGGACGGGAGTTATCTGGGAGGAGCCCGGACGGCCCTTCCAGGGCCCGGCCCGGCGGGTCTCTTCGCGGGAAAGGGCCGGGTCCACTTCCGGAGCTTCAAGATCCTCCCCCCGCCGGGGAGTCTTCCCGCAGGACGAAGGGGGAAGCCCTGGAAGGACACCCTCCTGGGGAAGCGCAAAGTCCTGGGCGGTTCCTGGCACCTGGCCCGGGACATCCCGGAACCGCCCGGAGGCATCCTCTTCGCCCGGCCCGAAGGGGCAGGCCCCGGCCCGGCCCTCTACGCCGCAGACTGGGACCAGGACGGGGACCTGGACCTCCTCGTGGGAAGGAGGGGGTTTCCCCTCATGTGGCTGGAGCAGGTGAAGCCCCTGGCCTTCCGGCCGCCGAGGCCGGTGCGCCTCGCCACGGGGAGGCCCCTCCACGAAGGCCCGCTCCTGGACGCTCCCGCGGCGGCCCACCTGGACGGCGACGGCAGGATCGACCTCCTCGTGGGAGACGGCCTCGGAAGGATCCACTGGTATCCGGGAAAGGCCCTCCTCCTCCCGCCGCAACCCAGGGAGGGGCGCTGAGGCCCGGGCTTCCCCGCCTTTTTTCCCTCCCCGGGCGGAAGGGCCGGGTGGATCCCGGGTAGGGAGGCGCTTTCGAGAGGGCCGCCGCTCCCCCCGGGCCGGGGGAATGGGAAGAAGGGGGGAAGGAGAAGGAAAGGTTCAGGACCCGGACATTCCCGGGACGGGAAAGGCCCGGGCCAGTTCCAGCACCTGGGCCTTCAGGGTCTCCTCCTCCCCGGTCCCCGTGAGGGCCCGGTGGATGATGCGGGCCAGCCGCTCCATCTCGGCCGGGCCCATTCCCCTGGTGGTCACGGCTGCCGTCCCCAGCCTGAGCCCGCTGGCCTCCCGGGCCTTCCTGGGATCGTTGGGGATGAGATTCTTGTTCGCCACGATCCCCACCCGGAGGAGGGCCGTCTCGGCCTGCTGGCCCGTAATGCCCTGCTTGCGCAGATCCAGGAGGAGCAAGTGGGTGTCCGTTCCCCCCGAGACCAAGTCGAAGCCGAATTCCTTGAGGCCCTCCCCCAGGCGGACGGCGTTCTCCACCACCCGGGCGGCGTAGGCCTTGAACTCCGGCTTCAGGGCCTCTCCGAAGGCGCAGGCCTTGGCGGCGATCACGTGGAGGAGGGGCCCCCCCTGGCCGCCGGGAAACACACTCTTGTCGATCCGCCGGGCCAGCTCGGCCTTGCAGAGGACCATGCCCCCCCGGGGACCCCGGAGGGTCTTGTGGGTGGTCATGGTCACCACGTCGGCATGGGGAAAGGGGCTCTTGTGGACCCCTCCCGCCACGAGGCCCGCCGTGTGGGCGATGTCCGCCAGGAGCCAGGCTCCCACACGCCGGGCGATTCCCCCCAGGCGCTCCCAATCCACCTCCCTGGGAAGAGCGCTCCCCCCGGCCACGAGGACCCGGGGCTTGCACCGCTCGGCAAGGGCCTCCACTTCGTCGTAGTCGGGCTGGCCCGTCTCGGGATGGACGCCGTAGTGGACCCCCTGGAAGATCGTTCCCGTATGGCTCATCCGGGAGCCGTGGGAGAGGTGGCCTCCGGCGGCCAGGTCCATACCGAGCAAAGTGTCCCCCGGCTCCATGAGGGCCATGTATACGGCCAGGTTGGCCTGGGTCCCCGAATGGGGCTGGACGTTGGCGTGTTCGGCCCCGAAGAGAGCCGTGGCCCGTTCCCGTGCCAGGGCCTCCACCCGGTCCGCCACCTGGCATCCCCCGTAGTACCGCGCTCCCGGGTAGCCTTCGGCGTACTTGTCGGTGAGGGGAGAGGAGAGGCAGGCCCGGACCGCGGCGGAGCAGTGGTTCTCCGAGGCGATGAGGGTGAGGCACTCCTGCTGGCGCGCCACCTCGTCGGCCAAAGCGGAGGCCAGCTCGGGATCGTGGATCGAGAGGTTTTCGGCGGGTTCCATGGCGGCGCAGTTTCCCCCCACCCGGCCCGGGAAACAACCCCGGAGTCCCAAGCTCACCTTCGGCCCCCCCGGCGGCCGATGAAAAGGAAGGCCCTTTTCGAGGTGGATCGTGCAGGCGAGGACTCCATCCCCCCAGCCGGGCTCCAATCCCATGGCCCGACTCTTTTGTTTCCTCCTGGCCGTCCTTGTGGTGGCCGGGGCCCTCCTCACGTCCACGCCCTTCACCGAAAGGGTGATCCGCCCGGCCTACCTGGGGGTGATGCTGGGTTTCTTCCTGGCCATGGGCTGGGTGGAGCCCGATCTGCGGAGCCAGGGTTGGAGGTTCCTGGTGATCGGGGCGAGCCTCCTCTTCGCCGGGTCCCTGGGCGGGGTCCTCGTGGGACGGGGCTACATTCCCTGGATCCCCTTCCCCCAGGCCTGGGGCATCGCCTGGTCCCTGGAGCACGGCGTGGGCTTCCTTCTCGGGTTCTCGGTCCTCAGTTTCGGGATCGTCCTGTGGATCCCCGAGATCGTCCGGTCCCGCCGGGTCCTCAAGGAAGGGCTCTCGGCGGTGCGGAAGGACCAGGAGAGGACGGCGGAGATGCTCCGGCGCTCCATGCGGGCCCTGGAGCGGGCCCACGACGAATTGATCCAGGCAGAGAAGATCGCCGCCCTGGGGGAACTGGCCGCAGGCATCGCCCACGACCTCAAGAACCCCCTGGCCATCATCCGTTCCGCCGCCCAGTCCGCCCTGGAGGAATCCCGGGTGTGCCCCTCCGTGGGGAGATCCATGGAGGTGGTCCTGCGAAGCGTGGACAAGGCCGACCGGACCATCCGGGCCCTCCTGGAGCTGGGAAAGCCCTCCCAGTTCGAGCCCGTTCCCCTGGAGGCCCGGACCCTCCTGGAGGAGACGGCCTCCCTGGTGGCCGTCGAGGCCCGCCAAAAGGGAATCCGCCTCCAGGTCCTTCCCTGCCCCGGAGTCACCTTCAAAGGGGACAGGAGTCTCCTCTCCCAGGCCTTGATCAACCTGGCCCTCAATGCCGTACAGGCCGCCCCCGCCTCGGGCCTGGTCCGCCTCGGGGCGAGGTATTTCCGCTTGAGGGATTCCGAGATGGTCGCCCTCTTCGTCGAGGACGACGGCCCGGGCATCTCGCCGGAGACCCGCAAACGAGCCCTCGATCCCTTCTTCACGACGAGGGAGAAAGGCACGGGGCTGGGTCTCACGGTGACCCAGAGAGTGGCCGCCCGCCACGGGGGGAAGCTCGCCCTCTGCCCGAGGTCGGGAGGAGGGACCCGGGCCATTCTCCTCCTCCCCCAGGAAGCCCCCCTTCCCGTGGAGTCCATACGATGAAAGCGAATACCAAGGTCGGCCATTCCCCCAGGATCCTGGTCGTGGACGACGAGGAGGACCTCCGCTGGGTCCTGAAGGGGCTCTTCCAGAAGGAGGGATTCGAGGTCCGGGAGGCCAAGGACGGGGTCGAAGGACTCCGGGTGGCCATGGACTGGCCTCCCGACCTGGTGATCACGGACCTGCGAATGCCCAGGTGCGGAGGCCTGGAGTTCCTGGAGAGACTCCGGGAGAAGCGGCCAGCCCTCCCGGCGGTGGTCCTCACCGCCGTGGACCAGGTGGAGACGGCCGTCACGGCCATGAAGGGCGGGGCCTCGGACTACGTCGTGAAGCCCTTCGACAACGCCAGGTTGATATCGGCTGTCCGAAATCTCCTGGAGGGGCGGGAAGGCCGGGCCGGCTCCCTTCCCCTCATCCGGGGAGGGCTCCCCGCCCTGGGTATCAGCCCTGCCGCAAAGGCCCTGGCCGAGGAGGCCGCCCGGGCCGCGGCCTCGGACCTTCCCCTTCTCCTCCAGGGCGAGTCGGGAACGGGCAAGGAGTTCCTCGCCCGGGCGGTCCACGCCCTCTCTCCCCGGCGGGACGGACCCTTCACGGCCGTGGACTGCGGAGCCCTTCCCCCCTCCCTGGCGGAGAGTCTCCTCTTCGGCCACAGGAAAGGGGCCTTCACAGGAGCGGACCGGGACAGGAATGGGCTCTTTCTCGAAGCCCACGGGGGGACCCTCTTCCTGGACGAAATCGGGAACCTGCCCCCCGAGATCCAGGCCAAGCTTCTCAGGGTGCTCCAGGAGAAGGCCGTCACCCCCCTGGGAGAGAGTATCCCCAGGCCCTTCGACGCCAGGATCCTCTCGGCCACCAACCTGGACCTCTCCCGGGCCGCCCGGGAGGGCCGTTTCCGCCTGGACCTCTACCACCGGATCAACGGGTTCACCTTGCGGATCCCTCCCCTCAGGGAGAGGCCCAAGGACGTCCGCTGGTTCGCCGGTCTCTTCCTGCTCCAGGAGGGTGGGGGAAAGGCCCGCTGGTCCAAGGGGGCCATGGAGGCCCTGCTGAAGCGCCCCTGGCCCGGGAACCTCCGGGAATTGCGCAACACCGTGGCCCGAGCCCTCCTCCTCTCGGGGGGGGGGACCATCCTTCCCCAGCACGTCCGGGAGGGAAAGGAACTGGATCCTCGGGGGCTTCCACCGGGAGGGCCCGCCTTCCCAAGGGACGCCTCCCTGACGGACAAGGTCCGAGAGGCGGCG
>Ga0256914_1001948_pt1 | contig 17684 bp, 15 predicted proteins | sample HulkmetaG_FD_191571 | JGI IMG/M metagenome (GOLD analysis project Ga0256914, IMG submission 191571) | Hydrothermal chimney microbial communities from Main Endeavour vent field at the Juan de Fuca Ridge, Pacific Ocean - Hulk | ecosystem: Environmental > Aquatic > Marine > Hydrothermal vents ... | reverse complement strand
AAAAAATACCTTATTAATTTTATAATATCATAAAATACTCATCACTTAAAGCAGTGTAAAAATTTGTTTGGTGATAATATTGATAATTTACAAAAAAATTCATCAAAAACGGAGTTTGGAAGCAGTTCCATAATCCGATTATCGGAAATTGATGGTCAAACTACCACCAAGTAAGGAATTTTAATTCTTAACAAGTGCCTATTCTAACCGGAAAATACCAATCGATCGTTGATTGCCAATTTATCGGTCACCGGTTGCCGGTTATATCAATACAAACTACCGCCATCCGCCTCTTTGCCCTGTTTTCATACTACCATTTCCCATACCTCTACCATTACCATTGCCTCTACCTCGACCATTTCCTTGACCATTTCCTCGACCATTTCCATGACCTCCATTTATTCCGGTGGTAGGTTTTCCATCAGCATCAACCGCCCCTCGCTCTTGCTCACCGGCCAGAATATCTTCGTAACGAGATTGAGAAATAAATTGAGCACTATACTCACCACCATTTCTTTCCAAATTCCTAACAAACGCCCTGATATGATTACGCGACCCTTTATTTAAATTTTGATAAGCAATTCTAATGTCTTCATTGTCCGTTTTTGGCAACAATTCTTCCAAATCTTTAATGTCCAAATCTTCCACAGTCGCTCCCACTTTTAAGGCGTCAAGCAAAGACCTGCTCCCCTGTTCAACCAGAGAGTTATACAATTTAGTCATCTCCGGATTCGTAAATACCCCTATAGCCGTACTTTTTACCGGATCTTTAATGTTGTATTTTTGTAAAAGATATTTAATGGTATCGGTGTGAGTTTGTTCACTGCCGGAAATATTCTTAAAAATATTTTGTCCCCATTTTTCATACATTGTTACATAAACATCGTGAGCCAACTTTTCCTCTTCACGCATCTTAATTAAACCGGCTTTTTCTTCGGTAGACAAAGTACTTTTTTCAATTGAGCCAAGAAGTGTATCGGGAGTAACCTTGTCGCTTTTATCAACAACGTAGTCGCTTTGAACAAAACGCCTCCCCTGACCATTTCCCCTGCCCATCACTCGCTCACTCCCTACGGCAGAATCTATTTGTCCCGCTTGTAACTGTTCAATCGCCCTATTTTGTTCTTGTTCACAGCCGGACAATAATCCGCCCGCTACCAATAAAACGGTTGCTAATAATATTTTTTTAAACATGGTTTCATTATTAGTTTATTAATTAATCAAATTGCCCTCTTTGTTATATTATTACGCCTAAAAAATAAATTTCTTTCAAGGAATTGTTGCCGAACTACAAAAACAACAAGGATTAAAAATACTAAACCTTGTTGTTTTATTCTTATTTTTTAATTTTACGAATTGATTTTTTGAATCACTATTTCAAATTATCACAAACGCCGTCACCGTTACTGTCGACAAAATTTCCCCCTCTATTTTGTCCGCGATGATCTCCGACGCCTCTGCCCAGACCATTACCTCTACCCTGACCTCTACCATATCCACCTCTTTCTCCATTACTGGTTCTCAGCCCCAATTCCGCTCTAATTTTATCTGCTCCTTCTTTGTCTCCAGCCAATCCCAATTTACGAGCTTCGACAAATTTGGCAAAATTATCCTTATTTATCACCTCTAAAACCCTGCCTCCTCTGCCACCTCTTTCCTTTATCATTATTTCCATTTGATTTCGCCAAGCATCATAATCATTGTTTTCAAAGATTTTTAACATTGCCTGATGCCGTTCTTCGGTATAATTTGGACCATGTTTGGTGTAATCACCTTGGTAAGCATTGGCTGTATATACTCCGGCGCCGATTACTCCGGTCAAAGCCAAAGCTCCCATTAATATTTTTTTACTTCCTTTCATTTTGTTTAGATTTAATTATTAATGATTAAATTAGTTTGCATCGTACTATCACACTATACGGTAGGTTTATCTTTAAACGCGCGTTTGTTATTTGACCTACACTGTTTATTACGCCACTTCGGAAAATTTCTTTCATTTTTTAATACAATCTTTTGGCAAAATAAAAAACCTTACAATCTAACCGATTGTATGGTTCCTATACAAAAACAAAAGAGTTTTATGTTCGCCCCTTTTTATATCTCCGCCCAAACCAAGGACGAATTTCTTTTGCTCTAAACTCCTTGGGAGAAACTTTCTGTCCGATAATTTTTAACTGTCTGCCCACTTGCGGATGACGAACCGGTCCCCGCCAACTCGTTTCGGAAATATCAATTAGCCAAAGCTTATTTCTATAATCTTTTATTTTTATTTTTTCGGGAGAAACAATTTCCACAACCTCACCACTTAACAAACCCTCTTCCGGACGATACCACATTTCTTGGCGATGTTGCTCCAAGCTTTTATAATAAGGAACACCGGCGGAAAAAAGTTGTTCAATTTTATAGCCGGCACCAAACAAAAACAAGGTTAAACCAATCATTCCGCTGATTATAATGCTCATTATTATAATTTTACGGTTTTTATAGCGATAGCCTCGAGGAGTATGGCGGTAATTATAAAAAGCTAAGAATAAAAATAACAATAAAGCGATTAAACGAAAATACGGTAGAACTGATACGAAATACCGCCACGAACTTCCGTCTAAATATTTATAAACATCCCAATCGGCGCTGTTGACTGCCAGAAGTACCACGGTGAAAAATAATCCTCCCAATAAAATATTCAAAGCGAATACTCCCCAAATAACATAATCTTTCAACAGAAAAACCCATTTCGGTTTTGGTCGAATGTTTTCTTTTTTTATTTTTTCCGTAATTTTATCAGCTAAATTATTTGACATTTTTATATCAGTTACACTTTAATCATCTCAAATATTATTTTATAAAAAATTCTATAGTCGCCATTCCCCAAGCACTATTTCTACTTATTGTTTGATTGGCGATTCATTATTTGTTTAAAATCTTTTTTAGCCCTATTTATTAAAGTCGCCACCGTTCCCATCGGCTTCTTGAGAATGTCGGAGATTTCACGATAAGACTTTTCTTCCAAAAATTTCAAAACCAACACTTCGGCATATTCTTTTTTTAACTTTCCTAAAATATCCCCCACCTCTTTTTCCAAATCTTTTTTAGTGAGTTCTAAAAATAAATCGTCTTCCGCCATAATTTTATTAAACAATTCCAAATTGTCATCATTCTTGAAAACTGTCGGAGTATTTTTTTCTTTTCGCCAACGGCTGATAACTTGATTGTGTGTTATTCGATAAATCCAGGAGGAAAATTTTAAATTACCATCAAAACCGTTTAAATTTTTATAAACATTAATAAAAACATCTTGAAGAATATCTTCAGCGTCCTCTTTGTTGACGGAAGTAATCCTCAAAATATACCTGGTTAGTTTATCTTCATACCGATTAACAATGCAACGAAAATAATCCTGATCTTCAAGGACTTTGTCCACCAATTCATTATCCGTTAGATTACTGCAATCGTTCAACATAAAATCTATTACCTTAAACGGATTTTAGTGTAAAAATTTCCGACCGTTAAAATTAAAAATCTATCTATAATTATATTTTAACGGACTGTCTGTAATTTCACAACCAAATCGTAAATAATTTTATTATTTTAGTAATTATGAAACCGCTTCCGAACCTCCTGTCTATCACTATTTTAAGTACTACGCTTAATCAATTACTTTTCTTTCAATTTTTACAAATTATTGCTTTATTTTTTTCACAAGCTAAAACTGTAATATTGGGAGTGAATGGCAAAGCATTTGCCCTTGCCAAACAAAGCTCTAAAGTGTAGTATGTATTATATAAAAATGGAAAAATCAAAAAGAGACTCACTTTTCGACTATCTCTAAACAAACGGCAAAACAAAGTATTTATTTTCACAACACCGGTGAATTGACAGTATTGTCCGTTATAAATTGTATTGTTGCGTATCACCGTTACAATTCCATCAATTATTCATACAAAATGAAAAAAAGAAATAAAAAAATATATATTGTTATTCCGGCTTTTAATGAAGGAGCGGTTATTAAGAAAACTCTCCAAAGCCTGCAAAACAGCAACTATAAAAACATTGTAGTGGTTGATGATGGCAGTGTGGATAATACCGCTCGGGAAGTCGAGGCGGTCGGGGTGGAGGTGATTACTCACCTTATCAATCGTGGACAAGGGGCCGCTTTGCGAACCGGAATGGAATACATTCTGGAAAACTATTCTCCGGATATAGTTATTACTTTTGATTCGGATGGACAACATCGTCCTCAGGATATTCAAAAACTAATTCAGCCCTTGTTAAATAATGAAGCAGATATTGTTTTGGGTTCTCGTTTTTTAAAGAATAATAGCAACATCCCCTTCTTTCGCAGATTTATTTTAAAAGCCGGAGTTTTGTTCACAAATTTTATCGCTCGTATTAAATTAACCGATACTCACAATGGCTTACGCGCTCTAAACTCCAAAGCTCTTCAAAAAATTAAAATTACTCATCGGGGAATGGAACATGCTTCCGATATTATAAATGAAATTACCAAAAATAATTTACGCTACCGAGAAGTTCCTGTCAAAATAGTTTACACAAATTACTCATTGGCTAAAGGACAGGCAACGGGCAATTTCATCAAAATGGGTCTTAAAATAATTTTACATAAACTTTTAAATTAATCTTATGACTATTATCAGCATTTTTGTTTTTATTTTTGTTCTCTTTGCACTTTCCAGAGTTATTTTGCGTGCCAAAGATCACAGCATTTCTTTTCGAGAAAGTTTGTTTTGGATTGTTGTTTGGTTAACTATTGTGTTTTTAACTCTTTTTCCTCAAATTACTGATAAACTATCAGCGATTATGGGCATTGGACGAGGAATTGATACGGCTTTTTTCCTAGCTATTATTTTACTTTTCTATATTGTGTTTCGTCTTTATGTCAAAATAGACGAACTGGACAAGAGGTTAACTGAATTAACCATTAACAGCTCTAAGGAAATCCACAAGTTAAAACGACATTTTAAAAAACCCGAATAGAAGTTTATGAAAATATTAATTTTCGCACCATATTATCCTCCACATATCGGTGGAATTGAATTTTACGCCGAAGAAATGAATTATTACTTAGCCAAAAGCGGGAATAATGTGGTTGTCTTTACTCCCAAATTGCCAACTACCGGTTTGGAAAAAGAAATTTCAAAGAGTACTGAAAATGGTGAGTTGACAATTATACGATTTCCGGCTTTTGATTTGATTAGCAACTATCCCCTGCCAAAGTTCTGGTCTTTAAAATTTTGGAAATTGTTTTTTAATTTGTTTTCGGAAAAATTTGATATTGTCTTGTCCCACACTCGTTTTTTTAACACTTCCTTATTGGCTCTTTGGTATGCTAAATTCAAAAAAGTCACCTGGTTACATATTGAACACGGCTCTGATTTTGTTCAATCAAAAATAAAATTTATTTCTCTATCGGCCAAATTTTATGATTACACTTTGGGAAAATTGATTTTAAAGATGAGCGATAAAAATATCGGAGTTTCCCAACAAGTAGCAACTCTTATTAACAAATTTGACAAGAGAGAGGTTGCTATTATTCGTCGCGGAATAAATCTGGAGAAAATAGACCATCTTCCTCGCCTTAAACTTCCCATTGAGACCGGAAAGAAAATCGTTATCGGTTTTGTCGGTCGCTTGATTTCCGGAAAAGGATTGGATGATTTAATCCTTGCTCTCAGCCAAATACAACAATTGGATTTTAAATGTTTTATCATTGGTGAAGGAGCTCAAAAAAAGCAATTACAAGAATTGGTCAAGAAAAATAATCTCCAAGACAAATTTTTTTTTGAAGGAGAAAAAAGCAGAGAAGAAACAATCGGTTTGTTGAAAAATTTTGATATTTTTGTAAACCCCAGTTACAGTGAGGGCTTGCCCACCACCGTTTTGGAGGCCGGAATTTGTCAAAATGCCATTATCGCCACCGCTGTTGGTGGAACCGCGGAGATTATTCAAGATGCTGAAAGTGGTTTTTTAATCAAGCCGGGTGATGTAGATAGTTTAAAAATAAAATTGGTTGACCTAATGACCAATCCTGTTAAAATGGAGAGGTTTGGAAAGGAAGCTCGTCGCCGAATAATTAAAAATTTTTCTTGGGAAAAATCAATACAAAAGTATGAAAAAGAATTTGCAAAAATCATGGCTAAAAAATAAAATTATTCCCTTTATAAAGAATAATAAATTACTTCTTTTAGTGGTCTTGTTTTTTATTGTTTGGAAATTTTTTCTAATATACACAATGTGGCACGGAAGAAATATTGCTCCAGAACCAGATGATTCATTTATCTATATTTCTCATATTAATTCCGTGATACATTGTCCTTCTTTTCTTTTTTGCAAGAGCCCTTATTCCTTGGATAAATTTGGTGGTTATGAGCATTTGTCTTATCGTCTATTTTTTGGAACAATTGGTAAAATACTGCATTTAACAGCTACACAAACATACCATTTAAGTTTTTATATTGGCATTTTATTATTAGTACCTGTTCTAATTTATTTCCTAAAAAAAATAACCAGAGATTACCATCTTCAAGTGTTAGGGTTGTTTTTTTTATCTTTGTATAATGGGGCTGGTTCATATCATGGATTTTTTTGGATAGTACCAACCTTTTTTTCTGTTCTTATTTTCTTTTTAATGTTGGGAATTTTTTTAGACAACAAATCAAAATATTGGATATATTCTCTTCCAATATTATCATTGACAGCATCTCTAAATCATTTTATCTCAATTTATGCTTCAGTTATTTTCTTAACTTATTTATTTGTAAATTTTCTTTTTACAAAAAAAATAGACTTTTTAATGCTTAAAAAGACAATTTTAATAATATTATTTGCTATTCTACCATATTTTCATACAACACTGTTTATACATGACAACCCATACAACACATCCGGGCTTGATAGCGCTATAGAACAGGACATACAAATACCCCCTCCCCATTTCAAACAAACTCCCTTGGCACCATCTATGCCACAACAAAGTTATCTAACATTAATTATCTTTCAAATTAATAAATTATCAATTTTAATATTCAATCTTCTTGTTTATGTGTTCTATTTGCCAGGATATTTTCTTTTTAAAACAGAGTATTTAAATTGGCTTTTCCCAAATTTTATAGGTGTTTCTATTTTTTGCTTCATCATCTTAATGATTTTATTTTATAAAAAATATAAAATAATTACGCTCTACCTATCTGCTTTGGCTTTTACAATAATTTCTATGAAGAGTATTTATGGAGTAAGATCCTTGGTTTATTTATGGCCCATAACCTTTCTATTATATGCTTACGGTATTTATTATGGATATAAATATTTAAACAGTCTAACCAAAAAAAATAAAGTCATAAATTTAGTGTCAAGGCTCTTTTATTATACTATAGTTTTCATGTTTATTTTTTTAAATTTATCATATGCATATTTGTCAAATAAAGAAGCAAATTTAAATAACCAAATAAATTTACCCAAAAAAGAATTAGAAAAAATATTTTTAAACAATAAAAATAATAAAAAACCATATTGCCGAACAACTATATTAAGCCTTTATCCCGTCGATAATTCTCAATTTGTTAATTGCAATATTCAAAATGTCTCACAAGCAGATATTTTCTTAACATTTCAGGAAAAAAGTGCCCCCTCACTTTTACAAAAAATAATTTTTAAAATAAAACAAAAAGATGCACCACAAAGTATTACAAAAACGCATGACAAAATCCCAAAAAATTTTTCTTTATACAAACAAGTAGGTGATCTTTTGATTTACAAGCGAAATTAATATACTGATATAATACATTTTTTAATATATAAATTTAAAATACTGATTATGCAACAAAGAAGAAAACTATTTTTTTTAATTAACTCTATGGAAAGTGGTGGTGCTGAAAAAGTTTTGTCTAATATACTACCGGAATTATCTGAAAAATATGAAATATATTTATTACTACTTAAAAATGAAGTTTTTTTTAATATTTCCAATAACATAAAGGTAATTCCTCTAGCAAATATACATACCAATTTACTTATTCCCTTCTTTTTCCCTTGGTACATTTGGAGGCTCAAAAAAATAAAGAAAAAACATCAACCGTATAAAATTATCAGCTCTTTAGAATTGGCAAATTTTATAAACATTTTAATTAACAAACAAGCGATTGTATCATTTGAAACATCTTTGTATTTTTTTCAAAAAACACTGCCAGCCATAATTTATAAAAAATGTATTTATTTACTTTATCCAAAATCAACCTTGATTAAAGTTAATTCCAAGGAAAATAAATTTAACTTGGCTGAAAAGCTATCAATTCCTCTTGATAAAATAATCACTATTCATAACCCAATAAATTTTCAGATGATTGAAAAATTAAAAAAGGAAGTACCAACTCTTCCTTTTAAACCAAATTTTTACAAAAAAATTTTCATAACCATTGGACGACTTGATTCTTTAAAAAATATTTCCGCAATTATCCGGGCATTTAAACGGCGAAAACAAACTGACGCCCTACTTATCATCGGTGATGGTCCGGAAAGACGGTCATTGGAACAACTTATTGCTAAACACAATTTAAGCAAGCAGGTTTTTTTATTAGGCAGAAAAAAGAATGTTTATAAATATTTAAACATTGCCGATTATTTTGTTTTTGCTTCCAAAACCGAAGGATTCCCCAATGTTCTTTTGGAGGCAATGGCTTGTCACCTACCGATTATCACTTCCGACTTTAAAACCGGAGCTCGAGAAGTAATTGATCCGAGTTTAAATTTTATCAAAAAAATTAAATACCCCTACTATGGTCCAAATGGAGCGTTGTTGAGCGTAGATAATTTTGAAAAAGATTTTCAAAAAATTGATTTTGTTAAATTAAAACAAAAGCAGGTAGGATTGGAGAAATTTAAACTTAAAAAGATAGTAAAACAATGGGAGAATATTTTGCAATAATTCATAGAAATTGTTTCTCAAGAGATTATTCTCTTATTCAAAAAATTCTTTAAATAAATTTTATTTTCAATATTTTTAATTATCCGTTAGCTTTTCCAGTATCGCCCTCCATTTTTTACCAATGATGTTAATATTGTGATTCTTTTTAACATATTTTAAAGCATTTCTTGATTTTTCAAGCCAATCATCAGGATGATTTAAAATATAATTTATTTTATCCAACATTAAATCCAATTTACCATTAGCACAATATCCCAGATTATTTTCAGTTATAAAATTATCAGGGTTGACCCTCAAGCTAATAATTGGAGTACCTCCTAAGCAGGCCTGTAAATAGGTGTTAGGGAATCCTTCATAATCAGATGTACCTAAAAATATCTTTGCTTTATTAAAATATTTTTGTATCTCAAAAAAACTAACTCTTTCTATAAAAACCAAATTTGTTAATTGGCTAGCTCCCTGTTTTATCTGGTTAAATAAATCTCGTTCATCGCTCACCATCGGTGAAATCATTACAAATTTTTCTTCAGGAAATTTTTTAACAATCCGCAAAAACAATTCCGGTCTCTTCCATTTACTGCACCTTGCAACCCATAAAATATAGTTCTTGTCATAATTTTTAGTTGCCAAATTATCAATTTGATAGGCATTTTTTAGTATTTTGGCTTTAATTTTATGATTTTCCCAGAGCATCTTTTGGTTGTCTTTATTTTGGGTAGTAACACTATCGGCGCCCTCCAGTCCATACTTATAAAAATACCCCGCTATTTTATTTTCTTTTATAAATTCTCTATTACAATCTATATCATGAGCTGTTCTGTATAAAAATTTCTTTCTGTATATTTTACAAAAAACAGCTACTATTCCAACTTCTATCCCAGCTGACTCCATCAAATAAACATCCGCTCCCGACACTTGCAAGTTATGCCACAAAAGAAATGGCGCTTTTAAATAATTCCAAACTGTCTTTTGTAATTTTATTGATTTATAAACTTTAATTCCCTGATGCACCTCCACCTTTTCCTGTCCCCAATCACCAACAATAAAATCTATTTGAAAATATTTTTTCAAATAATTGGCAAGTGTATACAAATCTACTTCAGCGCCTCCAATGGGAGCATTGCTATTAGGATTGAAAAGTGAATAGGCATTCATATTTACAAAGCAAATTTTTTTCATTTTTTTATCTTTTAAAATAGCATTGATTAACAATTTTAATAATTATATTATTTATTTTATAATTAACATCGACTACAGATAATAAATACAAAACTATCGCCTTGATATTAGTTTTGTTATACATTATTCCCATTTTAAAATATTTAAAACTCTCTTTTTTTAATTTCAACAACGCTTTCATTCTGGCTATTACAAGATACAGTCCTCCCAATTCTTTCCTATTGTATTTTAAATATTCTTTACCAAAATTATTTATCATCATTTCATTTACTTTTAAAATATTTTTCACTCTCCTGTCTGTCAACATTCCTCTAACCAAGGAATTATCAGCATCCAGATAATAACATCTCACCACTTTATTAAAATACAAAGCTTTATATTTACGCATAATATTACACCAAAGAATATTTTCTCCTCCATTAACATTGTTGGGAAAACAATATTTTTTCTCAATAAATAATGAAGTTTTAACACATGCCAAAAATTCTCCTCTGGCCTTTTTTGATTCAATACAATCTCGAATGCCCATTTTTACAACATTATTGTTTATTTCATACATTTTATGGCCCAAATTATCAACTACGGCGAAAAAAAATATTTTGTGTTGCGAAAATTTCTCAATTTGATTATTGATAATTGATAAAGCTCCTCTTGTTAAGGTGTCATCACTATCTAAAAATACACAATACTCACCAATAGCTTTGTCAATACCATAGTTCCTGGCAGAACCAACTCCTCCATTTTTTTTGTAAAAATATTTAATATTCTTATACTTACTCAAATACTTTTTAAGAACTTTTTTGGTATTATCCTTTGACCCATCATCAACAACAATAACTTCCCAATCCCGAAAATCCTGCTCAATAACAGAATTAAGTGCTCTATTGATAACTTTTTCTCGATTATATGTTGGTATGATGATAGAAAATTTAAGCATATATATTTTAATACATTTTACATAACTACAAAACTGTTATTGCGTTAACAATAAAATTGTCGTTGTAAAACTCAGCTAATCTGTTATAATTAATGTTGGTTACTTATTTTTTAGTTTACCATTGTATTCTTTTATAATCAACCTTATATATTTATGTGTGGAATTAATGGATTTAATTTTTCAGATCAGACACTTATAAATAAAATGAACTCCAATATTAAACACCGTGGACCAGATGATGACGGTTTTTTTTGTGATAATAAAATATCTCTTGGACAAGTAAGATTATCTATAATTGACCTCAGTGCTAACGGAAAGCAGCCGATGCAATATGTTCATGCGGAGAAAAAAGTTATAATTGTTTTTAATGGTGAAATTTATAATTTCCAAACACTGAAAATTGAATTAAAAAAGCAAGGCTATTCTTTTAATTCAAAAACTGATACAGAAGTTATTGCTGCCAGTTATATTGAATATGGCGAAAAGTGTGTTGAAAAATTTAATGGCATGTGGTCATTTGCTATTTACGATATTACCAAAAATATCATATTTTGTTCTCGAGATAGATTGGGAGTAAAGCCCTTTAATTATTATTATGATGAAAAACAAGGAATTTTCATATTCAGCAGTGAGATAAAAGGAATATTTGCACATGAAAATTTAAATCTTCAAAATAAAAAAAATATTGCTTGGGATAGTCTTGATTTCTTTTTTTCTCTTGGATTTATACCTTCCCCATACACTGTTTACAAAAAAATTAAAAAGCTTGGTGCAAGGGAGAATTTAGTCTTCAATCTACAAACCAAAAAATTACAAACTTACACTTATTATGCTATCCCTGAATTTAAACCCGTTTTTAATAAAAGAAAGTTAGTCAGTAAAGGAAAAAAATTACTAAAGAGCTCTACAAAGTTACGAATGATTGCTGATGTTCCAATTGGAGCGTTTTTAAGTGGTGGACTAGATAGCAATTCGGTGGTTGGAACAATGAAACAAATAAAAAATACCAAACAAATTCACACTTTTTCTATGGGCTTCCCAGATGGAATAGATGAAACACCGTTTATCAATATCTCTAAAAAATTTTTCAAAACAAATCATCACCATTATAATTTTCAGGGGAAAAAAGATTTTCTAAATGCACTAAAGCTATATCAAAATGTTTTCGACGAGCCATTTAGTGATTTTGGTTTCATGCCATCATTTAAATTATCAGAAAAGACTAGTCGTCAAGTTAAGGTGATTTTAACTGGTGATGGTGGCGATGAAATATTTGGAGGTTACACCTTGTTGTATAATATATTTCAATATGAAACAATTAGAAAAATACCTAAAATATTCAGAAGGTCACTCTTAAAAGTAGTTACCTTGTTTAAAAAAAATAGCGACCTTACTGTCTTGGGCAAAATTAGAGAATTACTCCGTTGGAGTTTGGTAGACACAACAAACCCTCTTTACGAACTTTACAAAGATAACAAATATTTTGACAAAAATTCTCTAAAGTGGTTTAACGAAAAAATGAATTTATGTCTCAATAAAACAAATAATTTAACAGAAGCTACCAGATATTATTATTTATTTTTTAGTACGATGGGTGATAATCTTCTAACCAAGACCGACAGAACAACAATGTATTATGGATTGGAGGCCCGTAGTCCTTTTTGCGATTACAGGTGGATAGAATTTGCTTCCAAAATACCAACCAAATGGAAAGTGTCCATTTGGGGTGGTACAAAATTAATAATGCTAACACTTATCAAAGATATTATACCAAAAAAAATACTAAATAGAAAAAAACAAGGTTTTACGCCACCGTTTTTTAAGTACATTAAACAAAACGAACAATATATATTAAAATATATTAAATCAAATATTCCCAAAGGAATATTGCCACGAGGCGTTGTTTCAGTTATAGACGACAAGAAGCAATCTGGAGAAGATTTATATTTTGACATACTTTTAAAAACATATTTATTTACCTTATGGTACAAAAAATGGATAAAAAATTAAAGATCTCCTTCTCTCATCCTATTAGGGAACAATTGGCTCAAATTGCTATCGGTCTCAAAGATTTTGAATTATCTTTCCAATCGAAAGACCTGATCATCACAAACAAAAACTCCTGGAAAGTGAAATCGCCTACTGTCATAGAGGTTTTTAATAAATTATTAAATATTTTAAAAAAAACATTACAACTTAAATTAGGATTAATTAACTTTAAATTTTACAGAGATGCTCAGGCCGATTTATATTTAGCCAATGGAGGATTTTTGATTAGTGATAAACCATATGTTGTATATGTAGAAAAATCCACTCAACTTTATGGATATACTGGAAAAAATTATAATAAATTTCTTAGCAAAAAAATGCTAAAATTTTTTCTAAAAGATCAAAATTTAAAATATATCTTTTTTAGAACAAAAACAGCCAGGCGGGGCATGGCCAATATCCCTTGTTTTGATAAAAAAATAAAGAAACTATTGAAAGAAAAAAGCGTATCTATTTATCCTCCATTAAGTAACCCTAGCAAGGTTACCCTACAAAGGTTTCGTCAAAAAAATACAATAATCAAATTTCTTTTTGTCAGTAGTATTTTTTATGAAAAGGGCGGCAAAGAATTACTAAATGCATTCAATAAATTATCAAAAGAGGTAAAAGATGTGCAACTAACTATAATTACCAAAATATCAAGATTAAGTAATGAGGAATTAACAAAAATAAAGAGTAACAAAAAAATAATTTTACTAGATGCTAATTTTTCTAGAGAAGAATTGTTTCTTAATTTTTTCAACAGGGCTCATGTATTCATATATCCAACTTATTCAGACAGTTTTGCAGCAGTAATAAATGAGGCTATTTCATCTTATTTACCAATTATTACTTCTGATTTTTTCTCAATTCCAGAAAGAGTGATTAATGGCTATAACGGATTCTTGTTTAAATCACCTTTTCCCAACTATGATGAAAACATGGTTATTTACAAAGAACATTTTACAAAAGACTCTTCTTTCCCTGAAGTTTTATTTTATAAGGATAATAAAATTTTTTTGTTCAATGTAGAAAATTTTCTATACAGTAAAATGAAATTATTAGCTACCAACAAGAAATTACTACACAAAATGGCAAAAAATTCAAAAAAGATTTATGAAAAAAATATTAACCCAGTCAAAATAAGAGAAGATATTAATAATTTATTTTTAAAAGCTGTAGGTAAAAATAAAAACGCAGTACTATAATTATTTTCCCGAGGCAATAATAAATCAATTTTCAAATAATTAACAGTTTTTTTTAAATTTACCCAACAGAAATAAACTAATATAAACTGTTAAAAGTATTTGCGTTATTATCTGCACAATTAAATATACAAAAATATTTTTAAAAATTATCAATGTAAATAAAGATACGCCCACAAATAAAAAACTCTGTATAATAACCCCCTTTTTTATATGTTGTATATTTAGATAACTAAGATATAAAGAAAAAAGCATTCCCATAAATGTGTTTATGCTAAATAAACATATATACCTCCATTGAAAAGAAAAGTTTTGACCATAAAAAGAAAAAAATAAAGTTGTTATGCCTATAATTGTCAGCATGATTGGTATAAAAAATATAATAAATATTTTGTTTGTTTTTTTTACAATCTCCGATAAATGATTTTTATTTTCAATAACCGATGGCCAAAGCACATTCATCAATATCCCCGACAATTCTGAAATAACTCCATGGGAAGCGATGTAATAAGCACTATAAATACCTAACTCCCTCATCCCAATAAATTTTCCTATCAAAAATTTATCCAAAAACAATAATGCTCCCATAAATGTACTCACCAAAACAAATCTATTGTAGATTAAAAATATTTTTTTAAACAATTTAAAATTTAGCCTCCCAAAATACCCTCTCAATAACATAAAGGCGCCACTTGAAAAAAATATTCCACCGCCAATCACCGACCAAACATAAAAAACATTTTCTCGTTTTTTCATTAATATAAAAAATATAACTATCAATACTGCCACCATTATTGCATCTAGAAATTTTAAAACACTCTGTTCCTTAATCTGCTGAAAGGCCCTCAAAAAACCATTAAATACGGTTTTTAAAGAAATAACTCCAGTAAAAAATAATACTATTACCACAGACAAATATTCTCTCGTGGCATTTGTTTTAAATAACATTTCTTGTGTACTAAACTCAATTATCAAAAATGATATTGCAACAAAAAAAAGATTAAACACAACAACAGTCAACGTAGTTGTAAAAATATTTTTTTTGAATTTACTATATTTTTTATCAGCAATAAATCTAATACTTGAAACATCCATCCCAGCGACAATAAACACAGATATCGCTGTAGCCAAAGAAAGTATAGCATTATACTTTCCATATTCTTCAGGACCGAGCAGTCTCCCAATAAAAATATTTATACCGAACATAATGAATGCTGCCAAAATACCTCCAAAAAAAGACCAGGAAAGGTTTTGAACAAATTTCTTCATTGCCTCACTCATTCTATGTCCAAAAAGTTTATAATGGACAAGCTCCATTGTATTAATCAAATATATTTTTATTTTTTTAAATATTTTTTGCATTTTTGTAATAAACTACAACAAACTTCTCGCTGAAATATCTTTAAAATTTGAAAATTTCCGTTTTCAATTTGTTTTATAATTAAATTTTAAAAAAATACCAAGTTTTTAAAAATTCTCATAAATCACCGGGGATTATCTCTTGGTTACTTGGAATTATCTTTTGGTTATTTAAAATTATCTTTTTCTAAAAATAATTTGTGAATGAGAAAAAAATTGACTATTAACATTATCACGCCCAAACCAATTAACCAATAACCTTTAAAAAACCACGGCTTATATTGGGAAATTCGTTTATTCAGCCAAATAATATTTTGCCAGATTGTCGGTCTTTGATATTTGGGACGAAAAACAATCGCTTGTTTTGACTTTTCAACAACGGCATTATTTTTCAAAATCACATACCCGAGATCAACATTGGTAAACTTTGAGTTGAATTTATTGGCAAACAATCTCACCTTACCCTTTTTTATGCCACCGACTTCCACTCGGTGTCCGACTATTAAACAATACTCCCGTTGGGCAGAATTGTCCAGGGGAGAAAAATTAAAATCATATAAATCGGCGGAATTAAATTCCCAGCCGGGTGATAAAGTTGTCTTGGCAATTTCTTGTTTGCATTCTTTATCGGTCAAAATAAAATCAACAAAATGTTTTTCCGGCAAATCTCTTCCTCCGAGAAGTATTCCCAAACTACTCAAGCCATTTTCCGTGGCGATAAATTTTTGTCGTAAAATATCTCCCGCTTCCAATTCAACCCTCCGCCCTTTCTCCAAGACAAAATTTGTATCCGAAAATCGCCACTGACTCAAAAAAGAAACTAAAATCAAACCAAAGCCGATTAACAAAACAATCAACCAAACATATCTTTCTTTCATTTTCTTTAATTTGCTGTTTTTCATTTGTTCATTTTGACTTGTCGTCTTTCATTTATAAATAATACTCGGGGATAATCACAATAAATACTTCATAACTCCAATACAAAATCATTAACAATACAAAAGCCATCAGCCCTCTTAACATATATTTTTTTCGTTTTTCGGCGGAGAAAAAACAATTCAACCAAACTTTCCAACCAAAGACAAGAATGGCGAAATGAGAAATGATATTCGGTAGCCAATAGCGACCGGGTGTTCCTAGTGTCAACTTTCCCGTCGCCACAAACATCTTCCAGTCAGCCACTCTAATCGCCAATTGTAAACTGAAAATACCAAATAAAAGAAAGTAAAAATACCGAGCATATTTTTGAGAAAATTTTATCAAGCAACGACCGGAAATTATTTCTTTTTCACTTTCTTTAAAATAACCGATAATTCTATTCAACAATTGTCTTATTTTTTTCAAACGAACCAGTTGCCAAAAAACCAACCCGCTCCAAGCAATATACTCCAACACCCAAATAATTTCAACAAATCGCAAAGTTAACTCATCTCCTTTGAGTCCTCCCCAATAATTACGGGAAGAGCCATGTATTTTGGAAAAGCTTTTTTTAAGATAAATTGTTATTTTGTCGGTGTATTCGGTGGCGCTTAAATTAAATATACCAATTTTTTTCAAAGAAGGATACAATAAAAATCCCAGTAAAATAATCATCACTACCATCAAAAAAATTTGCCGGAATTTTATCTTGTTCTTTTTATTCCTTTTTTTAAGCACTTGATATACCTGATATATCAAAAGATAAATAAGCATAACCAACAAAGCCAGTGCCGATGGCTTTGTCCAAAGAGCCAACCAGAGAACAATAAAAAGAATGATTGCTCGCCACAAACTCCACCCCTTTTTCAAGATTAAAACGCCAAGAAGAAGAAAGCTTGTCCAGAGAAATATCAGTAGGGAATCGTAATTGATATTAGTGAAATAAATGGAAAATTTTGGTTGAAAAGATATTGCCGTTGTTAACAATAGGGATTCCTTGCCTGAAAAATTAATCAAACGAAAAATTTTATAAGCCAGCAACAAAGTTATTGTTCCCAAAAATACGGAAATTATCCTTAAAACATAATAGCGAATGAAAATATTTTGCTCGCTCAAACCG
>Ga0256914_1001947_pt1 | contig 17689 bp, 10 predicted proteins | sample HulkmetaG_FD_191571 | JGI IMG/M metagenome (GOLD analysis project Ga0256914, IMG submission 191571) | Hydrothermal chimney microbial communities from Main Endeavour vent field at the Juan de Fuca Ridge, Pacific Ocean - Hulk | ecosystem: Environmental > Aquatic > Marine > Hydrothermal vents ... | reverse complement strand
TGCCTGGGAGGTGCCGTCGAGCATATCGACGGAAATGGCGTTGAGTTGCGCGGAAGAGTGTACGAGCTTTTGCATTTCATCGTTAATCTTGCCCACCATGAGACACACATTTTCGGCCATGGAGTTGAGGGATTCCATCAGACGACCGGTTTCATCATCCCGGTCCACTTCGAGGCGCTGTGAAAAATCTCCACCGGCCATCCGGTTGGCAAATTCAACAGCCCGGTGGATGGGTCCCGTGATGCTCCGGGCCATGAGGATGCTGACGACAATACCGATAATCAGGGCCAGGCTGGTGGTGACGAGCATCATCCGTGCCTGGGAGTCGAGCTCATTTTGCAGATCGTTGAAGAGATTCGATGCTTTTTTGTCGAGACTGGCGCCGATTTCGTTGAACCTTTTTTCAAGGGATTGCATTGCCGGCAATGTTTCCGTTTGATAAATCCGCCTCGCCTCCTCGCCGTCGGCCTGCCGGATCTTTGCGGCGGACTCGTGCAGGCGGCGGTGTGGCTCTTCGAGGCGACTCACCAGTGGGGTCAACTCCGGAAAGTGTTGCTCCGCTGCTTTTCTCTCCGGACCATAGAGCCATTTGCCCAGGGCACAGGCATGATCATCGACGGCAACGGCAAGTTCCCTGTTTTTGTCGGTGAGAATCGAATTGGCCACCTTCTGACCCCATTGATAATGTTTGGCCATAATCTGCAGGAAATGTTTGTCCAGCTTTTCGGTTGCCCTCACATCAACGGCTTCGGCATCGATTTTGCTGATGTTTAAGTAGGTGAAACAGCTGGTTATAATGAGGATCAAGAAGATGATACCCACTATCCCGCCGATTTTTTTGCCGATTGACAGGTTTCGCACTCCCATGATTTTCTCCCGATAAAATTTTGTATACAGGTTGGTAAGCTGACGGTTCCTTGCCTGGAGGAATCCCCTGTTCGTAGTGTATCGGTGAGTTGTCGTTAAATAATTAGGAAAAGGGAAGGTGAAAAACCTTCGGGCGGGTTGCCCGGTTGCGGGATTGTGAAAGGAGGAGGGAGGGCGCCCGCTGAGCGGACACACGGTTCCGGCAGGCTTGGCATAATAATTTGATCTTACATGAAAACACAGGTATGCTGCAATGGGTGCGGACGGGATTCAGGAGGGACTTGCTTGTCCGGCAGTGAAAAACTGGTGGGCGAGGCGGGATTCGAACCCGCGGCCTTCGGCTTCGGAGGCCGACACTCTATCCAGCTGAGCTACCCGCCCTTGGGATGTGGAATGCGAATGCAAAGAGTCACGGCAGGCGGCGGAGAGTATTCTTCAGCCTGTTCGCCACCTCTGAAACGTATTATTTAATTCCGTTTCCATTCTTTTTTCAATATATTTTTCTTGCCCTGTGATTTAAGTATATTGCAGGGGAATTGCCGACACATGACAACCGGAAAGCCCGTTGATACCGCTCCGGGCCTCTCCACCCGGCACCATCCCGGAAAGAGAGGCAAGGATCCTGCCGGAATTTTTGGAATCTATGTGCACCTGCCCTTTTGCCGCAGAAAATGCCCCTACTGTTCCTTTTACTCCGTGGTCGGCGGGCGCGGATATGGAAAACGTTACCTGCGTGCCCTGTACCTGCAGGTGGAGGCACTGGCGACTCTTCCCTGGCTTGACGGTCGCAGCTGTGCGACGATTTTTTTCGGCGGAGGCACACCCACCGTCATCGATCCGGAATCTCTTAATGAGCTGCTTTGCCTGATCCGGACACGCTTTTCGTGCGATCCGGATGCCGAAATATCCATTGAGGTCAACCCCGCCACCGTGGATGAGGCGGGTCTGCGTGAACTGCGGCGGGGTGGATTCAACCGGATCTCCATCGGGTTGCAGTCCCTTGACCGGAGGGAGTTGCACCAACTTGGACGCATCCACTCAGCCTCCCAGGGAAGCGCTACGGCGTTGTCGGCTCGCGCTGCCGGATTTTCCCGAATCAGCCTGGATCTTATCTACGGCATTCCCGGCCAGAGTATATCGACCTGGCGTGCCACCCTGGACCGGGCACTGGAGCTTGCCCCCGACCATCTCTCGTTGTACGAGCTGACGCTTGAAAAGGAGACACCCTATTTCGACCTGGTCCGCAGCAATCGTCTCTCCATGCCTGGGGAGGAGGATGTTTTGGCGATGTTGAGTCTTGCCGTGGAAAAGACGGCCGCAGCCGGACTCCAGCGCTACGAGATTGCAAACTATGCCAGGCCCGGACATGAATGCAGACATAACCTCAACTACTGGCGCAACGGCTCCTATCTCGGCCTGGGAGCGGCGGCTGTTTCCTGCCTTTCCGGACGGCGCCTGAGTTCGGTTGCCGATATCGAGCTGTTTTGCAGCCGCCTGGAAGCCGGTGATGATGCCTGGGAGCATGAGGAGCGGCTCGACCGGGAGGCGCATTTTCGGGAAACGGTGATCCTGGGTCTGCGAATGACAAGGGGTATTGATTTTTCGACCCTGCATGAACGGTTTGGATTCCATGTTCCGGACTATTACGGTGAGTTGCTCCACAGGCTCAGGGATCTGCAGTTGCTCTCCGTCGACGGCAACTCCATGCGACTTACCAATCGGGGCATGCGGCTTGCCAATGCGGTGATGGCTGAACTGGTCTAAAAACGTCTTTGAAGGTGGACAGCGAGGATAGCGGCAATGAAGATGAAGAAAAAACGAACATTTCTCTGTTGCCGATGCGGTTACAGCAGCGGGAAGTGGCTGGGACGCTGCCCGGAGTGCGGGGAATGGGACAGTCTGCAGGAAGCGGTGCAACGGCAGACCGGCGGCTCCGGGCGGGTGGTGAGCGCGCCCCGGTCCCTGACCCGGGCCACGGGCGGATCACCGTCGCGGCTGGTGACCGGTATCGGTGAACTGGACCGGGTTTTGGGCGGCGGTATAGTGCCCGGTTCCGTGGTGCTCATCGGCGGCGATCCCGGCATCGGCAAGTCGACCCTTATTCTGCAGCTGTTGGCTGCGCTGGCCGCCCATGGGAAAAATGTTCTCTATGTGACCGGCGAGGAGTCGGCCCAGCAGATCAGGATGCGGGCCGAGCGACTTGACGCCCTTGAAGAGACCATCTTTCTGGCCACGGAAAACTGTGTGGAGTCCATCCTTGCCATGTCCATGGACCTGCAGCCGGCTCTTCTGGCGGTGGATTCCATCCAGACTGTGTTCACCGAAGAGGTGAACACCGCGCCCGGCAGCGTTACCCAGGTTCGGGAATCCGCCGGTCTGCTGGCACGGGAGGCAAAGGCCACGGATCTGCCGGTGCTGCTGGTGGGACATGTCACCAAGGATGGCGCCATAGCCGGTCCCCGGGTGCTTGAGCATATGGTGGATGTGGTGCTCTATTTCGAGGGAGATCGCGGCCAGGTTTTTCGTATCCTGCGCACCGTGAAAAACCGTTTCGGCTCCACCAACGAGATCGGGGTTTTCGAGATGAAGGAGGCCGGACTCATGGAGGTGAGTAATCCGTCCGAGATTTTTCTGGCCGAACGGCCCGTCAATGTTCCCGGTTCCGTGGTTCTCCCCAGCGTGGAGGGTACCAGGCCCATCCTGGTCGAGGTTCAGGCCCTGGTCAGCCCCAGCAATCTCGGAACATCCAGGCGAACCGCCATCGGCTCCGATCCCCAGCGTTTGGCCCTGCTCACCGCCGTGCTTGAAAAAAAAGCGGGGGTCACCCTTTATGACCACGATATTTTTCTCAACATCGCCGGCGGAATCCGTATCGACGAACCCGCCCTGGATCTGGGTGTGGTCACGGCATTGCTCTCCAGTCTCCATGAAAAGGCGGTGCCGCCGACAACCGTGGTCTGCGGCGAAGTGGGCCTGGCGGGAGAGGTGCGCGCAGTGGGAAGGATGGATATGCGCCTGCGTGAGGCGCAGAGACTGGGATTCAGCCGCTGTCTTCTGCCCCATTCCAATCTGAAGCGGCTGGAGCGGGAGAGATATACAGGACTTGAACTGGTGGGAATCTCAACCATTGACCAGGCGGTTAGTACGCTGTTTTCCACCCGGTGACGGAAAGGCCGGGAACCGGATCGGTCCGGATGTTTACGGATTCAGGATGAGGGCGGAATCTCCATAGGGAATTTCCTCACCGAGTTGGCGTTGCTGCCAGATAGGTTCCCGCAGGGCGTGCCTGCGCGCCTCGGATCGGGAGGGGAAGGCCCGGTGCACGGTACCCAGGATTTCCTCTTCTTTTGCCGACAACGGTTCAGCGGTGGTTTCATCACATTTCAGCAGCAGCGGCATCAATTCCCTGAAGTTGTTGAGAAAGGGGCCGGTTGGCAGAACGGAATACCCGGCACCGGTCAGGCTGCGACCAAGAAGTCTATGGGCGGTCATATCCGCATACCAGAGCAGGCAGCTGTTTACGGCAATATCCTCCTGTTTCAGCAGGTCACGGCCATAGAGAGAACTCAAACGCAACAGAACCAGCCTGACCCTGGCCAGGGAAAAAACGCGGTTGCCGCCGGCGGCATCGTCCGATCTGCCGTGGAGAGTCTGCCGGAGCAGTCTGTCCATGGCCGGGGTCTGGATTGTTCCCCCCTCCCAGCGCTTGATACTGGCAATGCCGACCCGCATGACCCGGGCAAGACCTTTCTGGCTGAGGTTCAGCCGTTTTCTTCCTTCCCTGATTTCCCGGGCGGTGAGCAGACCTTTTTTCCGGCGGTAGATGTCGGCAACGCTACGTTGTCTGGCACTGGCCTGGGCAATGCTTGCCGCCGTGAAACCGCAGGTGGCGCAGACGAAATGGTAGCCGCTGCTGGTGATCTCCTCGCCCCGGAAGACGGTCCGCTCCCGGTTTTCCGTCAGTTCCATGGGGCCGTGTCCATTGGGGCAGGTGTGTCGGCTTTCGTGCATTGTTCCGGGAAGAGGGAAGGGGTTGAATTTACGGTACATCATAGCGGCGGTGGCCGCTGTATTGCTCCGGGAAAACGGGGAGGATCCGGGCGGAAAATCAATATGAGTCAATCATAGCACGAAATGTACCGCTTGTAATCAGGGAGTGTGAAAGGGTCGGAAAATATCTGTCGCCTGATGGCGACAGGCGGGGAAGGTCCCCTTCTTTCCAGCCTTCCGGTAACCCGGGTTTGTTTGTTATTTTTTCTCGGATGGTTGCTGAAAAGTAAAGAGGAGTCAAAAAATAAATTTTTCTGGAAAGGTGGAGTTATCTGTTATACCATTGAAATATAAATGAATACAAAGAGACTCTTTTCATGCTTGGTTTTTTCTGTTTCAGGAGCAGACGGCTGGACTTTCCTTCCCGGTTATGGGAATCGTTTTTCCGGAAACCGTTTTCTTTTCCGGAAAGACGTTTTTTGCCCGATGGGCCATTGGGCGGCAGAAGGGTAACGGACAATGATGTTGAAAACTTTTTCAATAAGCATGTGTCTATATCATTCTGAATATGCTATATTTCTCAAATTTTTATACACGTCCGTCCACAGGGTTACATGAGAGTCGTTTTTCTTGCCATACTTTTCGCCGCTCTTCTCCCGGCTCCGGCCGCCGAAAGTCGGGAGAACCTCGTTTCCGAAGGTTTGAAGGATACCCCCTCCGGTTCCGTTGCCGTACGGGATCAGGATCGTGATATCGAACTGGTACGCAATTACGTCAAAGAGGGCAGGTATGAAGAAGCCCTGGCCATCCTCGCTCCTTATAGCGGGATGGCGATGGAATATCCCAGGGTGTATACCGATTATCTTGTGGTCCTTGTCTGGGCCGGGCAGCACCGGGAGGCCATCCGCCGTTTCGAGGAGCTGCCGCCCGTCTTTGTAAAACGGTTGTACCTGCTGGAGGCCATGGGCAAGGCCTATGCCCTTGACGGGCAGCATGTCAGGGCCGCCCGCCTGTATGAGCAGGTGACATCCCTTGATCCCACCAATGATCAGGCCCGCCTCGGCCTGCTCCGCGCTCTTCTTAAGGCAGGGCAGTTCCAGCGTGCCGGTCGGCTTCTGGATGCCTATCTGGCAGAGAATCCCCGGCATTTTTCCCTGCAGCTGATCCGGGCCGGGCTGCTGATGCGTCGGGGTGAATATCTTCAGTCCCTGCGGAGTTACCGGCAACTTGCCCGGGAGCATGAATTGGAGCGGGACCGTATTACCCTGCACCGGGAAGGCGGCATTGCCGCGCTTTCCTCGCTGCAGCGGCGGGAAATGCTGGACCGCCTGCAGGCGGCAGTTGCCTCCGGTGAAGAGGATCTCTTTGAGGATTATCTTACGGTCCTGGTCATGCACAGCGATTACGGCCAGGCCCTGCAGGAGTTTGAGGCTCGTGGCAGGGATCCGGCAGAATTTTCGCTTGATCTGCGCTACTGGATCGGCTGGGCCTATTTCAAAAGAGGTGATATTGATTCGGCCCAAAAGATATATGAGGCGATCTTAGAAGAAAAATCCGACTATAAAAGAGCGGAGCTGGGCATTATCTACTGTATTGCCCGGAAGAAGAACAAGGTAGACGAGGCGCTGGCGCGTCTTGATAAATTGGAAGCCGGTTCGACCGAGGTTCAGTTTGCACGGGCCTATATCCTGGAACAATCGGGCCGGCTCTGGGATGCTCTGCGGCTCTACGACGAGATTTTTGCCAAAACCGGCAACCGGCTGGCAGAAAAGCTCAAGCTGCAGGTGATCGCCGCCATGGGGGCGGCATCCGTAGCCCTTGACCGCTTGAGCGACAGGGTTCCCGGCAAGGATGAGCTTCGCTATATGTTCCTGGGGGATTTTGCCATGCGGGATATCCGCTGGAAAGAACCCCTGCGGGCCCAGAAACAGCTGGAGAGCCTCATGGGGGAACATGATATCCTCCGTAACCACTACGACTACCTCATTGCCCTGGCAGAAAACGATGATCTTGCTGGCGCCAAAAGGATGTACGAGGAGTTGGAGGACAAGGGGATCTTCAGACCCTACTGGGTCAAAAACAGCGCTGCCAAAGCTTATCTCTATTTTGATGAACCCGGAAAGGCGCTCAAGCTCTATAACGAGGTCCTTGAGAAGTTTCCCTTAATGTACGAGAGCCGACTGGGGAAGTTCTACGCCCTCCAGGACCTGCGTCTCTGGCGGGAAGCCGAGGAGGTGCTGGCCGGCCTGGAAAAGGATCATCCGCTTTTTCGTAACGTAAACGGCAGGAAAAAGCCCGATGAAAAGGGTGAGGAGGTCGCCCTTGTGAAAGGCTGGTCCCTGGTCATGCAGGACCGGTTCCAGGAGGCCGAGGATTATTTTCACAAACTTTTGATGGGAGGTCCGGCTAATCTGGGGGTGAGAAACGGGCTGGCCCACACCCATTACTGGCGCGGCTGGCCGCGCAAGGCCCTGCGTGAATTCAACATCATCCACAGCCTTGACCCCGAATATCCGGCGGCAGCCACCGGAAGAATCGCCCTCTTAAACGAGCTGGCCCACAAGGAAGAGGCGCGACAAGCCGCTAAAGAACTGCTGGCGAAATTTCCGAAGAATAAGCATGTACAGCGGGTGAATCATCTCCTGGAGATCGAAGAGAAACGGGAGCTGGTCACCGATGTTGTCTGGTACCGGGAAGAGCCGGAGAGCGATGATCTCTTGTTCAAGGCGGTTCTGTATCAGCCGCTGAATCTCTATACCAGGCTGTATGGTTTCTGGTTGTGGAACGAGACATCCGACCGTCGTCTCATGCACCATCTCAGGCGGGCCGGTCTTGGCGTGGATCATATTTTCAACTCCTCCTGGAGGCTGCGACAACAGTTTTCCGTAAACTATGAAACCGGAGAGGAATTCGGCTCCCTGACACGGCTGCGTTTTACTCCCGACGATAACTGGCAGTTCATGGCCGCTTACGACTCCTTTGCAGTGGATATTCCCATGCGGGCACGGGTGCACGGCATAGACGCCGAAAAATACGAGGCCGGTATCACCTGGCGGGGAAGCGATCGGCATAGCTGTTCCCTGGGCGCCACCCGTTTCGCCTTTGATGACGGCAACAATCGGGATCAGCTTACCTTCAATGCCGGTCAGAGCCTCTGGACCGGCCATGACTGGAAGTTCAGGCTGCTGGTTGATCTGTACGGATCGTGGAACAGCCGGCAAGGGGTTCCCTATTTCAACCCGGCCCATGACTTCAGCTTTACCGCCACCCTGCTGACCGAAAAACTTGTTCGCCGCACCACCTTTGCCTCGTTCAAGCATCGTCTCTTCCTGACCGGTGGTTTGTATGATCAGGCTGACTACGATCCCGAACCGATCTGGTCGGTGCGCTACGAGCAGGAATATGATTTTTCCGATGAACATGCCCTGCTGGTGGGTGCCACCTGGAGCAACCGCGCCTACGACGGCATCGCACGAGACAGCCTCGCCCTCTATTTAACATATCGATATCATTTTTAATCAATGAAACATCCCCATAAATACCGGATCGTTGTTTTTGGCTTGCTGATTTTTGGGTTCACCTCTTCCTGGACCACCGCATCCCCGGGAGGTACGTCCACGGTGCTGACTACCGCTGTTTTCCAGTTGCTGGGGCTTTCCTCGGCCTGTGCCGCCGATTCGTCGCCGTGTGCCAAGGCGGGTGAATTTTTGGTGCTTTGTTACCACTCCGTTAAACAGCAACCGACGCCTGGAGACGTGTACGGTATTTCGCATCAGCAGTTTGTGGAACAGATGGAGTACCTGAGGCGCCATGACTATCATGTCGTCTCGCTGGCGGATCTGATTGCCGCCAGATCCGGGGTGCGACAGCTTCCGGCCAATGCCGTACTGCTCACCTTTGACGACGGCTATCGTTCCTTTAGGGAATTTGTCCTGCCGGTACTGGAATGGTACAAGTTTCCGGCGGTTCTCGGTGTGGTGGGACGCTGGATTGAAACACCGCCGGCAAATCTCACCGAGCCCCTCATGAGTTGGGAGGAACTCAAAGAGGTCTCCGACCATGAACTCATCGAAGTGATCTCCCACAGTTACGATCTGCATAAGGAAATCAGATATAATCCACCGGGAAATGTGGCCGCGGCCGTCAGCGTGCGTCTGTATGATGGAGAAAAAGGCACCTACGAAACGGAATATGAGTACCGCCGCCGGCTGGAAAATGATTTCAAGACCCAGAAAGAGCTGTTTATGGAAAAGCTGGGTTTTGCGCCCCGGGCCCTTGTCTGGCCGTTTGGTCGATACAATGCCGTCAGCCTGGAAGCGGCGCGGGTGGCGGGCTGTGAGATAACCTTTACCCTGGAAGAGGGGATTGCCTGCCTGTCCCGGTTGGAGGCCACCAACCGGCTGCTGGTCAAAAATGAGAATATCAGTGCTTTTATCGCAATGCTGAAGAATCCCAACGGGGATGAGCCGCTGATACGGGCGGTCCAGGTTGATCTCGACAGTATCTACGACCCCCATTCCTATGAACAGATGGACAAGAATCTTGGTCTGCTCATCGAGCGTCTAGTCGCCCTCCAGGTCAACACCGTGTTTCTTCAGGCCTTTGCCGATCCGGATGGCGACGGCAATATCGACAGCGTTTACTTCCATAACCGGGTGCTGCCGGTGCGGGCGGATATCTTCAGCCATGCCGCCCATCAGATAGCCAACCGGGGGGGGATGCATGTCTATGCCTGGCTGCCGGTTTTGAGCTATATTTTGCCGGACCGGGAACTGACCCGGTCTTTGCGGGTCATGGAAGTCGATACCAATAACAACCGGGTCCCCAGCAGTTCATGGTATCACCGGCTTTCACCCCACAGTGCGCAGGTGCGGGAGATTGTCTCCTCGATCTACGCGGATCTGGCAGCCCATTGCCAGATCGACGGCATCCTCTTTCAGGACGATGCCTATCTCTCTGATTTTGAGGATTTCAATCCTGCAGCCGCCGGTTTCAACGATCAGTATCTGCCCGCCGACGTCACCCGGAGCTGGCTGCGGGAATATTCGGATATGCATCGCCAGTGGGCCCGGAAAAAGACAGAGCTGCTCATTGACTTTACCAAGAGTCTGACATCGGCGGTGAAAAAGTACCGTCCGGTGGCCGAGTTCGCCCGTAATCTCTACAGTCGGGTGCTCATCCGTCCCGATTCCGAGTTGTGGTTTGCCCAGGATTACGACCTCTTTCTGAAAAACTATGACCAAGTGGTGGTCATGGCCTATCCGCAGATGGAGGAGGCCGGCAATGTCCATCAATGGCTCGCCGATCTGGTGACGCTGGTAAATAACAAAGGCGGCATCGACAGGACGATCTTCAAACTGCAGGCGTATGATTGGAAGGCAAAGAGCTGGGTCAGCTCTGATCTGCTGCTCGAAGAGATGCGGGATATCCTGGCGGCCGGCGGCCGGCATCTGGGCTATTATCCCGATGATCTTTGGGAGGCCCGGCCGGATCTGGATCAGGTACGGCTGGAGATGTCCAGCCGTTCGATGCCGTTTTGCCAATAGAGCCGCCGCTTATCGGTACCAAAGGAATGGATCGCCGTTATGGTAACACTTGTTCAGATCATCAATGACTATGTTTTTGTCTATCCGCTCGTGATGAGCGTGGTCTGGATTATCGGCGGCTATCTTTTCTATGTTCGGCGGGAGGTGCATGGCGGCGCGCTGGAAGCAGACGACGAGATGCCCTTCTTTTCCATCATAGTCCCCTGTCACAACGAGGGAGAGGAGATCGAGGCCACCGCCCTGCAGCTCGTCAATCTCGATTATCTCCATTATGAGATCATTCTGGTGGATGACGGCAGCACCGATGATACGGGAAAGATCATCGCCCGTCTGTGCAAGAGATATCACCGGATCCGTGCCGTTTATCTCAAAGAAAATCAGGGGAAGGCCAATGCCCTGAATATCGGCTGTCTGGCGGCCAAGGGCGAATTCATCATGACCATTGATGCCGATGCCCTGCTGGAACCCCAGGCCTTAAAGTATATCGCCTGGCATTTTCTCAAATTTCCCCGTGTCGGCGCGGTGACCGGTAACCCGCGGATCCGCAACCGTACCACGGTACTGGCCAAGATCCAGGTGGGTGAATTCTCATCCATCATCGGCCTGATCAAACGGAGCCAGCGCTTGCTCGGCAAGGTTCTCACCGTTTCCGGCGTCATTGCCGCCTTCCGCAAGTCGGCCCTGCTCTCCGTCGGTTTCTGGGATACGGATATGGTTACAGAAGATATCGATATAACTTGGAAACTGGAAAAAAAATTCTGGGACGTCCGCTATGAACCCCGTTCCGTCTGCTGGATTCTTGCTCCGGAGAGTCTCAAGGGAATCTGGCGGCAGCGCCTGCGTTGGGCCCAGGGGGGTATCGAGGTTATCCGCCGGCATCGTGACATCTGGCTCGACTGGCGGCAGCGTCGTCTCTATCTGGTCTATATTACTTTTATTCTCAGCCTGATCTGGGCCTATCTTTTCTGGTTTATTGTCGGAGTCTCGATCCTCCACTATATTTTCGGCATTCATCTGGCCCCCTATTTCCCCCCGCTTCTGCCGCCGCGCTGGACAGGCGTGGTACTGGCCTTTGTCTGTCTGATCCAGTTTTCCTTCAGTCTTTGGCTGGACAGAAATTATGACACCAATCTGGTGCGGACACTGGCGTGGGTTATCTACTATCCCATCGTTTACTGGTTACTCACATCGATTACCCAGATTTTCGCCCTGCCCAGGGCTCTGTTGAAACGACGTGGAACACCGGCACTCTGGAAGAGTCCGGACCGTGGATTACGGTAACAAGGAGAATACCATGGCATCGGAACAGTATATTCAACTGGCGAAGAAAAGCCTGCTGCGCAAGTGTATCGAACGAGGAATCACCATTGTGGTCTGGCTGGTGATGTTCTGGCTGCTCAACAAGGAGCTGGTCAAGAACGTTAACCGTCACGAGTTCACCCTGTGGATCGGCTCTGGCGGAAGCATCGTGATGATTGTCCTCTTTGTCTACACCGCATGGGGATATTACAACTACATGGTCTATGGCCGTCGCAACAGGCGCAGGGCCGCCCCTTCCGCTTCGGCGGAGGAGATGGCCGCCTGCTACCACCTCAATATCGACTATGTCAAACGCATGCAGCGCCGCAAGGAGAACTCATGGCGGGGCCCGGTGACCATTGATGTGCAGAAGGGCTCCCTTGGGTCCGGCAGCAAGGGGTAATCCCAACCCATGTGGACCCGTTCCCTGTTACCCCGTCTTTTTACCAGCAGACAGTGGCATCTGCATTGGGATTTCCATGTCATCTGCCGCTGCTGGGGAGAGATCGCCGGGCCGGAAATCGCCGCCCATGCCCGGCCGAATATCATCAGGCATCGCACCCTGTGGATTGCGGTGGACGATTCGGCCTGGCTTCATCATCTCCAGCTGTTGAAACCGCAGCTGCTGAAGCGGATCAACGACCTGCTTCAAGACCGGCAGCTGGAAGATATGCGTTTTGTCATGCAGCCCGATCTGCCCGATCTGCAGGAGGAGGCTGTCCCGACGCAACCACCGGCCCAGCCGATAACCGCTGAAACCCAAAGGCGCATCCGTGAGCTCACCGCTTCCCTGGCGGATGACGACGCCCGTCACGCCCTGCAGCGGCTGTGGCTGCGGTTCCGGCAAAACTCCTGATTTTTCCATGCAAACAAGTTTCCCGTCCCACTGTTTTTCCCTCTGATTTTCATCTCTTCGATCTGATCCTGTCTTGCTCTTGTCCCGGAATGTGGTATAACAGATGCGGTGACCGGTCACCGGGTAATCCTGTGACCTTGACACCAGGGCGCCGGTTTCCGGCATTACGGGCCAGAGGAAGAGCAATTGAAGGAAATGACTGTTCTTGATCAGATCGGCAATACACCGCTTGTTGCCATTAGCCGGCTGAATTCGGCAAGGGGAACGAAGGTGTTCGTCAAGTTGGAATCAGCCAATCCGGGCGGCTCCATCAAGGACCGTATCGCCCTCTCCATGATCGAAGCCGGCGAGAGGAGCGGCGAACTCACCGAAGATAAGATTGTTCTTGAGGCCACCAGCGGCAACACCGGTATCGGCCTGGCCATGGTCTGTGCCGCCAAGGGCTATCGCTGCCAGCTGATCATGCCCGAATCCGCCAGCGTGGAACGTCGTCAGATCATGCAGGCCTATGGGGCTGAAATCATCCTGACCCCGGCGGATCGCGGCACCGATGGCGCCATAGAGAAGTCCTACGAAATGGCCAGGGAACATCCGGAACTCTTCTACCTCACCGATCAGTTCAACAACGAGGCCAACTGGCAGGCCCATTTCAACACCACAGGGCCGGAAATCTGGGAACAGACCGGCGGGCAGGTGAGCGAGATTATCGTCACGCTTGGAACCTCGGGCACGGCCATGGGATTATGCCGTTATTTTGCCGAGCATCATCCGCATGTACGGGTCATTGCGGTCGAGCCCTACTTCGGCCACAAGATCCAGGGACTGAAAAACATGAAAGAGTCCTATCGTCCCGGGATATTTGATAAGTCGCGACCTGCCGCCATCGTCAATATCCGTGACGAAGACGCCTTCAGAACCGCCCGGGAGCTGGCGGCCACAGAGGGGATTTTTGCCGGCATGAGCTCCGGCGCCGCCCTCTTCGTCGCCCTGGCCCGGGCCCGGGAAAAAGCGCGGGGCACGGTTGTGGCGCTGCTGCCCGATGGAGGAGAACGTTATCTGAGCACCTCTCTTTTTGTCAGGCGTTCGGTCCGGGAACGCAACAGGCCGCGGCTGCGTTTCTACAACACCCTGACCAAGAAAAAGGAGCCGTTCCGGCCGCAGCACCCGGGCCGGGCAACTTTTTACGCCTGCGGACCAACGGCCTATGAACCACCGAACCTGGCCCACTGCCGCCGTTTCGTGGTTGCCGATATGATTATCCGGCTGCTTGAGGCCAAGGGATTTGAGGTCACCTCCTACATGAATTTTACGGACCTGGACGACAATACCATTGCCGGGGCGGAGCGGGCCGGCAAGTCGCTCAAGGAATTTACCGAACGCTATATCAACGAGTTCATGGAGGCCATGGAGCTGCTGGACATCCAGCGGGCCACAGGCTATCCCAGGCCCTCGGAGCACGTCGGTGACATGATCGAGATCACCCATGAGCTCATCCATAAGGGATATGCCTATGAAAAACACGGCTCCATCTACTTCGATATCTCCAAGTTCAAACGATACGGCAGGCTGTCCGGCATCGATCTCGGTAAGATCCAGGTGGGCAGAACCGTGGATCTTGACGACTACGAAAAGGACAATCCGCGTGATTTTACCCTGCTGAAACGCTCCACCCTAAGCGAGCTGAAAAAGGGAATTTTCTTTGAAACCGACTGGGGAAACGTACGGCCCGGATGGCATATCGAGTGTTCGGCCATGTCCACCCGTTACCTCGGTGAAACCCTTGATATCCATACCAGCAGCCGCAATTTGCTTTTTCCCCACCACGAAAACGAGATCGCCATTGCCGAGGCCCTCACCGGCAAACCCCTGGCCAATTACTGGCTGCACAGTGAGCTCCTCCTGGTTGACGGCAAAAAGATGACCCGGGAATCGGGAAATGTCGTCACTCTCAAGGAAGTCCTGGATCGCGGCTACAGCGGGCGGGAGATCCGTTTCATGCTGTTGATGGTCCACTACCGCAAGCCCCTGCACTTTACCTATGGCAGGTTGAAAACCGCCCGCAAGGCCCTGCAGCGGATAGACGAGTTTACCCGGAAGCTGCTCTGTTTGCCATCGGGGCTGCCCCATCCGGAGATGGCGGCCCATGTCTCCACCCTGGAGAAAGAGTTTTTCGCGGCCATGGATGACGACTTCAACGTCTCCCGCGCCATCGGTGCGCTGTTCAACTTCATCAAGCGGACCAATCCGGTTTTCCATCACAGTCAGATCGACCGGGATCAGAAAAACTATATCCTCGCCACCCTCCGTCGCATCAACCGGGTTCTGGCCGTGCTCAGGCTGGAGGAATGCCCCCTGGCCCCCGAGATCGACCGGCTCATCCGTCAGCGGGAGGAGGCCCGGCAGCGCAAGGACTGGGCCGCCGCGGACATGGCCCGGGTTCAATTGGCGGAACAGGGAATTATCGTCCGTGATACTGCCAGCGGTCCGGTCTGGGACATCACGGGCAGGGGAAACAACGCCGACGGTTAATGGGAATCCGGCGTATTTGACACTGCATTTTCCCGTGACAACCGGCCATGAAATATGCTACCTTAATACGTTTCTCAACCGGAGACTCGGTTGCGTAGCCCACCTTCCGGTAGCCGTCTTCGACCCGGTACGCGCCAGTAGCTCAGCTGGATAGAGCAGCGGACTTCTAATCCGCAGGTCGGGGGTTCGAATCCCTCCTGGCGTGCCAGCGGCCCTTTTTTGATCCCTTTTGCCGGCATTCCCTTTTTGCAGGAGCCGCTTTCCACCGGAGCGCCCTTGCGATCCGACCTAAGCGCTCAGGGCCTCGCATCTTCACTGACTTTCTTCCTCCCCCGAAGCGGGATATAACGGCCCGGGAGAGATGTCGGCAAATCTGCACCATCCGTGAACGCTTACAGCAAAGAGGTGCATTATACCGCCGGGCTGCAAACCCTGTGAAACGTTACGATCCCATTGATACAAAATCATCCTGGAATCAAGAAGAATGAAAAAGAAAATTCTTGAAAGTCTTTATACCCCGGAAGACAAGACAGAGCTTTTCAGACTGGAGACCATGCGTACCTATCTCCGCGGCCTGATGGATGCGGACAACCGCGAGAAGCTGAAGAAATGCAGCCCGGCGGTGATCGAACCCATCTTCAACGGTGCCACTCGTATGAATCCCGCCTCGATCTTCATCAACACCGGCTCGGATGAAGACATGGCCGCTGTTCGGAGGCGGGCGTTGAGCGGCGGCGAGGAGATCCGGCTTGCAACCGAAGGCCACACCTGCCATTTCGACGGACCCGGTGATCAGGGACGCGATACCGCCAATACCCGCTATCTCGCTTACGAGACCACGGAGATCAGCTCCCTGCAGAAGAAGACCGGACATCGTGCCGGTCTCATCGAGGTACGGGAAATCATGGATAATATCATGACAGGCAAGGAGATGATCGTCTCCTTTATTTCCCGGGGACCCGTCAACAGCCCCGTTGCCGATCCCACCTTGCAGATTACCGACTCCGCCTATGTGACCCATAGCGAGTTTCTCCTCTACCGCATGATGGAACCGGAGGCCTTTTCCAGGGATATTGCCGAGAAGGGATATATGTTCATCAACTATCACAGCGCCGGTGAACTCAATGCCGACCATGTTTCGGTGAACCTGGAGAAGAGACGGATCTACATGGATGTGGAGCGGTTTCGCTCCTACAGCATGAACGCCCAGTATGCCGGAAACACCATCGCTCCCAAGAAGATCAACCACCGTTTCGCCAATATGAACAATCTGCGCAACTACTTCGGCAAACGGCTCGACGAGCATATGTTCATCACCGGATTTGAGGTGGAGGGTGAAATCATCTACTTTGCCGGGGCCTATCCCAGCGGCTGCGGCAAGACCGGCACCGCCATGACCGGAACCCATCTCGTCGGTGACGATCTGGCCAAGATCTTTGTCGATGCCGCCAGCGGCGAGGTGCGTGCCGTCAACCCCGAAAACGGCATGTTCGGCATCATCGAGGGGGTCAATCCGCAGGATGATCCGGAAACCATGGCCGTACTCACCAGCGATGAAAGCGAGGTCATCTTTTCCAATCTCCTGATCAGCGATCACATGCCTTACTGGGAGGGAATGGGCAGGCCGTTGCCCCCCACGGGCCGTAACTATGCCGGCAAGTGGCGACGCGACTCCGGACAGCCCGCCTCCCACAAGAATGCGCGTTTCACCATCAGGCTCGATGCCCTGGAAAATTATGATCCTGCCGTTGAAAATGCCGCCGGAGTCAAGCTGAGCATTCTGCTCTACGGCGGCCGTGACTACACCACCATGCCCACCATTGTCAAGGCCCACAACTGGATGGATACCGTTGTTCATGGCGCCATTATCCGGTCAGCCACCACCGCCACCGAGATCGGGGCAGACGGCAGCGAAAAACGTTCTCCTTTTGCCAATGAGGCCTTTTTTCCGGGGCCGCTGAGCCAGTATATTCGTCACTACAAGGCCTTTGGTGAAAATCCCGATATTGCCGAGGGAAACCTGCCCAGCGGCTTTCAGGTCAACTACTGGCTGCACAAGAGTGCCCGCGGCGCACTGGGTCCCGGTGAGGAGGACGGCCTGTTGGGTGAGAAGCGGGACACCAAGGTCTGGATGCGCATCATGGCCCTCATGCATCTGGAGAAGGTGGAAACCATCTGGACGCCGGTGGGCTCCATTCCCAAGTATGCGGATCTCAAAAGGCTCTTTGCCGCACTCCTGGACAAGGATTATCCAAAGGAGCTCTACACCAGGCAGTTTTCCCTCTATATCGACAATCTGCTGGCCCGGGTGAATATGTCCATTGCCGAATTTGCCCGGGAAAAGGATATGGTTGATGAGTTTTTCCATGTCCTCGATACCTGGCGCCGGGATCTCACCGCCCTGAAATCCATTGTCGGACCCATTGTCACCCCGGACCAGATGATTGAATACGTGGCGGCCAATCAGCCGCAATAGTAACCGGTCACGGGATATGTAAACCCGCGGTATATCTTGCTTCCAAACTGTAATTGGTCACAGGTGCTGCAGATTTGCACGCTCTCTCCCGGCCGCTATAGCCCACTATGCGGCCGGGAGAGAGCG
>Ga0256914_1001946_pt1 | contig 17693 bp, 13 predicted proteins | sample HulkmetaG_FD_191571 | JGI IMG/M metagenome (GOLD analysis project Ga0256914, IMG submission 191571) | Hydrothermal chimney microbial communities from Main Endeavour vent field at the Juan de Fuca Ridge, Pacific Ocean - Hulk | ecosystem: Environmental > Aquatic > Marine > Hydrothermal vents ... | reverse complement strand
TGGGCGTTTCCGTGGCCGTGGGCGTGGAAGTTGGCGGGGGGGGAGATGTGGCCGTGGGCGTGGCCGTGGCGGTGGGCGTGGCGGTGGCGGTGGGCGAGGGCGTGGCCGTCCATGTGGCAGTGGCGGTGGGGGTGGCGGTGGCTGTGGGACTGGGCGCGATGGGCGTCAACGTCCGCCACCACAGTCCATATCCCACGCCCGCATACAATCGGCTGCGCTGGCTTGGGTCCAGAAAGAGGGTGCGCACGGCGCCCGCGATAGGCCCGGAAATGCGTTCCCAGGCGTCGACGCTGTCGTCACGCCGCCAGATATTGCCGCCAGCGTCGCCAAGGTAAACGATTTGCCAGATGATCGGATCCGCGGTGATGGCCGTGAGATGGGCGGCGTTGGGAGCAGGCATACGCTGCCAGCCGTCATCTTCTCGACGCCACAATTCGCCCTGGCGGGTGATGGCGTAGAGCAATTCGGGCGCGCGAGAAGGCGAGCGCATTTGTGTGGGCGTCATGGTTGCTGGCAGTCTCTCTGTCGTCCAGACATCGTCCAAAAGCCGGGACATCTCCAACCAACCCTCGCCAGCGACATAAAGTCGATGGTTGGCGATGTAGAGCGCACTGATCGCGCCCGGCGTTCGTCGCTCCACCCACGTATTGCCGCTGTCGATGCTGATCCGCAGGTGATCGCCACCAGCAAAAGCCATCCAGTCATGCTCGCCCCCGGGCATGACGGCCAGAAATTCAGGATCGAATTGCTGGGGGCTGAAAAGCAGCTCGAAGGCGTCTCCGGCGTCTTCCGAGCGGTAGAGATTGCGGCGGCCCGGTTCGCCCGCCAACGCATAGACGCGGCGTTTGCTGCCCGTGGCCAGCGTCGTCAACAGGAGTTCATCCAGATTATCCTGCGGTAGCCCCTGTCCGATGGCGATCCAGCTGAGCCCTTCATCGACGCTGCGATAAAGTCCTGCGGCGGACCAGCGGTAGATGGTGGTCAGTCCCTTTTCGCTGCTAAACGCGACGCCGACCATTGCGCCGGTTTCCTGCCCGATGTGATTCCAGATGGGGGGCGCGGCCGCCCGGGAAAGCGGCAGCAATGCAAAGGGCGCAAAGAAGATGAGGACGCCGAATAGCCAGAGCAGCCACCGTCGTTCGGGGGTGTTTGGGGTGCGGGTGCGGGGGGAGGAGATCACGGTTGGATGGCTGTGGGGATGGACGGCTGAGATTCAGTCTGTCTTGGCATTAGCGGGGTGGGGTGGGCGTGGGAGTGGGCGGCGGCGCCGGCGTGGGGGTGGGCGGCGGCGCCGGCGTGGGGGTGGGCGGCGGCGCCGGCGTGGGAGTGGGCGGCGGCGGTGGTGTGGGGGTGGCGGTGGGGGTGGCGGTGGGAGGACGCGTAGGCGTAGATGTGGGCGTGGGGGTGGCGGTGGGGGTGGTGGTGGCTGTGGCTGTAGGCGTGGGCGTAGCCGTCGCCAGGGCCAGCAAGAGACGATCTCGCAGGCTGACCGCGTCCTGCTGATCGCCGCAGGCGGGTTCGACGGATAGGGCTTTGTCGACATAGCGCAACGCCCGGGCGTACTTTCCTTCCTTCATGTCGGATTTTGCCAGCGCTACATAGGATTGGTAAAGCAGGCATGCCGCTCGTCCGCCTGCGTAGACCGGATTCGCCTCATAGATGTTTTCCAAACTCTGAATCGCCTGCTGCCAGTCTTCTCTCTGGATGGCGAGGAGTGCAGTGAGATAAAAGTTGGCGTAACGACGATTCTGTGCAGCGCGTTGATTATCTGGGTGGATGGTGAGGGCGGCGTTGAAGTGCTGCAAAGCCTGTCTGACAGTGTCTGCCCGGGCGTCCAGCTCATCGATCAGCCGCTCCCCCTCTTCGAGATAGCTGATGAAGAGAGATTCTTTGAGCGCGTCGGTGCGGAACGTGTCATCCTGCTGTTGGATGTTTTCGAAAAGGGTGATGGCGTCGGCCCACTGGTTGGCGTTGTAGGCGGCCACCGCCTGCTCGAACAGGGCATCCAGTTCCTGTTGGTGCGTGACATAATCCAGGAGCTGGCTGGCGTCTTCGTAAGCGGGATATTGGGCGACGATGGCTTCAAGATTAGTGCGGGCGGCATCCCAATCTTCACTCTCGATAGCCTCTGCGGCGCTCTTGTATTTTTCGGCCATTTCTCTGAGCTGGCGGGCCTGCTTGAGCCCTGTTTGAGCGGCAATGTCTTTCGGGTCTCGCTCCAGGATGCTTTCGAATGCTGCGATGGCGCCATCATAATTGCCGATGGCGAGCTGCGACTGCCCCTCGTTGTAGAGTTCGATGAGTCCTGGATCGGGTTGGCGACCAGGAAAGCCCAGGAGCCTATCTCCGGCCACCAGAAGAACGACCACGGCGGCGGTGATGAGGATGAACAGGGAGATCGCCCAGGGCAGCCAGCGCAGATGCGGGGGAGCGCCCGCGTTGGCCGGCTTTTGAGGCTGCTCGGGCGTCATCTCTTCCAGCTCGATGAACCAGTTGATTTCGTCGAGCAACGCGGCCAGACCGGGCCGTTGCGGCTGTAATTTTTGCAGACGCGAAAACGCGGCGAGCGCCTGCCGCCACTGACGTTGCTGATAATAGGCCATGCCTTCGGCATAAAGGTTTTCGGCCAGTTCGGCCTCGGTGATCATGCCGTCAGCTTCGGAGTCGAGTAGGAATTCCTCCTCGTCATCCAATGGCCCATGATCCGACAGCGGATCGTCGTGAGGGATGGAAGTCATAAAAGGGACGGGAATCTTTGCAGTGTTCTGGAGACTGATCCATAAACAGGCGTCGCGGACGACTGTCCGCATCCCATTGTCATCGGCGTCCGTGGTTCGCCTGTGTGGCCTTTTCTGCAAGCTCGGCAGTCTGGCTGCCGCCAGTGAGGTTGGGCAGGAAAAGACGATAAGGCTCCCACACGCGGATATCAGTCACCTGAGTCCATGTGTTGAGATAATGATCGTTTCGATTCCAGTTTTCGATGCTGATGGTGATCATTTCGTCGATCATGTTCCGCGGGATGGGAATCGAAGCCATCCGCCATCCCAGATCGGCCAGCTCTCTGCCTTCGTTTTCCTTCCATTGCTCATAGGATTGTCCCGTACGCAGGGCCAGCAGGCTGGCGTCGCCAAAGATCAGACGCACATCCAGGGTGTCGTAGTATTTCTGATAGCGGTCGCTGTACTCCGCGTCGTAGGTGCGGATGCGATACCAGAATGTGAGCATGGGGTGGTCGAGTACGGTGACGCCGGGGATGCGGACGGTTTGTGTGATGGCGGCGGAGCCTATCGGCACGGTTCCCGGCTGCGAGAAGTCGTTGTTGGGGCCGTAATCGGGAGAGCCAAGCTGCGCAACCTGGACGGGCGTTCCGTAGGGGCCTGCAGCGGCAATGACATGCTGAGCCAGCGCTCCTCCGTGTCGCCATAGGCCAAAGCCTGTCGCAAAATCGCCATCCTGAAGCCTGTCGATATACACCCCCCAGGGCATCTCCACCCAATCGGATGTGTTGCCCGCAACGTCCCGGGCGCGAAGCCGGAAGAAATAGCGGTGTCCATAGTTGCCGTAATAGCGCCGGGAGAGATCGGGGGTGTTCGATGCTCCCCAGGTGATCCAGGCGCCATTGCGTCCATCCCTGGATTGCAAGTCGAAGCCTTGCACGCCGCTGCCATTACTCTGATCTACGCCCATCCAGGAGACGATGAAGCTGCTCTCTCGCTGATACCGATCGATGACGAGAAATTGAGGCGAGGGCGCATCGATATCCACTTTGACGAATGTGTGCTGGACAGGTTCTTTGTTCCCGGCGACATCCACCGCCTGGTAAGAGATATCGAAGATGCCGGTGTGGTCGATTTCGATCAGCGCCTCATGTTCGGCGTATTGCCATTCGCCCTCATTCACCCGATACCGCACGCCCGCAGGGCCCGAGCCGTCATCGCTGGGGCTGATGAGCGCCTTCACGGGTGTTCTGTACCAGTGGTCGCCCCCTAGCGTCCCCTCCAGAATAGTGAAAATAGAGGTGGGCGGCGTGGCGTCATAGCGAAGTCCGTCTTTCAGGAGCTTCCAGGAGTTCACATCCACATTGCCCGCTCGATCTTCCAACCACAGGTAGAGGTCCCAAGAGCCCTCACCGGGCGCGGAGACCCCCGAGGCCAGGCCCGTTGGAGAGATGGGGATGCCATCTTCGGGGCGCGTGGGCGGCGCACCCACTTTGTAGTAGGCCACGCCGATGCCTGAAACGTCATCTGGATTGTCCCAGGTGATGGTGAAAGTGTTGGTAAGGGTCCAATTGTGTGGTTGGACTGTGATGTTCTGGGGGCTGTCCGGCGCTTTGTAATCGATGCGCAGGGTGGCAAGACGTTCGGCTTCTCGATTGCCTGCGTGATCGACGCTGTAATAGCGGAGCGTGTGTTTATCTTGCTGGGCGATGTGGAGCACGGTGGCTGTGGTGGGATGGCCGGCATCCAGCCTGGCGATGGTTTGATCTGGGCCTGACAGTGAATCTGTGGGCAGCAGCGTCACGGTAATGGGAGACACGTACCAGCCGTTTTTGCCCAGATCTCCGGCGACAGCCATTTGCGTGGTGGGCGCGGTGGCATCGTATTTCAAGCTCAACGCGCCTTCCCACACGCCGTAGTTGCCATGATCAACGTTTTCAGCGTTGTCTTGCAGCCACACATAGGCTTTGAATGCGCCCTCGCCCGGGGTTTGCACGTGCGTCAGCGCACTATGAGCGCCGGGATGCCATTGTCCATCGGTGGGAGCGAGGGGCGGCTGTCCGACTTTGACGTAGGCGCCGGCGATGCCGCTGAGATCTGGCGGCAGGGCCATCAGAAGGTTGAAATCATTGATGTTTGTCCAGCCTCGAGGTTGCAAATCCAGGGGACTGGGTGAACGCGGTGGAGCTGTGTCGATGTGAATCCCGTCTGAGATGCTGGAAATAGGCTCTGTGCGTCCCAATAGATCGACTGCATAGAATTCGACGTCGTAATTGCCGCTTTCCGCCAGCCGAAATGTCTCGCCTTTCCGCCATTTACCGCCATTGAGCCGGTAATAAGTTGCGTCTACGCCAATGCCGTCATCCTTGGAGACCAGGGTCACGGTGACGGGTTGACGATACCAGCCATTGACAGGCTCCTCTGATGACAGGATGGCGTAGGAGGTGACTGGCGGATTTTGGTCAATCCAGATAGGTTTTTCCTGGATTTCCTCTTTGTTCCCGGCCTTGTCTTTGCTGTAAAAGTGGAGCGCGTGTTTGCCGTCGCTGTCGAGGATGATGGTCGTTCCTGGCCGCCACGCGCCGCCATCCGTCTGCCAGGAGGTCGTGGCCACGCCTGAGGTTGCATCCTGCGCCTGCAGGGTGATGGTGACGGGCGTTTCGTACCAGCCCTGGTCGTCGGGCGTTCCTTCGATGTCCGCGCGGGTGGTTGGGGCGGTTCGATCCTGTTGGAGTTGCCGCGGTTGGGTGTCTGCGCCATGGCCCGCCGCGTCGGTGGCCCGGGCGATGATCTGATGTACGCCATCTTCGGTGATGGAGAGGCTGTCGCTGATAATCCACCCCTGCTGATCCAGATTGTATGCGCGCTGCGCCACGCCCGATTCCTCATCCACTGCGTTGATCTGGATGGTGATGACGTCGGTGTACCAGTTGTTTTGACCGATGTGCCCGAAGACGTCCATGTACACGCTGGGCGGTGTGATGTCCCATTGGATGCCGTTGATGACGACGCCTGCATTGGCGCTGTTGCTGTTCCCGGCCCTATCTTGCAGCCACAGATAGAAATCGAATGCGCCATCTTCTGCGGGGATGATGTCCGAGATGCTTTCGATGTCGTCACCATCGACGCATCGACCATCATCCGGGGCGTTGGGTGCTGCGCCGATTTTATAGCAGGCGGTGACGACGCCGCTGAGATCGACAGGATTCCGCCATGCTGCGGTCCATGCTGCGTTGGTGGCGGTTTGCCAACCTGTGGGAGATAGATGCAGATCGCGGGGGGCTGCGGGCGGCTGTGTGTCGATGTGGATGGCCGCTGGTTGGCTGATCTCCATGGTCCCCAGACTGTCTGTGATGGCGTACTGAATGTAATTGACGCCCTCCTGCAAGGTGATGGCCGTGACGGTGAGATAACGGGTGGTTGAGATCGTTCCCCCCACTTGTAGATTACGGGTCATCCACTCGCTCCAACCGATGCCGTCACCGGAGAGCTGATATGCCGCGTCGTAAGTGAGGCCGTCGCCATCGGTGACGGTCACCGCCGTCTGGATGGTGTGTGTATGCTGCCAGGCGCCGGACGCGGGCGAGAAGGCATGCCAGTTTGCGGGCGCGTTCTCGGCGGCGACAAAGGCGAACAGCCGCAGGGACAGGGCCAGCAGCAGGAAGGATGCCGTCAGGAGTGCGAGGAACAGGCGAAGTCCGGGTTGGAATCTGGTGTTCATGGGCGAATATCAGATCTTCTGAGAATGGAAAAAAGGGGACGCTGGATGCGGAGCGGTAGAACGCAGTCCGTCCAAAGTCCCCTGTGGGTGAAAGGAGGTGTGGGGGGTGATCAAACTTCGAAACGATAGCCTACGCCCCGAACCGTGACCAGATGCTGGGGATCGTCGGGATTATCCTCGATTTTTGTGCGCAAACGGCGCACATAGACCGCTATCTGATTGGGATAGCCGCCGTAATTGGCTCCCCACACACTGTCGAGCAGTTGGTCGTGGGTCAGCACGCGTCCTGCGTTGCGCATCAGGGTGTGTAACAGACGGGTTTCGATGGGGGTCAGCTCGACCGTGCGACCATTGGGCAGATCGGCGCGATTGGTGAGGGGGTCCAGATGGATGCCGCCGGTCTCGATGCGATCCGAGGGTTCTCCCAGGGCGTAGGCCTCGGTGCGGCGCAGCACAGCCTTGACCCGGGCCAGCAGTTCCGAGGGCTCGAAGGGCTTGGCGAGATAATCATCCGCGCCCAATTCCAGGCCCGCCACCCGATCTGATGTTTCGCCTTTGGCGGAGAGGAAAATAACGGGGATCGCGTAGCGGGAGCGGATTTCCCGCAGGGTCTCGAAGCCGTCGAGGCCCGGCATCATCACATCCAGCAGAATGAGGTCGGGGTCTTCGCGCTCGATGAGGGCCAGCGCGTCGCTGCCATTATCTGCGGCCAAGACTTCGTATCCTTCTTCACGCAGAAGGAAGGCGGTCATTTTTACGCTGGGGGGATCGTCATCTACGACCAGAATTCGCATAGGATTGGAGGATGAACCGAGATTGGTTGACATAGGGTGTTCGATTTTGCCATTATACCATCGGGCCATACTGCGGGCAAGCGATTGCGGCAATTTCGGCGGATGGCTGGGGAGTTGAATGGTCATAAGAGGGCGGCGGTCGGGGCGTCTTTGGTGGTGCATCGGTTTCGGATGCGGACTATTTGCGCATCAGAGGGATGTACAGGTAGCTGCGATCCGACGTGTAGCCTAATTCCAGATGTAGTTGTTCGCCCTGGCCCAGGTTGGCGGGCACGGGGTAGGCGGTCGTTGGATAGTAGCCGAGAGGCGTTGTCGCCCAGAGGGTGTAATAACCCGATGGCAGATCGTCGAAGGTGGCCAGGCCGCGGTGGTCGGTGCTGCGCACTCCCCGAATGTCGCCCTGTGCGTCCCGCAACACAATGGCCATGTTACCGATGGGCGTGTCGCCATCGGTGTATTCGGCGTTTCGGTCATGATCGAAGTAGACGAACAAGATGATGGAGCCGGGCGATTGAGTGGGGGTCGGCGTGATGGTAGGGGTGGATGTGGCGGTGGGCGTGGGCGTGATGGTGGGGGTGGGCGTTTCGGTGGGAACTGGGGTTGCCGTGGGGGTCGGCGTGATGGTGGGGGTGGGCGCGGGACGCGGATCCTGCCAGCGCACGATGGTTCCGGCGTCGCCCACCATCCAGGTCTGGCGGGAAGTGGGAGATGCCGCATCTCGAAGGTCGAAGCCCACGCCCGGATTGTCCTGCATCCAGGTGACGCCGCCGTCGCCCGTATAAAGCGCCCGTCCAGCATCTCCCGCAATCCAACCGACGAAGCGATCGGCCATGCCGATGCCGTTTAGATCGCGAGAGCCGTAGCTAGTCTGCGGCATCCAATGCTGTCCGGCGTCGTTGGTGTGAAAGATAACGCCCGTGGTTCCCACGGCCCAGCCATAGATGTCTTCTTCAAACGCCAGGTCGGTGAAGGCGTCGGCTCCGCCCAATGTCTGGATGATCCAATGCTGGCCGTTATCGGTGGTGCGCAGGATGATGCCGCCTTCGCCCGCGGCCCAGCCCGTCAGGTTGTTGATGAAGGTCAGGGCGTAGAGGTTCAGGCTGGTGGGGATGGCCACATGCTCCCAGGTTTGTCCATCGAAGTGATACAGCGCGCCCGCGTCGCCAGCGACCCAGCCATCGTTCTCTCCCACAAAGCTGAGTGCATGAAAATCGCCCGGGAAGAGGAGGTTTTCCTCTGTCCACGATGCGCCGCCATTTTCGGTGAACATCAACAGCCCTGCATCGCCGGCAATCCAGCCGCGCCGGACGTCGAAGAAATGCATGGCCTGGATGGTCGCGGTCGTTCCGGTGTCGATGACCTCCCAGTTGGCGCCTCCGTCCTGGGTGCGGAGTAATGCGCCCTTCTCACCTGCGGCGAAACCGATCTGGTCATCCAAAAATTGGACAGCCAACAGGTTGGAGCTGGTGTGGCTGGCCTGTTTGGTCCATTCTCCCAGGCCCATGGGGGCCAGAGCCGAAAGGGGCTGCCATGCTCCGATTGTGGACGTAGGGGGCGGCGTCAGGATGGGGGCCGCGGCCAGGCCGGGCGAAAGGAGAAGCATCAGCCCCAGGAGGAGGATGATAAGGATTGCTGGAATCAGTGTGCGCATAGACTTGGCGTGGGGTGGGAATGGGGATGATATACCTTGTCTCAGTATAGCGTCTGGATGTGAAAAGAGGATGAAGTATGACATCCGAAAATATGACAGTTTTTTCAGGAACCCGTCGGAATGGCCTGGTCTCGAGCGGGATGTTATACTTTTGTCACCGACTTTTCCTTCACTCATTCTATTGTCCTTACCCATTATGAACAAAACCCGTCGCGACACCCTGCTCTTTCTGACGCTGAGCATCCTTCTTATCATCCTCAGCTATCTGTTCTTCCGCTATGTCTATGATTTTGCGGATGGGCTGCCCTTTTCCCAGGAAATCGTCCTGGCATTTGTGGGAGCCATTATCACCATTCTCATCACCGCCGTGTTGCTGAACAAGCAGACAGAGGTGGAGTTGAAGAAAGAGGAGAGCATCAAGTATCTGGACCTGAAGAGTGAAATCTATATGGATCTGCTGGATCATCTGAAGCAGATCATGCTGGCGGGCGAGGCAAACGAGGCCGACATCATCACCCTGAAGTTCCTCAATCACAAGTTGGCGCTGGTGGCGGATCCCGATGTGCTCATTCAGTTCGAGCAGTTCATTCGCACTTTCACCCGGTTGGTGGATGCGCCCGAGGAGGGCGGGGAGTCGGAGATCAGCGAGGAGGACGAGGATGCGCTGATGCGAGAGCTGGCCAAGCTCACCATCGCCATCCGTCACGATCTCATCGGCGACCTGGATGCGCGGGATGAGATTCCGCTCCAGCGCATTGCTCAACAGATCCGCACCAATAGCGCGATTCTAGAAGATTACGATTGAGAGGGGGCTCGTAAAATGTGATGCGTGAGATATTTTGGCCTTTTTCATTTTGAATTTTACATTTTCAAAGCAGGCCAACTGCGGGCGAGCCACGCCGATACCGATGAAAGGAATATAGCTGATAGTAAGTTTGAAAATTGAGAAAAGCACCTACGCATTCAGACGAACATGGACGAATAGTGACAGTGACGGCGGTTCACTTCGCCCACCTTCATCTCTGTTCGTCTGCTTGTTAAGCGGAGCATGTCTGACAAGCCCGTTGATGCGTAAGTTGCACATTGGGGCTCAGATATCTATTTCCGTCACCAGGGGGAGGATCATGGGGCGGCGGCGGGTGGTTTGATAGCAGAAATCAGCCAGTTTCTTTTTTAGATGTTTGATGACCTGGGCGGTGTCGTCGTATTCATCCAGCACATCCCATACCATCTCTCGGGCCTCTTCCAGAAAGTCCTCGGCCTCATCCATGTAAATGAAACCGCGGGTAAGGATTTCCGGCCCCAGCAGCACTTCGCCCGACTCTTCATCCAGGCCGACTACGACGGCCAAAAAGCCATCTCGAGCCAGTCGACGTCGATCGCGCAGCACGGTGGCCCCGATGTCGCCCACGCCCGAACCATCTACAAACACCCGGCCGCTATCGATGGTGTTGCCCGGCATGACGCCTTCGGACGTGACTTCCATGCACTGACCATCTTCGATGACGAAGATACGCTCCTCAGGCACGCCCGCTTCGCGGGCCAGCCGCGAATGATGCACCAGCTGCCGATACTCGCCGTGGATGGGAATGAAGTATTCCGGTTGCACCAGTTCGATGAGTTTTTTCAAATCCTGACGGCTGCCATGTCCGCTGACGTGCACATCCCATAGTTCGTCATAGAAGACATCAGCGCCCAGACGGAAGAGATTATCCAACGTGCGCTGGATCATCTTCTCGTTGCCGGGGATGGGGGTGGCGCTGACGATAACCGTATCCCCCTTGCCGATGTGCAGATGCCGATATTCGCCGCGGCTCATGCGCACCAACGCGCTGGTGGGTTCGCCCTGGCTGCCGGTGCAGATGACCACCACCTGGTTGGGCGGCAGATGGTTCATCCGGTCTGGGGTGAGGAGCCCATCCGGGGGCGGCGTCAGATAGCCCAGCTCCGTGGCCATGCGGGTGTTTTGGATCATGCTGCGACCCGTGACGCCCACCTTGCGCCCGTGACGATTGGCTACATGGATGACCTGCTGCACCCGGGAGATGTTGGATGCAAAGGTGGCCAGGATCACCCGTCCTGGCGCATTGCTGATGATCGCCTCCAGGGTTTTCTCCAGATCCTGCTCCGATGGGGTGAAGCCCGCGGTCTCGGCGTTGGTGGAATCGGAAAGGAGGACGCGTACGCCCCTCTCGCCCAGCCGTTTCAGCTTGGCCTCATCGGTAAGACGGCCATCCACCGGGTGCGGGTCGAATTTGAAATCGGAGACATGGAGGATGGTTCCCACCGGCGTATGCAGCGCCACGCCCAACGCATCTGGAATGGAGTGGCACAGGTGGATGAATTCGATGGTGAATGGTCCGATCTCCAGCTGGCTGTTTTCATCGATGACCCGCAGGTCCGCCTTTTCGTGCAACTTATGCTCTTTGAGCTTGTTGCGCACCAATCCCAGCGTCAATGCAGCGCTATAAACGGGCGCCTGCACCTCTTTTAGCAGAAAAGGCAGCGCACCGATGTGGTCTTCGTGACCGTGAGTGAGGAGGATCGCCTGCAATTTGCCTGCGTTTTCGGCCAGATAGCTGACATCGGGGATGACGATGTCGATGCCCGGCATATCTTCTTCCGGGAACATCAGGCCCGCGTCCACAAGGATGATGGCGTCATCGTACTCATACACCATCATGTTCTTTCCGAATTCTCCCAGGCCGCCCAGAGGGATGATTCGGAGCGTCGGTTGTTCGTCTTGGAGGGGTGTCAAGGGCTTTTCCTTTTTGCGCAGAGCTCAGTGGTCAGTCATCAGTCATCGGCGGGGGCAAATAGCTGATGACTGACCGCTGCGAAGGTGAGATTAGAAAAGTCTGAGTTGTTCCGGCCCGCCAGCATCTCGCGCCAATGCGTCCCGCTGGGCCTGGATTTTCGCCAGCAGAGCAGGGATTTGGGCGAAGTCGTTTTCCATGTCTCGCAGCCAGTTGGGATTGCGCAGGGCCGCGGCGGGATGAAACATGGGCACAATGGCCCGCCTCCCCTGCATCAGCGGCTGGCCATGCACCCGGGTGATGCGGGCGTCGGGTGGGAGGAATTGCGCCATGGAGAATCGCCCCAGGGTGATGATGATCAGGGGATCGATGATCTCGATTTGTCGGTGCAGCCAGGGTGCGCAGGCTTCGATCTCTGCGGGCATGGGATCGCGATTTGCTGGCGGCCGGCATTTGATCACGTTGGTGATGTACACATCCTCGCGGGTGAGATGGATACGCGCCAATAGTTTCTCCAGCAACCGCCCCGACGCGCCCACAAAGGGACGTCCCTGCCGGTCTTCGTGAAAACCGGGCGCCTCGCCGATGAACATGATCGCCGCGTCGGCCGGCCCCTCGCCAGGCACTGCGTGGGCGCGCAGCCGGCCCAAGGGACATTGCTGGCAGGAGCGTATTTGTTCTGCGAGTTGCGCCAAGACGTGGGCAGGCGTCATCGTGGTTCTCCGTAGCGCCATTCTCCCTTTGCCACGAAGGTTGGATGGTGACGAAGCAACGAAGAATTTTCTTTCTGCGCGCCTTGCTGTTCTTCGTGGTTACTGCGGGAGACGTGCATAGCTGAAAAAGTGGCAGCCGAGGCGCTATTGCGCGGCCAGGAATCCGATGTAAATCTCACGGTTGGGGTTGACGATGCTGGTTGTGAAGTTGACGACTGGCGAACGCCGCACGCCCCCGGCGTCTACGAGATACACTTCCCAATCGGCCTCACCTGGATTGCTGATTTCCAGCTTCAGGTTGTATAGAACCCGATCGCCATATCCGGGAGGCGCAGACCAATGGAATGTAGGAAGTGAGGGATCGCTGATCGCCACGACCGCGCCGTTGCGTTTGGCTTCGAGTCGCCAACCCGGAATGGGGTAGCCCTCGCCCGTGCCGCCATAGACTTTCACCCAGAGCGTCAGCCAGTCGTTATTCGTCGGCATGAAGATAGGACCGATGCCGCGATAGAATAGCAGACCCGGGGTGGGCGTGGGGGGGATCGGCGTGGGCGTTGCTGTGGGGCGCGGGGTGGGCGTGGGGATGGTGACCACCGGGATGTCGTTGAGGTTGCCGCTGATCTCCACCAGATCGCTGCGCACCCAACCCTCTTTTTCTTCCAGGCAGCAGATGCGCCACCAGGCGCCCGTGGCGTTGGTTCCTGTGACGTCATACGTCTCGCCCTGGGAGACAGAGCCGATGACCGGGAAGACCAGGCCCGGCCCGCTGCGCACGTTGGCGCTTTTGCTGGTGATGCGCACCTGAGCGGCGGGCGTGGGGGTGATGGTAGGCGTGGGCGGAATGGGCGAGGGCGTCGCCGTGGGAATGGGCGTGGCCGTGGGGGTGGAGGTGGGGGTATGGGTGGGCGTGGGCGTGATGGTGCTTGTGGGCAGTAAAGTGGGCGTGATGGTAGGCGTGGGGGTGGGGGTGGGCGCGACTATCATGGCCCCCACGCTGCTGCATCCAGTCATAATCAATGCAAGGAGCCCCCAAAGAAGAACGGCCTGCCACTTGTTGCTGCTCACGGCTTTACTTTTGCTTCCACCTGACAAGGAACGTGCGCTGTTCGCCGCTTACCGTGGCGTCGAAAGCTTCTGAAACCTGATTGCCTCCGCCATCAGCCACGAAGACTTTGTACGTTCCTTCCATGGGAGGTTGAATTTCGAGTTTGGCGTTGTAAAGAAATTCGCTGTCCAGACCTGGATCGCCGCGCAGGAAGACGTTGCCGAATTCGACTTCTCTTCTCTCTCCAGATGGCAAAATCACTACCATTTTGTAGCCGCTGACGGGCGCGTTGAGATCGAGGGATTGATTGTAGAGTCCGCCAAAGAAGGTGATAATCGGATTTGAGTTGACGCGCGGCTCGAGTTGGTAGCGGCTGAAGAGGTAGGCGGGCGCGGGCGGAGATGTGGGAGCTGGGGGTTTGGTTGGCCGGGGTTTGGGCTTGGGCGGCGGCGCCGGGATGTTTTCCGCGACCTGGACTGCGCCCATGTCGCCCGTGGCTGACGTCCAGCGGGCGTCGTTGATCACCCATGCCGCTTTGCCGTTGGCCGAGATCTGAAACCAGGAGCCATCTTGATTTTTGGCTACGATGTCGAATGTTTGCCCCTGGGTGGCCTGCCCGACACGCGGATAGTTGGTGCCAGGCCCCGAGCGCAGATTGACGGTGGGAGCGGTGACGCGCACCTGAGGCGGCTCAGGCGTGGGGGTGGGGGGCTCGGGCGTGGGGGTGGGCGGCTCGGGCGTGGGTTGCGCCTCTTCCGCGTCCTGAGGCTGCTGCGTAGGCTGTCCGGCCGACTCTTGCGGCGTGGGCGTGGGCGGCAATGTGGGGGCTGGCGCGCCGATATCCAGCGTGGCCGTAGGCGTAAAGGTGGGATGCAGCGTCGGCGTGGGTTCAGGAGGCGCTTCGGTGGCCTTTGCGCCGCAGCCCGCGGCAACGAAAACGAGTAACAGAAGAATCGTAATGGCGATGCGTTTCTGCATGGAAAACCTCATCGGGAGACAAGTTGAATTGCGCCTGGATGGTGTTGGCTGAATGATGCAGGCGGCTTTTATAGCGTCAAATGGATAGGACGCCATAGGATGGAAGTATAGCACGGCATGGCCCGCACCCCAAGATCAATAGCCGCTGTCGGGCGAGAAGGTTGTTTGGTAAAAGCTTCAGATTTTGTGAAATCGAGCGGCATGATGTAAAATTCGATGTTGACTCAGTGATGACCGGCCCCGCAAGGCCGGTCTTCTATGCCAGACGCCTCTGGCTTCCCCATCGTCACTTTCACCGTCGCCCATCGTGGCGAGTATTCGGTCATTTATAGAAGGAGTTTATCCGCATAATGGAAATTTTGTTGAAACAAGATGTCGAAAATCTGGGTTCGGCTGGCGATATCGTCAACGTGAAGCCCGGTTTTGCCCGCAATTACCTGATTCCCCGGGGCATGGCCATGCCCGCCACGCCAGGACTGCGCAAACAGGCCAATCAGATCAAAGAGGCCGCGGAGCGTCGTCGTTTGCGTGAGTTGAAGACCGCCCAGGACCTCGCTGATCGCATCAGTCAGGTCACCCTGATCTTCAAGGCCAAAGCTGGCGAGAGCGGACGTTTGTATGGTTCGGTCACCTCGGCCGCCATCGCCGAGAAGCTGGGCGAGGAACTAGGAATGGAAATCGACCGTCGTGATCTGCGCATGGAGCATTCTCTGCGCGAGTTGGGAGACCATGAGATCGCCATTCATCTGGCGCAGGGCGTCAACGCCGCCTTCAAGGTGATGGTTGAGCCTGAAGGTGAGTTGGAGAAGGACACCATCTCGGAAGAGGAACTGCAGGAGGCTGCCGCTGAGCAGGGCGTTGTCGTGGTCGAGGAAGCAGCGGAAGAGGCTGAGTAATCCTCAAAGCTGAATTTTCAAACCATCGAGGTCTGATCCCCGCGATCAGGCCTTTTTTTGTGCGATGCAGAGCAGCGATTGCCCGGCCGGAATATCCCACACATGGCGAAGCCATCGCTCGCTGCGGATGAAAAATGGCGCCAAGCGATTGAACCAGCGAAGCTGCTCTTCGGGCAGCAGACGACGTTTGAGCATGCGGCTGTTCATCCACCAGCCCGGAATGCCCGCCAGATTCATGTAGCGCATCTGGACGAGTTGAAAACCGGCCAGCTCGACGGTCTTTCGTAATTGGGGACGGTCGTAGCGTCGAAAATGCCCCAACGCCCCATCCAATGTTCCGTACATGTAGGGCCCGGCCGGAACCAGCAACAGCAGACGCCCTCCCGGCCTCAGAATCTGCCAGATGTGCCCCAGCGCCTCCACATCGTCCTCGATATGCTCCAGCACGTTGATGCAAAGCGCCGTGTCGATATCGTAGTGGACGAGCTGTGCGGGCAGTGATGGATCGCTGATGTCGCCCCGGCGCACGTGCAGATTTGGCCAGTCCTGATACCGGCGCTGCGTCAACAATACGCTGGCCTGCAAGCGATCGATGGCCACCAGCAGTTCGCAATTCAGAAAATAGGCGGTCATGTTGCCTATGCCGCATCCCACTTCCAGTATCCGGGATCCGGCAAATGGGGCGAGCTCCTCGAAAATCCACTGGTTGTAGTGGGAGACCGACGCCATGCGCCGCAGGGTCTCATATCCGACGCTGTCCTCAGCGAGCAGCCCGGTCAGGATCGACTCCGGGATGTGAAGATCGTCTGGAGCGTCGGAAGTGTGCATGTCAGTGGAGCAAGGCCAGGAGTTTGGGGATGTACAGGAAGAGCGCCACGATGACGGCCATCAGTGCGGATAGCGCTACGGCGCCCGCGGCTACATCCTTGACAATGGCGACCTGGGGATGGGGTTCAGGATGCAGGAGGTCGGTCAGGGCTTCGATGGCGGTGTTGAAGGCTTCGGCCGCGAGCACCAGGCCAATGGTCAGGGATAAAATAGCCCACTCGATGGCCGAAAAACCCAGCAGTAGCGCCAGCGCCCCGGCGAGAGCGGTCAGTGCGAGATGAATGCGGGCGTTGGGTTCACTGATGAAGAGATGTCGAATACCCTTTCCGGCAAATCCAAACGATCGAAACAACCTGACGAGCTCTGATTTCATCATGCACCATCATCCTGGCAGCGGCGCAATGCCCAAACCTGAGAGGATGGCATTTTGTTTTTTCCACATTTCGTCCTTCTCCTCGGGCGTGGCGTGATCATATCCCAAGAGATGCAGTGCGCCATGCACCACTAGCAGCGCCAACTCCTCCTTTAGCGGGCGTCCCAGCTGTTGGGCCTGTCTCTGCGTAAAGGGCAGTGCGATGATGATGTCTCCCAGGTAGAGAGAAGTCGATTCTTCGGGCGGCAGGGCGAAATCCGTCGAGTCATCCACTGCGGGGAAGCTGAGCACGTCGGTGGGGCCTTCCTTGCCCAGGAATTGCTGATTCAATTCTGCGACGGTTTCGTCGTTCGTGATGACGATGGTTACGTCGCCATCCGCTCGCTCTGCGGCCAGCACGCATTGAGCTGCTTGTTCAAGTAAACCGGTGTCTACCAGCGTCTGGAATTCCGGCGGCATATCGAATTCGATGGTCATGGTTCTGAAAATAGCTTCGAGGGCGTGTAGCTGTTTATGGCGGTGATTACTCATATCCTGTTCGAGGGCAGCGCAGGCTGCCCTTCAGTCTGTAAGGCTCGATGGCCCGACTTCAGTCGGCAGTTTGGCGGCGCTGGCCGACTGAAGTCAGGACTTTTGGGCGCTTCGCGCCGAAGGCGGGCCTGCGCCCGCCCGGTTGCTGACTTGTGGGTAATCACCGCGTTTATGCACTTGCTAAGTTAAGTAGATGCGCATTTGAAATTTGAGAAAAGCGCCTACGCATTCGGACGAACATGGACGAAGATTGATGAACATAGACGATGGTTCGCTTCGTCCACCTTGCTTCGTCCCCTTCGAGCCTTCGCGGCAAAGGATTGAAGGGCGCTACCTGGATAGTTACAATGGACGTAACTACAAGGCGTCAAACGTGAACCGTCAAGCGTGGGATTTTGTATCGTGACGCCTGCAGTGGGCGTATTTGGTGATGTCTGACGCATGACGTTTGATGATGTCCTGCCAAAGATGTTGCTCCCGTGGCGGCGTGCATGACAGTGACGTGAGTGGTTACCCATGGACGAAGAAAGATGCAGGTTTCATCCACTTTGGTTTATACGTCCAGCAAAATGACATGCAATTCTCGCGGCCCGTGCGCGCCCAGAGTCAAGGTTTGGGCGATATCCGCGGTGCGGCTGGGTCCGGTGATGATGACGGTGTTGCTGCTGGTCGCGATCTTCTGGGCGGCCT
>Ga0256914_1001945_pt1 | contig 17703 bp, 17 predicted proteins | sample HulkmetaG_FD_191571 | JGI IMG/M metagenome (GOLD analysis project Ga0256914, IMG submission 191571) | Hydrothermal chimney microbial communities from Main Endeavour vent field at the Juan de Fuca Ridge, Pacific Ocean - Hulk | ecosystem: Environmental > Aquatic > Marine > Hydrothermal vents ... | reverse complement strand
AAATCCTCCGCGATCATGCGCCGCCACCGCTCGCGCGCCGGCGTGGCGCGGACCTCGGCGGGGTCGGGCTCGACCCGGATGGACCGGGCGAGGTCGCCGGCCAGCTCGCGGGTGTCGCGGGCGGCGCCGCCGACCCACGAGAACGGGAGACGGGGGCGGAACAGGGTGCTGATGAGTTTCATCTTGGTCCTCCTATCGTTCGAGTTCGAAATCTTGGGTGGTTGTCTTGAGCCGTTCGAGCTCCATGGTGTTTTTGACCGCCGGCCAGCTCATCGCGTCGGCGAAGACCTCGGTGGACTCGCGCGAGCGGCTGAGGGCGACATAGCTCCAGTGCAGGTCGGACATGCTCTCATCCACGAGCACATACGCCCGATCCACGGTCATGCCCTGGCTCTTGTGGGCGGTCACGGCGTAGCCGTGGGCGACGTCGCCGTAGTCATCGGGGCACCACTCGATCTCCTGGCCGTCGTCCGCGCGGGCCCGGAGGATCAGGCGATCACCGGAGGAGCGATCCACGGAGACGAGGGTGGCGAGGGTGCCGTTGCGCACCCCCACCCGCGAGTCGTTGCGGCCGAATATGATGCGGTCGCCGGGGGCGAAATGGCTCCCCTCGATGCTGACCGCCCGCGCCAGGTCGAGCTCGCCGGTGGAGGCGAGGTGCTGGCGGGCGAGGTCGTTGAGCCGCCGCACGTCGGCGCGGCGGGCCGCGATCATGAGCGCCTCGCCGGGCTGAGCGGGGTCGCGGCCGGCCAGCCAGCGCTGGACCAGTTTCGCCGCGGCCGCGTCGCGGTCGGGCTCTACATGGACGAGCCCCCGGCGGGAGAGCTCGGCCATGGCTTTCTTGCCGGCACCCCGTTCCACGTCGCGCACCACGTCGCGCGCCCACTCGTCGCGCTGGCGGCGGATCTCGCCGAGCTCGGCGTATCCGATCCGCTGCTGGATGAGCCGGAAGGCGCCGCCGGCGCCGATGGGCTGGAGCTGGCGAGTATCCCCCACGAGGACGACCTTTGCGCCCGCCTCATCGGCGGCGCGCAGGACGCGATCGAGCAGCCGTGACTCCACCATGCCGGCCTCGTCGATCACGATGACGTGGCGCTCGTCCAGGCTCACCTCTCCTCGGTCGAGCCGCAGGAGGAGGCGGTGGATCGTGCTGGACTCGATGCCAGCGCCTGCCTGGAGCTCGTCGGCGGCCTTGCCCGAGGGGGCGGCGCCGATCACGCGTCGGCCGTCGAGCTCCCACGCCTCCCGCGCAGCGCCCAAAGCGAAACTCTTGCCCGTCCCCGCCTTGCCGTTGACCGCGGCGATGCCCGCCCCCGCGGTGACGTGGCGGACCATCGCGGCCTGCTCTTCCGACAGGGTGGGGCGCGCGGCCAGGGCCGCGGCCAGGGCAGCGTCGCTCACCTGGTGGCGGGACTCCTGGGCCCGCCGCTCGGCCATGTCGGCGAGGCCAGACTCCAGCTCCCACATTTCGCGCGAAGTGTAGGCGACGCGGTCGCCCGACCGCAGGCGGACGACGTGCTCACTCTCGATGAGGTCGGCCAGGTAATCCTCGGCCTCCTCTGGGCTGAGCAGGCCCTGGGCGCGCTCATAGACGAGAGCGGCGAGCTGGTGCTCCGTGATGGTGGATGCGCGCTCGGTTGCCTCGCGCATGAGGCCGGCGAAAGTGGGCATTTCGGCGGGGGGCGGAGCCCACTCCTCGCCCCGCACTTCGGCCGCCAGCCGCTCGGCCTCGCGCTCGCGCTCGGCGGCCCGGCGGAGGGCGGCCGGGGTGAGGTCGGCGCGGGTGACGCCGAGCTCGGCGGCCTCCTGCTCCCAGCGGGCGGCGAGCTCCGCACGGTCGAGGCGCTCCTTGCGCTGGCGTGTGCGGAGGGCGGCCACCTCGGAGGCCTTGGCCGAGCGGGCGCCGGCCTCGGCCAGGGTCTGCTCGATTTCGGAGCGGCGCTTGCTGAATCGCCGCTCGAGCCGCTGGTCCATGCCGGCCAGGCGGAATGACCGGCCGTCGCGCTCGACCTCGAAGCCGAGGGCGCGGAGCTCGTGCGCGAGGGCGGCGCGGTAGTAGGCGCCGAGCGCCATCTTGCGCGCGAAGATCTCTCTCGACTGGATCCCGCCCCAAGAGTCATCGGCGCGCTGGGCGAGGTTATGGATGAAGGCGTGCGAGTGGAGCTGGGGGTCCTGGGAGCGGCTCGTGCCGTGCCGGAAGACAGCCGCGACCATCCGCCCGGGCTCCAGCTCGGCGCCACCCTTGCCGCGCCGGGTGAAGATCGCCTCTGCTTCCAATTTTTTCAGCGCCGCTTCTACCGCCCGGTCGTGGGCGCGCTGGATGGCGGCGCGCTGCTCCTCGCCGCCCAGCGCCCAGGCGACGGAGACGGATTTCGGGGCGCTGAATGTGCAGTCCCAGCCCGCCCTCCGCTTGGCCGGATCGGTCTTGCGCTGGTGTGATCCGATCAGGCTGGTGCCATCGGGCGCGGCGCCGGCGGCGATGGCGGCGAAGGCCTCGCTCGTGACCTCCGACCCCGCCAGCCCGAGGGCGGCGGCGCCGGATCCGACCCAAGTGCCGGGGTCGCCCTCGGCGCTGTAATAGTCTTCGGCCTGGCGGCGGATGGGTGCGCCGTCCGGGTTGAGATGGTCGGAGAAGTAGTCGATGGAGGCAGCGGCGCTCTTGGCGCTGGAGATCGAGAGCATGGTCTGGTCACGCCTCCCTCTGGATCTCGTCCCGCTCGTCCCGCTCGCGGCGGCGCTTGCGGCGGCGCTTGGTGGGGGCGCCATCGAGCGGCTGGCGGCGAACGCTTAGCGTGTCGCGGTCGATCTCGGCAGGCTCACCGCAGAGCTCGTCCGCCAGGTGCAGGGCCTCGAGCACGGCGCCGGCTCCCGGGAGGATGGCGTCCAGCGCGTGGGCGACCTGCTCGACCTCCGCGCGGGTGATGGCGTCGGCCAGCACCCCGTCCCCGCCGGCGGCGGGGTCGGCGGGCATGGGGAGCGCGCGGCCGCGGGTGGCCTCGACGATGAGGCGCTCGTCGGGGTGACTGTCCTCGCGCTCCTCCTCCTCGTCCTCAGCCTCCCGTGCCGCCCGGTCCGGATCGCGCTGGGCCGCGGGGGTGGCGCCGATGGCGGCGGCCACCTGGTCGGCCGCAGACTCGGGCCATGATGGGTCGAGCCAGGCGGCGGGCTCGAAGTGGGGGCGGCGGGTGCTGAGCTCGTCCGCGGAGAGTGGGCGGAAGCGGAAGCGGTGGACGTGGCCCTCGCCGAGGGAGAGGAAGAAGAACTCGCCCGCCCGCAACCGGCCGAACTCCTCCGGCGGGACGACCGGGACGCGGATCTGCTGCCAGCTCTCGCTCACCGTGGGCGCCGGCGCCCCCGGCACGCGGACCCGGGCGCGGGAGGTGCTCGGGAGCCACCTCAGCACCTCGCGGTCGCCGATGAGGCCAGCGAGCCAGCGCGGCCCGTCGTCCTCCCGGCCGCCTGTGCGGCCGATGAGCCAGGAGCCGATGATAGAGCTCCAGACCTGGAGCTCATCTTCCGAATACACGGCGCGGATCTGGGCCAGCGATTGCAGTCCGAGGACCACCCGGATCCCCTTCGAGCGGCCGATTTCCAAAAACTGACCAAAACTGTCCAATCGTCCGAGTTGGGGGAATTCGTCGAGGAAGAGCCAGATCCGGCGGTCGGACGAATCGGGCATCTCAGGCGACGACACCGTGCGCCGGATCACCCCAATGATCGACTGCGCCACCGCGCGGCGGAGGGGAGCGAGGGCCTCGTTGCCGCTGATGACGATGGTTCGGGGGCCGGTGTAGTCATCGCTGAGCCAGTCGCGGATGGAGATGGCGCCCCCCACCTCGCAGCGGTCCCAGGCGTCGATCAATTGGAAGACCTGCGTCAGCCCCGCGACCAGGTTGGCGAGGATGGATTGCGCGGTCTTGTTCGCGGCCGCGGCGCCCTCCTCCTCGGCGCCGGCCCCGCCATCCAAGAGGAGGATGGCTTCGGGGTAGTAGTCGGCGACACTAGCGCGCACCTCCTCGAACCCGCGTGAGACCAAATCGGCCAGGTCGCGGAATCTCCATCGCTCCGGCCGCTCTTTTTGGAGGCGGTGGATGAGGGCCACGGCGACGGCGCGGGAGGCCGAGGCCCAGAAGGGATCGGACCCCGAATCAGGGATCAGCGCCTCCGCCAGGGCGGCGGCGTCCGCGCGGGTGCGCACGTCGCGGGCGACATCCCAGCGCCAGCCGCGGCGGTCCCACGGCGCGATGAGGATCAGGTCGTCGGAGTCGGGGAGCGCGCGGTAGAAATCATTTTTATTGTCGTATATCAGGCACTTATCCATCCTCCGCCGCGCGGCGTCGATCAGGGGGCGGATGGCGGTCGTCTTGCCCGCCCCGGTGCCGCCGACCGCGAAGAGATGACGCGTCTCCTGGGCCAGCGTGAGGGGGATTTCGACCCCCTCGGCCGTGGTGCCGAGGGGGATGCCGCGGCCCTCCCGCTTGCAGAGCGCTTCCTGGATCGCGCGTGTTCTACGTGGAACAGAAACGAGGCGGCGGCCAGAAAGATGACGGTCCTCCGTGGGGTCGATCCGCAGCCGCTGCCACGCCAGCCAGCCGCCGATGACGCCCAACGCCAGCCAGGCGGCGGCGATGCGGGCGGCCAGCGGGGGGAGCTGGGCATAGGGGGGCACCCCCACCCAGCCGGCCAGGGAGGGGATGCAGGTCACCAGGACGCGGAGCGGGTCGAGCCCGGCGAGGGCCATACTTATATATATAGCTCCACCAATCAGCACGGGGGTCAGCAGCAGGACGAGGATCTGCCCGGTGCTGGCGCCACGGGGCGCGGCACCGGAAAGGGCGGCGGATTTGGCGGTGTTGCTCATTGGGCCTCCTGCGGGTGGCGGCGGCGGAACGGGACGACGTTGGGGGCACTCGACGCCGGCGCGGGTGCCGGCGGGCGGGGCGCAGGCGCTGGTGGGCGCCGGCGGGGGGAGTGGGCGATGGCGAGGGCGGCGAGGGCGGCGCCGGAGACGAGCGTCATCCCCCACCCAACAAAAGATATGACACTAGCGGGGAAATCGTGGCGGTTGAAAGTAAATGCAATCATATAACTTCCCGCTATCAGCATGATAAACAGCATGGACAGTAATATATAATCAGTCGCCTTTTTCATCGCCTGCTTTGTTTGATCTAGACATCAAATAATCGTATCCGGCCATGTATAAGAACATGGACCACCATCCCGCGGCCAAGCCGTACCATCCGGCTTCGCTGTAGCTAAAACCAAACATCTGCAACAGGTTCCACGCGGTGAACCAGATGCTGAGCGCGAAGGGAACGATCAGCAGCCGCGCCAGCGCCGCGGCGGGGGTGGCGTGGGGGCTGGGCTCCTGCCCCCGCTGCTCCTGCTCGCCGCTCATCGGTCGTCCTCCTCCTGGTCGATGATCGTCAGCACGGGCGGCCAGAGCGGCGCCCAGCCCGTCTCCCGCGCGCCTGGGCCGACGTGGGGCGCGACCTCCTCGATGCCGAGGAGCGCGCGCAACGCCTCCCCGGCGACTTTGGGGCCGGCCGCCCCTAGGTCTCGGTAGTCGGATTCCGTCATCGTTTCCTCCTCTCTCTCATCGTCCGATTCTCGTTCTCTCTATCGGCGCCACCGGCGCCGTTCCTCCGGGACAGCTTCGCTGACCGGGGACACCCGGCCAGGGGTGGGTCGGGTGTGGGCTCCGAAAATAGACGCTTATCTGATCCATTGGTGGACAACATATAACAAAACGCTGTGCGGTCAATAAAAGGTTACGAAAAGTTACGATATAACTAGAAGAATGAAGAACAACGGTAGCCGTTCGGTAGATGGAATGTAGAGGGTTACGAAAAGTTACGATATAAGGGCTACCAAAAGCGGCCGGAGGGTGCTTAACTTATACGCGGAGAGTATGGCCGAAATAGTTATATCGTCGAAATGTATATATATGGGTAGATACGCGATGACATCAGACCAAAACCTCGCGGAAGTCGTCGAACGGCTAAAGCGGCGCGCCGAGGCCCGGCGGCCGCCGCTGCATGTACGGCTGCGGCCGATTTTCGACGACATCGACGCGCTGCTGCGCGACCGTAGGCTGACCCTGCGCGACGTCGCCGACGAGCTCGGGGTCTCGCTCGCCGGCCTCAACCTGGCGCTCCGAAAACTGCGCGAGGACCGCCGCCAGGCCGCGCACGCGGCGCCGAAGCCTGCCCCTCGCAAGGCTCCCGCGCGGACCACGGCACCGTCAGGCAACGAGGGAGGCGCCCGGCTCGTCGGGCCCTCGGCTCATGCCCGGAGCCTGGATCCGGGCGATCTTTGATTCTTTTGTTAAATATGAGGTGTGAAAACATGAAAGTTATTTTTGTGGATGGAGGTAAAGGCGGAGTCGGAAAATCTACTATCGCCCTTGCCATTACCGATATCCTGTATCACGATGCCAGAGATAAAATCGCGGTGGTCGATGCAGACACGCGCAACCCCGATGTGGCCCGCATCACCCAGGCCGTGGATGGGATCGATACGATGATCGCCAGCCTGCGGACCCAGGATGATTGGGCCGCCCTGCTCGGCGAGATCGAGCGGCTGGCCGGGGATGGCGTGGAGTATTGTGTCCTGTCCCTCGCCGCCGGCGAAAACAGCGTCCAGCAGAAAGCCCCCACCGCCGCCGCGGTTTTCCGCGCGCTCGCGATCGAGGCCATCACCGTCCATGTGATGAACCGCGGCGTCGATTCCGTGGCGATCGCCCGGGAGTCGCTGGAGTCTGGCCTGGCCTCGATCAGCGACCGATTCGTCGCGGTCATGAATGGCTATTTTGGGGCCGCGGAGGCATTCTGCCGCTGGCGCGACAGCCAGACCCGCCGGCGGTGGCAGGAGCGCGGCGGCCTCGAGGTGTGGGTGCCCGAGCTCTACTACCAGTGCGTCGATGCGGTCTCCCACTCCCAGCGCCTCCCCTCGGATCTGGCTACCGACCCCGCCGCCATCAACACGGTGGGCCGCATCCAGATCATCGAGTGGATCGACGCGATCCGATCCCGCCTCGCCGCCCCCCTGGGCCTGCTCGAGGATCAGGAGCAGCAGGAGGCCGCCGCGAATGGATGAGCCGCAGGACCCCACCCCGCCGCCGGACCAGCCAGCGGCGGAACACGCATCGCTGCCTCCCTCGGTGGCGGCAGCAGCAGCCAAGGCCCGGCTGCCCGAGCATGACCCACTCCTCCGGGTGTTCCGCGAGATCGTCGCGGAAAAGGACTCGGCCCTCGCTCGATCGGAGGAGGTCGTCCGCCAGGTGCGGACCGTCGCCGAGGCGCTCATCCGCTCCGGCGAGGCGCAGCGGCGCCTCCTCGAGGAGCGGGTCCGCGCGGCGGCGCGGGTCATCGGCCAGGCGAGCGCCACGGCCGAGCGGCAGGCGGCCCGCGCGATGGCGAGACAGGCGGAGCAGGCTTCGGCGGCGGTCTCGGCCGAGATCCGCCGGAAGCTGGACCGGGCCCTGCGCGATGCGGCCGCCGCGGACCGGCGCGGGTGGCGGGACCGGCTCGTTCCGCCGCTGGTGTCCGGGTTGGCCGCGGGGGTGGTGCTGGCCGCCCTGCTCGGCGCCGGGTGGTGGCTGTGGGCGGGCCCGGTGATGGAGCGCGCTGCGGCGTTTGATTCGGTCATGGCGGCCTACCAGCGGCTGTCGGACGAGCAACGGAAGGTGGTGGATGCCTACTTGTGGGGTGAGAGGCGATGACGACGGATGCAACGAGTACCGCCGACCTGATCTTCGGGCGGCTGTTTGGCGATTGGGTTTTCGGGAGCGGCGGGACCGAGACGACGATCAGTCACTTCCTCTCGTTGCTGTCCGCCGCCGGGCTCGTCCTGTACGGCGTGATCATCCTCTATATCGGCGTGGCCGGGATGATCCGGGCGGCCGGCAGGAGCGGGGTGCTGACGGGCGGCTGGCATCCTGGCTGGGTGCCGTTCAGGGTGCTGCTGTCCCTCATGCTCGTACTGCCGCTCTACGGCGGCGCCAACTGGACCGCGTCTCAAAGCGGCCTGCTCGCCGTGGCGCGCGCAGGGAGCGAGGTAGCCGATTGGGCGGCGGGGGAAACCGTGTTGCGCGACCTGATGGAACGGTACGAAAACGGGTCGAATTTTCATGTGCAGGTGTCGCTGCACGCGGCGCAACGCTTTGTTTTTCAAGGGTTTTATTCCGCGAAATGCTTGGAGACTAGGGAAAGGCTCGCCAACCCGCAAGACCTCCGGCCAGGGGATGCCGGCTACGAGCGGTGGTTTGCGCGCCAGGCGGAGATCTGTGGCGTGCCGGCGGCCGCGGCGCGCGGGGATTGGTGGCAGCCGACCACCGCCGCCGGCGGGTATCGGCGCCTCGAGGCCCAGGGGGTGCCGTGGGCGCCGAGCTCGGATGTGATCATGGGGATCATTGACGAAAAAGTAAAGGAAATCGTGGAGGCGCATAATAAAGAGTGGCTGGATTATATTATAAGTTGGCGGGATTATACAAATAAAGAAAATATATCAGACGTGGCCGCCGAGGCGTTGAAAGCATATTACAATGAGCTCCAGGCGAAACTAGACAAGGCGCTGGAAGAACAGTATAAACAATTCGCGGAATTGTACACTAATGATGTAAAAAAGCGCGGCTGGATGTATATTTTCACCGCGCAGAAAGATCTAGCGCGCATATCACAATTCACGCAATCCGTGGTCAACGAAAAAATATATAAGATGGCGCCGGAGCCGGAATTTCGGACTGCTGTCAGCAAAAACGATCAGATGATCAACCTGGAGGCCACCTGGTTCCTCCAGGCGCAGCAGCGCGCGGCGCGGCGGCTCGCGGATGACTTGCGCGATGGGGATGATGAGGGCCTCGGAGAAGCCGTCGCTGACGCGCTGGGGATCACCGCGCTGTTGGACGCCAGGGATGGGCGGATCGATCCCCTGGTGGCGGTCTCAAAGGCTGGGAATGCGCTGTTCGGCGTGGGGCTGGCATCCTGGCTGGGCGCCAAAGCTGCGGGCTGGGTGCCGGCGATCCCGGATGTCGTCAGCGACGCGCTCGGCGGGATCTCTATATTTATTTTGATCATTGGCGCGCTGTTTTTATTTATATCATTTCTGCCTCTACTTTTCGGCGCGTCCGCTATATTAACTTGGCTCGTCCACATTATAGAAATGTTAGTTGCCGCGCCTTTCTGGGCAGCCGCGCACGCGGCGCCGGACGGCGAGAATCATACCTCGAGGCTGGCAGCCAAGGGATATAATAATATCCTGTTTGTCGTGCTTTTTCCGATCCTCGTCGTGGGCGGGTTTTTCGCGGCGCTGTCGGTGTCCAATGTTATGATCCCGTTCTTGTATGATTATATCATTATGGGGATCTATCACGAGCCAAAAGATATAATACAGGTGATGCAGGAGCCGGGGAAGATTATTATATTTTTTGGGTTGCTGTTGATTGTATCTTGGATCGTCATCCATGGTAGCTATCAACTCATCGAGACCGCGCCCCGTGCGATTCTGGGGTGGCTGAGCGATTCCGCCCCCGGGCTCAACCCCTTCCAACAGCGGGGAGCGGCGGCCGCCGGCGGGGTCGGCGTCGTCATCAGCCGATCGGCCCGGCTGCCGGCGCCGGTGCGGGCTGCGCGGGGGCCCGGTGGAGCCCCCCGAGGGGGGGCACGCCAGGAGGCAGGACGAAATGAACCATGAGGACAGGAACATGCGCCGCTGGCAGGCGCTGCGCGCGCTGCTGCGTGGGGATGGCGTCGTCGTCGTCGATCCGGCGGACGAGCTGATTTTCAGGTCCCTCGCCGGCGACGGCCGCCTCGTCGTCGATGCCGGTGGGAGCGGTGGGAGGGTTGTCTCCCTCTCCGCCGTCCGCAGGGCCAGGAAAAAGCGCCGGCTGGCGCGGGAGAGCGCCTGAGCGGCCACGTGCGCCGCGATCTCGGTCCGCTCCACCCTTTTCCCGCTCCCCGCCGAAAAATCGCGCCTGCGCGCTCCTCGCGCGCGCACGCGTATTCCAGAGAATTAACTTAAAACTTAAATTAATTTAATTAATTAATTTTAATTAATTAATTATTAAATCTATATAAACTATATAATTTATATAAATATATATAAAGCTATATAGAGATCGCCCAGTTCTTTTTTCCATCTTTTCCCGCCTGCCACACAATTTCCTTCCTCAGCAAGATTTTTTTATGTGACCTGCATCACAATTTTGAAACCTCGCAAGCGCTTTTTCAAGTAATCGCTTGAAGTTAGTTTTTCCTTTGCCCGCAATGACTTGCGCACTTCCTGAGAATCGTTCTCATTGCTATCGTATACACGATAGTTAAAATAAACCCAAAGGAATCAATGAGTTACGATTGATTCCCGCGCCGCCCGCGGGTACACTTTGGGCGCGACGAACACAAAAGGAGACACAGAGGTGGACGTAAAAGACGAAATCAAACGCGCCGCCGGCGGGCGAGTTCTTCTCCCCCTCCGCGAGGCGGCGGACCTCCTCGGTATCCCTGTGGGGACGATCCGAAACGGGATCAGCCGACGAGACGAAGATTGGGCGGATTTCCCTGCCAGGAAAATTGGAGGTAGGCAATATGTTGCAGCCGCCGACCTTGCTTCCTGGTTGGATTCGAAGAGGGATGCGGCATGATCGAGCGCGACGGCCGGGTGGTACGGATCCGCGGCCGGGAGTACCTCCCGCAAGATCTCCTGCTCCGCCGTCTGGGTGTGAGCCGCCAGACTCTCTACCGCTGGCGCCGACGGGAGGGTTTCCCCTCCCCGCTCCAGCTTGGGGGACGGGGCGGGATGCTCTGGTGGGACGCCCAAGCGGTGGCCGATTGGATCGAGCGCCGACGCGCTGGGGCGGCGGCCTAAATGAAAGCCCCCACCAGTTGCCGCTGGTGGGGGCTGGGGGTTGGGAAGTGCGCGCGGGGCGGCACAACTGGCTATTCCCGCGCCAAATCATAGCACTTCCCCCCTTGTCGATCAACATGATTTCCCTGCTTCGAGCAGGGAAAGGGGGAAGACATGCAAAACTCAGAACTCTCCGCCGAGGCGCTTCAGCGCCTCGCCCGGTTCGTCGACCGGCGAGGCGGACCTGGCGCGCCGGGCGTCGACCTTCCGGCCCTCGTCGCCGTCGCCCGGCGCCGGGCAGGGCTCCGATGGAGAAAAATCGAAGAAAAAGAAGCGCTTAGGGAATACCGGCGCGGCCGCGCGCTGCTGGCGGCAGAGGGGGAGGAGGGGGAGGGCTTGCCCTCCCCCGAGGCCCAGGCCCAGGCGGAGGCGGTCCGCCGCTGGCGCGACTTGCAGGGCCGCCCACGTGAACTTTCCTCCTCCCCCGTCTTTTCCCTTTCCTCCCCCCGCGCACGCGCCTCCTTGGCACGAGATACCCTCCTCCTCCTCGCCGCCGCAGAAAAGGAAACCGACCTCCTCTCCCGCATCGCCCCAGACTTCTCCCCCCGCGCCCTGCGCCAGATCCGCCTGGCCGCCGAGGCGGCCCTGGCCGAGGCCGAGGCGGCGCTGGCCGACCCGACATCGAATTGCGTCGCGGGGTAACTCTTTGGGTAACCCCAATTTTGGGGGTTGAAAAACCCTCGTTATTTCAACAGGTTACCCCAACTGTTCGATTCCGGGCTCGGCCTCCATCTTTACCTCCATCCGATTGTTCAGCGGCGGCCCCAACCTCATGGGATGCCCCCTGTTTGTTTCACTCTGCGGGCGGAGCCCGTCCCACATCTCCTTCCAAATTGCGTCGCGCTTGCAGAAAGATCTGCAGGAACATCTGCGGCGTGAGCCGGCCGGTCTGAGTGTTGTAACGGCTGCAGTGGTAAGAATCGATGAGCTGCAAGCCGGCCAGCCGGTGCTCTGCCCCGTGAGCGAACGGGTAGGCCTTCTGCCGCGCCCCCAGCGCCCGCACCACCGCCTGATGCGCCACCCGTCCCAGAGCCACCACCACCGAGTGGGGCGCCAAGGCACCGAGCTCTTGATGAAGGAATGCATTGCATCGGTTGACCTCCTCCGCCGTGGGCCGGTTTCTGGGCGGAAGGCATTTGACCGCGTTGGTGATTCGGCAGCGGTGCAACTTCAATCCATCCCGGGCGTGCCTGGAAACGGGTGCGTCGGCGAAACCGGTCTCATAGAGTGTTCTATAGAGCAAGATGCCGGCATGATCCCCAGTGAAAGGGCGCCCGGTGGCATTGGCGCCGTGCAGACCGGGAGCCAACCCCACCACCAACAGTCGAGCGTGTGGATCGCCGAACGGTGCCACCGGCGCGCAATGGTAATCCGGATGTTCGGATCGCACGCGGTCCAGATAGGCCACCAGCCGAGCACAGCGTCGGCAGTCGGGATCGAAAAAAGCGGCGCGATTCATTCCGACAGTTCGATCATCCCATGGCGCAGCGCGAAATGGGTCAATTCCACATCGTTGCTCACGCCCAGTTTCTCGAACAGCCGGGTGCGGTAGGTGCTCACCGTCTTGGGGCTGAGAAAAAGCGCGTCGGAGATCTCCTGATTGGTCTTGCCCTGGGTGATCATCATCATCACTTGCATTTCACGGGGAGAGAGCTTGGACAAGGGGGTGGTCGATCCCTTGCCGGCCAGAGCGGTGAGACTCAGCTTGCGAGCCATGTCTGAAGAGAGATAGTGGTGTCCTCTCATCACTTGATGGATCGCCTGGACCAGCTCATCCGCCGGGCACCCCTTGGTGATATAGCCCACGGCGCCCGCATCGAGCAGACGGGAAGGAAAAGGCTCGTCGTCGAGGGCGGTCAGGGCGATGACCCGGACCTCGGGCGCCAGGCGCAGAATGCGGCGAGTGGCCTCGATGCCCCCGATGCCGGGCATGTGGATGTCCATGAGCACCACGTCGGGCGCCGACCGGCGCACGGACTCGACGGCCCCCTCACCCGTCTCTGCTTCCGCCGTCACTTCCATGTCGTTCTGCGCCTCCAAAATCCCTCTGAGTCCCGCCCGAAACAGGGCATGATCGTCCACGAGCAGTATCCGAATCATGATTCGCTTCCCCCTTCCGGCCGATGGCCGGGGCGAAGCATCCCTGCTCAGTCCCCTTGCGAGGCCGGCACCGCCCGCTGGAAGGACCAATCCTTTATGGCTTGTATCTGTTCCTCCATGGTACGCGACAGCGGCACCATGTTCACCGTCTGGCGAATGAGGTCTCGTTCATTGAACGCCCTACTCTCCTGCCATGCCTCCATACGTGCAGCTTTCACCGCCGCCTCGATCTCGGCACCACTCCATCCCTTTGTGGCGGCAGCGAGATACTCCAGATCGAAGGCCTTCGGATCCGCCTTCTGCTGCCGCAAATGGATGGCGAAGATCTCGGCACGCTCGTGGGTGCTGGGCAAATCGAGAAAGAAAAGCTGATCAAAACGCCCTTTGCGCATCAACTCCGCCGGCAATGCCTGAATGCGATTGGCGGTGGCAGCCAGGAACACACCCGGAGGTTTCTCTTGCATCCAGGTAAGAAAGCTGGAAAAGATGTTCACGTTGCCACCGCCATGCATGCGTTCATCGTAACCGAAAGCATTTTCCAGCTCGTCGATCCAGAGCACCAAAGGCGCCATCTCTTCCGCGATTCGGGTGGCCTTTTCAAAAGCGTATTCCGGCGGGCCATAGCTTCCAGACATGACCAGGCTCATGTCCAGGCGCACCAGCGGCAGCCCCCACGCGGCAGCCACCGCTTTTGCCGCCAAACTCTTACCGCAACCACTGACCCCCATGAAAAGCACACCGGACGGCAGTGGAATATCGGCATGGAAAGCCGCCTCGGTGAACAAGTCCCGCCTCTGGGCCACCCACGACTTGAGGCGCTCCAACCCACCGATGCGATCGATGCCGGGCGGCGCCGGATGGAAGCGCAAACAACTCTCTTTTGCCAACAGTTGTTGTTTCTCTCGTTGGATCTCTTCGATCGCCTGACCGACGTCATCGATTCCCAGCGTCTGCAATCTCCGCCACAGGTGCTTCGCCTCGTCCGTGGACAACCCCTTCATGGCCACCGCAAGGCGGCGCAAAAAGGCCGGATCCCTCTTTCCAGAGCCCTCGACCTCGAGCAGCGCCAGCAGATCCTCCGCGGACGGAAGCGCCAGCTCCACCAGAAACACTTCCCGTTTCAGGGACTCGGGCAACAGCAGTTCGGGATGGCTCATGGCCACTCGGGGGGCACCTGGATCCAGTTCGAGGTAGAGATCGCGTAAGCGCCGTACCAGCGCGGGCCGGCCTTCGAACCAGGCCGGCAGATCCCGCAACAGGTAAAAACCGACCTCTGGCCTCTGCACCACCTGTTCAAGCGCTGCCATTGGATCACCTACGGCCGAACCGTCGTCGTGGAAACCCCGCGCCGCCGACCAGATGCGCAATGGCCGCTCCGCATGGCGTGTGCGTGCGACCGCGTGCAACAGACGCGCCATACGCTGCTCATCATGCCCCAACAGGTAGAAAAGCGGATATTCGGAGTGCAACCCGCGGCTGAGTCGTTCCAGCACACGACGGTCACCCGTGGCCACTCTCAACCACCATCCATCTGTCGTGGCGCCGGATCGGGGCCAAGGAGAATGGCCAGCCACCGGGTCTTTTCGCTGGACTCGGCGGCGAACTTGCCCACCATGGTCAGAGGCACCGACAACAGCATCCCCACGGGGCCCAGCAGCCAGCCCCAGAACACCATGGAGAGGAAAACCACCAGCGTGGACAGCCCCACACGGCGCCCCATGTATCTCGGCTCCAGGATGTTACCGATGAGCATGTTGATCACCCCATAGAGCGCCGCCACGGCCAGGGCGGCGCCTGCACCGAGCTGCACCAGGGCCAGGAGCACTGCAGGCACGGCGGCGATGATGGAGCCTATGGTGGGGATGAAGTTGAGCAGAAAGGCCAGAAAGCCCCAAAGCACGGCGAAATCCAGTCCAATGAGGGCGCAACCCGCCCACACCAGCAACCCGGTCACCAGGCTCATCGTCGCTTTGATGGAGGTGTACTGCTTGGTGCTTTCCATGACGGCCACCATCCGTTCCATGGCCAGGCGGCTGCGGGCACTGTCCATGAGGGCGAATTTCCGAGGCAAGCTCCAGGACTCCATCAACATGAAGAAGACGGTGAACATGAGCAGAAAGAAGTGGCTCAACACGCCGCCGATCCCGGCGACCAAGTGGTTGGCGAAAGTCATCACCGATCCCGGATCCATCACCCGACGGATGGCGGCGTGTGAGACGTCGAGCCCGACCCGGGCGAGAACACTCAGGCTCTCGTCCGCCAGTTCGCGCAGACGGGCCTGGTACTCGGGCAACTTCTGGGTGAAGGCGTTGAAGCTGCCGCCGAGCAACGCGGCCATGAGGAACTCCAGCAAGATGACGCCGGCGAATACCGTCGTCACCGCCAACGCCGGCGGCAGGCCCCGCCGCCGCAACCAACCCATGGGCGAAGCCAGGATCACTGCGATGAAAAGAGAAAGCAGGAAAGGCACCACCAGATCCTGGGCGTAACGCAGCCAAGTGAGGATCACCAATGCGGCGGCGGTGACGACGAGGGGGTGGCTCTGCAATGCGGGACTCCGCAAAAACGTGTGGGTCGATTATAGCGTGCGCCCGCGCCCCACCGGCTTCCTCTCCGAATACTGCGCCCTGGCAGGCGGCCTACAGCCAATCCGTCAGCTTGATGCCTGCGCCGAGGCTATTCACGTTGCGGTCGTAGTCGATGAGACTCTCGCCGTAACCATTGAACCACTGCACATAGCCGCGCAGGCGGCCGTGAAGCGGAAAACTCCAATCGAGCTGGGCGGCCCCATGGTTGTCGCCAAAGTCGAGGTTGTTCCGGAACATGAGACCGAACTGTTGGCCGCGCCATTTGTAGACGCCGAGAAAGGCGAAATGGCCCATGTAGTCCTCGATGTCCGGGTTGTCGTCGTCCTCCTCATCTTCCGGTATGCGATACCAAGGCTGGATGGCGAAGGCGAAATCGTCCTTTTCGAACACGAAACGCAAATAGATCCGGTTCCAACTGCGGGACAAGGCGCCGCCCCGACCATTGGATTGGTGCACGATGCCGATGTCGTTGGCCACGTTGCGGAATCCCAGGAATTCCCATCCGCTGTAGAAGCGCAACCAGGCCTCGGGTTGGTGGTTGGTCTCGCGGAACGGTGAGGAATCGCTCTTGTCGTACAACTGCCAGAACGAACGGTTGGTGTAGGCCGCGTACAGGTCTCCATTGTTCCCGAACAGATTCTTGACGACGGGAAACTTGAAGCTGATCTGGAACTTCACCTCGGTATCGTCCAGCGAGATCGCCTCGCCCGGATACTGCGCTTCGAACGGCGCTTCGTTGACACCGGCGAAATTGTGCGCCGCCAACAGAATGTAGTTGGGCAGGTAAGGGGTGATGACGAAGGGGTTGTCTTCGGTCACCTTCTCATCACGCAGCCGGCGGACCAGAGCGGAATCGTCCTCGCTCAGAACGGCCGCCTCCTTTGGGGCCGATCCTGCCGCCTGCAAGCGGCAACGCTCGCGAATCCGCCCCACCCGTTCATCGTCGTCGGCCTCCGCCAAGGCACGCACCAAGCAGGCTTGATAGGGATCTCCCGTCGCCGCCGCGCCGGCCGGGAAGAGAAGAGCGAACGAAATGATGAAGACACCAGGCTTCATTCGACTTTTCTCCTCATCCTGGCCGGCACGGCCATGCCTCCAGGGCACATCCGTTCACGGTACCGGCTTCACCACCGGCGGCTTCCAAGTGCCGTCCAACACCGATTGGCGCGGGGCATACAGACGCAACGTCATGCCCAGCTTGCCCTTCGCGGGCGACGGCAACCAATTGGACTCTTTGTCTTTGCCCGGCGATTCGTGTTGGATGTAGAGGTCCAGGGAACCGTCCGCATTGAATCGAAGCGCATCACGGTCACCGATGGCGAAGCGGTCGATGGGATTGGCCACTTGAAAGCCCGCCTCGTCGTACATGGTGAGAGACCAGAAGGCATCCACCGGTGGAATCTCATCTTTCTCGAAATGGATGACGTAGCGCTTTCCTCCTTCGGGCACGTTGCCGTCGGCATCGGTGAGATTGAGGGGATAGACCGCCTGCTCATAAGGGTTGGCACCCAGACCCAAAAGGGCGATGGCGGCCCGCTGCAGATAGTCGTTTCCGTAAACACCGATGCTCTTGGTGATCACCTGCCAGCCGTTGAGGTTCCGGCCCAGATGAGGCACGTACTTCTTCATCTCCTCGTGCCCCACGGCCGCCGCTTTCTCCAGCGCCTTGCGGGTGGCTTCGGGCAGATGATCGTATTCGAAGCCTTCGGGCGACAGGCCGATACGCTTCATGCGGCTGACCATGACCATGTCGGTCACATGGGGCGGATGGATGCGCATCAGTGCCATGGCATAGGAGAAGAAAGTTCGGGCATCCATCTTCTGAACCTGTTCCAACGGCGGGGTCTTGTCGTCCACCGTCGGATCCTTCTTGAACGGCGGGGTGTAATCACCGCCATAGGCCGAGAGCGGCACGATGCGGTAGCCATCCTGGATGCGGTGAACATGGTCGTAGTCCTTGGGACCGTTGGTCTGGGTCCGCCCGAGGATCCAAAACACCGGAGTGGGGGTTTCGATACGCTCCACGCCTTCGGGAAGGGTTCCCTGCCAACCCTGCATGACGATGGCGTACTTGCCTGCATCGGTCCCCGTACCGTAGGTGCCCACCACGGCG
>Ga0256914_1001944_pt1 | contig 17714 bp, 29 predicted proteins | sample HulkmetaG_FD_191571 | JGI IMG/M metagenome (GOLD analysis project Ga0256914, IMG submission 191571) | Hydrothermal chimney microbial communities from Main Endeavour vent field at the Juan de Fuca Ridge, Pacific Ocean - Hulk | ecosystem: Environmental > Aquatic > Marine > Hydrothermal vents ... | reverse complement strand
AATGTCTCGTACTTACCAGACCTGAGGAGTAAAACCTACTTTATAGGCTTAGTGAGTAGGGCACTAGCTATCTACAGAGTTAGTAAGTTAGTGCTCTTTAAGGATCCTCACTCATCGATGAAAGACCTCAACCTAATTAGGTTAGTACTTACTTACTTATTAACACCCCCTTACCTTAGGAAGAGATTAATACCTTTAGTACCTGAGCTTAGGTACTGTGGCGTATTACCTCCACTTAATATAGTTACACATAATCCTGAAGGTAGAGATCTTAGGGTAGGTGATCTAAGGGAGGGTTTAGTTATTCAGAGTTTAGGTAAGTTAGGTAAGGTTTTCATAGGTTATCGTAGACTATGCTTAACTACGTCTAAACGTGAGTTAGGCGTCAATGACAGGGTATTAGTTAGGGTTACTTCATTAAGACCGCTTAAGTGTGAAGTAGTTAATGATAAGGAAGTTAATGAGTACTTAGGATTTAAGATGTTAATAGCTAAGGATAAGGACGAACTAGTAAGTACACTTAATAGTATTCCAGGAGTCACTGTATTAACTACTAAGTTAGGTGATAGTATAGGTAAATTAGGTACTAGGAAAGCACTCATTAAGGCTGGTAGGGAGGCTGGTGGATTTAAGATACTTTTCGGTAGTTACGATAAGGACTTCGACGAGTTAGTAGGTCCGGAGACACTTAATGCTTTAAGTATTAGGTTCAGAATTAACTTCATACCTAATCAAGGAACCTTAACCGTTAGGACTATTGAAGCACTGTACTCCGTACTCTCAATAATTAACGCTGATTACGAGACCTTCAGATACTGATAATCACTATTGAGCTAGAGGAAAAGTAAATAAACTCGCTAATGTAAGTCTCTTAAGGTGCTAGGGAGTGTCAGTAGGTACGTTCGAGATACCCCCAGAGTGGAGGAATTTTAGGTATAGAGGTAAGACCCTTGAGGAACTACTCAACATGCCAATGGATGAATTGCTAAAGTTATTACCAGCTAGGGCTAGAAGATCACTACTTAGGGAGTCCGACCCTAGGGTTCAGGAGCGTAGAATGCAGATGGGTATTAAAGAATCACCTAGGCTTAAGCTACTTAGGAAGGTAATGAAGGCTAGGGAGTTAATGGCTAATGGGAAGAAAGTAAGGATAAGAACTCATGTGAGGGACATGATAATACTCCCGGTAATGGTTGGTTTAACTATTGAGGTATATAACGGTAAGGAGTTCATACCAGTAAAGATAACCCCCGAGATGATAGGGCATTACTTAGGTGAGTTCGCACCAACGACTCGTAAAGTAGAGCATGGTGAGCCAGGACTTAAGGCCACTAGATCAACACTCTTCGTAGCCATGAAGTAATAACTACCTCACTTTATTGATAAAGTTCCTTAATTTTAAATACTCTGACTGAGGCATCAATAACCTCAAATAATTCAATTTCTTATCAATTATTACTACCTCATATATATTACCCTCAACATCCTTAAATAAGTCCTCAATATCCTTCCTCTCCCTCCTGATAACCCTACCCATAACCTCCTTAATACATTCAGTATCGATTATGACGTCACTAAATACTCTACTAACCTTCATTAAGTTACGTATTGCTTGAGTAGGTAGTGATGCCTTCATTAATCTAATCTGCTTTACGTATGCATGGCTCGGTTTAATAATTATGGATTTACCCTTAAGAAGTACTGAGGATTTCACGATGAACCTACCTATTACTGCGTACGTATTTTTGAGTTTCTTTTCTTTACTTGGCATAAAACTCACGTTATGCTTTTATTTTTATGTATATGAACCTTAAAAGGCTGTTATTGGTTATCCCTTAGCTACACCTATTGGTCTTAATCTAGCAACTAGTGAAGCTATCTTCACCTTATGAGTTACTAGAGCTACCTTATCTACGTCCTTATACGCCTCAGGTGCTTCCTCAGCAACTACCCTCTTAGTAGCTGCTCTTAAGTATATGCCACGCTTCATTAGGTTCGACTCTATTTGACTAGCTCTGAACCTCCTCACAGCAGCTGCTCTAGATAACCACCTCCCAGCCCCGTGTGCTGCTGAGTAGAATGTTCTCTTACCTTCTGGGACACCAACCATTACGTAGCTAGCGGTACCCATTGAACCTGGTATGAGGACTACTTGACCTACCTCTTTATGATCCTTAGGTATGTCGGGGTGACCTGGTGGGAATGCCCTAGTAGCTCCCTTCCTATGCACTACGACCTTAACTCTCTTACCATCTATCTCATGCTCCTCTAGCTTAGCCATGTTGTGCGTTATGTCGTATATTATCTCTAGACCTAACTTGTCTGGGTCTGTATGGAATACTTGAGCGAATGACTCCCTAACCCAGTGTGTTATTAATTGCCTATTAGTGAATGCGAAGTTAGCCGCTGCCTGCATTGCTGCGAAGTAGTCCTGTCCTTCACGGCTGTAGAATGGTACTGAAGCTAATTCCCTATCAGGTGGTCTTATATTGTACTTCCTCATGATCCTCTCCATAACCATTAAGTAGTCACTAGCTACTTGATGCCCTAACCCTCTCGAGCCTGTATGAACCATCACAGTTACTTGACCCTCATACTCTATACCCAGAACCTTAGCTACCTTCGGGTTGTATATCTTATCAACTACTTGAACCTCTAGGAAGTGATTACCAGCACCTAACGTACCTAACTGTGGAGCCCCTCTTCTCTTAGCTCTATCACTGACCTTACTAGCGTCAGCACCCTTCATACTACCTCTCTCCTCTATATGCTCCGGATCCTCGCTCCACCCAAACCCTCTTCTTACCGCCCACTCAACACCCTCCTCAAGTACGCGGTCTAACTCGTTAATGCTTAACCTTAACTTACCCGTTGAGCCAACACCCGATGGTACGTTTCTGAATATAGCATCTATTAGCTCCTTTAGCTTAGGTCTTACGTCGTCGTAGCTTAAGTTAGTCCTTAATAACCTAACACCGCAGTTTATGTCATAACCAACACCACCAGGCGAGATAACCCCTTCCTCAGCATTCATAGCGGCTACGCCACCTATCGGGAAACCGTATCCTTGATGTCCATCAGGCATTACGTATACGGTCTTCATAACTCCGGGTAAGCACGCTACATTAGCTGCCTGCTGTAGTGTTAAGTCCTCACGCATCTTAGTTAGTAGGTAGTCGTCGGCGAAGACTATTGCGGGTACCCTCATGCAGGGTTTTGTCCCCTTAGGGATTTCCCATGTATAGTCATCAATCCTTCTCAACTGTATGTACGGCATAATACCGTCCCGCAGATAAAAGACAACATCAACCCTAAAAAGGCTTGATTAGTGAATTATGTGGTAGGGTATGCTATTAATTTATAAGCCCTGCATTAAATGCACTAAGCAGTGGTTGAGGGGTAGGTGGGATGCCTGTATGGCACTACTCAAGGAAGGACGTGGATCCTACACGCACAGCTAAGGGAGTGATAAGGAACGCTCCAGTCTCTATTAAGGAAGCGTACGAGATATTCAAGATAATTAGGGGCATGAAGCTCGATGAAGCCGAGAAGTTACTTGAGAGAGTTATTAGGAAGGAGGTACCTATACCTTATACTAGGTATAAGTTATCCATAGCTCATAAGAAGCAATTGCCTAACCTATTCCCTAAGTGGAAAACACCTATAGGCAGGTATCCGGTGAAGACCGCGAAATACATACTAAGGTTAATTAGGAACGTACGTAATAATGCCGAGGTAAAGAACTTGGATACGGAGAGGTTAGTGATAATACATGCTGCTGTGCATAAGGGGGTATGTATTAAGAGGTTCATACCTAGGGCTATGGGTAGGTCAACACCTAAGGTATCGACTAGAGCACATCTCGAAATGATAGTTAAGGAGGTGTGAACATGGTTAATATCAAGAAGTACTTCCTACAACTAGGATTCACGAGGCTTAAAGTCGATGAGTTTTTAGCTAAGAACTTCATGCGTGCTGGTTACTCACGCGTAGACGTTATTAAGACTCCGTTAGGTACTAGAGTAATTATTTACGCTGATAGGCCAGCACTAATCATTGGGCGTAGGGGGCAGACGATAAGGCAGTTAACTGAAGTTCTTGAGAAGTACTTCAAGCTTGAGAACCCTCAAATAACAGTTACTCAAGTAGATAATCCTGACTTAGACGCTAGGATCGTGGCTTCAAGGATAGCATTAGCTATTGAGAGGGGTTATCACTTCAGGAGAGCTGCTTACGTAGCTTTAAGGAGGATATTAGCTGCTGGTGCCGTAGGTGCTGAGATAGTGATTAGTGGTAAGCTAACTAGTGAGAGGGCTAGGAGCGAGAAGATAAGGGCTGGTAAGGTCTATAAGACAGGTGCTCATGTAGAGAGGCTAGTTGATAGGGCCGTGATTCACTTACTTAGGAAGCCCGGTATGTACGGTATTCAAGTAACTATAGTTAAGCCTGGAGAGCCGGACGATATAGTGCAGATAAGGACTCCGGAGGAAAGTGTTGGTGAGGGGGCTGAAGCTACTACTGAAGGAGGTGCTGGTGCATGAGTCTCTCAGCTGATGAGATAAGGAAGATGAGTCCTGAGGAGAGGCTGAAGTTACTTAAGGAATTACGTCTTGAGTTAATCAAGCTTAGGACTCAAGCGTACTTAGGTACGCTAAGTAACACTAATAGAGTGAAGATTGTGAGGAAGAACATAGCTAGGATTCTTACCGTAATGCGTGAGGAGGAGCTTAAGAAGTTGAGGGAGGGCGGGAAGCGTTGAGGTATACTAAGCGTAACTTACCGTATCATGAGTTAATAGGCCTTCAAGTAGTGATTAGGGACCATACCGACCCTACCTTAGTAGGTGTTAGGGGTAGGGTGATTAAGGAGACTAAGAACACCTTAGTGATTGAGACTGAAGGTGGACGTAAGTTAGTAGTGCCTAAGTTCGGTGGTATTTTCTTATTTAAGATACCCAAACATAGATTTGTGAGTATTGCAGGAGATACGTTAATAGGTCGTCCAGAGGAGAGGCTTAGGAGGTTAGGTAGGTGGTAGGTATGAGTGAGGAAGGTAAGTTAACTTACCGAGACGTCGGGATTAGGTATAGGGGATTACAACCACCTAAGAACGTATGTGATGACCCGCTATGCCCTTGGCACGGACATCTAAAAGTTAGGGGAGGTTTACTAGTTGGTAAGGTGATTAAGGCTAAGATGAAACGCACTGTAGTTGTTGAGCGTGAGTACCTAGTGTATATTAGGAAGTATATGAGGTATGAGAGACGTAGGTCAAGGATACACGCGCATAATCCGCCATGCATAAATGCCGAGCCAGGCGATACCGTATTAATAGGTGAGACTAGACCATTAGCTAAGTCAGTGGCTTGGGTAGTCTTAGGTGTCCTCAAGAAGGGTGGTGAGTAATGTCGTTTAGGAGGAAGAAAGGTGCTAAGTTCGCTAGGGTACGTAGATCGCCAGGTGTAATCGTAGGTACTAGATTGAAGGTAGCTGATAATAGCGGTGCTAAGGAAGTCATGGTTATAGGAGTACCCGGACTTAAGACAAGGTTAAGGAGGATACCATTCGCTACCGTAGGTGATTTAGTAGTTGTTACTGTTAAGAAGGGTAATGCTGAGTTAGTAGGTCAGATAATGTACGCTGTAGTTGTTAGGCAGAAGAAGCCCTTCAGAAGACCCGACGGTACGTGGGTAGCTTTCGAGGATAACGCATGCGTCATAGTGACCCCTGAGGGAATGCCTAAGGGCACGGAGATCAGAGGTCCAGTAGCTAAGGAAGCTGCTGAGAGATGGAGCGGCATCTCAAACTTAGCTACAATAATTGTTTAAGGGGGTAATGAGTGATGGTTAGGTCGAGCAAGCCCGGTAAGCAGAGGCTAGAGTACTTCAACGCACCACTGCATAGGAGGCATAAGTACTTCAATGCTCGGTTATCAGATGAATTAGTTAAGCAGTTAGGAATTAAGAGATTACCTGTTCGTAAGGGTGATGTCGTTAGGATTATGCGTGGTGATTGGGCTGGTCATGAGGGTAAGGTAGTTAGAGTTGATTATGAGAAGATAGCTATTTATGTTGAAGGAGTAACTCTCAAGAGGGCTGACGGTACACCTGTTTACTACCCGATACATCCTTCTAAGGTAATGATAATTAAGCTTGACTTAAGCGATAAGATGAGGAAGAAGATTATAGAGAGAAGGAGAGGTAGGGTACCACCCCCTGAGGAGGTCAAGGAAGCTAAGGAGGAGAAGGAGGTTAAGGAGGAGGTTAGTAAGGGTGAGGAGGAAGGAGTTAAAAGCGGTAGTACCTCTACTGAAGGAGGTAAGGAGGAAGGGGGTAGTGAGTAATGGCTAGAATGGGTGGTAGGAGGCATCTAAAGAGATTAGCCGCTCCTGATTTCTGGCCCATACTTAGGAAGGAGTATGTCTGGACTGTTAAGCCATCACCTGGTCCACACTCTATTGGGAGATCAATACCTTTATTAATAATAGTTAGGGACATACTACGTTACGCTGAGACAGCCCGTGAAGCTAGGAAGTTAATAGCTGAGGGTCACTTTAAGGTTGATGGTAGGGTTAGAAGGAATTACAAATTCCCTGTAGGGTTAATGGACGTTCTTGAAGTTGTTGATACTGCTGAGTACTTCAGGATGATTCCAGTACCCATTAAGTTCATGTCATTAATACCTATTAGTAAGGAGGAGGCAACGTATAAGTTATGTAGAATAGAGAACAAGACCACAGTTAAGGGAGGACATATCCAACTCAACCTGCATGATGGTAGGAATGTACTAATACGCGTAAGTGATCCAACAAACCCTGAGGAGGATGTCTACAGAACTATGGGTACTGTTAAGATAGGGTTACCAGACCAGAGGTTAATCGATTACTACCCACTTCAGGAGGGTATGTTAGCTATAGTTATTGGAGGTAAGAACGTAGGTAGGGTAGGTAGGATAAGAAGCGTATCCGAAGGTATGAGGCATTATAGGAAGTTAGTGGAGTTAGAGGATCTTAAGGGCAACAAATTCTACACTACACTAGATAAGATCATGATTATAGGTAAAGATAAGCCGGAAATAACCTTACCGGAGGGAGCGCTATGAGTGCTAAGGGTAAATTAGCCTTAAGTGAGGATGTTATGGAGGAGATACTGAAGAAGTGGGCCTCAAACCCAATGCTTAAGCCTAGAATAGCTAAGGTAACCGTCAACATGGGTGTAGGAACTTCAGGTGAGAGGCTTCAGAAGGCCGTTAAGGTACTTAGAGAGTTAACCGGTCAAGAACCCTCCATAAGGAGAGCTAAGAGAACTATTAAGGAGTTCGGTATTAGGAAGAGGGAACCCATAGCAGCTGTAGTTACTCTAAGAGGGGAACGTGCTATTAACTTCCTTAATAAGGCATTAGAGGCTGTAGGTAGGAGAATAAAGGCTTCAAGCTTTGATGACTACGGTAATGTTTCATTCGGAATTACTGAACACATAATGATTCCCGGCGTTAAGTACGATCCTGAAGTAGGTATATTCGGTATGGACGTAGCAGTTACTTTAGAGAGGCCAGGATTTAGAGTTATGAGACGTAGGGTTAAGAGGTCTAGAATACCTAGAAGGCATAGGGTATCTAAGGTGGAGGCTATAACATTCTTTATTAAGGAGCTGGGTGTGAGGGTGATATAGCATGGGGAAGTATAAGCCACCGGTAATTAGGAGGTACGGTAGGGGTGTACAGGTTTGCCAGAGATGCGGTAGCAGGGACGCAGTAATTCAGAAGTACGGACTATACCTATGTAGGCAGTGCTTTAGGGAGGTTGCTAGGGAGCTAGGCTTTAGGAAGTACTCGTGAGGTGATTGTGATGGTAGTAATAGATCCGCTAGCTAATGCACTATCAACCATACTGAATAATGAGATGAGAGGACATAAGGAGGCAGTAATTACCCCAGCATCTAAGTTAATAGCTATGGTTCTTAGGGTGATGCAGAAGTACGGTTACATAGGTGAGTTTGAGCACATTGATGACGGTAGGTGGGGTAAGATTAAGGTGCAGTTATTAGGTAGGATTAACAAGTGCGGTGTAATCAAGCCTAGATTCTCGGTAAAGTATAGGGATTTACGTGAAATGCCTCACTGGTTGAGGAAGTACCTACCATCTAGGGATATTGGCATCATAATACTATCTACATCCCAGGGCGTAATGTCGCATAGGGAAGCTTTAGAGAGGAAGATAGGGGGTGTGTTACTAGCTTACGTATATTGATGGGGTGAGCATGCATGCCTAAGGACGTCGTAGTTAGGAAGGAGATTGAGATACCGGAGGGTGTTGAGGTAAGTATAGATGGTAAGGTAGTTACGGTTAAGGGACCTAAGGGTGAGGTTAGGAGGGACTTCTCATTCGCTAGGAACGTTAGGATATACTTAAGTAATAATGCAGTAGTTGTTGAGTCATTCTTCGCTAGGAGGAAGCAGAGAGCACTAACTTACTCAATAGCTGCCCACATAAGGAATATGATTAAGGGTGTTACTGAGGGGTATAGATATAAACTAAAGATCATATACTCACACTTCCCCGTATCAGTTAAAGTTCAGGGAGATAAGGTACTTATTGAGAATTTCTTAGGTGAGAAAGCACCTAGAGTAGCTAAGATAGTGGGTAATGTCAAGGTTAAGGTTGAGAAGAGAGACATTATTGTTGAGGGTGTCGATATTGAGGAGGTAGGTCAGACAGCAGCTAATATTGAGCAAGCAACTAAGATTAGGGGATTTGATAGGAGGGTCTTCGTTGATGGTATATACATCTACGAGAAGGGGTGATGATTCGTGACTCAAGAATTGCCTAGGAGGAAGATTAAGGAGTTAATAATGAGGAAGGACAAGCCTGAGTTCCTTAGGCATCTTTGGTGGAAGTTCGTTAAGTTCCAGAATAAGCTAAAGTGGAAGAGGCCTAGAGGTAAGGACAACCCCATGAGGCTTAAGCTTAAGGGGTACCCACCACTAGCTAGTGTAGGTTATAGAACACCTAAGGTCATAAGGGGTCTTCACCCTTCAGGACTTAAGCCTGTAGTAGTGAATAATCCTAAGGAACTTGAGGGCTTAGATCCATCTAAAGTTATTGTATATATAGGATCTACTGTTAGCCTTAAAAAGAGGTCAGAGATACTTGCTAAGGCTAGGGAGTTGGGAATTAAGGTAGCCAATGCATGAGGTGTGAGGCATGACGGATCTAAGTATTCAGAAGAGACTCGCGGCTGAGGTACTGGGTGTAGGTGTCTCTAGGATAAGGATAAACCCCGAAAGGGAGGAGGATGTTGAGGCAGCCCTTAGGAGAGAAGATATTAGGCGCTTAATTAAGGATGGAGCAATAATAGTACTACCGGCTAGGAGGAACTCAAGGGGTAGGTGGAAGGTTAGGCATGAGAAGAGGAGGAAGGGCCATAGGAGGGGTCATGGTAAGCGTAAGGGTGCTAAGGATGCTAGAGCTGATAGGAAGCGCATGTGGATATACACGATAAGGAAGATAAGGAGGTACTTAAGGTGGTTAAGGGATCACGAGGTAATAGATAGGAAGACCTACAGGAGGTTATATATGCTAGCTAAGGGAGGGACTTTCACGTGCTTAGCTGATCTAAAGAGACATCTTCAGGAGTTAGGTATTCAGGTGAGGTGACATGGCTAGAGGACCTAAGTATAAAGTGCCTAGGAGAAGGAGGAGGGAGGGCAAGACCAACTACTACAAGAGGTACGTAATGGTTAAGTCAGGTAAGAAGATTAGAGCTGTTGTTAGGAAGACTAACCAGTACTTCATAGTTCAGATAATTGAATTCGCACCTCAAGGTGATAAGACCTTAGTTGGTGTTCATAGTAAGACGTTATTTAAGCTTGGGTGGAAGGGTGACCCCAACAATACACCAGCAGCCTACTTAACTGGTTTATTGGCTGGTTTGAAAGCTAGGAAGTTAGGCATTAAGTACGCAGTACCCGATATAGGTCTGCATAGACCGGTCCCTGGAGCTAGGGTGTTCGCTGCTATTAAGGGTCTGAGGGACGCGGGTATTGAGGTACCTGCTTCTGAGGAGGTACTACCTAGTGAGGATAGGATTAGGGGTGAGCACATAGCTAAGTATGCTGAGTTACTAGCTAGTCAGGATCCGGAGCGCTTCAAGCGTCAATTCTCACGCGTATTAGCTAGGGGGTTAGACCCCCGTGAATTACCTAAGCATTTTGATGAGGTGAAGGAGAGGATAATTAAGGAGTTTGGCTCGTGAGGTGATTAGGTATGTCGCAAATAACTACTACATCCCTTGAGGAGTGGGTCCCTAAGACTAGGGTAGGTAGGTTAGTTAAGGAGGGTAAGATAACGAGCATTAAGGAAATATTCGATATGAACTTACCCATTAGGGAGCCTGAGATCGTTGATTACTTACTACCTGACCTTAAGCATGAGGTCGTTGATGTCAACATAGTTCAGAAACAGACGGATGCTGGTAGGGTAACTAGGTTTAGGGTTCTCGTAGTAATAGGTAATATGGATGGTTACGTAGGTATAGGGACTGGTAAGGCTAGGCAGGTTAGGCAGGCGATATTTAAGGCGTTAAGGAACGCTAAACTCAATATAATACCCGTTAGGAGGGGTTGCGGTAGTTGGGAGTGCTCATGTAATGAACCTCACAGTGTGCCATTCACTGTTGAGGGTAAGTCAGGGAGTGTAGTTGTGAGGTTACTACCAGCTCCTAAGGGTACGGGACTAGTTGCTGGTGACGCGGCTAAGGTAGTACTTAGGTATGCCGGTATTAGGGATGTGTGGACGTGGACTAAGGGTGAGACTAGAACGACCCTTAATTTCGTAGCTGCTACGTATAACGCGTTAAGGATGACGTATAAGTTCGTATCACCTTATGACTGGGTGAGGAGGTAGTCATGACGCTCTACGCAATAATAAGGATTAGGGGTAGGGTTGACGTACCACCAGATGTTAAGGCTACGTTGAGGATGTTAAGGTTAGTGAGGAAGTTCCACGCAGTTATCTACCCTAAGAACCCAACAATTGACGGTATGCTTAATGTAGTTAAGAATTGGGTTACTTGGGGAGAGATTGATAGAGAGACCCTTAAGGAGTTAATAGTTAAGAGGGGGAGGCTAGTCGGTAATAAACCAATAACTGATGAGGCTGTCAAGAGGATATTCAAGGTTAGTAATATTGATGAGTTAGTTGATGCTTTATTAAGCGGTAAGATACTCTGGCATAAGTACGATGAGTACGTAAAGCCCGTATTTAGGCTACACCCACCTAAGGGAGGTTTTAAGGGTAGTATTAAGAGGCAGTACGGAGCTGGTGGTGAGTTAGGTTATAGGGGAGCAGCTATTAATGAATTACTTAGGAGAATGATATGAGGTGATGATTGATGGTGGTTAGGAGGAAGAAGAAGAGTAGGTACATGAGGGGATATAGGAACCAAGGTTACGGTAGTATAGGTCAGCACAGGAAGAGCGGATGTAAGGGAGGTAGAGGAGCTGCTGGAATGCATAAGCATATGTGGTCATGGGTGATCAAGTACTACCCAGACTGGTTCGGTAAGCATGGATTCACAAGACCACAAACAGTAACTACTGAGTACAAAGGAATCAATGTTGGTGAGCTCGATGAACTACTTACTGACTTAATCAGGAGGGGTGAGGTTAAGGTAGGTCCTGACGGACTTTATGAGTTAGACCTGTCAGTGCTTGGTTATAATAAGTTACTAGGTAGGGGTAAAGTAACTCATAAAGTAAGGGTTAGGGTCTACGAAGCTACGGAGAGGGCCATTAGTAAGGTTAGGGAGGCAGGCGGTGAGGTAATAGTGTTGAAGGAGGGTAGGGAGTAACTTAAGCTTTTAAGGACTAACTAAAATCAGTATCAAGAAGGGAAGATGGATGGGGATACTCCAAGCACTTGCGACAATAGGTGATTACTTCCCCTCACCACCTAGACCAGCTAGAAAGCCTGACTTAAAGCGTAGGTTAATATATACTTTCTTAGCTTTAGTTGCTTACTATCTAATGGCTTCAACCCTAGCCTTCCCCTTAGCCGCCTTCCCTCAAGCTAAGGGCATAGCCCTACCCCCCATAATCAGTGTTATATTCGCTTCAGCTAGGGGTACCATAGCTCAGTTAGGTATAGGTCCCTTAGTTACTGCAGGGCTACTTATTCAGATCTTAGCTGGTGCTAAGATAATTGAGCTCGATTTAAGCAGACCTGAAGACAGGAAGTTATTTACACAGGCTGAGAAGGGTTTAGCACTGATAATAGCGGCTGTTGAGGGCTTAGGCTTCGCACTTTACTATAGGTTAAATGCGTTCATAACAGCGGCTATATACCTTCAGTTCCTATTCGGTGCTATAGTATTGATTATACTTGATGAAGCTATTCAGAAGGGTTGGGGCATAGGTTCTGGAGTTAGTTTATTCATTTTAGGTGGTGTTGCTAGGAGGATTGCTTGGGAGATGTTCGCACCTGTGAAGATAGCTAATTCTGATCAGCTCTACGGTTTCTTCCCGTACCTATTCCAGGCATTCAGTACTGGTAATATAGATACTACTAGGCTCTTCTTCGGTATAGTACCGAGTGCTTCTAGATTACTTAGTGCTAGGTACATACCGACATTAACGGGCTTCATAACTACTATAGTACTTATATTCATACTTGTTTACCTACAGCAGATGAAGGTGAACATACCAGTAACTACTCAGAGGGCTCCAGGTATTAGGGCTAAGGTTCCTCTGCAGTTCCTCTACGTAACTAACATACCTATCCTACTCGTAGGTATAGTATTCTCCGACTTACTACTGTTCAATAATATAGTATCAGCATACTTAGCTGATAAGGCTCCTTGGCTAGCTAACGCCTTAAGGACTATGGTTTACTACATGATGACCCCGAGGACATTACTTGAGGTTGTTTACTACCCAACAAGGATCGTGGTGTACTCCATATCATTAGTGGCCCTAGCAGTCCTCTTCGGGTTTATGTGGGTTGAGATAGCGGGACTTAATCCTAGGGCGCAGGCTGAGAACCTCATTAAGTCAGGGCTTGAGATACCTGGTGTTAGAAGGAATCCGAGGTTACTTGAGGCTATACTGGGTAAGTACATATACCCACTCACGTTCCTTAGCTCATTAATAGTTGCCCTAATAGCTCTAGTAGCTAATATCTTCGGTGCTTACGGTACCGGTATGGGTATATTACTAGCTGTGGGTATTGTACAGCAACTATACACAATGATAGCATACGAAAGAGCTTTAGAGGCCTACCCACTACTTAAGAAATTGATGCGTGGTGAGTGAGGTGGGGGTCTTGAGTAGTGATGATAAATTAAGGTTAGTAATAATGGTCGGTCTACCCGGGGTAGGTAAGACTACAGTAATTAACTTAACGAGTAGGAAGTTGAGTGAGAAGGGTTACGGAGTTAAGGTTATTAACTTTGGTGACTTCATGCTTAACTACTTAATGAGTAGAGGCTACGTTAAGAATAGGGACGAGATACGTAAGTTACCATTGAGGATCCAGCAAGAGGCTCAAGCTAGGGCTGCTAGGGAGATGAGGAAGGTATTTGAGGAGCTAGCTAGTAAGGCTGAGGGTAAGTTCATAGGTATTGTGGATACCCACGCAATAATAAAGACTGAAACTGGGTTGTGGCCTGGATTACCTAAGCACGTTATTGAGGAGTTAAGACCTCACGCAATAATAATTGTTGAGGCATTACCGGAGGAGATAGTTAGTAGGCAGTTAAGGGATAAGACTAGGTATAGGGCTGATTACGCTAAACCTGAGTTAGTTAAGGAGTTACTAATGCTTAATAGGTCATTCGCTATATCTAGTGCTGTATTAGTTGGTGCTTCAGTAGCTACCGTACTTAATAGGGAGGGCAAGGCTGAGGAAGCTGCTGAGGAGGTTGTTAGGATTATTGAGAAAATCTGAGGTGTCTTTTTGGTTGTATCCATTATCTACTTATGCGTCTCTCTAGCCTCACTCTACCCCTTCTCACTACTTGCTAGACTCTACGAGAGAAGAATTAACTTAGAATTAACTCTTAAGGAACTTAATGAAGTCGTTAAGAAGTTATCCACCATATCACATCAGAAGGAGAAGAGGATTAGGGCGTTAAGGGGTAGGTACACCTTACTTAGGAGGAGGGTCAGTAACTTCATGATAATTAACCTACTCACTATTTGGGCAGCTATATTCATAGGTATGATACTTGCTAGGCTAGCCTCAAACGCCGTAGCTACCTTACTTGGTGTGCCTCCATACATAAACTCCCCGTTTAGTATACCTTACATAACGTATCATGGATACCTTAATGACGCCGTATTCTTCCTTGTCATAGTGCTTGCTTACTACCCAATACATAGTAAGGTATCCGGGATGAGTAAGTTAAGGGAGTTTAGAGTTAGTAATTGATGCGTAGGAATTAAGCTTAATACCCCTCCCTACTAATCCTCATGGCAGAGGTGGTGAGTTATGGTAAGACCTGCGTATAGGTCGAGGTCTGTTAAGCGTGTTGTTAGGAGGGTACCTAGCGGTGAGTCTAGGGTATTTTACTGGAGGAGGAAGCCCTACGTAGCTAGGTGCCCTATATGCGGTAAGCCCTTAGGTGGGGTACCTAGGGATAAGGACGTAATTAGGTGGGGTGCTAGGACCGAGAAGCGCCCGGAGAGGTACTTCGGAGGTGTTGTGTGTCCTTCATGCCTGTCATTAATGCTTAAGCAAGCAGTTAGGGGTTCCTAAGGGGTTGGTATTGGTTAGTGAGGCTTGTAGGTTAGGTTTAGTAGTAGCTGTTAGTGGGTTACCAGGAAGCGGTAAGACCACATTGGCTAGGGCCCTAGCCGAGAAGTTAGGGCTTAGGTACGTGTCTTTAGGTATGATTTTTAGGGGGATAGCTAGGGAGAGGGGGTTGAGTCTTGAGGAGCTGTCTAGGATAGCTGAGAAGGATAGGAGCATTGATGAGTTAATCGATGGTAGGGCTAGGGAGGAGGCTAGGAGAGGCTGCGTAGTTGTTGATGGTCACATCTCAGTCTGGGTTCTTAGGGACTTAGCGCATCTCAAGATTTTAGTAGTGGCTCCTCAGGAGGTTAGAGTTGAGAGGGTAGCTTCTAGGGACGGTAAGTCCCTCGAGGATGCTAGGAGGGAGGTAGTAACGCGTGAGGAGTCCGAGCGTAGGAGGTTCCTCGAGTTCTACGGTATTGACGTGAGTAACTACGAGGTAGCTGACTTAGTAATTAATACTGCTAAGTTCGGTGTTGAGGAGATGGTTGAGTTAGCTTGCGAGGCTGCTGAGTTAATAGTTAAGTCACTTCGTGAAGCTAGAAAAGCTTAAAGAGCGTTACGACTTCTTTAGTTGGTGACGTGAATGCCGGCTATCGAGATAGGTAGGGTATGTGTTAAGTTGCTGGGTAGGGAGGCAGGTAGGAAGTGCGTAATAGTTGACTTAATAGATGAGAACTTCGTCCTAGTAACTGGGCCTAAGTCATTAACAGGCGTTAAGCGTAGGAGGGCTAATATTAAGCACCTAGAACCTACTGATAAGAAGATAGAGATTAGTAGGGGAGCTAGTGATGAGGAGGTACTTAAGGCTATTGAGGAAGCTGGGCTTACTGACTTCATGAAGGAGAGAGTAAGGATTACTAGGAAGGAGTTCCTAGAAGCTAAGGCATTAAAACCTGCTTAAGTATTTTATTTACTGAATAGTTCGTAAAGTAATCACTATTAATTAACTCTAAATAAACTTCAATCTAGGTGATTAGTTTGGACATAACTAAGGAGGGTATTAGCTTCATCCAAAAGCTAGATAAGTTCGCAGGTATTGAGAGGAGGTTCATAGTTGTTAAGGAGCCGAGTACTGATGAGAGGTACGGTAAGTTACCTACTCAAAGGTCATTAAGTGAGCTTAAGAGATTCGGTATAATTAACTTAGATAAGCCGCCCGGACCTACTAGTCATGAGGTAGTTGCATGGATTAAGAAGTTGTTAGGGCTTAGGAAGGCCGGGCACGGGGGTACCCTAGAGCCCCTTTAGGGGGCGGGGATACCCCAAGGTGTCCGGCGTCTTACCTGTTGCGTTGGAGGACGCTACTAAGATTATAGGTTATTTGATGCTGTCTGATAAGGAGTACGTAGCTGTAATGCAGCTTCATAGGGAGGTACCTAGGGAGAGGTTACTTGAGGTTATTAGGGAGTTCACGGGTAGGATCTACCAGAGACCACCTGTTAGGTCGTCTGTTAAGAGGTCCTTGAGGATTAAGCGTGTTTATGAGATTAAGTTACTTGAGATTAAGTACCCATTCGTCCTACTTAGGATTAGGTGTGAGCACGGTACCTACGTTAGGAAGCTCATACATGATATGGGTGAGGTATTGGGTGTTGGTGCTCATATGAGGGAGTTAAGGAGGGTACGTACAGGTCCTTTCAAGGATGATGAGACCTTAGTAACTATGCATGAACTCTCAGAAGCTCTCTACATGGCTCGTGAGTTAAATGATGAGAGTAGGTTAAGGTCCTTAATACTACCTATGGAGTACGGAATATCACACCTACCTAAGGTAGTAATAAATGACGGAGCTGTGGAAGCACTAACGCATGGTGCTGACCTAGCAGTACCCGGGATATCACTAATTCATGAAGGAATTAGGAAGGGCGATACCGTGGCTATACTCACCATTAAGGGTGAGTTAGTAGCTGTTGGTGAGGCCGTAATGAGTACTGAGGAAGTCATACAAGCTAAGAAGGGCATAGCCGTCAAAACTAAGAGAGTAATAATGCCTAGGGGAATATACCCGAGGCTATGGAAGAGAAAGAAAAGTAAGTAGCTACTGATATAGGGATGTACGGCGTGTATAAGTTGATAGTAGTGGTCTTTAATTATGTGTGGCGCCGGGGGGAGGATTCGAACCTCCGACGAAAGTAACGGCGTCTAACAACCCGTCTAACAGCCTGTTAGACACTGTTAGACAGCAGTTAGACGTAGTAACTCCCCCCGTGTCTAACACTTCAATAAACATTACTGCGTGGGTAAGATTCATAGAGCAGGTAGTTAACTCAGAGCAATTTAAGGAGTATGTGAGGGGTAGGTACTCAAGGATTGATTGGCAAGCATTCATCCTAAGGAATGCTAGGTTAATACCTCAGGTAATAATGAATCCAACACTACTAAGTAAGATGAGTTACAGGAAGGCTAGGGCTGTTCTTGAGGCTATAACACCTCTCCGTGACTTTGTAAAGATAATGTACGGTATTAACCTACCTATTGATACCAAGATGCTTAGAAAGCACTTACCAGATAAGCCAGCTATAGAGGTTACCGAGGAAATTCTTAAGTTTGAGTTTAGAGAGGGTGAGTCAAAGGATATAGTTGAACAAGCTCTTGATGCTGTTAAAAAGATACTTAATACTAAATCTAAGGTATATAAGTTAGCAGTTCTAGCGCAATTCTTTACAGGGTTAAGGGGTACCGAAATTTCATTTATGTTTAAGATGTGGAAGCAGCTAAAGAAGATTAAGCTTAATGGTGTTTACCTCATTGAGCTTAACTACTCAAGAAAGAAGAAGAAAGCCTACATAACCCTAATGCCTGAAAAGCTCTTTGAGTTACTTAACAAAGAGCTACCTGTTGAACTGTCAATTTGGTGGGTGGATAACGTTAGAGAAGACTACGGCATAAGAACATCTATACTTAGGAAAGCATGGATAGCAGTA
>Ga0256914_1001943_pt1 | contig 17723 bp, 11 predicted proteins | sample HulkmetaG_FD_191571 | JGI IMG/M metagenome (GOLD analysis project Ga0256914, IMG submission 191571) | Hydrothermal chimney microbial communities from Main Endeavour vent field at the Juan de Fuca Ridge, Pacific Ocean - Hulk | ecosystem: Environmental > Aquatic > Marine > Hydrothermal vents ... | reverse complement strand
GTCCTTCGCGGGAGGGGGAGGATTCCTGCGGAGGACCACAGGGGGAAGGTAACCCGGCACGTCCCGGGGGACCCCCCCAGGGATCTCCCGGGCCCTCCCGCTCCGCCCTGGGGCCACAGCATCGGGAATCCTCGGCTTGGGAGGCACTCTTTCGATCCGCCTCACCGGAAGTCCCAGGAAGAGGACCGCGAGAAGGGGGGCCACCACCAGGACGGCGGCGATACCGAGCTTCCTCCTGGGGACGGCCTGGAGTCTCTCCTTGAGAGAAACCAGGAGGGGCTTCCCTTCTTCCTCGTCCTCGGGCCAGACCTCCTCGGAGGGAGGAGCCTTCCCGGGTCCCGCCGCGGCGGACCCGCCCTCTCCGTCGGCCTTCGCCTCCTCCGCCCCGCCGGAATCCTCCTCTTCCTCCTCGGAAGGGTCGTCCAGGCTGATCCCTTCCAGGTCGAATTCGTAGTCCTCCTCCTCTTCCGCCGGTCCCTCTCCTCCGGTCCCATCTCCGGATACCCGGGAGTCCGCCGGAGCCTCGGGGGAGGAGGAAAGCTCTTCTTCCAGCGGTGGTGAAGCCGCCTCTTCCTTCTCCCCTTCCGGGGCGACCTCTCCCTCCGCCGCCGGGAGGGAAGTCTCCTCCGGCGGGCCGGAGGCCTCCTCCTCTCCGCCGGAAGGGACCGGCTCGGGGGCACGGTCTTCCCCATCCCCGGGATCTCCTTCCTTCCGGGAGGCCTTTTCCTCCTCCCGGTTTTCTTCCTTCACTCCTTCCGTGTCCCCGCCGGAGATCCCCTCCTCCGGATCGGAAGGTTCCTGCCGGGAGTCTTCCTCCCCGGCGAAGAGGGCCGCCTCCACGGCCTTCTCCAGGTCCTCCTTGCCGGGATTTCCCTCGAAGAGGCTTTCCCCGCCTGCAGGCTCCCTCTCTTCCCCGGCCTCCAGGGGAGCTCCCTCTTCTTCCGCCGGGGACTCCTCCCCCCCGGTCTCCGTCGAGGCCCCTTCCTCCCCTCCTGCAGGGGAGGAAGGATCCTCCCCTTCGGCCTTCCCTTCCTCCCCGGCGACGGAGTTCCCCCCGGCGCCCTCGAGGAGCCGCTCCTCCTCTCCGGTGCCGGGAGAAGAGGGAGGGCCGGGTGGAGAGGGAGCCTCACCCGTCCCGGGGGTCTCCTCCGGGACAGGCTCCTCCACCCTCTCCTGGTCCTGGATCCGGTCCTTCTCTTCAGCCACCGGGCCTCCTCATTCCTCCTCGCCCCAGAGAAGCCTCCGCTCCTCTCTCCGGGCCCTGGCTCCCGGGGAGATCCGCCCGGGGGAGACCTCCCGGGTTCCGGCTTCCGCCTGGAGGATCGGGTCCCCGGGTTTCCGGGCCAGAAGTTCCTCCAGGGCGGCCCGGACCCGCCTCGGCCTGGCGGGCTTCTCCATCACCAGGTCCACGGCGCCGCCCGTTCCCTCCTCCACTTCCCGGTCGGCGAATCCCGTGAGAAGGACCACCTTGAGCCCCGGATCCTGGGCCCGGAGCCGGCGGGCCAGGTCCAGGCCGGTCCCGTCTTCCATCCGGAAGTCACAGACCAGGGCATGGGGAAGAGTCTCCGCGGCCTTCTCCAGGCCTTCCCGGACCCCTCCCGCCTCTGCCACCTGGTGGCCCGAAAGCCTGAGAAAGGCCGCCAGGGCCCTGCGGGCCCCTTCCTCGTCGTCAACGAGCAACAGCCGCGCCACCTGCCGCCTCCAGGATTTCCAGGGTCTCCCCCCTCTCGGAACGGGCGGGAAGGGTGAAGGTGAAGACCGCCCCCTTTCCGGGGGCCGAATCCACCTCCAAGGTCCCGCCGTGCTCCTCCACGATCTTCCTCGCCAGGGGGAGGCCGAGGCCCAGGCCCTTGGCCGATCGGGTGAAGAAGGGCTCGAATATCTTCTGTTTCTCCTCCTCCGGAATCCCGGGCCCGTCGTCGGCGCAGGAGACCTCCAGGAAGTCACCCCTCATCCTGGCGGAGATCCGGACCGTCCCGCCCCGGCCTTCCAGGACCCGGAAGGCGTTCTCCACCAGGTTGCCGAGGACCCGCTCCACCAGGCCCGGGTCCATGGGAACCGTCCCCAGGGCGGGCTCCAGGTCCAGGCGGACCTCCACGCCCCGGGCGCAGGCCCTCCTCCGGAAACCCTCGGCCAGGCCCTCCAGGAAGGCCGCCGCCCGGACCGGCCGCTTCCTGGGTTTTCCGCGGCGGGAATATTCCAGGAGGCTGGAGAGGACCCGCTCCATCCTGCGCACGTCCTCCTCCATGGCCTCGAGGAATTCCGACCTCGGATCCTGGGGATCCATCATCTCCCTGAGGAGATCCACGTGGGCCGCCACACCGGCCAGGGGGTTCCTGAGCTCGTGGGCCAGGACCGCCGGGAAAACGTTCCAGTTCACGCCGAAAGACTCCCTTTGCCGCTTCTTCCGGACTCCCCCCCCACCTTCAATCATGGATCGGCAGGGGGAAGGACCTCTCTTGACCCGCTTCAAGGCACCCGGGGAGAGGAAAGTCTCGGTGGCATGGAGGGAAGGGTGACCTCCTTGCGGGGCCCCGCCCCTCCGCTTCCCGCCTTCCGTGCCGGCTCCTCCTTGGACCGGTCCAGGTTGTAGAGGCGGATCTTGTTGTAGAGAGTGGTCCTGTTGATCCCGAGAATCGAAGCGGACCGGCTGATGTTCCATCCCGTCTCCTCCAGGACCCTCCGGATGAGGACCTCCTCCATGGCCCGGATGCTCCTGTCCGACCCGGGAAGGACCAGGACGTCCTCGGAGCGGGTGAGGGTGATCCCGGGTTCCCTCGCCTCGGGGAGGTGCTCCTCCTGGATCTCCCCTCCCGGGCAGGTGATGGCCGCGTATTCCACGGCGTTGCGGAGTTCCCTCACGTTGCCCGGCCAGTGGCGCTCGGTCAGGTTCTCCATGGCCTCCTCGGAGAAACCCCGCAGGAGTTTTCCCATCTGGGAGGAGAACTGGGCCAGGAAGTGGTGGGCCAAGAGGGGGATGTCCTCCCGCCGCTCCCTGAGGGGCGGCACCCGGATGGGCATGACGTCGAGCCTGTAGAAGAGGTCCTCCCTGAAGAGGCCTTCCTTCACCATCCGTTCCAGGTCCCTGTTGGTCGAGGCGATGATCCTCACGTCCAGGGGGATGTCCTCCACGCCTCCCACCTTGCGGTAGCACCTCTCCTGGAGGACCCGCAGGAGCTTGGCCTGTAGGACCGTACTCATCTCGGAGATCTCGTCCAGGAAGAGGGTGCCCGTCTGGGCCGCCGCAAGAAGGCCGTCCTTGCCCTCTCCCGAAGCGCCCGTGAAGGAACCCGGCTCGTACCCGAAGAGTTCCGTCTCCAGGAGGGACTCGGTGAAGGCCGCGCAGTTGACGGCGATGAAGGGCCTGTCGTGGCGGGCGCTCCTGTCGTGGATGGCCCGGGCCACGAGCTCCTTGCCGGTCCCGCTCTCACCTTTCACGAGAACCGTCGTGGTGGGGCTCAAGGCCACCCGGTCCACGGCGGCGAGCACTCCCAGGATGGCCCGGGACTGTCCTACGATCCGGGGGGCCGTAAGCTGGCGGACCTGCCCCCTGAGGCGGTCCACCTCTTCCTTCAAGTAGTTGAGTTCCAGCACACGGCGCACGAGGGAGAGGATCTTGTCCGTGTGGAAGGGTTTCTCCACGTAGTCCAGGGCGCCCCTCTTCATGGCCTCCACTGCGGAGGGGACGCTCCCGTAGCCAGTGAGGACCACTACCTCGGGGGGATTGCACTTGGACCTGAGCCTCGGGATGAGGCCGATCCCGTCCGTCCCGGGGAGCCGCACGTCCAGGAAGACCAGGTCGTAACGGTTCCGTTCCGCCGCGGCCAGGCCGTCTTCGGCCGAGGAGGCGCCCTCGGCGATGTGCCCCTCCCTGATCAGGATGGAGATCAGCCCCTTCCGGACGCTCTCCTCGTCGTCGATCACCAGGATCCGTGCCGTACCTTCCTGCAGTGTCTGTTTCATCGCGCGACTCCCTGTTGGATCCGAAAAGGAGCGGAACGCTCCCTGCCAAGGGATGGATCGGCACACCGGGCGTCCGACTTGAGTCGCTTCGATCCAGCGGCGTCCTGTCCTTTTTTTTCACCTCGATGTTCAGTTCTTCCCCACACCTGCCGATAATCCCGCCACTGGAACCTCCCCCGGGGACGCCGGCCCAGGCCGGACGGGGAGTCGCAAAAGAAAGAAGGGAGAAAGGAAAAGGGGAAGGAACCATGGGTCTCAGAGTCAACACCAACATCGCCTCGGTCAACGCGCAGCGGAATCTCTTTTCCGTAAACCAGAGGCTCTTCCGCAACTTCCAGCACCTCTCCACGGGCCTTCGGATCGCCACGGCCGCCGACGATTCGGCCGGCCTGGCCATCAGCGAGAGGCTCCGCGCCCAGATCCGTTCGCTCGCCCAGGCCGAGCGGAACGCCAACGACGGCGTCTCCCTGGTCCAGACCGGCGAGGGCGCCCTGAACGAGGTGAGCAACATCCTGGTCCGGTTGCGCGAGCTGGCCGTCCAGGCCTCCAACGGGTCGGTCTCCAACAACGACAAGGACACCCTGCAGGAAGAGTTCAGCGCCCTGGTGAGCGAGGTGAACCGGATCGCCAAGTCCACCGAGTTCAACGGGATCCACCTCCTGGACGGGAGCGTCACCACCGCCTCCTTCCAGGTGGGCATCGGCACGGACTCCTCGATCAACCAGATCAGCGTGAGCCTCTCGCCGGCCCTCTCCACCTCCCTGGGCCTCAGCACCCTCAACATCGGCTCCACGGGAGACACGAGCTTCGCCATCAGCCAGATCGACAGCGCCATCAACACCGTCTCCCAGCTCCGGGGCGACTTCGGCGCCATCCAGAACCGGTTGGCCTCCACCATCGCCAACCTGGGAAGCACCAGGGAGAACCTGAGCGCCGCCCAGAGCCGGATCCGCGACGTGGACGTGGCCTACGAGACGGCCCAGCTCACGAGGAACTCCATCCTCCAGCAGGCGGCCATCTCCATCCTGGGCCAGGCCAACGCGGGACCCCAGGCGGCCCTGAAGCTCCTGGGCTAGGAAACTCCACCGGGAAGGGTCCTGGAGCCGATAGATAGAGGGTGCCTTCCCGGGCCTCGAGCCCGGGAAGGCGTCCTGTCGAAGGAGCCGGCGTAACGGGAGGATCCTGACTATGAGTACCTACGGCATGGGAGGCACCAACTCCGTGGGGTACAGCACCTCGGGGATGGGCATGTTCCAGTTCGGCGGCCTCGCCTCGGGCCTGGACACAAAGAAGATCATCTCCCAGCTCGTCGCCCTGGAACGGCTTCCCATCAAGGCCCTGGAGCGCAAGAAGGCCTTCGCCAAGTCCCAGAAGGACGCCTTCAACTCCCTCCAGGACAAGCTGAACGACTTGAAGAAGAGCCTGGACGCCATCCGGAAGTCCACGAACTTCCTGGAGTTCAAGGCCACCCCCGACGACGAGGGGTTCTTCACGGCCACGGCGTCCCACTCCGCCCAGCAGGGTACGTGGCAGATCTCGGTGAACCAGCTCGCTACGGTTCAGCGCAACAAGAGCGCCCTATACGCCGACAAGGACTCCACGGCCCACGGCACCGGCACCCTCACCATCACCATCGACGGCAAGAAGCACGACATCGTCATCGACCAGAACAACAACACCCTGCAAGGGATCGCCGGGGCCATCAACGACGCCGACGCCGGCGTCACCGCCACTGTGATCGACACGGGGAGCGGAACCAACCGGTACCAGCTCGTCATCTCCTCGAAAGAGGCGGGAACGGACAACGCCTTCACCCTCTCCACCGACGACGGGGACCAGGACCTGGTGAACCTGGTCAACGAGATCAACACGGGGGACGGGGGCGTGACCAGCGGGAAATTCCAGTCCGCCCAGGACGCCAAGGTCACCATAAACGGGATCCAGATCACCCGGGGGACGAACACCATCACCGACGCGATTCCAGGCGTCACCCTGAATCTCCTCAAGACCCACGACCCGAACGGTTCCAACCCGGATACCAACCTCACAGTATCCACCGACGCCTCGGCCATCGAGGACAAGATCCAGGACTTCGTGGACGACTACAACGCCGTGGTGGATTTCATCAACGGCCAGGGCAAGGTGGGAGAGAAGGGAAAGGCCGAGGGAGTCCTCCTGGGGGATTTCACCCTCACCACGATCCAGAACCAGCTCCGCTCCCTGGCGGGAGGCCTGGCCGCCACGGGCGGGACCTACACCATGCTGGCCCTGGTGGGCATCGATTCGGACAAGGAAGGGAAGCTCACCTTCACCCGTTCCAAGTTCGAGGAGGCCCTCCAGAACGACGAGCAGGACGTGAAGGACCTCTTCACCAAGTCCGGCGTCGGGATCGCCGACAGGATGTACACCACCGTGGACGACCTGACCGACACGGTGGACGGCTTGATCAAGACCCGCCTGGACGGCCTCGACGACATCATCAAGCAACTGGACGACCGCATCCGGAGGGAGGAGGACCGGGTCGCCAAGTACGAGGAGAACCTGGTCCGCAGGTTCGCCGGTTACGAGAACCTGATCTCCATGTACCAGGCCCAGGGCTACTCCCTCGGATCCATCAACTCCGGCCAAGGAGGAGGAAAATGACCTTTCAACAGGCCGCCTGGAACTACAAGAAGAACGCCATCCTCACGGCTTCGCCCGAGAAGCTGGTGGTCCTTCTCTACGAGGGTGCCATCCAGAGCCTGGAGAAGGCCAGGCAGGAACTCCGGTCGGGAAAGAACGTCCATTCCCCCTCCGTGGGCGAGGCCCTGGGCAAGGCCCTCGCCATCATCGGGGAACTCAGGGCTAGCCTGGACCTGGAGAAGGGCGGTGACGTAGCGCGGGACCTGAACCGTCTCTACGAATTCGCCTCGGACCAGATCCTCAGGGCGAACATGGAGAGGCGCCCCGAGCCGGTGGAACACACCCTGACCATTCTCAGGACTCTGAAGGAGGGATGGGATGGTATCGTCGCCAGGAGCGCTTGAGGACCTCCTTCAGGAGAAGGAAAAGCTCCTGGAAGAGATGTGCCGTCTCTTCGAATCCGCCCTGGTGGCGGCGGAGGAAGGAGACCTGGAGGGAGCCGCAGCTCCGGTTCCCCAGACGGAAAGACTCCTGGCCCGCCTCCTGGAAGTGGACCACCGGATTCCTCCCGGGCGTTCCACCGCCAGGGCCGACCGGCTCTTGGGAAGGGCCAAGGGCCTCCACACCTCCCTCCTCTCCGCCCTGGAAGGACGGAGGGCGGACCTGGCCGAGAAGATCCGCTCCGCCAGGACCTTCCGCCGGATGCTCAAGGGATACCGCCGCCCGGCGCCGTCCACGGGCCGGCGCCTGGACGTGACGGATCGATAGAGGAACCTCCCCCGGCCGGCGGGACGGAGATCTACTCTTCCACGAGGACCACGTCGGCGAGCATGAGGTTCGGTCCCCTCGCGGGGAGAAGAGTCACCTCCAGGAAGCCCTTCTCCGCGGTCGTCGGGCCCGTCTCCAGGGCCACCCAGACGCCCTTGGGATCCTTCCCGTGGGGCCCCAGCCTGAAGACACATCTCATTCCTTTCAGGCGGATATTCCCGAGGCGCTTGTTCCGGTTCCAATCCGAGAAGTGCAGGTAGAGCCGTCCCTTGAACCCCCGGGGGACGGGAAGGACCAGAGTGGCCCCTCTCCGGCCTAAGATCCAGGCCGTGCAGTGGTCGTCCCGCCAGGCCCCCACCCGGCCTTCCAGCCGCCAGGAACCCTTCCCGGGAGTGACCACCTCGTCCAGAGAGGGCTTCCAGGGGACGTTCTTCCAGGAGACTCCCAGGTTCCCGGCGCAATCGATCCAAAGAAAGGCCTTCTTCCGGTCAGGGGGAGGGAGGAATTTCAATCTCCTAACCTCGGGAAAGATCTCCCTCAGCTTCTCCGGTTCGATCCGGAAGGGGGGGTCGAACTGGGGGCCGGCCGCGTAGCGGAGGAGGCTGTAGCGCAACCGCCGGACCGCGGGGTCGGCGGCGCATCTCTTCCCGGAGAGGTTGTACCCGCAAACCAGCAATTTCCCCTTTCCCACGCGGAACTCGAAGATCGTCCCGATCTTTCTCGGCGCGTGGTAGTCCGGGACGGGCTGAGCGATGGGTCTGTATCCCACCGGCACGAGGCCGGTCAGGTCGAACCCCCTTCCGCCCTTGCAGATCCCCCGCCACTGCCAGTTCCCGAAATCTCCGGTGGGGAAGAAATCGAAGGCGGGATGGCCCGCCCGGACCAGGAGGCCCAGGGTCTCCGCCTGGCCCGGGAAGAAGACCAGGGACCAGTAGAGGGGACGCCAGGCCGCCAGCTTCGGATTCAAGGCGGGATCCCCCAGCCTGGAGGCGAAGAGCAGGACCCTCCCTCCCCGCTCCAGGGCCGCCAGGACCTTGTCGTCCAGCATGTCCGCAACCATGAGGTTCCCCGTCTCCAGGGGAGGATCCTCTTGCGGGTAGACCCAAAGGGGATAGGTGTTCTTCTCGGGTTTCCCCCCCAGGTGCAGCACCAGTTCGAAGGCCCCGGCCCGCCCCTCTTCCAGGAGCCCCTTCAAGGGGACCCTCACCTCCCCGATCACCTCCACCCCACCCTTGGGAAGATCCTTTCCCCGGACCCGGCCGGCCCGGACCACCACCTTCCCGGGCGTCCGCAGGGACCAGCGGACGGAAGGCTCTTCCAGGTCGTCCGGGCCGTCGTTCCGGACGACGACCTTGAAGGAGAGGACCTCGTTCTCCTTCCATGTGTATTTGGGAATCCTGGCAAGGGCGACCCTGGGTGCGCAATAGCCCCGGAAATCCTGGGGAAGAACGATCCCCTTGGAATCCCAGAACATGTCGAGCCACCCCACGTAGGCCTCCCCCTGGCCCTGGAAGTCCTCCATGGAGAGGAGCTGGAAGCCCCGGCAGGAAGGGGTCCTGAGGAAAGACTCGATCTCGTCCTTGTAGAGGATGCGGTTCAAGGCGCCCGAGGCCCGGGTGAACTCGGCTTGTTGCTCGTAGATTCCCGCCGCCTTCGCCCTCTCCCGCAACTTCTCGAGCCGGGTGTTCCTGAAGACGCCGGTGAACTTTTCGCAGAGATCCCAGTCCGGGTAGACCGGCCACTGGCCGATCTCGTGGGCGATGATGGGAACCTTGGTCCTGGAATACTTCTCCTCGTAGTCCCAATCGGTTCCGCTCTCCAGGTGTTGGCGCACCCATCCGATCCCGGGCACGGCGTGAGTAGCGTTGAAATCGCACCAGGGGGTGATGGTCCGGGCCGTGGAAGCGGCATAGAGCCTGCGTGGATCGTAGGTCTTGATCTTCCCGATCCACTTTCCCGTAACCTTGAAGTCGGAGTGACCAAGCTCGTTTCCGAGGGCCAGGAAGAGGAAGCTCGGGTGGTTGCCGTAGGTGTCCACCACGCGGCGCATCTCGGCCTTTGCGAATTCGTCCACCGAGGCCTCGCCCTTGCCCGGCCCCAGGCCTTCCTCCCGCCCCTCGTTGATCCAGATGCCCACGGAGGCCTGGATGTAGATCCCCAGCTCGTCCGCCGCCTGGAAGGCCGCCTCGGGGGGACACCAGGAGTGGAAACGCACGTGGTTCAGGCCGTGCTCCTTGTAGATGGAGAAGATCCTCAGCCAATCCTCCTTCTTGGTGGATGGATACCCGGTCAGAGGAAAGTGAATGCAATCCAGGTTGCCCCTCATGAAGACGGGGGCCCCGTTCAGGAGAAGGCGGTTTCCCTCGGTCGTCACCTCCCGGAAACCCATGGAAAGGTCCCGCCTGTCCAGGACCATCCCCTTCCTCCTCAGCTCCAGGACCACCCGGTAGAGCCTGGGAGTGAATTCAGACCAGGGGACGACCCGGCAGGGGACGTCCAGGGCGAACCTCCCCTTCCTTCCTTCCCCCCAGGGCTCCCGGGACTCCGCCAGGGTGAGGCCGCTTCGCGGATCCTCCAGGCGGATCCCCAGTTCGAGCCCATCCCCGGCCTTCCCCCGGAGGACACTCTCCACTTCCACTTTCCAGCCCCGGCCGGACCTCTCCGGAAAGAGCCGGCAAAGCCCGAGGCCCACAGGAGGCAAGGCCCTGAGCTCGATCCTCCCCACCACGCCGTTCCACCTGGATTGGGTCTGGGGACCGTAGGAGTGGGACATGAGGCCCAGGTGGTGGATCATCCTGTTGTCGATCCGGAGGGTGACTACGTGCCTCCCGGGAGAAAGGACCCCCAGGTCGTGCACGTGGGGGGCAGCGAAGGAATCGGCGGGAGGCCCGGCGGGCCTGCCGTCGATCCAGGCCCGGGACTCCCAGAGGACCCTTTCGAGGAAGAGGACGACTTCCCTCCCCTTCCACTCCTCGGGGACGACGAAGGCCCTGCTGTACCAGGCAGGGCCGATATATTCGTGCTTCCGGGTGAGGACCCCAAGGCGCTCGGGGCCCGGCCCCCCCACGCCCGCCTCGTCGGTGGACCCCGGAAGGTGGATGCTTCCCTTCAACTCCCCGGAATACCACTTCTCCCGGAGCCCTTGGTCTCCAGGGTCCACGGCGAAACGCCAGGTACCGGAAAGGTCGAGGGCCTCCTGGGCGGGTCCGGGAATTCCGAAGGAGAGAAGGATGAAGGCCGCGGCGGCGGGGCGGAAAACGCGCTCGAGAAGGCAGGTCATGGCGATCCGTCCTGGCTTCGGTTTCACCTCCCCGCCTTCCCGGCACAGGAGCCCAAGGTAACCGCTCCGGGGGCAGGGTGCTACACCGAATGGACCTTTCCCGGGATCGGGGCCGCCGCCTCCGGGAGGGAGCCGAAGAACTCCCGGCACGAGGCCAGGTAGGAGCCAGGGTCACCCTCCATGACCGCCAGGGCCGCCGCCTTCCGGAGGGCGATGCCCCCGGCGTCGTAGCCCAGGGGAAGGAGCAACCCCTGGAGGTCCTCCCAGCCCTTCACCCTGCAAGCCCTCTCCCCGGCCTCCTCCAGGAGGGCCCTGGCCCGGCCTGCCTCCCCGGCCGACACCAGGAGGAAGGCCAGGTTCCAGAGAGCCGGCAGGTAACGTTCGGAAAGGCCCGCCGCAGCCTCGAGGGACTCCAGCGCCTCCCGGGTCGCCCGGGCGGGCCACCAGGACGCCAGGAGGACCCCCAGGTTGTTCCGGATCACCGGGTTGCCAGGCTCCATCCTCGCCGCCCGGACCAGTTCGGCCAGGGCCGTCTCTCTCGGAGCCCAGGTCCGGACAAGGGCCGTTCCCCGGGCGAAGTGCAGGAACCAGGCCGGCGCCCCGGGCCGGTCCCCGGGCCGGATCCCCGCAAGGGCCCCCCGGAGCCGGTCCAGGTTCCTGGACATGGAATAGTCCAGGATCTTCCTCCTCCCGGCCCGGGCGATCCTCTCCCTCTCCTCGTCGTGCTCCAGGAGCCAGAAGATCTTCTTCTCCAGGTCGTTCTCCCCGTAGAGCACGACCTCCTCGTCCGGCACGAGGTATTCCCGGACTTCCAGGTTTTCCCTCTCCATGAGGAGGACGGCCCCGGATGCGCAGACCTCGAAGGCCCTCAGGTTCATCTCCCCGCGGATGGACCGGTTGAAACCGATCTTGGCCCGGGCGAGGAGGCGGCCGTAATCCTCGTTGAAGACCCCCGAGGCGATCTCCACCCGGATCCTCTCTTCCAGGGCCTTGAGCCGACCCAGCCAGAGGATCCTCTCGCCCTGGACCTGGGGGTTCATGTTCCCGGCGAAGAAGACGTCTATGTCCCGCTCCAGGCCTTCCACCGGCTTGTGCCATTCCCACCGAAAAGTATACTGCGGCCAGTAGAAGGTCTGGGCGAAGCCGGCTTTCCGGAACACAGCAGTTCCCATCCGGTCCGCCGCCACGGCGTCGAAGAAGGGGGCCATGGTCCAGAGCTGGTCGAAGTGGATGTTCCAGTCGGAAATCACCCCGACCACGGGCCAGGGGGCCCTCTCGATCCCCTTGGGGAGGGGTTCGTGCTCAGGGTAGTAGAACAGTACCAGGTCCGGTTCCCATCCCGGGGGCAGGAGGGAGGCCAGTTCCTCCCACCTCCCCCGGGCGGGATCGAACTCGATGTCGAAGGGATAGAACCTCTTTCCCACCCACATCCTGTCCTTGGGGCCGAAGGTCAGGACTTCGACGTCCCGGTACCTCTCCCTGGGTTCGAAGGACTCGAGGGGGTGGTTGCAGAGGATCTTCACCATGCCGGGCCTTGAACCGGTGCCGGGGCGGGAGCCGTCCCGCAGGCGGCCAGATTCTCCCTTGCCTCGGCGTAACCCGGGTCGACCTGGAGGGCGCGCCGGAAGAGCTCTGCCGCCTCGGGCACCCTTCCCTTGCCGAAGCGGACCACTCCGAGGTTGTTGAAGATTTCGGCCGTCCGGTATCCGGCCTGGAGGGCCTGCTCCCAGAGAGCTTCCGCCTCGTCGGCCCTTCCCTTCCCGTAGTAGACCATCCCCTTGTTGTAGAGGAGATCCCCCTGGCCGGGAGCCAGGGCCAGGCCCTGGTCGAAGGCCCGGACCGCCCCCTCGTCGTCCCCCTCCAGGTAGCGGAGCCAGCCCAGGGTGTTCCACCCCTCTGGATCCGTGGGATCGAAGGTGGTGAGGGCCTCGGCGTGTTTCAGGGCCCGGGCGTAGTCGCCCGCCGAGATGAGGGCCTGGGCGGCGGTCTTGTGCACCTTGGCCACGGACCGCTCCAGCTCTCCCACGAGGGACTCCAGCTCCACCTGCGCTCCCGCGTCGGGCCTGGGCGGCGCCTGGGCCGAAGGTCCCGTCCCGGGCAGGTTCCAGACGTTCTCCTGGTTCATCTTTCCATCCTCCGTTCTCTTACGTTCCCGCCCCGACCGGTTCCTCCCGGCGCCGGGCCGCGCCGGCCCGGCCACGCCACAGGCGGGCCTTCTCTTCCAGACCGAGCTTCTCCAGGATGGCCGCGCCCTGTTCCCAGACCACGTCGGCCTCCGGATGCTCCCGCAAGTATTCGTTCAAGACGGACAAGGCCTTTCCCGGCTCTCCCTCGCTGAGCAGGAGTGCCGTATATCCGAGCACCCCGGGAAGGTAGTCGGGCCTGGCCATGAGGGAGGCCTCCATGTATTCCTTGGCCCTGTGGTGGTGTCCCATCATCGCCCAGGCCGCCCCCATGGCGTGCCACGAGGCGAAATCGGAGAGACCCTCCTCCACGGGAACGACGAGGATGGCGTCCCTGAAGGCAAGGCACCGGTCGTAGAGGACCAGGGCGAGTTCGGGCTTCCCCGTCCGCAGGGCGACCCCGGCGGCGATATACCAGGTGTTCGGAGTGGCCATGAACCGGTCCAGGGCGGCGAAGAGCAGTTCCTCCGCCTTCTCGTACCTCTCCGCCTTGGCCTCCTCGAGGGCGAGGAGGGTGGCCACCTCGGCCGCATAGGGAACCTGCCGGAGGCTCACGTCCGGCAGCCTCTCGATCAGGTCCAGGGCCTTCCGGAACTTCTCCGAGGACTCGCCGGCCGACCCGAACCTCCTCAGGAAGTCACCGAACTTGTACCAGATGTAATGATTGTCCGGTTCCTCCTCCACCTGCTTCTCGAAGAGGGTCCAGTTCCGGTCCTTCTTTCCCTTGGCCTCCATGACCTCCGAGACGTAGCCGTGGTGGATCACCTTCACGTCCGCCTCGGCCAGGGCCAGCCCCAGTTCCTCCCCCCTCTCGACGAGGGAGTGGACTACCTGCTCGTGGATCCTGTTGGAGAAACGGATGCCCGGAAGGTTCCGGAAGAGCCTTGTGATCCTGACTCCCCTGGTGGGTCGCTTCTCGTCGTTCAGGTTGTGGATGGTCAGGTGGTAGCCCGACACGGACGGATCCCTTGCGACTTCCCGGATCTTCTCCGCGGCCCCCGGAGCCAGTTCCTCGTCCGCGTCCAGGACGAGGATCCAATCCCCCGTGCACTCCCTCAGGCCGGCGTTCCTGGGATCCGAGAAGGATCCGTTCCAGGGAAACTCGATCACCTTGGCCCCGAAGGAGGAGGCGATCTCCCTGGTCCGGTCGGTGGACCCCGTGTCCACGACGACGATCTCGTCCACGGCCGGCAGTGCAGAGCGGAGGCACCGCTCCAGGCAGGACTCCTCGTTGCGGACCATCATGCAAAGGGAGATCCTGGGCTCACGGCCCTTCCAGGGAGGCTCGGGCGGGACCTTGCCCCCCTTCTTCGCCCCGTTCTCCTTCCTCTCTCCGCCGCCCCTGGACTGGTAGCCCCACTCCTCGAAGAATTCCCGGGTCTCCTCCCGGAGGTTCTCCGCCGGGGGAGGAGGGCCGGGGAAGGCGGCCGGCGAGATCCGCACCTGGACCGCCCCCCTCACCAGGGAGAGGCGGAATTCCTCGGCCGCCACGGGCGCGCTCCGCCGGAACCAGGGCAAGGGGCCCCTTTCCAGCAGGTCCCTCCTGTGGATGAGCAAACCCGCCAGGTCGGATACCTCCGAAGGAAGGACGCAGACCTTCCGGTGAAAAAGTTCGGGTAGATTCGCAGGGAGCCATTCCGGCGGAGGTTCCTGGCCCGCCCGGAGAAGCCAGATCCTGTCCCCACGGCTCCGGGCGAATGCCCGGTTCCAGAGCTCCGTCTCCGAAGGTGCTTCGCCTTCCTCGGGGAAGGCCGTCACCACCTCCCAGCGGGGAGGAAGGATCCTTTCCAGGTAACGGCGGGTCCGTTCCCCCTCCTTCCCGGAAGGGGCCGCCACGAGGACGCTTCCCGCAAGGGGTTCCTCGTGGCGGGCATGGACCAGGTACCACTCCACCCTGGCCTCCCTGGAGAAGGAAGCGGCGTCCAGGTCCTGTTCCCAGAGGGCCTCCTGCACCTCCTTGGGCGGTGGAGATTCCATGCCCGGCATATCCACGATCTCCCGGACCACGAGGCCCGAGTAGAAGAGGTCCCGGACCAGGTCCGCCCGGGAAGCGGCCAGAAGGGGATCGTGGGGAGTTCCGGCGGGGCAGAAAAGGGGAAGCCCCCCCTCCAGGGCGCTCTTCACCCTCCCCCAGGAGCGGGCGTTGGGGACCCGGAGGAAGAGATTCCCCTCCCTCTCGAGCATCACCACGGCCCGGGCGAGGGCCTTCCAGAAGGGCCCCTGGGACATGGGAATCCCCTCCAGGACCAGGGACGAGAAGGGCCCCTCTCCCTCCGGCGGGAGGCCCCGTCCCTTCCAGGTCCGGCCGGATCCGGCCCTTTCCTGGAGATCGGGGAAACTGTCGCCCCGAAAAGAAAACCCTCTGGGTAGATTCCCCAGGGGAAAGCGGTCCTTGTCGTTCGCCATGTTCCAACCCCGGGTTTCCCCGGGGACCCTTTGCCTGCCCTCGCGTCCCGGGACGGGCGCCCGCCCGACGGAACGTCAGGTTGTGTATCGGCAGGAAACGGCCGGGGAGTTGACCTCTTCCCCCAGGAGGCTCCAGGCCCGGCGGGCGCTGTGCTCCCAGGTCCAGGCGGACCGGATCATCATGGAGGTCGCCAGGGCGGCCGCCCTGAGGGAGTCCCTTTCCTCCACGGCCCGCTTCATGACCTCCGCCAGGTCCCCCTGGTCGGGTTCCAGGATCCAGGGAACCCCGGCACAAGGGATCGGAAGGTCCACCTCACGGACGGCCGCCGCAACGGGCAGGACCGAGTCTCCCTTGGCGAAATCGTCCGTCGCCCCACCGCCCGTGACGGCCACGGGAAGACCCGAGGCCATGGCTTCCAGCACGGGCAGGGCGAAACCTTCCCCCCTGTAGGGATGGACCAGGGTATGGCAGGTCCTGTAGAGAGCGGCCAGTTCGGCCGGGGAGAGTCCGTCGGGCACGCGGATCACCGCCGGCGCCCCCGCCGTGGAGGCGACCTTGTCCACGAGCTTCCCCATCCCCTGGCCCTCGTAGAAGTCCCGCCCACCCACTTCCTTGACCACCAAGCACACCGGGTCGGAGGCGCGGAAGGCCTTGAGGTAGGCCCCGAGAAGCACGTCCAGCCCCTTCCGGAAGAGGGCCCCTCCCACGAAGAGGAAGGCGTGCCTCTCCCCGATCCTCTCCCGGAGCCATTCCAGGACGGGTCCCTGGGGAGAGAAGAGTCCGGGGTCCACGCCGTGGGGAACCACCTGGACCTTGCCGGAAGGAATCCCGGACTCCAGGAAGGTCCGCCGCACGTGGTTGGAATGGACCCAGATCCGGTCTACCGTCTCCAACGGGGCGAGCCAGGAGAGGGGAATCCTCCCCCACTCCCAGTCCATGCGCAGGATGAACTCTTCGGCCAGGGGCCTCCGGAAGACCGGGGGCCACCCGCCTCGGATCACCGTCTCCACGCCGGCCGGCTCGTGGAAGAGGATTCTCGGGAAGAGAGCCTCGAAGGGACCTCCCCTCGAAGGAGGCCTGTCGGCGGGCCCCGTGGGGAAGACCCCCACGTCGGGGCCGCCCAGGCCGGCCATGGCCTTGGCCAGCTCGGCCATGATGAAGGCCTGGGATCCACCCCGGAAGAGGGGCCCCTCGAAGACCACCCTGGGAAGGGACCCGGACCTCTCCCTCTCCCGCCTGGCTCTCACCAGGTTCCGGCCCAGGACCCAGCGGGAGCGGCTCCGGGCGACCTCCTCCCTGGCCCTGTCCCCCATTCCCGGGAAGGGACCCTTGCCTTCCACGGCCTCCAGCAAGGCCCGCTCCAGGTCGGCCGGATCGGGCTCCCATCCTCCGCCAGGGGCGGGGCGCATGGTAAGGAGCCTGGCCGTACCCGGTTCTCCGCAAAGATCGAGGTGGTCTCCCCAGCCCGGGACGATCAGGGCCCTTCCGGCGGCCATGGCCCTCTGCTCCCGGGACGTCACGGCGGGGGAGTCGGTGGGAAAGACGGCGCAATGGACTGCGGCGAACATGGCCCCGGCCAGCTCGGCCGGAACGGGCCTGTGGACCCTTACCACCGCGGGGGACCGGGCGCCGCCCCCCCGGGCCAGGAGCCCGGGAAGGGCCTCCACCAGGACGGAGTAGTCCTCCTCTTCGGAGGCCACCAGGTGGAGGACGATGTCCTTCTTACCCTGGAAGAGCCTGGCGAAGACCTCCACCAGCTTCTCCCACCCGCTCCCATCGAGCCGGTCCGGTGCGAAGAGGAAACGGTACTTCCCGTCCATGGCGAAGGCCGGCAGCGGCTCGGGATTCTCCAGGATCCACCCGTCGGGAACGGGCGGGGGAAGGTACACGATCCGTTCGGAGGGAACTCCTCTCTCCAGGAGAGCCCGGTAGTCCGCCCTGGTGGAGACGTGGATCTCGCCGGCCTCCTCCAGGAGCTCCCCCTGTAGGTCCCCGGCCCGGCCGGCCGGGACCTCCAGGAGATTCCCCTCCAGGCCCGGGTCGGTGAGGGAGGCCCTCTTCAACATCCTCATCCTGTCGGCGGCGATGGTGGCCACCACCAGGGGAGAGTGGTTCCGGGCCGTGTATTCGGCCGCTCCCTTTCCGCGGCGCTTGCGCTCCATGGGGAGGTCCCGGAGCTTCCTCAGGGCCAACTCCAGGGAATCCCCCCTTCCCAGGGGAAAGGCCCTGGAGGAGTGCAGGAGGGAGCGGAGGGGGCCCTCTCCGTATCCTATGGGGGCCACACCGCAGGCCATGGCGTAGAGGGCCAAGAGCCCCCGTTCGTCCTCGTCCTCCGGGACCACCACCGAGTCCACGGCCATACAGAGGGAACAAAGCTCTTCCAGGCCCACCTCCTCCTCCACCAGGAGGATGTCCGGGATGTCCGAAGAATCCCGGCCCAGCTCCCGGATCCTGGCGGCCACCCGCTCCCCGAGAGGCCCCCTGGCCGTGCCGGGCCTGG
>Ga0256914_1001942_pt1 | contig 17723 bp, 15 predicted proteins | sample HulkmetaG_FD_191571 | JGI IMG/M metagenome (GOLD analysis project Ga0256914, IMG submission 191571) | Hydrothermal chimney microbial communities from Main Endeavour vent field at the Juan de Fuca Ridge, Pacific Ocean - Hulk | ecosystem: Environmental > Aquatic > Marine > Hydrothermal vents ... | reverse complement strand
CAACACCCGGGCACGCACGCGCGGGGCATCCGCGGGGATGCACGCGAAGTCAGGCCCCGAAGGCAACGTTGGCGTGGGTGGCGGCGTGGGGCTGGGGCGTCGCGTGGCCGTCGGCCGCGGGGTGCGGGTGGGCGTCGGTGACGGCGCGGCTTCGGTGGCGCTCACCCGCGGCGTAGTCGACGGGCGCGACGCGGTGCAGGCGCCCAACGCGAACATCACCAGCAGCAAGACCATTCGCCACGGCCAAGGCCCGCGCGGCCGGTCGGCGTTCCCCAAGCGAAGACGGTCATTCATGGGCTTGCTCCTGCTGAGGCATGGGAGAAGGATCGCCTAAAGCCAACACCTTCAACATGGCCGCGTGCAACGTGGGGTTGGCCGCGACCACGGAGATCTGCCCTTGGTCCAAATCCAGCGCCGCGCCGGAGGGGTCCGTCACCACCCCACCGGCCTCTTGCACCAACAGCGCGCCCGCGGCCACATCCCACGGTTTGAGGCGCAACTCCCAAAAGCCATCGGCTCGGCCCGCGGCCACATAAGCCAAATCCAGCGCGGCCGAGCCCAGGCGCAACACGCCGTTGGAGCGCAGCAAGAAGTTGGTGAAGTGGTTGACGTTGTTATCGGGGTTGGTCCACCGGTCGTAGGGAAAGCCCGTAATGAGCAGGCTGTCACGCAGGTGAGAGCGCCGGCTGACGGCAAGGCGTCGCCCATTGAGCCAAGCACCCTGCCCCCGGGCCGCGCAAAAACATTCGTTGCGCCAAGGGTCATACACGGCGGCATAGCGTACGCCTTGGGCGTCGGCATAGGCCAGCGACACGGAGAAGTAAGGCATGCCGTGCGCGTAGTTCACCGTACCGTCCAAGGGGTCGATGTACCAGCGCGGGCCCGCGACCGCGCCCGGATGCACGCCAGTCTCTTCGGCCACCAAATGGTGCTCGGGGAAGCGGGCCCGAATTTGGGCAATCAGAAAAGCCTCGGTGGCGGTGTCGACCTCAGTGACCAGGTCGATGTAATCGGTTTTGCGCTGCACGTGATGACGCCGGCCAAAGCCTACCACCAGCATCGCGCCGGCTTGGCGGGCCAGCAACTCCACATCGGTCAACGTCGGTTCTGCAACCATGGGCACTCCTTGCGCTCCCCTGGTTTAGGCTCAGGGGGTGAGGTGCGGCAACCATTCGCGGACCTGGCGAGCCCACGAGAGATAGGTTGCTACGCGTTGCTCCCAAAAGGGCCACCCTGCACCGGTGACGATGACGCCCCGCACGTGATGCCACCACCACGCGTGCGCGTACAAAGGCCCCAGCGCCAAATACAGCCCGTACAGCGCGCGTGGCTCCAACCGCCAAGGCAAAGGCGTCCGATCCAGCAGGCAGAGCAAGAACCACGCAGCCGCGTGCACATACCAAAATCGGCCCCAGTCTTTGGCCACAGCCATCAGCGCGAGGGTCATGATACCACTGGCCGCGCCCCATGCCCAGGTCTGGAGCCGGCGCCACCACCAACGCAGCCGCGGGGCCAGAGGCACAAAGGCCAACCCCGCGGCCGGGAAAAACGCGCCAAAATGGGCCATCAGGCGGGCGTCCAAATAGCGCGGCGCGTAGTTCCGAAACTGAAAGGCCAGGGTTCGATCCAGCCATCCAATGGCGCCTTGGGCCGAAATCGGATACCGCGGGGCCAAAGATGCCAAAATGGCTTGCTCGTGATGCGCGGTACCAGGGTGCATGATCACCCCCAGCCACACCACAACATTTGCCGCCCACAAGCCATACCACACGCGCCCAGGCAGGCGCGCGCCCCGCGCGCGGGCCCATTCGGCCACCAATCCCACATAGGGCAGGTAGGCCAGCAAAGCCTCGTGGCTCAACAGCAAGATTGGGTACAAGCCCAGCGCCGCGAAGATGGCCGGACCGCTCCGCGCGGGCGCGCGACCAACGCGCCAGACCAGTCCTGCCAGCAAGGCCAAAAAGAGAATTTCCTTGCGATAGCCGCCGTGAATGTCGAGCACGGGGAACCAGAACAAAAAGGGCGCCCAAAAGAAGAGGTAGTAAGGCCACAACGAGGGCTGCGCGCGCAAGTTCAGGTAAGAGAAACCCAAAAAGAGCACATAAACCAAGGCGATCATTCCGGCCGCCACCAGGCCAGGATCGAACCACCGAGTGCCCAGCCAATAGGCCACTTGGCCCGGCAGCCCTCGGCGCACGAATCCCCCTTGGTAGTTGATGAGCCAATCGCCCAAGATCCAAACGTGCCGCTCGGGGCGGTAAGCATAAGCCAACCGGATGACCGCCAAGCCCGCCATGAAGAGAAAATACCCGGCCAGCAGCCCGCTGCGCACCGTGGGCCAGTCCAGCGGCGCCCGGCCCGACCAGAGGAACGCGAAGCGGAAGGAGGCCATCGACGCACCTCGAGGCAGGCCGCCTCAACGCGCGGCGGCGTCCAAATCGCGGGTGATAAAAGAGGGCACCTCGGCCAAAGAGACAACGCGGCTCAGGCTGCGGTCCAACAAGCGGGTGCGCAGCCAGGGCTCGAACTCGGCCAAGGTCAACGTGGTGGTGATCACCGTGGGCTTGCGGGCCACGTAGCGGTAATTGAGCAATTGGTACAGTTTTTCTTGCGCCCACGGCGAGGTTGCTTGCCGGCCCACATCATCCAAAATCAGCAGGGGCGTCGCCCGCAACATCTCAAACTTTTGGTCGTATGTCACCGGGCTATCAGGGCGAAACGTCGCGCGCAAATGGTCGAGCAGGTCGGGCATGAACACCAACAGCGGATTGTCGCCGCTGCGCTGGCGGGCATTGGCAATGGCCGCGGCCAGGTGGGTTTTGCCCGTACCTGAGGGCCCCAAGAACACCAACCAGCCCTGGGGTTGCCGGGCGTAGTCTTGCGCGATGCGCAACGCTTTTTGCAAACGTTGGCGGGCTTGGCGGTTCGCCACGTGCCGGGTCTGAAAAGTCTCGAACGTGCGGTCGGCCAACATGGGCAACAGCGACATGGCATCGCGCGCGCCAACGGCCATGGGCCGCCGATAGTCCGGCGCGTCAATGGTCACCCGACGCACCAAGCGCGCATCCCCCAGGCGCGACATCAACCGCGGGTCCAAGTCTTCCAACGCCAAGTTGGTGGTGATCACCGTGGGGCGTTCGTTCAAATAGCGGTCGTTGAGCAATTGGAACAACTTCTCTCGGGCCCACTCGGTCGCGGCCTGGGTGCCTAAATCGTCCAGCACCAGCAGGTCCACTTCGCGGGTGGCTTGAAAGCGCGCGTCGAACGCGCCGCGGCCATAGCCGGCCCGGAGTTCGTCCAACAAATCGGGCACCGTCCAAAACAAGGTGGGAATGCCGCGCTCGACCGCGGCGTTGGCAATGGCGGCGGCCAGGTGGGTCTTGCCGCAGCCGTACGGGCCAGTCAGCAACAGCCAGCCTTGGGGCGCGGCCGCGAACGCGCGCGCGGCCTCATAGGCTAAGCGCAGCGATGCCGCTTGATGGGGCGGCGTGTGCGGTCGCCCCTGGGGCTCGAAGGTGTCGAAGGTGTAGCGGGCCAAATTGCGCAGCCGGCTCCACGCGTAGAGCCGCTCCCGCAGGGCTTCGCGACGGCGCTCGGCCTGACATTGGCAGGGGAACAACCGGCCGTAGTCAGGGTGGTCGACCGGGACCGCGCGATACACATACCCCAAACCGCCGCAGATGGGGCAGTCCGCGGTCGCGTCGTGCGAGGCCTCACTCGTAGAACCGGGCGTAGGGGTCTCGCTTGTATTTGGCTTCAGGCGGCGCAGGATGTCTTTCAGCGCGTCGGTCATCGCGTCCCTCGGTCGTCCAACGTTCCAAGATGGCCTCGACATAACGCCAATGTCGGGCGTTGCGTTCTACGGCCAGACTCATGGCCTCCACGATCCACGATTCCGGATATTGCTGCAAGGCCTCACGTAAGCGCTCTGCGAGCAGCGGGGTCAAGGGGCCGAAGTTCTCTTCATACAAGCGGAAAATGTTCGGCACGGCCAAGGCCTCAGGCGGGGGCGAAGGCGAGCGCTGAGGATGCCACCGCCCCGCGCGCACGGCTTCGACCGCGGCCCGGCCTTTAGGGCTGTTGAGGAAATAGAAGCGCGGGCCCGCGTCGCTCGCGTCCACAGCCAAGAGCACCCCTCGCTGCACCGCGGCGTCCAACGCAGCCCGCACCCGCGGCCGGCGCTGGTCGGGGGTCTCGCCCAAGTGCCCCCAATAGGCCGCATCCTCCGCGGCATCGACATCGCTGAGATAATGGACGGACGCCTCGGAGAAAGCAAAGCGCCAGAACACATACAGCACGGCCCGCAGTTCTTCCACATCCTCAATGTGCGGGATGACCGCGCGGAACAACGGCGCAGGCAACGGGACCCAGCGCACAGGCTCGTGCGAAAAGCCGGTGAACCGCGTAGTACTCACTGTGCACCCTCTACACCGCTGCGTCCAGGTCGTCGTCGACCAGGCGGCTTGCGCCCTCCGACCGCGGCAAGACGAAATCGTCGGGGCGCTCCAAATCCACAACGGCCGTTGGTTGAACCTGCCGCGCTTCCCGGAAAGCGGCCCGCAAAGGCTCGAAGATCAATTGGATCTTGCCCGTAGGGCCGTTGCGGTGTTTGGCCACATGCAACTCAACGGGCTCGGGCTCCGTACGCCGACGTCGGGTCGCGGCTTTCTCGTCGCCTTCTTTGTCTTCTTGGTAGTACGCCTCACGATACAAGAACATGACCACGTCCGCGTCTTGTTCCAGCGCACCGCTCTCGCGCAAGTCTGAAAGCATAGGCCGCCGGTCAGGGCGTTGTTCAACCGCGCGCGAGAGTTGCGCCGCGGCCACCACGGGGATGTTCAGGTCGCGGGCCAAGTGCTTGAGGGAGCGCGAGATGTAAGAGACTTCTTGCACCCGGTTTTCACTCCGACGGCCGCTGCTCATCAACTGAAGGTAGTCGACGATGACCAAGTCCAGGCCATAGTGCTGGCTCAAGCGCAGGCATTTGACCCGCAGTTGCTGGGGCGTGAGCGCGGGGGTATCGTCCAAGAAAATGGTCAGCCGAGACAAACGCTCCATGGCCTCGCGTAAGCGTTCCCACTGAGTGGCGCTCAACTGGCGAGGGTCGCGGAACAAGTCGGCCCCCAAGTTGGTTTCCTGCGACAACATGCGCTGGGCCAATTGCTCGTTGGACATTTCCAGCGAGAAGATGGCCACGCGCTTGCCCACGCGGGCCGCGTGCAAGGCCATGGTTACCAAGAAGGCGGTTTTGCCCATGCCCGGCCGGCCGGCCACGATGATTAAATCTGAGGGCTGCAAACCTTTGAGCAGGTGGTCGAGATGGCGAAAGCCCGTTGGAATACCGGCCACGCCTTCATGTTCTTTGAGGCGCTCGAGATGGTCGCGCAAATCGTCCAACACCTGCTCTAAAGGCTGCACGTCGTGGCGGTAGCGCTCAGAGCCGATGCGAAAGAGCAGGCGCTCCGCCTCTTGCAGCACCTCGTCGCCGTCCAAATCGGTGCGATGGGCCAGGCGGACGATTTCTTGGGCCACAGCCTGGAGTTGACGGCGCAGGCTGTAGTCCGCGACCAGACGCGCGTAGTGCGGCGCGTTGAGGGACCGGTCGACTTCGGTGAGCAATTCGCTCAAATACGCGGCCCCGCCCACCTCGTCCAGCACTTCGCGGCGGCGCAATTCCGCGGCCAAGACCGCCACATCCACCGAATGGTTTTGCTGGATGAGCGCGCTAATGGCCTCCCAAATATGCCGATGGGCCACGAAGGTGAAATCGCGGGTCGAGACGCGGTCGGCCACTTCGTAGTACATGTCGGGGTTGAGCAACAAGGCACCCAGCAAAGCCCGCTCGGCTTGAATGTCGGACAGGGGCTGGGGGGCTGCTTCGGCCGGGGCGTTCGCTGCCGCGCGCGGCGTAGTCGCCGCCAGGGGCTCCGCGACGGCAGCCTCTTCCGCGATCTCGTCACCGTTCCAGGGTGGCAAGTCGCGCGGTTCTTCAGGAGGCGGCGGCAAATCGGGCATTACACCTACTCACGGACGCAAAAAGGGGCCGCGACAGGACCTCCTCGCGAGGGTGGGCGGCGCGGCGGGAGGGCTATTCGTCGTCGCCGTCGTCGTCTTCCGAGGAACCCTCCCCGCCCTCCAATTGCTCCAAGAAATCTTCGAAGATCGAGAGCCGTTCTTCGGGGGGCGCCTCGCTGCCGGCAGCCGCGGCCGTGGGCTCAGATTCTTCCGTTGCGGCGGACTCGGACGCGGGGCTGCTGGCAGGGCCCAGGCTGCGCCCACTTTCGCGGCGCGCCTCGCCTTCTTGCTGCAAGTCCTCTTCAGGCACGATGCCGGCCGCGTCCATGACTTCCTTGGCCACCAAAATGGGGACATGCGTGCGCACGGCCAGGGCCAACGCGTCCGAAGGCCGCGCGTCGATGTTCACCACCCGGCCGCCGACCTCGGCCACGATGTTGCCGTAGAACACGTTGTCTTGGAGTTTGACCACCTCGACGCGCAGCACCCGCGCGCCCAGGGCATGGAACACATTCTTCAGCAGGTCGTGGGTCAAGGGGCGGGCCACCTCGACTTCATGCAACGCGTATTGGATGGCCTCGGCCTCGTAGGGGCCAATCCAAATGGGCAGCAAACGCTGCCCTCGCAGTTCCCGCAGCAGCACCACCCGCTGCGGCGAGACCAGGCTCACCCGAATACTGTCGATGGTGACTTCAATCATCTCGCCCATAGCGCCTCCTCGCGACAAAAGCCATCGCTGTTATTCTATCACGAGGCAACAGGGGTGGCAACCACCGCCAGGGGCGCAGGCCGCGCGCGGTGCAAAGCGGCGTGGGGCCGCCCCGCATCGGCGCGCAATTTGCCAAACCGCGCGGGTGTTGCGGCCAACGGGCAGCCCACGCCCGGGCGAAGCAGAGGCGCGTTGGGCATCCTTTGCCGCTGGGCGCCCAAGGCGCGGCAGGGATGCCAAAGCGATGCCCCCACGGCGATGCGCGCGCCGGCGTGCGCCCAGAGGATCGGGCGACGCCAAGAACGCCCGCGTCCACCTGGCCGCGCGCCCCTCCGCGCCTTCCGTCCGCCCCAGGCCAATGGGGTACAATTGGTCGCGCCGCGCGATACGGCGTCCCCCTCGGCGCCCAAAGGTCAAACACCCCGGAGGAAAATGCTCATGGCCCATTTCATGCGTTTGTGGCTCGTGGATTTGGTGTCGTACGGCTGGGCCATCCAGCGTGAGTGGGCTATGGCCACAAGTCGCGGGATGTCCTCCTCCAGGGCGCTTTTCATGGCGGCCCTGATTTTCTCCGCGCTGATATGGGCGCTGGTCGGATGGCAACGCGAGCGCATCATGACCTGGGGCGCCTTGCCCGGAGCCCCAACATGGGTGCGGCGAGCCCTGCAGGGGGGCATTCTGATCTTGTTCTTTTACGCCTTCCTGTTCTCGCCTTGGAGCGCCAAATTATTGCGATCTTGGCGGCTGCTCCCCGCCGCGGCTTGGGTCATCTTGGCGCTGTGGGTTTTGGAAGGCGATCCAAGGGGCCGCTCCTTGCTTCGTGTGACTTTAGTGGTCTGGGCAGGGCTGACGTTTGTCTCCGCTTACACCAAAGTGGTCGCATACCCCTTTTCGCTCAACTGGTCTGAGGGGAACCGCCTGTGGGATCGCTCCCTCATTTTCGGCCGGGAACGCTACTTGTACCCCTTAGACAAGCCCATTCCGGTCTTCAATGACCCCGGGCGCATCTTGCTTTGGGGGTTGATTTACCTTCTCCCCTGGGCATCGATCGCGTGGGTTCGCTTTTGGGATGCCTTTCTGTTCACTGCGCCCTATCTTTTGTGGAGTTGGACCCTGTTCCGTGGCCGCGCCACCACATCCGAAACGCGAGCATGGGGCCTAATTCTCGCGTTGTGGGGTTTTCTCTTTCTGGCCCAAGGCCCGATTTACACGCCCTTGGTGTTGGCCGCGCTGTTGGTCTGGTACGGCGCGCAGCAAAAGCGCCTCGCCTGGCGCACCGCATGGTTGCTCGCCGCGGGCTATCTGGTACGCATCACCCGCTTCACTTGGGCCTTCGCGCCTTTCATGTGGGCCCTGTTTCTCTTTTTGGGCGCGGGCGATCCCCGCACCCGCGCCTGGTGGAAACGGCACCTGCTGCCCTTGCTGGGTACCTTGGTCGGTTCGCTTCTCCTCGTTCAATGGATCGACGGCGAACGCTTCGTCAACTTGCTGGCCCGGCTTGACGGGCACGCGGGCATCGCGCAACTCAGGTCCCACGAGCAATTTGGACACTTAACCTTGCAGGCCTTGTGGCGCACCCTAACGTATCAGTCCTTCCTCTGGGAACGGCTGTTTCCCAACCCCACGTTTCCGTTGGGCATTTTGCCCGCGATCCTGCTGGGCACCGGCGCGGCAGTCGCGGCCTTGGGTTGGTTTTGGCACCAACACCGCCAGGATGTGCCCGTGTGGCTGCGCGCGTATGGGGCGCTCATGCTGGCGGCCTTTTTCGTGGTGGGCCTCATCATCAGCGCGAAGATCGGCGGTGGCAACAACTTGCACAACTTGGACATGTACCTGGTTGGCTTGCTCATGGTCATCGGTTGGCATTGGCAAAAGTTTGGGGACGCCCTTTTGCGCGGCCTGCCCAAATCGCTCCTCCTGAGCGCGCTGTTCGGCCCACTGGTAGTGCTCCTTTTGGCTGGGTATGCCTTTTCGGCCGCCCCGAGCCATCTCCCCTCGCCTGAAAAGCAGCAAGAAATCTTGGCCTTCGTGCAACAAGCGGCTCGCGAGGCGCAGGCCGAGGGCGAAGTGGTGTTCATGGACCAACGGCAACTTCTGACCTTTGGCTATGTTCGCCTTCCCTTAGTGCCCGATTACGACAAGAAGTTGCTCATGGATCGGGCCATGAGCCGCGACGAGGCCTTCTTCCGGCAATATTATCAGGATCTGCACCAGCGGCGCTTTTCGCTCATCGTAACCGAGGTTCTCAAAGAGCGCCCTGAAGCGGCCAACGAAGCCTTTGCCGAAGAGAGCGCGGTCTGGACCGCGTGGGTGGCCCAGCCGACCCTGTGCTACTATGAGCCTCTGGCGACCTTCCGCGAGGTGCACATGCAGATTCTACGCCCCCGCCCCCCTGAAGAGACGTTGGACTGTGCCGCGCGCCTTCCAATCCCGCTGAATCCGTAGGTCAAAGGCAAGACTGCCCTCGGCCCTTGGCCCGGAGGAATTTCCACAAGTCGAGGGTGGCTAAAAAGAGGAATTTGGGGATCACCGTGGTATAGCGCTTCCACAGGCGCCGGGGCTCAACCAGCAACCGAAAGAGCCACTCCAACGCCATGCGCTGCATCCATACGGGCGCTTCGGGCACCCGCCCAGAGAGCATGTCAAAAGCCCCGCCCACGGTGATAATGTAACGCACGCGGCGCGTGTGCTGGGCCAAACGATAGGCCAAAATCTCTTGCTTAGGCGAACTGATGCCGATCCAGGCGATATCGACCGCGTTCTGATCCAGGGCCGCGGCCAAATCCGCGATTTCCGCGTCGGTCATGGGGCGAAAAGGCGGGGTATAGGTGTAAACGACCTGAGTGTTCCCCAACTGTTGTGCGACGCGCGCCCTCAGCATGTCGGCCACCCCGGGTGGACCGCCACAAAAGGCGTGCCGAACCGGCAGTGTCGCGCTGGCCTGCAACAGCCGCCGCATGAGGGTCGGCCCGCGGCATTTGCGAGCCGTCCGAGCGCCTTTCATCCGCGCCAACCACACGGCCGGGGTGCCGTCCAAAAGATTCATGTACGCGTGGCGCAAGGCCGCAATGGCCTGGCGCGACTCGCGCGCGTAAACCAACGTATGGATGCTGATCGCGCTGATGGTGCGGGTTTCAAACGAGGCTGAGGCGGTCGTGATGGAATGCAAGATGTGCGCGATGACCGCGTCCAGGTTTGTGGCCGCACAAGGGATGTCCAACACGCACACGACTGGGGCAAAAGGAGTTCGCGTTGCCGTCATAAGCGTCCTTGCGACGTATCAAGAATCACCCAGGCCCAAAGACCAACGGAGGCGTTCATTATAGCAGAACCCGCGCGCTTGAGCCCAGGCCGATGAGCCCAAGCGCGCCTCGGCCCAAAGGCTTCGTCCCCATTGGGTCGCAAGCCCCTAAAAGCGCATTGACTTGGCCGCGAAAATGGGTACAATGGGGGCAACCGACGAGGTGAATCCATGAGTCGATTCGACATGCCGATGCTGCTGAACGCTTGTTGTTGTCCGAGGCGGGGTCCGTAACCGCCTTGGACGCGCGCGTCTGATTGCGGCTTCCCCGGCGGTGCGGACCTCGCGTAAGCGGCCGCACCGTTTTCTTTTGGGCGAGGCCGCTTTTTCTTTTTCGATACCCTATCCAGGAGAAAGGCCCTATGCTCACCACGACGCTGGTTCCCCCTTCCGAGGCCGTCATCCGCACGGCTACGGCCCGAGTGGGTGGCATCGAGCACTTGATCGGCGGCACGCCCTTGATTCCCTTGCGCCGGATGAGCCGCGGGTTGCGCGGCGATGTGCAAGTGTGGGTCAAGGCGGAGTGGTTCAACGCCGCGGGTTCGGTCAAGGCCCGCCCCGCGTGGGCGATTCTGCGTCGCGCGCTGGACGCGGGCTGGTTGCGCGGCCGGCGCTTGCTGGACGCGACTTCGGGCAACACGGGCATCGCGTACGCGACCTTGGCCGCGGCCTTGCGGGTTCCCGTGACGTTGGCTATGCCCGCCAACGCCAGCCCTGAACGCATCGCCATCTTGCGAGGCCTGGGTGCGGAGTTGGTCCTCACCGACCCCGACGAAGGCGTAGATGGCGCGATGGCCTGGGTGCAACAACAAGCCGAACGCTATCCAGAGCGCTACTATTGGGCCAATCAATACGACAACCCCGCGAACTGGCAGGCCCACTATGCCACCACCGGGCCTGAAATCATGGCCCAAACCCAGGGCCGCATCACCCATCTGGTCGCGGGTACGGGCACGGGTGGCACCCTCATGGGCACGGGCCGCTATCTGCGGTCTGTGAAGCCCGAGGTCCAAGTGATCGCGGTGCAGCCCACCGACAGCGAACAGGGCTTGGAGGGCCTCAAGCACATGCCCTCCGCGCAGCGGGTGCCGGCCATTTACGATGCCACCTTCCCCGACCGGGTGGTGCGGGTCGCTGCGGCCGAGGCGCACGCCACAGTGCTGCAATTGGCGCGCGAAGAAGGCTTGTTCGTCGGCCTATCCGCGGGCGCCATCACCTGGGCCGCGCTGCAAGTGGCCGCGGAATTGACCTCGGGGGTCGTGGTGGCCGTGCTCCCCGATGCGGGATACAAATACTTGAGCGGGCCACCCTGGCGTTCGTCGTGACCCCCGCGCGGCCCCGAGGACCCCGCGGGCCGGCCACGAACCCCTTGCGCCGCGGCGCAGTGGTACAATCAAAGCGCGACAACTCGGCTTCAGGAGGCAAACCATGCGCATCGGCGGCCTTGGCGTCCCCGAACTGATTTTGGTGCTGGCCATTGTGGTCTTGCTGTTTGGCGTGGGCCGAATCAGCAAGGTGATGGGTGAACTGGGCAAAGGGCTGCGGGCTTTCCGCGAAGGGCTGGAAGGCGACCGCTCGGCCACAACCGCCCAGGAACAAGAGGCCACGACATCCGAGGCCGACGACACCAACCCGCCCGCGTAGCGCGAGGGCCGCGCGGTGTCTGGCACGACTCGGCCTGAGCCCATACGTCTGTTCCCCGTGTGCCTGGCCGCGACCTTTCGACCGGGCATTCTCGACGCCGCGCGGCGGGTTCTGGAGCACCTGGGCCAGACCGTGGACATTCCCCGCGAGGTGACCTGCTGCGGTCAGGCCGCGTTCAATGTGGGCCACTGGGAAGAAGCCCGCCGCATGGCCCGGCACACCATCGAGGTCTTGGAGCAATACCCTGGGCCCGTGGTGTTGCCGTCGGGCTCGTGTGCGGCCATGCTGCGGGTGCATTACCGCGAACTTTTCGCCGACGATCCGCCGTGGCGGGCGCGCGCCCAGGCGCTGGCCGAGCGGGTGTACGAGTTCAGTGAGTACCTCGTCGAGGTGCTGGGCGTGACGCGCGTTCCTGGCGCCCTTTGGGGCGGCCGGGTGACCTACCATCCCTCGTGCCACATGGCTCGCGAGTTGGGCGTCACGCGCCCGCCCAAGGTGTTGTTGGACAATCTGCCCGCGACGGTGCGCGTGCCCTTGCCCGACGAAGACACCTGTTGCGGCTTTGGTGGCGCGTTTTCGGCCCAATATCCGGCCTTGGCCGCGAGCATTGGCGAGCACAAAGTCGCGGCCTTGCGCGACACCGAAGCCCATGTGGCTGTGACCGCAGACCCGGGCTGCTTGCTGCACCTGGCCGGGATGTTGCATCGCGCGGGCGAGGACATGCCCATCGTGCACTTGGCCGAACTGTTGGCCGCGGCCTTGGAACCCGACCCGGCCCCCCGCGAAGCATCCTCCTCTTGAATCCCCCAGCGTTTCCACGCGGCCGGTGGTAGAATTAAGATGACGCCTCGGGCGTTCTTCTTTTTGGAACTTGCGCGCTGGGCGCGCCAACGGAGGCTTGTATCATGTCCGAAGTGATTACCGGATCGTTCAAGGTCAAGGTGGGCCTGGCCCAAATGCTCAAAGGCGGGGTGATCATGGATGTGGTCACGCCCGAACAAGCCAAAATCGCCGAAGACGCGGGCGCGGTGGCTGTTATGGCCTTAGAACGGGTGCCCGCGGACATCCGCGCCCAGGGTGGCGTGGCCCGCATGAGCGATCCTGAACTCATCCTCAAGATCATGGACGCGGTGAGCATCCCGGTGATGGCCAAAGTGCGCATCGGCCATTTCGTCGAGGCGCAAATCTTGGAAGCCATCGGCGTCGATTACATTGACGAGTCGGAGGTGCTCACCCCCGCGGACGAGGAGCATCACATCGACAAGCACCCCTTCAAGGTGCCCTTCGTGTGTGGCGCGCGCAATCTGGGCGAAGCCTTGCGCCGCATCGCGGAAGGCGCGGCCATGATTCGCACCAAAGGCGAGGCCGGCACGGGGGACGTGGTCGAAGCCGTGCGGCACGCGCGCGCGGTTATGGGTGAAATTCGCCGCCTGCAGACCATGGCCGACGAGGAACTTTACGCGTATGCTAAAGAGATCCAAGCGCCCCTGGATTTGGTGCGCGAGGTCAAGCGCTTGGGCCGCTTGCCCGTGGTGAACTTTGCCGCGGGGGGCATTGCCACGCCCGCGGACGCGGCGCTGATGATGCAACTGGGCATGGACGGCATCTTCGTGGGTTCGGGCATCTTCAAGTCAGAGAATCCGGCCAAGCGGGCCGCGGCCATTGTCAAAGCCGTGACGCACTACAACGACCCCGCGATCTTGGCCGAAGTGAGCAAAGGCCTGGGCGAGCCCATGCGCGGCCGGCAGGTGATGGACCTGGCCGCGGAGGAACGGCTGGCCGGCCGCGGGTGGTGAGCCGCGGCGCGGCTCGGCCTGACGACGCGGTCGCGGCCGGGGCTGGGGCGCGCGGGTTGGGCGCCGCGGCGCGCGAACGCCAACGCGACGCCGCGCGAGGCCCTGAGCCGCGCGGTCGATGGGTTTTCGTCGTTGGCCGCCCCTTGGCACTTGTGCGGGAGACGCATCATGCCCGAAATCGTGCCCAATCCTTGGCAGTTGCAAGCCCAAGCCCAACGTGTGCGCAGCGATACGGTCATTGGCATTTTGGCGCTGCAAGGTTCGTTTTGGGAGCACGAAGCCATGCTGTTGCGCTTGGGCGTGGGCGTGCGTGAAGTGCGCCTGCCCGAGCACCTGGATGGCCTCGCGGGGCTCATCATTCCCGGCGGCGAGAGCACCACGATGGGCAAGTTGGCCGTCGACTTCGGCCTCATGGAACCGCTGCGGGCCTTTGGCCGCGAGAAGGCCATCTGGGGCACCTGCGCGGGGGCCATCTTCTTGTCAAAAGACGCGCGGCGTGACCAGCCCCTGCTGGGCCTGATGAACATCACTGTCGAGCGCAACGCGTTCGGCCGACAGGTGGCCAGTTTCGAAGCCGACATCCCGGTGCCGGCGTTGCGCGCAGTCGCGCCCGAGGATGAACGCCCCTTTCACGCGATCTTCATCCGCGCGCCGCTCATCGAGACGGTCGAGCCGCCCGCGGAAGTGTTGGCGCGCTTGCCCGACGGCCGCATCGTGGCCGCGCAGCAAGGCGCACTGCTGGCCACCGCGTTCCATCCTGAACTGACCGACGACGACCGCTTCCATCGCTACTTTTTGCACCTGGCGCAACGCGCGCCGGCCAGAGTCTGAACCCGAGGGTGAGCCATGCCCAAGTCGCGCTCCCACCGGCGTCGCCTCGCATGGCGACAGTGGATCCGCACCTGGCGCGCATGGCTCACCCCGGGCCTGGGCATCAAACGCTGGCTGCTGTTGCTCTTCTTGGGGGTGGTGTTTCTGGCCGTAGGCACGGCCATCGCGGTGCTGCACGTCTACCGCACCGCGCCTGAGACGTGGTGGCTGCCCTTGTTGTCGTCGGCCTCGCTGCGTTTTTTGCCCCGTTGGCTGCGCGCGCTCATCTTCGGCGTTACGGGCGCGGCCCTCTTGCTCGGGGGCCTGTGGGGGCTGCACCGCTCGCTGCTGGCCCCTTTTTTGCAAACGGGCAAGCCCGTGGTCGAGACCCTGGCCGCGTTTCGCCTGCGAGAGCGCGGCCCCCATGTGGCTGTGTTGGGGGGCGGTCACGGCCAATCAACCTTACTGCGCGGCCTCAAGCAGGTCACGCACAACATCACGGCCATTGTCTCTGTGGCCGACGACGGCGGCTCATCGGGGCGGCTGCGCCACGACCTGGGCATTTTGCCTCCCGGCGACATCCGCAACTGCCTGGCCGCGTTGTCAGACGACGAAGACTTGCTCGCCCAACTCTTCCAATACCGCTTCCCCCAGGCCTACGGCGATCTGGCCGGCCACTCGTTTGGCAACCTCTTCCTCACGGCCATGATCGGCCTGACGGGCAGTTTCGAGCAAGCCGTGCTGGAGGCCGGCCGGGTGCTCTCCATCTATGGCCGCGTGGTGCCCGCCACGCTGGATCCGGTAGAACTGCGGGCCGACCTGCGCCTGCCCTTCCAGAGCCAAACCGTGGTCGTACGCGGCGAGAGCACCATCCCCCAAGTGCAGGGCCACATCCGCCGAGTGTGGCTGGAGCCCGACCGGCCGCGCGCGTTCCCGCCCGCGGTGCAGGCCGTGTTGGCCGCGGACATGGTCGTGGTCGGCCCGGGGAGCCTGTTCACCAGCCTGTTGCCCAACTTGCTGGTACCGGAACTCGCGCAAGCCCTGCGCGCGGCCCGCGGGTTGCGCGTGTTCGTGGTCAATGTGGCCACCCAGCCCGGCGAGACCGACGGGTTTTCGGCCCAAGAGCACGTTCGAGTGGTGGAAGAGCATGTGGGGCCGGGCTTGTTCGATGTGGTCTTGGTCAACACGGGCCACTATGGCCCGCTGCCCCCCGGGGTCGCTTGGGTAACCGAAGCGCCCGGACAACCGTTCCCCTACCCCGTGGTGCGCGCGGATGTCGCCTCTGAAACCCAACCCGGCCGTCACGATCCGAACAAACTGGCGCGCGCGTTGATGCGCATTTTGGAACAACGCACCGGGCCCTTGCCTTGAGCCCGGCCCAACCGGAGGTCGTCCCCATGAAACCCTCAACCATGCCCGCGGTGTGGCTGCAAGACGGAAACCTGCAATGGCGCGAGGATGTGCCCGTGCCCACGCCAGGGCCAGGCGAAGCGCTGATTCGCATGCGACTGGCTGGCGTGTGCGGCACGGATTTGGAGTTGGTCAAAGGTTATTACCCGTTCACTGGCGTGCTGGGGCACGAGTTCGTGGGGCAAGTGGTGGAAGCGCCTACGGCGCCCGAGTGGGTGGGCCGGCGGGTCGTGGGAGAGATCAACATCTCGTGCGGGCAATGCCGCTTTTGCCGCCGCGGGCTGGAACGCCACTGTGAACAGCGCAAGGTGTTGGGCATTTTGGGGCACAATGGCGCGTTTGCCGCGTATTTGACCCTGCCTGTGCGCAACTTGCATGCGGTGCCCGATGCCGTACCTGACGAGGCCGCGGTATTCACCGAGCCCCTGGCCGCCGCGCTGGAGATTCTGGACCAAGTGCACATTCGGCCCACCGCGCGCGTGTTGGTGCTGGGCACCGGCCGCTTGGGGCAGTTGATCGCGCGCGTGTTGCGCTTGACCGGGGCGGAAGTGCACGGCGTCACCCGCCGCGCGCGCCATGCCGAGCGGCTGCGTGCCCACGGCGTGCAGCCCTTGACGCCCGAGCAGGTGCCCCAGGCCGCGTATCAGATCGTGGTCGAGGCCACAGGCTCGCCCGCGGGGCTGGAGATGGCCCGCCGCGCGGTAGAGCCCACCGGCCGCATCGTGCTCAAAAGCACCTACGCGGGCGCCCAGCCCCTGAACCTTTCGCCGTTGGTGGTCGACGAAATCACGGTGGTGGGCTCGCGCTGCGGCCCCTTTGCGCCCGCGCTGCGACTGATGGAACAAGGTTTGGTCGACCCACGCGACCTGCTCGAGGCACGCTATCCCTTGAGCCAGGCGTTGGACGCGTTTGAGCACGCTGCCCGACCTGGCACGCTCAAGGTGGTGCTCCAAGGCCCGGACCAGGACGATTAGCCCCCCGCGCGCCAAGCGGCCAACCCCACGGCTGCTAAGGTGATCAGCGCCAACAGCCCCAAAATGTAGCGGGCCAAGGCGGCCATGACCTCGCCTTCGCGGCCAGTCATGCGGGTAGTGCTGGCGCCGACGATGACTTTGGCCGGGGCTAACACCGAACCCACCGCGCCACCCGCGGTTTGCGCGGCCAACACCAACGGGACGCTCAACGCCAGCAATTCGGCCGTGCGCCGTTGCAGCAGGCCAAAAAGCACGTTGGCGTTGGTGTTGCTGCCGGTCATGAACGCGCCCAGCGCGCCCAGCCAAGGCGCGACCCAAATGTAAGCCCCGCCGGCCAGCGCGGCCAGCCCCTGGGCCAGGGCTTCGGTCATGCCCGCGTGTTGCATGACCACGGCCAAGGCCATCATGGTCAAGATGCCGCCCGTGGCTTTGCGCGTGCCGCGCACCGTGGCCCGCAGCACGCGGCCGAGCACGCCCGCGCGATAGCGGCCGCGCCACGCGTAAAAGACCGCGGCCAGCAACGCCGCGTAGAACAACCGCGCGCCGGTGTGGCGCAACAGCACAATGCGCCGGCCCGCCTCAGCCGGCACCACAAACCCTTGGGCTGTGCGCACCGCGGGGAAATGCCCGCTCACCACGACCCCGCTCAGCATGGACCGCACCGCGGGCACGAACTGCACCACCAGCACCACGGCTACCAGCAGCGCGTACCCGACGATGGCCTCGCCCACCCGCGGCGGGGCTGCGTCGGTTGAGGATGCGCGCCCGCGCGGGGCCAAAGCCAACCCCAACAGCCCACCGGCCAGGCTTCCCCCCAGCGCGGCCACGGTCCACAAGCCCGCGGTGGCCAACGCGTATTGCACGCCGGCCATGACCACCGCCATGAGCCCGGCGCGCAGCCCCAAACGTCGCACCGCGGCCCAACCGCCCGCGGCGTGGGCCACGGCCCAACCGGTGCCCAGCGCGGCCACGCCCAACAATCCAGCCGCCCAAGGGGCCACCTCCGCGCCCGGCCAACCGCTGGCCGCCTCCAAGGCCCGAAACGCCGTGTCCAGCGAGCCAAA
>Ga0256914_1001941_pt1 | contig 17725 bp, 14 predicted proteins | sample HulkmetaG_FD_191571 | JGI IMG/M metagenome (GOLD analysis project Ga0256914, IMG submission 191571) | Hydrothermal chimney microbial communities from Main Endeavour vent field at the Juan de Fuca Ridge, Pacific Ocean - Hulk | ecosystem: Environmental > Aquatic > Marine > Hydrothermal vents ... | reverse complement strand
CGTGTTGTCGAGAAACGACCTGTCGTGGGAGACAATCACGTACCCCGCCTTGATGGATCTCAAGAACTTTTCCAACCATGCGAGGCTTGGCAGGTCCAGGTGGTTTGTGGGTTCGTCAAGAAAGATGAAATCCGGGTCCTGAAGCAGGATCTTGGCAAGCTCCAGGCGCATTATCCAACCTCCGCTGAGATCAGTCACCCTTCTGTCAAGGTCCTCCCTGGAAAAGCCAAGGCCGGCGAGCACCTTCCTGATCCGGGCTTCCATCTGGAAAAATTCGGAAGAGTGCAATTTCTCCTGCAGGCTGTTTTGAAGCTTGAGCAACCTTTCAAGTTGATCTTTCCCGGACCCGTTTGATTCCATGGAGATCTTTTTGTTGAGTTCTTCCAGCCTTGCCTGAAGCTCGTAAAGGTGTGAAAAGGCAGTGGAAGCCTCGTGGAAAACAGTCCCTGCCGAAGGGCCGGCCACGATTTCCTGTGGAAGGTATGCCCTTTTCAGCCCCCTGGACATCTCGAGTTCGTTTCCATCTGCCTCCATGTGGCCGGAAAGTATTCGGAGCAGCGTGCTTTTGCCGGCCCCGTTTTTCCCAACAAGGCCGATCCGCTGACCTGGAGCCATGCTGCAGCTAATACCATCAAACAGGAGCCGGTGCCCCAGGGACATGCTCAGTTTTTTGATCTTTAGCATATCTTGTCTGAAAATCCGTGGTTGGCCTGTGGCCGGTCAGGTAAAAGGGCCTCCACCGCCCCCGGGATTCCCTGATGATCAGGGTCCAGGAGAATGGTTTGAAGGCCTTCCGGAGGGCTGACAACTGGTTTACAGGATATACCGGTAATTCCATATAAAAAACCACTACTTCTCCCTTGGAAAAAATAGTGGCTTGAAAGCAGCGCCATGGAGTACTCCATCCGGGGGTACTTCAGTACTGCAGGAAATCTTGTATTATTTTACCAGGAACGCCTCTTCTTCCTGGAACTTTTGGCCCTTGCTTCGTTGATCTTGATGACCCTGCCGCCGAAATCCTTTCCGTTCATGGCCTTTATCAGTGTGTCTGCATCGCTGTTGTTCATCTCGGCGAAACAGAACCCCCTGGCCTTTCCGGTGTACCTGTCGGTGATCCAGTCGAAGGATTCGAGCTCCCCGTATTGTTCAAGCATTTCTCTTACTTCCTGCTCCTTGGTATTGAAGGCAAGGTTTCCTATATATAGCTTCATTTGTTTTCTTCCTTTGTTTGATTTTGTGCAGGGGCCGGCAAGGCCCCCCTTTCCAAGAAAAAAGGCGAGTCTGCAATGACCCGCCTTTTCAAATCATCTTTTTAAGAATTAATTAAGCACGCACGTTGGCTGCCTGGGGGCCCTTGGGGCCTTCTGTGATGTCGAACTCTACAGTCTGGCCCTCTTCAAGTGACTTGAAACCGTCACCCTGAATGGCAGTAAAGTGTACGAATACGTCCGGGCCATCTTCCTGAGAGATGAAACCGAAACCCTTCTGGTCATTAAACCATTTAACTGTTCCCTTCATTACGGCGTTCCTCCTTTCCTGAATTACTCTGGGCACTTTCGACCCATGTGTTGCACTTGCCTGGTTCGAAAAGCCTTATCGGAAGATTCCGTAATAAGGGTACTTCTGAATCCATACACAGTGACAAAAAACCGAATAAAATCAACGGGTGAAGACTGTTCCTCACTCGGGACGATCTTATTCAGAGGATGTGAAACCTTACGGTATCCCCCGGGCCATGTCAATAAAAATCTAGTGATCCCGGATGTATTTATTTTTGGAGACAAAATGAAACAGAAGGAGGACTGTGCTCGGAGGATTTCCTGCTCTCACTGTGTTTGATCGGTATCCGCAGCTGCCAGCGTGCCGACAGCACGCTCCTGATCCGGGCAGTTCGGCACCAAGGGCCATTCATGGTTTATCGACGGGGTTGCCATTATGGGCACGGTCAGGCACAATGGGCTACAGTAATTCAAGAAACAGGAATCCGGTTTGTATGAACGAGAACTTATGCTCCATGCTTGGGGAAAAAGATGCCAGGGTGGAGATCTTTGGGTGCGGAAATCCCCTTTTGGGTGACGATGGCTTCGGTAGTGCTGTTGTCCGCGAACTGGAAGGCCGTCAGTGCCTGGGCAGGGAGGTATTGCTGGAAGACGTTGGTACTGGTATTCGGGAACGGCTTTTTGATTATCTCCTGGAGCCCAGTCTTTGTCCCGGGAAACTGATAATCATTGACTGCTTTGATCAGCAGGGGAAAATACCCGGTGAGGTGTTCTTGATCTCACCCGGCTCCATTCCTGTTCGGAAGATCCATGATTTTTCGCTTCACCAGTTTCCAACTGTAAATATGCTGGCCGAGATTTCCCAGTGTACAGGCACCTCTGTCCATGTGATAGCGGTCAAGCCTGGGAAAATACCGGACCACGTTTGCCCGGGGCTTTCAGGGCCAGTGAAAAGCGCAGTGCCAAGGGCCTGCGCCTTGGTCAGGAGGCTTGTTTCATGATACTAAATTCGACTTTTTGTAAACCGTTTTTTCCATTCAGGCAGGCAGTGCCTGACATACGGGACCGCACAGGGCCATGAAACTTCTGAGCGAGTGCCTTCACTCCTGTGCCGGATGCGAGGTTTCCTTGGTAGACAACGGTCCGGACATGCTGGAATTTATGCGCCAACTGGAAGTGGTTCACATGCCACTTCTGGTGGACGGGAAATATTTTGGCCAGGAAGGCACGGGAAAGGAAATGGTTATTCCCAGGGCGGATGTGGCCATTGTTTCCGGGGGGGTGGCCAACCGGGACCATCTCGGCATCCTGAAAAAGGTGCGGCAGCGCTGCGATTGCCTGGTCGCACTTGGAACCTGTGCCACGCATGGAGGGATCCCTGCTCTTATAAACCAGTGGCCTGTAAGCGAAGCCATGCGGGCCGTATTTTCCCGTTTTTCAAATGGGAGGGAACTCAAATTTGTCCAGATCCCCGAGATGTTGGACCGGGTATATGCCCTGGATGAAAAGGTAAGGGTTGACCTCATGCTGCCAGGGTGCCCGCCAAGGTCTTCAGAGATACTCCATGTCCTGAAAGGCCTTGTTGGCCGCCAAGATCCCGGCCTTCCTTCAAAGAGCGTATGCGATTCCTGTCCTGTTGCCAGGGAGGGAAAGGGAGGTGTGAAAAAACTGAGGAGATTTCTCGATAATTCTGTCTTGGACGTGAACAGGCCCCTTGAGGAGATGCGCTGTTTCCTGGAACAGGGATTTTTGTGCATGGGGCCGGTAACTGCCGCAGGATGCGCCGGCAGGGGTGCACCTCTTTGCATCAGGGCGGGGGTGCCGTGCAGAGGCTGTTTCGGGCCGGCAAGACCCGGAGGCAACCAGCTTCTTGACATGATAAATGCCCTGGCAAGCAATGGCATCGACTGGAAGTCAATCGTGGACCGGCCATCGCTTCTCAGGTTTTCCGGTGCACATGGCCTTCTGAGACCTGCGAGGAAAAGACAGTGAAGCAAAAAAAGGTGATTAATATACAGCCGGTTACCCGGATCGAAGGCCATGCCAGGATATCCATCCATCTTGACCACCAGGGAAAGGTCCGTCTGACCAGGTTGAACATCCTGTCTTTCAGGGGGTTTGAGAAGTTTGTAGAGGGCAGGGCGGCTGAGGAGATCCCGCGTATAGTGACCAGGATCTGTGGCATATGTCCGTGGATGCATCACTTGGCTGCCGTAAAGGCAGTGGAAGGGTGTTTCGGTATAGAGCCTGCCAGGGATGGAGACCGGTTGAGGGAGCTGTTGCTGCTAATGGCCCACGTTAGCGACAAGATTCTTCATTTTTTCTTCATGGCGGCACCGGATTTTCTTTTAGGGTCAGAAGCCGCTTGTAGCGCCAGGAACATATTTGGCATGGCTGCACGGAATCCGGAGCTTGCCCGCAGGGTTGCCACGATGAGGCAGCTTGCCCAGCAGATGATAGAAAGGTTTTCCGGGAAGGCCATTCATCCCGTTGCTGCAGTTCCAGGTGGCTTTTCGAGGCCAATGACAGCTGATGACAGGAAGGCCCTCTTGCATGATGCTGTTAAACTATTGGATTTTGCCCTTTTTGCCCTGGATTTTGCCCGGAAAGAGGTGTTTCCCCGCGTGGAGGATGACATCGCCGGTATGGACGATATCAAGACAGGGTTTCTTGGCACCGTGGGAGAAACAGGTGGATTAAGGCTGTACCACGGTAAGCTTCGGTTGATGAAGCCTGACGGGTCCTTTGTTGACTTTTTGCCTGTGGAGTACGAAAATTTCATTGAAGAGAGGGTGGAACCCTGGTCCTATGCCAAAATGCCTTATGCTCGGGCCTGGAACGAGGGCTTTTGCCTGGATTCCAGCTCCCCTCGGGGAATCTACCGTACGAACGCCCTGGCCAGGATCAACGTCTGCGATCATATTCCCACTCCCAGGGCACAGGAGGCATTGGAAGAATTCAGGCATAAGCACGGAAGGCCCGCCCAGGCCACCCTCCTGTATCACTGGGCAAGGTTGATTGAACTTGTCTATGTATCTGAAAGGACTATCGAGCTCCTTGAAGATCCGGATATTTTAGGCACGGATGTACGCTGTGCCTGCAGGCCAGGGGCAGGGCATGGCATAGCCTGCGTGGAGGCACCAAGAGGGACCCTCATCCATGACTATGAAACGGACGAAAACGGACTGATTACTAAGGCCAACCTGATTGTAGGAACCACTCACAACATTGCCCCCATGAACCTGAGTGTAGACAGGGCAGCTAGGGCTGTTATCCGTGATTTCAATCCCGGCCCCGAGGCCCTGAACAGGATAGAGATGGCCGTGCGGGCTTACGACCCCTGAATCTCTTGCGCTACTCACCGCCTGGACGGCGGTATCTCCATGACCGTGACCATTCATGATTTTGATGGCAATATCGTGGAAAGTCTGGAAAGGTGAAAGGGGCCGGTCGGGCTGATTTTTTCATGATCGTTAAGGTATATGGGGCTTTTCGGCAGGTTTTACCGCCATTCCGATGAGATGCGGCAGGAATGCCACCTTGCAGGACAGCCCGTAGAAATGGGCGAGCCTTTCCATCTGCATGTAACAGGTCTTGCAGAGGACAGCTACTGTACCGGCACCCGACCGCCTGAGCTGATCCGCCTTCCATTTCCCGAAGGCCATGGCATCCTGTTCCATGCCGGATGCCAGCAGGGTTCCTCCACAGCAGACGCTGTCTTTCTTCATCCTGTCCATTTCCACAAAGTCTTGTGCGAAAAATTCCAGAAGGGTCCTTGGAAATTCCAGCAGTTCCCTGGTACGTTCCACTTTGCAAGGGTCATGCAGGGTAACCGTAGATTTCAGAATGGATGGATTCAGGGCAATGCGGCCTTTTTCCAAGTACCGGTAAACTAGTTCTAAAGAACTTATCACTTCAAAAGGAAGCCCGCTATCCTTCTTCCTGAAGTTTCCCGCACCGAATGGGGCAAAGGGATTGGCGCAGTCGTCTATGACACAAGTTTTGATTTCGAGGTCAGCACATATCCGGGATATGCGCTCAGCCCATATCTTTTCTCCGTAACTGTTTCCTGCTAGAAAGGCGGGACAAAAGGTGTCAGGTGCAAAGCTGGACATAGTCCATTTTTCACCCGCGGTATGAAAGATCTTTGCATAGCTGGCCAGGATATCGGTTTTTATCTGGAGAAGACGGGTGTTTGTAAGAAGAAGTACGTCTGCACCCTTTTTATCTATCGGAATGGCCGGATCTTCGATGTCGCATACGGTCTCTAGTTTTCCCTGGATCCCGCGGAGAAGCTTTAAAAACCATCCGGGACTCTTGCCAATACTGTTGCCGGTAGTATTGCTGGCCCCGACCATGGCCTGCAAGGTCCCGGGTATGGCATGGTATGGCTGAAGTCTTCTGGCAGTATATACCGCCGTGGGGATGTCAATGCCGAGGGGACATGAAAGGATGCAGTTGTGGCAAAGGGCGCATGTCCAGAGCCATTCGGTGTTGAGCACATCCCTGTTCCGGCCGAGGACCATTAGCCGAATGAATTTCTGGGGGTCCATGCCATGAATGCCAGAGGCGGGGCATGCCGAGCTGCAGGAACAGCAGCCTGCACACAGATAGGGGTTCAGCGCCGCACCCTGCCGGGAAAGAAGCCGGGCAAAATCTCCAGTGCAAGCAGGGGATTCCTGCATGTTTGTTTTGCATCTGTAGCTCATGATTTTTCCGCAGATGGTGATCGTCTCGTGTAGATGAGAAGCCCCTGTTTTGCAGGGACAAGCTTGGCTTCGAGTTCCATGTCAAAATACCTTGTAAGCGCCTTATGTGCCGTGTGTTCATCGTTGTAGATGTTTCCATCCCAATAGTAGCTAGTCCTGTCCATGATATGGATGAAAGGGATTCCTGAAACCCCAGGTTTTTCCATGAGATTCGGCACCGAAAACGCATCGCCGCTCAAGGGGTTGGGACCGATTCTGCGGATTTTTTCTGTAACCGAGGAGACAATGCCGGCAAATCTCCTGGCCTCGGCGGCTGAAACCCAGTGCAGGGAAAATCTTTCTGGTTCCATGCCCATTTCTTCTAAGGTTTCGGAAACGATGTCCTGACGTTGTGCCGCGAGCTCGTTTCCGGTGCCGTAATGGCACTCCCCGGGATGGCATCCAAAGATCATCACGCCATCAAGCCCTGACATAAGGGCTTTTATGATCCAGTCCGGATGTACCATGCAGGAACACATCACTTCTATGGTCCTGATGGATGGCGGATAGCTGGTGCGGGATGTTCCTGCAAGATCGGCACAACTATAGCCGCACCAGTGGCAGAGGAAAGCAAGGATCCTGGGTGTCCACTTCCTATTTTCCATTTAGTGCAACCATCCTGATCTGTTCAGTGATCTGCCGTGGCATGAAGCCTGGTATGCCTATGGCCTGCTGCGGGCAAGATGAGGTACAGGCGCCGCAGCCGCTGCACAGGGATGAATCCAGTTCCACGATCTTTTTGAGTTCGTCTTTGTACACGTATTCTACCAGTTTCAGGGCACTTTCCGTGCATACGTCAAGGCATAGCGTGCATCCGTCGCATCTTTCAGCCTCTATCTCCGCAGTGAGCCTGTCCGGGGTTATGCTCTGCTGTGAAAGGAACAAGGCGGCCTTTCCTGCAGCAGCAGCAGCCTGGCTGACAGATTCTTCTATCTCCTTCGGATAGTGTGCGAGACCGGCAACAAAAAAACCGTCCCGTCTCAGTTCGACCGGCCTGAGCTTGGCATGGGCCTCCTGGAAAAAACCATCCTCTCCCAGCGGTACCCCGAGCTTCTTGGAAAGCTCCTTATTGTTTTCAATGTCTGGTTCGATTGCCGAGGCAAGGATCAAATAGTCGGGGCAGATATCCAAGATCTCGTCTGTAAGGGGGTCCTTTACCTGCACGTTGATTAGGACCGAGGGTTGATCCTTCAAGTCCAGCGTTGTAAGGAGCCTGACCTGCGGCGGATGGTCTTCCTCAAAGCGTATGGCCTTTATTCCAAGGCCCCTGGCCCTGGTGTAAAAATCATCCCTTTGCCCGTAGGTCCTCATGTGCCGGTAAAGGATGTGGATGGAAAGTTCGGGCATCCGTTCTTTAAGCATTAGGGCCCTTGTCACCGAATGGGTGCAGCAGACTCGGCTGCAGTAGGGTCTGTGTTCATTGCATGAACCCACGCACTGTATGAAAACAACCGAACTGGCCGCTTCCATGCATGACATACCCTCCTTCATGATCCTTTCATCAAGCTCCAGGTGGGTCAGGATGCCGGGATGATCCCCATAATGATAGTTTGCAGGCTTTGCCTCCCTTGCTCCGGTAGCCACGACAACGGCGCCATGGGCTACGATTTTTACGTTATCATCCCCTTGGTGCCTTATAAGGCTGGTGAGGTTTCCTGTTCCTCCCTGCATGTCGAGAAGCTCTGCCTGCAGCAGGATGTCCACGTTTCTGCTGGACATTACCTCTGAGATAAGATTTCTTGTGAAGTTGCCAACCTTTATGCCCCGCCACGTCTCTAGAATGGATCTGGCATTGCCGCCAAGCCTGTCTTCCTTTTCTATCAGGCTGACTCCTATTCCCCTGTCCGAGAGGACCTTTGCCGCCGTGAGGCCTGCAATGCCTCCTCCTATGACAAGGGCTCGTCTTTTAACCGGGAACGGCTGTAGCTTTACAGGTTTTAACCGCGATGCCCTGGCGATGGCCATGCGTATCTGGTCAATGGCCCTTTTTTCAGCTCCTTCCCTGTCGTTGGCATGTACCCATGCAACCTGCTCCCTGATATTGGCAATGCATAGCAGGCTCTTGTCAATGCCTGCTTTCTGAAGGGCCTTTCGGAATAGCTGTTCATGGGATTTGGGACTGCAGGCTGCAATGACCACCCTGTTCAGGCCCTTTTGTTCAATGGTTCTTGCAAGGAGTTCAAGGGAATCGGGTGAACAGGCAAATGGCGTGAGCTTAACCGTTCTGACTCCGGGAAGGGACCTTACCTTGTTGCCTATGCGTTTTACATTCAGTGTCTGTCCAATGTTTTTACCGCACTCACAGATAAATACACCGATTGCAGGGGGCTCCAGGTCAGTCCGGATATCTTGTCCTGTCTGCTTGAGGGTTGCCCGGGATTTCCTGGCCGGGGACAACATGAGATCGGAGCATAGGAACGCTGCTGCCGCCGAGCCTTCTATTACCGCACCTTGGATGGATTTTGGATCAGTAAATGTGCCGCAAGCATAAACCGATTCCTTGTTTGTGCGGGTGACATGGGCACCGTGTACGCGGGTAAATCCGAACCTGTTGGTCTCTATCCCGAACATGGCGGCCAGCCTGTTGTGTTCCCGGCCCATGTTAAGGCCGGCAGAAAGCACGATCATGTCGAAGTCTTCCTGAATGCATTTCCCGCCCCCAAGCCAGGCCTTGATGCGAAGCCTGTCATCCTTTGTTTTTTCTATGCAATGAATCCTGGAGGGGATGAGCTTCACGCCCGATCTGACTGCAAGGTTCAGGTAGCGTTCCGCCGCCTTCTGATGCGCCCTTATATCCATGTAGAACACAAAGGCTTCAGGGGACGGGGAACATGCCTGTTTTACTGAAAGTGCCTGTTTGATAGACGCCATGCAGCAGATGCTGGAGCAGAAAGGCCTGTCCACAATATTGGTTTGGCGGGAGCCCACGCACTGGATCCATGCAATCCTTTCCGGCACTGCCCGGTCAGAAGGCCTTTTAAGTTCTCCTCCGGTAGGGCCAGTGGGGCTCAGGAGGATTTCCATCTCCAGGCCAGTTATCACGTTTTGGTAGCGGTCATAGCCAAACGAAGGCAGAAGCGCCGGATCGAATGTGGCTGCTCCGGGAGAAAGTATTACTGCCCTGGTCCTGACCTCGAACTCCTGTGATTCCTGCTCCAGGTCAATGGCACCTCTTGGGCATACTTCCTCGCATTTTCTGCAACTTCTAGTGGTGAAAAACGCACACGATCCCGGATCGATGACATAACCTCTCGGAATGGCGCGAAATGAAGGCAGGTAAATGGCTTTTCGGCTAGTGTCATGTTTAGAGGTCAATTCTGTAATTTTTGCAGGACAATTCTCTGCACACAGGCCACAACCTATGCACTTTTCAGGTATGACATACCTTGGACGGGTCTTGATTCTCAGGAGATGGCCGGCTTTTTCCTGGCGAACATCCAGAATGGAAGCCCTCGTGATGATTTCGATGTTTTTTTCTGTGCCCAACTGGGCCATCATGGGCGACAGTATTCAGGTAGGGCAGTCACCAGTGGGAAATGTTTTGCTCAGCCGGGACATCAGCCCTCCAATAACATCTCCCTTTTCTATGAGATAGACATGGAGTCCTGCATCAGCCAGGTCAAGTGCGGCAGCAATGCCCGAGACCCCGGCTCCGATTACTGCAGCAGCCGGAGGGCCGGTAGAAAGGATTGATCTGCCAGTGTTCATGTCTCAGCCCGGCCTCCTTTGGTCCTGTAGCTTTCAGGGTTCAGCTTGAGCTGCTGCATCTTCCTGTACAGATTCTGCCTCCTGATTCCTGCAATTTTCGCCGACAGAGACATGTTGCCCCTGGTCTTGGAAAGAAGCCGTTCAAGATACCTGCGCTCGAACTCCCTTCTTGCGTCTGCAATGGGCAGGGAAAAGAGCCTTTCGTCTTCCTCCTTTGCCTGTGGCGCGTATTGCAAAGATACCACTTCCCGTTGCCTGGGGGGAATGATCTGGTATTCTCCCTTTTCTTTCATGTAGCGGGGCAGAGATGATACTGTAAGCTCCGGGCTGTTTTCGACCACGACTCCCCTTTCGATGACGTGGAAGAGTTCCCTGACATTGCCTGGCCAGTGATAAGACCTGAAGATGTCTGTGAGTTCATCAGAAAGCCTGTCTATGTTCTTCTGGTATTTCCTGGCGGTTTTTCTCAGGTGATGATAGGCCAGTAAAAAGATATCGTCACCCCTGTCTCTCAGGGGAGGCAGTTTTATCTCGAATACACTCAGTCTAAAAAAGAGATCTTCACGAAAGGTGCCAAGATTGACCGTAAGCTTGAGATCCCTGTTGGTTGCAGCAATTATTCTCACGTTAACCCTTAGCTGTCTCTCGGAGCCTATCCTGAAGAAACATTCGTCCTGCAACACCCTGAGCAGGGCGGTCTGGAGCGCGGCGGAGCCTTCCGATATCTCGTCCAGAAAAAGGGTTCCCTGGTGAGCCTGTTCAAAAAAACCCCTGGAACGGCCCGTCGCCCCGGTGAACGCACCTCTTTCATGTCCGAATAGGCAGGATTCCAGCAGGGTGTCGGGAATAGCCCCGCAATTTACCGGAATAAAAGGCCCGGTTTTTCTCATGCTCTTTTCATGGATCATCCTGGCGACTAGATCCTTTCCCGTGCCGGTTTCTCCGGTGACCAGCACCTGGAGTTCAAGGGGGGCGACCCTTGAAACCAGTTCCTTGACCTCCATGATTGTGTTGTCTTTGCCGATGAAATCTACGGTCACGGATGATCCTTCATGTGTTGCCGCAGGCTGTCACTGTAACGGAACACTTTTTGCAGGTATCTAGGCAAACAATAATTAAGACAATTAATTATATTTTTAGTGATATTTCAATATATCATAAAAATTGGGGGGTGTGCCATAAAAAACAGGGATTTCAAGCCGATTTTTTCGGCTTCAAGAGGGCCTGTCAAGTTCCAAGTTTTATAATTGAAAATTTCATAAAATAAAATTAGGAGGTTTGACAATGAGGGGATGTAATGCTATCATGACATTGACGGTATGGTGGTTTTTCTTGGGAGCTTGTGGCCTTTCATGGGCCGGGGACCTTGACAGGTTCATCATGCCCATGAGCAACCCGGTCTATACGGTGGGCGGGGCATTGAACAAAACTTTTATCAGGCCGGTTTTCATGTACCAGCATCTTCCGACCCATGTTGATACTGCCGTGGACAACGCCCTCGGTCTCAAGGACCTCCCTCTTGACGGAAACGTAAGGGGCTTGGCCGTTCAGGCGGGCATTGCCGTAAACGAGCGGCTGTCCATCCTTGCAGTCAAGAGCGGCTATATCAACATGAGACCCGACAGAACACTTCAGGACTCTGACGGCTGGGTGGATTTGGCCGCAGGTCTTCAGTATTCATTCTATTATTCTCCAGAGACAGATACAGTGGTTTCAGGCAGGCTTGTCTACGAGTTTGCAAACGGCAGCGACCAGGTATACCAGGGAAACGGTGACGGTAACCTTGCACCATCCCTTGTTTTCCTCAAGGGGGTCGGGCAGCTGGAGCTCGCCGGGGCCCTGGGTTTTACTATACCTCTTGACGCTCCCGAGGAGGATTATGTCTTTTTCGATTCATGGCACATGAGCTATGAAGTCTTTCCCTGGCTCCATCCCCTCATGGAAATAAATCACTTCTACACAATAAAGGCAGGAAGCAGGACAGGTTACATCAGACAAGCCGTTGAGGACAAAGGGCTGGCCGAGGCCATTGGACAGAGCCTCGGAACCTCTCAAGAAGACGACCTGGTGGCGAGTGTCGCCACTTTCAACGGCTGTGATATCATAAATCTCGGTGGAGAGAACGCCAGTGAACACAGGAATTTTGCCACCATGGCCTTTGGAGTCAGGCTGCCGGTTACCAGCTGGCTGACCATTGGCTATGCATACGAGTTCAATCTGACCCCTTCGGAAAACGGGCTATTGTCAGACCGTCATTATGCTGATGTGGTGATAACCTTTCCGTTTTCCCTGGATAAATTTTTCAATTAGAGGAGGCCGAAGATGTCCAGTAATGATCACCTGAACGATTTTGCCGGAGGAGGAGTCAGCCGCAGGACCTTTCTGAAGGGCTGTGCCATTGCCGCAGCAACCCTGGGACTTTCCCCTGATGTGGTACCCAGGATGGTAGAGGCCGCCATGTCTCCCAAGAGGCCGCCGGTTGTGTGGCTGCATTTTCAGGAATGTACCGGCTGTTCCGAGGCCCTGCTGAGGGCTGCAAGGCCGGACATAGCAACGTTGATACTTGATCTTATATCGCTTGATTATCACGAAACCCTCATGGCGGCCGCAGGAAAACAGGCGGAAGAAAATCTCCATGATGCCGTGAACAAGAATGCAGGAAAATTTATATGCGTGGTGGAGGGGGGCATCCCCACCAAGGATGGGGGTATCTACTGCAAGATCGGCGGCAGGACCGCAATGGAGATACTAAACGAGGTGGCCCCAAAGGCAAAGGCCATCATAGCCATCGGGACCTGTGGCGCATTCGGGGGCCTGCAGGCTGCCAAACCAAATCCCACGGGTGCGGTGGGGGTCCAGGACCTCATCAAGGGAAAGCCTGTCATCAATATTCCGGGGTGCCCTCCCAATCCTGAAAATTTCCTGGCAACTGTGGTGCAGATCCTCACCTATGGACGGCCTCCTGAACTCGATGAACTCAGCCGTCCCAAGTTTGCCTACGGCAGGAAGATTCATGATCACTGCGAACGACGGCCCCATTTCGACGAAGGACGTTTCGTGGAGCGTTTTGGAGACCCGGGACACAAAAAGGGTTACTGCCTGTACAAGGTGGGCTGCAAGGGGCCTGTCACTTACTCCAACTGTTCCGTAGAACGGTTCTGCAATATAGGCGCATGGCCTGTAGGTGCAGGGCACGGCTGCATAGGATGCACAGAGCCGGGATTCTGGGACACCATGATGCCTATCTACAAGCACCTGCCCGGTATCTACATACCTCTGGGAGGAGGTATCAGGGAACAAGCGGAAGAGATTGGAAAGGTGGCCGTTGGTGGTGCAGCAGCAGTCATTGCTGCCCACGCAGCAGTTGGTATCGGGAAAAAGCTTTTTTCCATCAAGTGTTCGGCTGAAAAGAAAGAGGAAGAAAAATAGGAGGGCATAATGGCTACCAAGATCACTGTTGATCCCATTACGAGAATTGAGGGCCATTTAAGGATAGACGTGGAAGTGGATGGCGGGAGCGTCACAAATGCATGGGCGTCTCCCCAGATGTGGCGCGGTATCGAGGTGATACTCCAGGGCAGGGATCCGCGGGATGCCTGGGCCTTTTGCCAGAGGATCTGCGGGGTATGTACAACCGTTCATGCCATTGCTTCCGTCAGGGCCGTGGAAAACGCCCTGGGTATAGGTGTGCCCTTGAACGCTCAATACATCAGAAATATCATCCTCTGCGCCCATGCAATGCATGATCACATAGTCCATTTTTATCATCTTTCGGCCCTTGACTGGGTGGACGTGGTTTCCGCCCTGGATGCCGATCCGGCCAAGACGGCTCAGCTCGCCCAGTCCCTTTCTCCATGGCCGGACAATGGAAAAAGCAGGTTTGAGGCAGTAAAGGCAAAGCTCAAGGCCCTGGTGGATAGCGGGCAGCTAGGGCCATTCAAGAATGGATACTGGGGCCATCCGGCCATGAAGCTACCGCCGGAGGCGAACCTCATGGCCGTGGCCCATTACCTCCAGGCCTTGGACTATCAAAGAAAGGCAGACCAGGTCGTGGCCATTTTCGGTGGCAAGAATCCCCATATCCAGACCGTGATAGTCGGAGGAGTGGCGCTTGCCATAAACCTGGACAATCTGGCCACCCTGAACATGGATAAGCTGATGCAGGCAAAGCAGCTTCTCCAGGAGGTGAAGCAGTTCGTCCAGCAGGTCTACCTGCCTGATGTCATAGCCATAGGCGCCCTTTACAAGGACTGGCTGGCATACGGCAAGGGGGTCACAAACTATCTGGCCGTGCCCGATCTGCCCCTTGATTCCAAGGGAACGTCTTTTGACCTCCCCGGAGGGACCATATTCGGTGAAGATCTCAAGGACTTTACACCTATTACCTCCTTCAATGACAAGTATTTCAGGGATAATGTCGCCGAATCCATCGTACATTCCTGGTACAAGGGGGACTGGACCAGGCATCCATGGAATGAGGAAACCGTCCCGGACTATACGGACTTCCAGGAAGGCGGGAAATATTCATGGGCCAAGGCCCCGAGGTTCAACGGCCAGCCCATGCAGGTAGGTCCGCTGGCCCAGGTACTGGTTGGTTATGCCAGCGGGCACGAGGAAACCAGGAAATGGGTGGATTTCGCCCTGGAAAAGGTATCGGCAGTTGCAGGTGCAAAGGTGGGGGCTGGCGCCCTTCAGTCCACGCCGGGCAGACATCTGGCCAGGGCCGTGCGAGCTGCAATGGTTGCTGATTACGCCCTTAAACACCTGGAGCTGCTTACCAAGAACATCGGGATGGGAGACCTGGAGATATATCCATACAAGAATCCTCCCAAGTTCCCGGCCGGTGAAATCAGGGGATTCGGTTTTCATGAGGCGCCCCGTGGAGCCCTTTCCCACTGGATTGTCATCCAGGACGGAAGGATAAAGAACTACCAGTGTGTTGTTCCTTCCACGTGGAACGTCAGTCCCAGGTGCTCCAAGGATTTCATGGGGCCATATGAGTCTTCCCTCATGGGCAACCCCATCGCACAGCCCGAAAGGCCCCTGGAGGTCCTGCGGACTGTCCATTCCTTCGACCCCTGTATCGCCTGTGCGGTTCACTTGCTGGACCCGGGCAGGAAGGAGTTTTCAAGGGTAAAGGTGCTCTGAAAAGGAGGGCATGAAAATGATCAGGAGAGAACCCAGACTTTACTACCGGGTATTTGTGTGGAGTGGAACCCTGAGGCTTTTCCACTGGACCCTGGCCTTCAGTACATTCATCCTGATACTGACAGGTATCTATATCCATTACCCTCCCATTACCACCAAGTGGGCGGAGTTCAAGCCCCAGTACATCATGGCCATTTTGAGGTACTGGCATTTTGCTGCCGGTTATTTTTTCATCTGCGCCCTGGCCGTGAGATTCTACTTGTTTTTTGCCGGGAACCAGTATGAACGGCCCACGGATTTTCTTCCCATAAGCAGGCGAAACCTCAAATCACTGATGCTGAACATCAAGTTCTACCTCTACATGACAGACGAGCACGAGTGCCGGATGGGCCATACCATCCTGGCAGGCACCATATATTTCGTGCTTTTCATGTGCGGGGTAGTCATGGGGCTGACCGGCCTCTACCTGCTCTATCCCGAGGCCCCGACCATTGCCAAACTGGGCCATGAACTGTTTGGTACTCCCCAGCAGGCCCGTCTTATCCATTACCTGCTCAACTGGTTTTTCATCTTTTTCATAATGGTGCATCTCTATATTGCCATCTGGAATGACTTCAATGCTCCGGATGCAATTATTTCAGGGGCCTTTTCCGGCTCCAAGATGATGCCGGCCGATATGGAATGTCCAGTTGAGGAGTTAGAAAAGATACCCTTTGAAAAATAGTTGAAATTTCAAGGTTGGTTGATGCCCCCGCACCTCCGGGGGCATCGCATGGCTGCCGGTTTGAATTCCAGGAACTCCAGGTTGATGCAAACCGTGTGGTTGATTGTGGCCTGAAGCCGGGATGCAAAATCCATGGCCAAACATGGGGAAAAACATGCATGAATGCCATTGTTCCAGCCACTGAGTGGATTTTAGATTACAATGCCGAGGCATTCCGCCAGGATCTGGTGAGCGGGCTTACAGTGGCCCTGGTTCTAATTCCCCAGTCCATGGCGTATGCACAGCTTGCGGGCCTGCCTCCTTACTACGGCCTTTACGCCTCCTTTCTGCCACCTGTAATTGCAGTGCTTTTCGGCTCCAGTCGCCAGCTCTCCACCGGGCCGGTTGCAGTGGTATCCATGATGACAGCCGCGGCCCTGGAACCCATGGCCGTTACCGGCAGCCAGGGCTACATAGCCTATGCCGTCCTTCTGGCCCTCCTGGTGGGCATCATACAGTTCGGCCTGGGGCTTTTGAGGCTCGGAGTAGTGGTGAATCTTCTGTCCCATCCCGTTCTGCTTGGATTTACCAACGCTGCCTCTATCGTGATAGCCACCAGCCAGCTCGGCAGCTTTCTGGGCGTTCCCGTGGAAAAGGCCCCCCATCATTTCGAGACGGTGTGGCGGACCTTTGAAGCGGCCCTGGATTACGTCTATTGGCCCACGATAGCCTTCAGCGCTGGGGCATTGGGGATAATGCTGTTTCTGAAATGGTGGAAGCCCAGGCTTCCCTACGTGCTTATTGCAGTATCTGCAACCACCCTGATTTCCTGGGCGATTGACTATGGCCATGACAGGAAGGTGCCGGTAGACAGGATCGAATGCAGGCAACTTCCGCAACTTGTAAAGAGTTTCAATGACCAGCTCTTGACCATAGAGACCTTTACGCATACCAGGTCCAAGTTAAGACCAAGGGTGGAGTTCCTCAGGAAGAATGTCCAGAGACCCTGCAGCCGGTGTCATCCCGGCAGGGAAAGCAGTTTTGAAAGCCTTGAAAACGGCTCTTTGGGCCTTTTGAAACCCGGGGACGGAGCCAGGATGGACCCCGAAAAGATCCTGGCCCTTCACATAATGGCGGGAGTTATAGATGAATTCATCGAGGATGCCAAGAACAAGCTGGTAAATCTCAGGGCTAGGCTGATGGAATACGAATTCGTGGCCGTAAAACAACCGGATGGCACGCTTCGCTATTTCCGGCGCTACAAGGTCCCTTACGGGGCCGATACCGATTGGAAGGTGTGGCGCATAAGGGTCCGCAACAGGCCAATTGATCCAGGTGCAGTGGTGCTGGCCGGCGGGGGTGCGGTGGTGGGGACTATCCCCCGGGGGCTTCCGGCCTTTTCACTGCCTTACTGGGACGCGGATGTGGCCAGAAAGCTGTTGCCGTCCGCATTTGTTATAGCCCTTGTAGGCTTCATGGAAGCCATCTCGATAGCAAAGGTCATGGCGGCAAGATCCGGGCAGAAACTGGACGCCAACCAGGAGCTCGTGGGCCAGGGGCTGGCCAACGTGGCAGGCACCTTCTTCCAGGGCTTTGCAGTGTCCGGTTCCTTCTCGCGGTCTGCGGTAAATTTCGAGTCAGGGGCAAAAACCGGCATATCCAGTGTCATTGCCAGTGCAGTGGTGGTCCTGGCCATGCTTTTTCTCACCCCGCTCCTCTACCATCTGCCCCAGAGCGTGCTTGCAGCAGTCATCATGGTGGCGGTGGCCGGGCTCATAAATGTCAGGGACGTGAGGCATACCTTCCAGGTGTCAAGGAGTGACGGGGTGATCTGTATCATCACGTTTGCCACCACACTGGCCTTTGCCCCCCATCTGGACAGGGGTGTAATTTTGGGCGTGGTCCTGAGCCTTGCGGTC
>Ga0256914_1001940_pt1 | contig 17727 bp, 16 predicted proteins | sample HulkmetaG_FD_191571 | JGI IMG/M metagenome (GOLD analysis project Ga0256914, IMG submission 191571) | Hydrothermal chimney microbial communities from Main Endeavour vent field at the Juan de Fuca Ridge, Pacific Ocean - Hulk | ecosystem: Environmental > Aquatic > Marine > Hydrothermal vents ... | reverse complement strand
AAAAATAATTCATTCAACTCCTTTAAATTAAAAGCATGTTGAAATTGAATTATACACTAGGAACTAATTTATTTTTAGATTTGTAATAAAACATTTAACAAAAAAATAAAAGGAAATAAATGAAAAAATATTCAAACATAATTTTCTTTCTCTTACTTCTCATTTCATCAGTTAATGCTCAACTCGGTTTTAATACAAAATTTGTAACAACCGAAGTATTTTCTTCATTCGATAAAGTTCAACCTAACAGCGAAATAAAAATTGCCGTAAAACTCAATATTAACAAGGAATATCACATAAACTCTCACACACCAAAAGACGATTTTTTAATTCCGACAAAACTGGAAATTAAAAACAAAAACGTAAAAGTTATTTCGGTAAAATATCCCCAAGCAAAAGATGTTACATTTGGTTTTTCCAAAGAACCTGTTTCCGTTTACGAAGGAGAAAAATTTATCGGCGCAGTAATTAAAATTCCGGATTCCGTTTCAACGGGAAAATTTATTATTCCTATCGAAATAAGCTATCAAGCATGTAATAACGCAAGTTGCATGCCTCCTTCAACTGCACGCGATACATTAGTAATCACTATTGTTGATAATTCCACACAGCTGAATGAAATAAACCAAAATATTTTTTCAAAAATAGATATTGACTATACCAAACAAGAAATTGCACAGCAAAAAAAAGATGAAAGCGGAATCGCTTCCACCCTTGAATCGAGCGGAATTTTATTGAGCATTTTGTTCGTTTTTCTCGGAGGATTGGCTCTAAACCTAACACCATGTGTTTATCCTCTTATCCCGATAACAATAGGATATTTTGGAGGACAAAGTGAAGGAAAAACAAGTCGGCTTTTTGTTTTGGGATTACTTTATGTTCTCGGTATGGCTATTACCTATTCCGTTGTGGGTGTTGTAACGGCATTAAGCGGAGCGGTATTCGGAGCATTACTGCAAAACCCGATAGTAATTATCTTTATTGCCGCAATATTTGTTGTACTTGCATTAAGCATGTTCGGCTTATACGAAATTAAAGCTCCCGATGCCTTGGTTGCAAAAGCCGGCGGGGCGCGTTCCGGAATTTTCGGTGCTTTCTTTATGGGGTTAACAATGGGTATTGTTGCCGCCCCGTGTATAGGACCTTTTGTTTTGGGATTGGTTACTTATGTTGCAGCAAAAGCTGATGTGCTTTACGGATTTACAATGTTCTTTTTCTTGGCTATAGGATTGGGTACCCCCTATCTGTTCCTCGCTATTTTTTCGGGCAGAATAAAATCCTTGCCTCGTGCCGGCTTTTGGATGGAGGGTGTTCGTAATATTTTCGGATTTATCTTAATAGGAATGGCAATCTATTTCCTTAACCCTATTTTGCCCGATGTAGTTGCCCATTATTTATTACCTCTCTTTTTAATTGGCAGCGGAATCTATTTATTGTTTATAGATAAACTTGCAAACGATGTTAAGGGTTACAGAATTTTTAAATCTCTATTTTCAGTTTTTATGATTGTTGTAGCGGCATGGATGTTATGGCCCATAGAAAAACACGAACCGAATTGGGAAAAATTTTCACCTCAAATTTATGAAACCGCATTGAAAAACAATGATAAAATAATAATAGATTTCTATGCTGATTGGTGTATTCCGTGTAAAGAACTTGATGCCGTTACTTTTGCCGACAAAGACATAATTGATGCTCTCTCCGATTTCAAAGCATTAAAAGTTGATATGACAAAATCAATATCGGATGAAAAAACAAAACTTAGAAAACAGTTTAATGTAAAAGGGATGCCCACAATTATCTTTATAAATTCCAACGGAAAAGAGGTAACCAGAATTACCGGCTTTGTTGAACCCGAAAAAATGATAAAAATAATAAAAAACGTGAAATAATCTCTTCTTTTTGTTGGAAATCAATTTAGTAATATTTATTTTTTACGATTATTTTTTATGCAATAAACTAATTATTTAATTAACTAAAGAGTTAAAAAAACAATGGCAGAAAAAGAAAAAAACGGTAAAGAAATCAGAGAATTAAATGATGTTACCGTTATGTTTGCAGGCGATTCCGGAGACGGCATGCAATTAACCGGAACGCAATTTAGCAACACAACAGCTTACATTGGGAATGATTTAAATACTCTTCCCGATTACCCGTCGGAAATTCGTGCACCTTTGGGAACATTATACGGTGTTAGCGGTTTTCAACTTCACTTCGGTTCAAGTAATGTTCATACTCCGGGCGACAGCCCCGATGTTTTGGTTGCCATGAACCCGGCCGCATTGAAAGTAAATCTTAAAAATCTAAAAAAAGGCGGAATTATTATTGTTAATAAAGATGCTTTTGATGCAAAAAATCTTAAATTGGCAAAATACGAAACTAATCCTTTAGAAGATGATTCCCTCGTAGGTTACAGAGTTTATCCCGTGCCGATTACAAGCTTAACCATTGAAGCGCTTAAAGATTGCAACTTAAAACCGAAAGAAGTTACAAGAAGTAAAAACTTTTTTGCACTCGGTTTAATGTATTGGCTCTTTAATGAACCTTTAGAAAAAACATTGGATTGGGCAAAAACAAAATTTAAAGGTAAAGACCCCGTAATTTGCGGCAACGAAAACGCTTTGAAAGCCGGTTACTATTACGGAGAAAATACACAAATTTTTCCCTCCAGATATAAAATACGTAAAGCAAAATTACCGAAAGGCACTTACAGATCAATCTCCGGTAACGAAGCAACAGCCCTTGGCTTTATTGCTGCAAGTAAGCTGAGCGGATTGCCGTTATATTTGGGCTCGTACCCTATTACGCCTGCCACAGACATTTTACACCACCTAAGTAAGTACAAACACTTTGGTGTTAAAACAGTTCAAGCCGAAGACGAAATTGCAGGAATTGCTTCCTCAATCGGAGCTTCCTTTGCAGGCCATTTGGCAATAACAACAACTTCTGGACCTGGGCTTGCTCTTAAAACAGAAGCTGCCGGATTAGCTGTTATGACCGAACTTCCGCTTGTTATTGTTAATGTTCAGCGTGGCGGCCCCAGTACCGGATTGCCTACAAAAACCGAACAAGCCGATTTACTTCAAGCAATGTACGGAAGAAGCGGCGAAGCTCCGGTTGCCGTTATTGCGGCTACAAGCCCTTCTGATTGTTTTTACATGGCAATAGAAGCTTCTAAGCTTGCACTTAAATATATGGCACCCGTTATTCTTTTAACCGACGGATACATTGCAAACGGTGCCGAGCCGTGGAGAATTCCTCATATGGATGAATTAGAAAAAATTGAAGTTAAACAAGTTACTAATCCCGAAGGATTTCACCCTTACGACCGAGATGAAAATCTCGCACGCCCTTGGGCAATACCAGGTACACCCGGCTTGGAACACCGATTAGGCGGTTTGGAAAAAGCCAACATTACCGGTAACGTTAGCCACGACCCCGAAAATCACGACTTGATGGTAAGAATACGGGCACAAAAAATAGAAAATATGCAAAACTCCATTCCCGATTTGGAAATTGACGGGGATACGGAAGGTGAATTACTTGTACTTGGTTGGGGTGGAACAATGGGCTCCATTATTGAAGCCGTTAATACAGCAAGACAAAAGGGATATAAAGTTTCTCGTGCTCAATTACGGTACATTAACCCTTTCCCAAAAAATCTTGGCGAAATACTTTCCAAATTCAATAAAGTATTAGTTCCCGAAAACAACTTGGGTCAATTGGCAAAACTTCTCAGAGATAAATTTCTGGTACAGGTAATTCAATTTAATAAGATGCGAGGATTACCTTTGAAAGTATCGGAAATATCCGAGAAAATTGCAGAAATACTTGGAGGCAAAAATGACTGATAAAATAGATGTAAAAGAGATGAAATTAACACCTAAAGATTTCCAATCGGACCAAGACGTACGCTGGTGCCCCGGTTGTGGTGATTACTCCATATTGGCTCAACTTCAAAGAGTATTGCCAACTCTTGGAATTCCAAAAGAAAATTTTGTAATGGTTGCCGGTATCGGTTGTTCTTCACGATTCCCTTATTATATGGATACATACGGAATTCATGGAATTCACGGACGTGCCCCTGCAATTGCTACAGGTGTTAAAGTTGCTAATCCCGAACTTTCGGTTTGGGTTGCCGCCGGAGACGGTGACTTAATGTCTATCGGTGGAAACCATTTTATTCATGCTTGCAGAAAGAATATCGATTTGAAAATTATTCTTTTTAACAACAGAATTTACGGTTTAACAAAAGGTCAATACTCCCCTACTTCCGAACAAGGTAAAATAACAAAAAGTTCACCTTACGGCAGTGTGGATTATCCGTTTACTCCAACAACATTGGCACTTGGTTCCGAAGCAACTTTTGTTGCACGTTCTTTAGATAGAGACCCTAAACATCTTTATGCAATGATTAAAAGAGTTGCCGAACATAAAGGAACAGCCTTTTTGGAGGTTTATCAAAACTGCGTAATCTTTAATGACGGGGCATATTCCAAATTAACCGATAAAGAAACAAAAGCCGAACATATTGTTATGCTTGAACACGGCGAACCGTTAATTTTCGGGAAAAATTTGGACAAAGGTATTAAGCTTGAAGGTTTTAACCCCGTTGTTGTTGATTTAAACGACGGACGCCATACTGTTGAAGATTTATTGATACATGACGAAAATGATGAAAGTCCTGTAAGAGCATTCATTTATTCTCATATGACAGACCATCCGGATTTACCTACACCAATCGGGGTTTTCAGACAAGTGTTCAAAAAAACCTACGATGAATTGGTAGAAGAACAAATTGAAACGGTTACTGCAAAAAAAGGAGAAGGAGATTTGGAAGCTCTTCTCTTTAGCGGAAACACTTGGGAAGTGGAATAAAATAATAGCGAAAAGATTTTCTTTTCTGCTAAAACCTCTTCTCGTTTTCTTATATTTAAAGGCGAAGATTTTCTTCGCCTTTATTTTTTATGATAAATAATTTGACTAATAATGAATAACACATACAACAAAATAATCGAAATAATTAATAAATACGATAGTTTCGTAATTACAACTCATGTAAACCCCGACGGAGATGCAATAGGTTCGGAGTTGGCTTTGGCAAGATTATTAAAAGATCTCGGGAAAAATGTAAAAATTATAAACCATAGTGCTACTCCGGATTATCTTTTATTTATGCTCAATTACGATAAGGAAATTTTGCAATTTAATCCGGAAGAACACCTCAAGTTAATTAGTAATGCCGATGTAATTTTTACTTTGGATTTAAACAGTTTGAACAGAACAAAATCCCTTGAAAATTATATTAGAGAAAGCACCGCCGTCAAAATTTGTATCGACCATCACGAATTTCCCGAAAATTTTTATTCGCTTTCCATAATTGACACCAACAGTGCGTCTACCGGGGAATTAATTTATTATCTTATTAAAAAGTTTAACTTAAAATTAACTTACAATTATGCACTTCCCATTTATGTTGCCATTGTTACGGATACAGGTTCGTTTAAATATGAAAGAACAACTCCGGAGCTTCATAAAATTGCGGCGGAATTATTGGAAGCGGGCGTAATTCCAAAAGAAGTTCACCATAATGTTTACGAACAAGGAAGTCTTAACAGAATTAAACTACTCGGGAAAACATTAAATTCACTTGAAGTGGTTGGAGATAATAAAATTGCTTATATGGTAATAAGAAGAAAAGACTTGCAGGAAACCGATTCAAAAGAAGAAGATATAGAAGGATTTATTAATTATACCTTAAGCATTAAAGATATCGAAATAGGACTTCTCTTTTTTGAATTGAAAAACGGATTTAAAACAAGTTTACGTTCATCATCAAAAATACCGGTCAATAAACTTGCAGCAGAGTTTGGCGGAGGAGGACATTTCTTTGCTGCAGGATTAAGAATGAACAATATCAATATTGATGAAGGAATTAAATTAATAATACCCAAAGCAAAAGAATATCTGAAAAAATATCTATAAGGAGTTTTAAAATGTTATTCAATTTGAAAATTTTTGCAAAGGAAAACAACTTTGCAAAAAAACAGAATTCATTATTAATAAAGTTTTTTACAAACGAAAATAATTTAAAACAAGATTACATTAACTATCTTAAAGAAAATTCGATTTTACCAAACAACAGTATGTTAAAAAGTTTTTTAGACAAAGAAAAAAATGAAATCGAATTTTTTAACCACACCGGGAAACCGGATTTTTTCTTCCTGAAAAAAGTATTTCCAAACAACAAATTTAACGTTGATATTTTCAGGGAAACTCTTTCCAAAATTATTATTTCGCTTCACGAAAAAGAAATTGAAAACGTCCAAATTGAAATTCCGGAATATGAAATTTTTAATGATTTTTTTGATGATGAAATTTATTACTACCAAACTTTCCACGAAGGAATTTTATTGGGCAATTATTCATTCGATAAATATAAAACGAATAAGAAAAAAATAAAAACATTAAACGTCAATCTAAACGGGAAAAATCTGCCATTTGTAAATAAAGCTAAAGCGAGTTCCGAAAAATTAATGCACGGTGTTTTTCTTGCCAGAGATTTATCGAATGAGCCGGCAATTACTTTAACTCCGTTAGAATTGGTTAAACGCATAAAAAAACTTTTACCGAAAGCAGGCATAACCGTTACCGCACTTAACAAAACAGAAATGAAAAAAAGAAAAATGAATTCTCTGCTTGCGGTTGCGGAAGGAAGTGAAAATTCTCCGTATTTAATAAAAATGCACTACAAGCCTAAAACGAAAGCAAAGAAAAAGATTGCATTAGTGGGCAAAGGAGTAACTTACGACTCGGGCGGTTATTCATTAAAACCAACAGATGCAATGCTTGAGATGAAAGGAGATATGTCAGGAGCCGCAACAGTTGTGGGAATCATCTACTCGGCGGCATTAAACAATTTACCGGTTGAAATAATAGGCATTGTACCGGCTGTTGAAAATATGATTTCGGGAAATGCATACAAACCCGGAGATGTAATTTCCACTGCAAGCGGAAAAACAATTGAAGTGAAAAACACCGATGCCGAAGGAAGATTAATTCTTGCCGATGCTTTGGAATTTGCCTGTAAAGAAAAACCGACTGAAATAATTGATTTTGCAACTCTTACGGGAGCAATTGTTATTTCGTTGGGAGAGTTTATTGCCGGAATATTTACAAAGAATAATTCAATTGCCGAGAAGTTAAGCAACAGTGGTGATAAAACTTTTGAACTTGTTTGGCGTATGCCTTTCATGGATGAGTTTAAAAAACAATTGGATAGTGATATTGCCGATATAAGTAATTTGGGCCCTCGTTGGGGCGGTGCAATTACAGCAGCAAAATTTCTTGAACAATTTGTTGATGATAAAATTCCTTATGCTCATGTGGATTTAGCAGGACCATCGCTAAAACATAAATTCAGAAGTTATACAGAAAAATATAATACAGGCTTTGGAGTTAGGTTGATGTTTGATTATTTGAAAAACTTGTAAAGTAAATAAGTCCGGCTTTTACGGGACTTATCGATTATTACAAATAATAATTAACTTTTATAAAAAACAATTGCAACACACGTAGCATAATTTTCGGAATGACTGATTGATATTTTTATCTCCTTGTCATTACCGAGAATATTTTTCACTTTACCATGTAATACCGGGGTAGGATATCCGTTTTTCTCGTTATAAATTTCAATATCGTGCCAACTAAATCCTTTGTTATCCGGGGTTGCAAGAGCTTTTGCAATCGCTTCCTTTGCCGCAAAACGTGCCGCATAATGTTGATACGGCAAGCCTTTTGACGAGGAGTATTCTATTTCGTCCTCGGTAAAAACTTTATTTAAAAATCGTTCACCGAAACGTTCAATACTTTTCTTTATTCTCTCTATCTCAATTAAATCAATTCCAACACCAAAAACCATCTTTCAATATCCTTCCGCTTCTCCGTAACCACGAGGGTCCGATGCCCCCCAAAATATTCCTTCTTTGTAATCAATTAAAATTCCCTCTGCTCTGCCAAGGCTACGTAATTTCCCCATGTGATGCCCTCGCCTAAGTAAATTTTCTTTTACATCTTTTGTCATTCCATAACGTTCATAATCTATTCTATCAGGTTTCCATTGGTGATGAAAACGGGGCGAACTTATTGCTTCGGAAATATCCATATCGAAATCAATAACATTCAATATTATTTGCATAACAGTAGTAATAATCGTTGAACCTCCCGGAGCTCCAATAATTAAATACGGTTTATTATCGGAATTTAGAACAATTGTCGGAGTCATTGCACTAAGCATTCGTTTGTTAGGTTCAACTGCATTTGCCTCACCGCCAAGCAATCCGTATTGATTAGGTGTTCCGGGCTTTGCGGAAAAATCGTCCATTTCATTATTCAACAAAAATCCGGCACCTTTAACAACAATTTTATTACCGAATGTGGAATTCAGAGTTGTGGTAACACTAACGGCATTGCCGTAAGAATCTGCAACGGAATAATGTGTTGTTTGTTCGCTCTCTTCCGGAGGCGGAGTTCCGTGAGAAATTTCATTGGAAGGTTTTGCTTTCTCTCCTACTTTTGAAGCAATCTCTTTTCCTCTCTCTTTGGAAGTTAACCACCTTTTGGGGACAGGATAAAAGTCTTCATCTCCCAAATGCTTGGCTCTATCAGCATAAACATATTTCAATACTTCAACAACAGTGTGAATATATTCACTACTTGCCCAATCTTTTTTTTCGAACGAAAAATTTTCAAGTGAGTTTAATGCCTCCGTTAAAGCAATGCCACCGGAAGAAGGAGGACCCATTGAAACTATCGTATTACCTCTGTAGTTTCCTATTATCGGTTCCCTTTCAACCGGAGAATAATTTTCCAAATCTTTTTCAGTTATAAAACCTCCGTCGCGTTTTGACTGCTCGGCAATAAGCTTAGCTGTTTCTCCTTTATAAAATCCGTCCTTACCATTTTTCTTAATCCTTATAAGTGTCTTAGCCAAATCTTCCTGAATAAATAAATCACCTTCAATAAAATTTTCGTCGGATTTTGCAAATATCCTTTTTGTTGATTCGTGTTTACGAAACTCATCGGAAAATCTATTTAAAGCATTTGCAAATCTGTAATCGATCGGGAAACCGCCGGCAGCAAGTTCAATTGCAGGTTGAATAACATCTTTAATGGTCATTGTTCCGTATTTATTAAGTGCATACAACATCCCAGCCACACTTCCAGGCACACCGGATGAAAGTCCGCCCTCTGTACTTTTATTACTATCATAGTTACCGTTTTCATCTAAAAACATATCACGGAAAGCAGCAGCCGGGGCTTTTTCTCTGTAATCAATGGTTGTATTTGTTCCGTCTTCAAGATGAATTACCATAAAACCGCCGCCGCCTATATTTCCGGCTTGAGGGTATGTAACAGCCAAAGCAAATCCTGTTGCAACGGCGGCATCTATTGCATTACCGCCTTGTCTTAAAATTTCAACTCCTACCAACGAAGCAATATCGCTGGCTGAAACGACCATTCCGTTTTTTGCCCTTACCGGTGCTTTATATTTTGCAGTAAGTGAATAATTAAATATTAATAATGTTCCCAATAATATTTTAAAAAATACTTGCATCTACTTTTAATCCTTCATTGTTAAGTTGTTCGTTAAAAGTTTCGGTTAATTTTTTCAGTTGCTCAATGGTTGCGGTCAAGTCATTAAAAAATTTTTCATCATATATTATTTTGCCGATATTGTTCTTTCCGGTTTTTGTTTCTTCAATAATACCGTCAAGTTTGGTAACCAGATTTTGAGTGTTTTTTATCAATGTACTAATATTTTTTATAGACTCACTAATATTGTTTTTATTATCAATAATAAATGTATTCGAGTTTTCAACCAAACTATTACTTTTTTTAATAAGTTCCGAAACAGCTTTGCCGTTAGTTGAAATAAATTTATCGGTTTTAATAATTAATGCATTCAAATTTTTAACACCGGTTTGCAATTCATTAATAAAATCGGGGTTAGATGCCAACTTGTTAAATGTTTTAAGGGTAACTTTTATTTCTTTTACTACCTCAACCAAATCATTTTCAACAGAACCCAAAGTAGCCATTGCCGTGGAAATATCGCCAAGAAACTCTCCATGTTGTAATTTGGCATAATCAATCTCATTTGGAGATACACCAGGATAAATTTCCACCTTTTTACCTCCCATCAAGTCAATCATAAGAATTGAAAATTTTGAGTCCTCTTTTAAATTTGTGGAATTTGACAAGGAGAGTTCCACAATAACGGAATTATCTTTTGAATAAATTTTTTCAACATACCCCGATTTTATTCCTTGTACGGAAACTGGATCTCCCACTAATAAGCCGGCAACGTTATTAAATGCAACGGAAATTTTTTTTTGATTGGAATTGAAACTGAAATTTTTAGCCCAACCGAGTACCCAAAGTAAAATAAGTATTGAAACAATTACGGTAATACCTACTTTTAATTCCGTTCGTTTTTGATTTTTCATTTTTTATCCGGCAATCTGTTACAATATTTTTAATTTTTTGTTGTATCAATTAATTTACGTAAATCTTCCAATTTTTTTTTATCAAACTTTTTTTCTTCTACAATTTCTTTCAAATTATTTGATATTTTTTCAAATTCCATATTACTTAATTCATCTTTTTTCTCTTCCAATTTATTAATTAGGTCATCAAATTCTTTTTTCAATTTATCATCTATTTCTTTCTGTTCAAATTTTTCCAATTCATTATTAATTTGTTTAATTATTTCATTCTTGAATTCTTCCTTTTTTTCTGCAATATATTCTTTGCCGTATTTATCGTAAACATAAAACGACGTACCGAGAAGAACAATTATTATTGCAATAAATTTTAATATACAACCGAGTTTCATTTAAAAATTGCGAAAAGTTAATTTTGTATTGGAAAATTTAATTACTTAGCATCATCTATTTTAGTTACCATAACTTTTGAAATACGATTATTTTCAATTTCTATTACTTTAAAATTATACCCGCCAAAATTAAAATTATATCCCTTTTCGGGAATTTTACCGGCTTGCAAAAATATAAATCCGCCGATTGTGTCGTAATCATCATCTTTACCACGTAACTCAACATTAAGCAATTCACTTGCTTCGTCAATATCAACTTTTCCCAAAAGAATAAATTTATTCTCTTTTAATTTTATTATTTCTTTATCTTCGTGGTCATATTCATCCTGAATTTCTCCAACAATCTCTTCCAAAATATCTTCCAAAGAAACCAACCCCGCTGTACCGCCGTATTCATCAACCACAATACCTATGTGCATGTTTTTTTCTTGAAATTCTTTAAGAAGTTCGCTTATTAATTTTGTTTCGGGAATAAACATTGCCTCACGTGAAATATTTCCGAGATTAAAGTTCTTTCTTGCTTCTTCATTATCCAAATAATTCAAAACATCTTTTGCGTAAAGAATTCCTACAATATTATCCAACCCGTCATTATGGATAGGAATTCTGCTATGACCCGATTTATTAATAATTTCAATTACTTCATCATAATCGGAATTATTAGGTATGGAAACAATATCAACTCGCGGGGTCATTACTTCGCGAACAATAATTGTTTTAAAATCCACCAGCCCGTGAATTAGCTCGTGTTCTTCCTCTTCGAGCGAACCGTATTCTTTACCTAAATCGGCCAGTTCAGCAATTTCGGAAGAGTGCAATGCGGTATCGGAAGAATCGATTTTAAATTTTGAAACAAGAAATTTAATTGAATCCGTTAAAATTTTTGCCACCGGATATATGAGCACCGAAGTCCAATAAAGGGGAAAAGCAACCAATTTAGAAAATGTTACGGGAGTTTTTGAAGCAAAAAGTTTAGGAGTAATTTCACCAATAATCAGAATTATAACGGTAAGCAGAATAATTTGCAACGTAATAACAAGTTCTTTCGAATATCCGTATTTATCGGAAATTAAAACGGCAAGTGAAACTCCGAGTATTGTTGCAAAAACATTAAAAATTGTATTCCCAAGCAATATGGTAACCAATAAGCGCCTCGGATTATTTAACAAGATGATAATATACTTACTTAAAATTGAATTTTCTTTTTCAAGCTTGACAAGTTGTTTTTTATCAAGAGAGAAAAGCGCCACTTCTGAACCGGAGAAAAAAGCGGACATTAACAATGAAAGGAGTAATAAAATTACCCCCGTAAAAAAATCAATTTCCAACTAAGTCGAAGACCTCATAAAATTTAACATATTGTAAGTAAATATAATAAAAAAGAGCAACTAATTTATTTAATTGCTCTTTTTGAATAAGAAATATTTTTTAGATTAAAACGGTAAATCATCCTTTTCTTCGGATGTATCGTCTTGAGCCGGAGCACTTTCGGTAAACGAGCCGCCGGAATCCGAAGAACCGGAATAATTACTCTCTTTTCTATCTAAAGGAATAATTCCATTGGAATCGGCAATAATGCTGGTATAATATTTTGTTTGTCCGTCCTTTTCGTATTGCTGGTAATCCAATCTCCCCTCAACATAAACTTTTGCACCTCTTTTTAATTGGTCTTTAATAAAGTCATTAAGTCCGAAAGCTACAATATTATGCCAAGTTGTTTCGTTTTCCCAGTTTCCGTCTTTAGTTTTTTTACCTCTGGTTGTTGCAACCGAAAATTTGGTAACTGCCAAATTGGAAGTAGTAAAAGATGTTTCGGCATCTTTACCCAAATTTCCTATAAGTTGCACCTTGTTTAATGAAAATGCCATAATTGTCCTCCTTTAAATTTATTTACTATCGGGCACAACAATAAATGCCCCTTTTAATTCTTTCACTCTTCTTATTTCGTCTCTTACTTCTTCGGCTTCTTTCTTTGTTCTAAAAGGAGGAAGCTGAACAACATATAAATTAACTTTATTGCTATAATGTGAACTTAATTCGTAATTTATTTTATCGGAAATTTTACTGATAAAATTTTGTGCTTTTTCTTCCGAAGAAAAAGCTCCCACTTGAACAAGGTACATTTCAATTTTCGGATTTTCTTCCACTGTAGGCGGCAACTCCTTTGCGGCATTATTGCTTACCGTATCTGCGGTTGCAGTAACATCATCAAATACATAAATTTCTTTTTGTCCGTTAGTGTTTTCAACCTCGCTCTTTTGGAATGATGAACAACCTGTAATAAAGAAAAAAGGAAGCAATACAAATGAGATAATATTTTTCATGTTAACCCCTTTGATAAAAAAATTAGCCCACTTAATATAAAAAAAAGCGGGCTAAAATAAATCTAATTTTTATTCTTCTTTATTGGTTTAACGGAATACTTGCCGGTAATGAAGAAACATTAATTTTAGGAATTGAGGCATTGAATTTAGTATTTATAACATTTATAAATTCATTTGTAATTACCCCGTAACCTCTTGTTGTAGGATGGACACCGTCAAGTCCGAAAGTATTTCCAGTAATATAATCGGTTGTAAATTTAATTCCGTCAACAACCATTCCCTTGGCGGCCATTTGTGCGAAAAAGGAATTGATGTCTACCAATGCCCAAGATTTTGGATGAGCATCAACAGCAGCCTTAATTACCGCATTAAATTCTGCTGTTCTTTTTTGAACCAACGCAATTTCATCGGCATCCAAAGTAAATGCATTTGGCCATGGATTTTGCGGATGTAAGCCGAATGCCTGCGTTGTATCAATTCCGTAAGGCGCAGGATCAATTCCATTATCTCTATAAAATTTACCTGTTGGTTTCCCAACAAGTCCTGCATAAGGGCTTGAAACCAATGTAAGTAAAATATTTTTACATGCAATTAAATCTTCAGGTGTTGCATAACTTGAAGCAACTCCCTCACCGGCTTTTTGATAAAACAAGCCCACAACATTAGGATTGGCAGCCATAACATCAATTAGCGCAGCACCTATTTTAGGACCAATAGTTGTAAAGAACGGAACATTTTGAACATCGGGGATATTTGCAGCAACAACTTTTCTTGTATCAGTAGGATCGGCCAATGCTGTAGCTACATTGTTATATAAGAAAGCAAAAACATTAGGATCGGTAGGAAGTTTGCCAGTAGCATCGGTACCTTTTGTTCCCCCGCTTGTAGCATATCCGAGAACATCGTTGTTGCCAATCCATAAAGTAACAAATGTAGGTTTTAAATTTAATGCTTGTGCAATAACGCTTTTTCCCAATGCTTGATTTCTTAGTACAATTTGGAAATAGGGATTACCTCTTGCAACAGATTTTGGTGCAAAATCTGTGGTATCAACCAAATCGAATAATATTGCACCGGGCACACCCAAATTATTATATGGTTTTTGTAAAGCAGCATTTTTCACTTCGCCTAATCCACCGTTAGGTAAAATGGTTAACGGATTTAAACTGTGTAACTCCAATCTTCCTGGGATGCCTGGATCGGAAATAATCGGTTGTTCAAAAGATGTATGAACCTGATCGGCAATAATTTTACCTATTGAATAAACTTGTGAACTTTCGTACAAAGAACCGTTTTGATATGCAGCTGTTAAACTGTTACCAATAGTAACAAATCTGGAAAAATCTGCGGTACCGGTACTTGGAGCAACAGGTGCGGTTAAGTCTGATCTATCTTCACAAGCAACCAAAAATAGAAGAGTTGCAACTGCGAAGAGTATAATTATTTTTTTCATCGTAAGTTCTCCTATCCTTAGTTAATAATATATGATAAATTAATTCCCAATAAATGAGCTGTGGAATTATAAGTCCCGTTAAATCCAGCAGCTCCCCCGGTATAATCGACATTAGAATTTTCAATTGTTCTTTCTTGGAATCTCAAGAACATATAAGCTAAATCTATTGAAAGGTTAGGAGTAATTTTATATCCAAATCCGATATTAAGCCCTAATCTGTCAGCATCAGGCAACGAAGGTTCTAACCATTCGTCTTTAACAGGATTACTGTCGTAAAGCACACCGCCACGTATATCGAAAGCATCGTTAAGAGCATATTCGGCCCCAAGGCGTGCAATCCATGCATCGGTATAATCTCTTATTGCAGTACTTACGTAATCTTTTTCGGTAAATGTGATTTCCATTTTATCGTAACAAGACCATCCGACATATTGGAAATCTGCAGAAACAGTTAATTTTTTATTAGGAAGAAAGGCAATACCTAAAGTAGCATTATAGGGTAATGTAAGCGGAGCTTCAACATTACCGGAGGGAACAAGTGCAAGCAAAGCCTCGGGAGCGGTAACATCCGCAGTTCCCTCAAAAGTAAATTCGGTACCGCTTCTAAAATCCAAACCTATTCTAAAACTTTCGGAAGGTTTAAACAACATTCCTATGGAATAAGCGAATGAGCCTGCTGTACCAGATAAATCGATTGTTGCATCGGCAGAAAAAGGAGCAAGAGAAGATTTCTTTAATATATCCACACTACCGTAAACATATGATGCGGTAACACCAAGTGAGAACTTATCGGAAAATTTATAGGCAGCCGCACCGGTAAAATAGAATGTTTTAACTTCCGTTTCTATTGCAAGATATTTCCCTACCCAATCATCGTCCCAAGTAGAGCCAAGGCCATACTGGTTATTAACACCAAAGCCAAAAGACCATTTGTCGTTTAGTTTATGTGTAACGTAAAAATTAATAGGGGTAAATATAGCAGATTCCATATTGTATTCTGTAATCTCCGGCGCTACTCCTCTAAAAGAAGCGGCAGGAGAAATTAATGTTGTACCCATCATAAATTGTGTGCCGTTTAATTGTGTTAATCCTGCAGGATTAAAGTATAATGCAGAACCGTCAAGAGCCAATGCCGTATATGCACCTGCCATTGCCATTCCGCGAGCACCATGTTCATTAATTTGAAATCCGCTGGCAAAGAGCTGAGCAGAAACAAACAACGAAACTATCAAAAGGCGTAGTTTTACTTTCAATGTTACCTCCGTTTTTATTTTGAAAATGTAATAGGTTAATATATCGTTTTTTTTACTTTATTGCATAAATCATTTTTGTTTTTCACATGTAATTTGATATCACCGCATATATAAAGAGTTTTGCAAACTACAACTCATCGCCGTTATTTATAAATTCCGCTACTCCGTTTTTAAGGCGGATTATCCTCCCCTTATAGCGCTTTACCAAATCATAATTATGAGTTGCAAAAAGAACTGATGTGCCTCTGGCACTTATCTTGGTAAGAATATCTAAAATTTCATTTGATGTCTCCGGGTCAAGGTTTCCGGTAGGTTCATCGGCAATAATAATTTTCGGTTCGTTAATAATTGCACGGGCAATTGCAATTCTTTGTTTTTCCCCTCCCGAAAGTTGACTTATTTTATTTTTTTGTTTGTAAGCTAACCCTACTTCTGAAAGCACTTGATAAACTTTACGTTTAACATCGCGACGTTTTGCTCCGGTTATTTCCATTACAAAAGCAAGATTTTCAAAAACGGTTCTGTCATCAAGTAATTTAAAATCCTGAAAAATTATCCCGATATTTCTTCTCAGTTCCGGAAGCATTTTGGGTTTTATTGTATCGCTACTGAATTTATCGAATTGAACATATCCGCCTTGAGGTAGAATGTTCATATAAATCATTTGCAATAAAGTTGTTTTACCGGCACCGCTTTTGCCGATAAGAAAAACAAATTCTCCCTCATCAATATTAAAAGATAAATCGGTAAAGACCGGCTGATTTTTGTAGTTAAACTCTACATTATTAAAACTAAGCATAATTTCTCTTTTTCATAATAAATTGAATTCTTTCGCTATCTCTTGTTGCATCTTCAAAAGTAAAAGCATCAAAACAATCAACAACATGCAAACCAGCATTTTCCGCAAGTTCAAAATAAAGTTCAAAGTCATAAATTTTCTGGGAATGAACTTCCTCAAATATTTCACCATTTTCAAGCATAACTTTAAATTTATTTATGTGAATTTTGCTTTCATAATCGTAAAAGCTTTTTTGCACATAAAAAATATTATTGAATTTCCCTTTCCTATTCAGATGTTTAACATTTTTGACACTATTGTTTTCCAACCCCGCATCAAATGTAAAAGCACCGTTATTACTAAGTATTTCGGCAATTTCATTAAAATATTTTTGCACTTCGTTTTCCGTCAAAAGATAATTAATGCTATCGAATGTTGAATAAATAAAATCGAATTTATTTTTGAAAGGAATTGCCGTCATATTTGCACAAACACGCTTGAGATTTTTATCCACAAAATCCAGCATGCTTTTGGAAATATCAAGTAAAATCAGATTCTGAAATTGTTTACTTAAGTAAAAGGCCAATCTTCCGCTACCTGCTGCAATTTCCAAAAAGGATTTTGCCTCAGTTGCATAGTAATCTTGTAAATCAGTAATATAATGCGCCCATTCATAGTAACTGATAGTTTTCATCAAATGATCATAAATATTGGCAACTATTTTATAAGGGTCGTTTTTCATCAATCTATTATCTATTTGGATAAAGAACAATTTCTGTTTTTTACAATTTCCCTTGCCCAGTTAAATGCCTCAATTGTACTGTTGGGCGAAGCAATTAATTTGCGTGCAATATCAAAAGCTGTTCCATGGTCCGGAGATGTTCTTACAATGGGCAAGCCAGCTGTATAATTAACCCCCGTGTCAAAATTCAATAATTTAAAAGGAATTAAAACCTGGTCGTGATACATTCCCACAACCACATCAAATTGATTTTGTAATTTTTTCCCGAAAAATGCATCGG
>Ga0256914_1001939_pt1 | contig 17728 bp, 15 predicted proteins | sample HulkmetaG_FD_191571 | JGI IMG/M metagenome (GOLD analysis project Ga0256914, IMG submission 191571) | Hydrothermal chimney microbial communities from Main Endeavour vent field at the Juan de Fuca Ridge, Pacific Ocean - Hulk | ecosystem: Environmental > Aquatic > Marine > Hydrothermal vents ... | reverse complement strand
AAAGTGGTGCAATACAGGGCTTGCTGGAGATAAGGGGAATACCCTATACTGGGTCAGACCTTGTAGCAAGTGCCTTGGCTCTACACAAGGAGTTAAGTAAGAAGCTATTTTCGATGGAAGGGATACCTATACCAAACCACATTTGTCTGAAAACGGAGAGTTTGGACTATGTGGATACGAAGTTGATATGGGGTAACTTGAATAGAGGCAATGGTGTAATAGTGAAACCAGAAGATCAGGGATCTACCATAGGAGTTACGGTTGTTAGGGAATGTACAGGACTCGGTGATGCTTTACGAGAGGCAGGGAGATACAGTAAACTTGTGATTGTAGAGGAGTTCATACCTTCTGTAGAGATTACCGCCGCCATTGTAGGTAGCAGAGTTTTACCTTTGATAGAGATTGCACCTAAGCGTGGTATATATGACTATGTGGCCAAATATACCAAAGGGATGACAGATTACATAATACCTGCTCGTGTGGATGAGAATGTTAGACAACGGGCAGAAATGTATGCTATGCGTGCTTACGAGGTGCTTGGTTGTCGTGGGATAGCCAGGGTGGATATGTTGGTTTCGCAGAAAAAAGATGATATTTATGTTTTGGAAGTAAATACCTCGCCCGGCATGACGGAAACAAGCCTTGTACCGAAAGCTATAAGGGCAGCAGGTCTTGATGTTGGGAAAGTATTAAGAAGAGAGGTCGAAGATGCCGTTCGTATGGGGGTGAGCGTGCATGGGCATTGAGAAAGTTGGTTTTATTGGATTGGGTATAATGGGCAAACCAATGGCAAAGAATCTTTTGAAGGCAGGTTATAATCTTGTCGTTCACAATAGAAGTAGAAATGTAGTGAAAGAGTTTGTTTCTCTGGGTGCAGAGGAGGCTCATACTCCTGCTGAGGTTGCACAGAGAAGCTCTGTCATAATAACTATGCTACCAGATTCGCCGGATGTGGAGTTGGTTGCTTTAGGAGAAGATGGTATCATACAGGGAGCAAAAAGTGGCACCTATTACATAGATATGAGCTCTATATCTCCAGTTGTTATAAGACGAATTTCGGAAGAGATGGCAAGTAGAGGTGTTCATGTGCTTGATGCACCTGTAAGTGGTGGAGAAAAAGGGGCGGTAGATGGGACGCTTGCTATAATGGTTGGGGGTAATAGGGAGGATTTTGAATATGTAAAACCTTTACTTGAGGTAATGGGTTCAAAGGTTACATATGTAGGCAGTGTCGGTAGTGGGGATACGGTGAAACTTGTGAACCAGATTATAGTTGCACTTAACATCGCTGCGTTCTCTGAGGCATTTACACTCGGAGTTAAATCTGGGATAGACCCTATGGTAATATACGATGCTATAAGAGAAGGAATGGCAGGCAGTAGGGCGCTTGACTTGAGGATGCCCCATGTACTTAGGGGTGACTTTAAGCCGGGATTTAAACTCTCTCTTCATCTAAAGGACATAAACAATGCCGTTGAGGCTGCAGATGAGGTTGGTGTGCCTTTATTTTTAACGGGTACGGTGAGAGAGATAATGAAAAAGGTAATATCTGATGGTGGTGGAGGGGATGATCACAGCTCTATAGTCCGGTTTTATGAGGAGTTGACCGGTGCGGAGGTGAGAAGTAAGGGTGCGTCGTAAGATATTTGTCGTAAGGAGATTGTTGGATGAGATACTGGATGAACTTCGTACATTGGGAGATGTGGAGATCTATGAAAAAAGTGAGGTTATACCTAAGAGGGAGTTGATAGAAAGGGTTAAGGATGTAGATGCTGTTGTGCCTCTTCCTGGTGTAGGTATTGATAAGGAGATCATATTTAGTATGCGTAGATGCGTTATAATAGCGAATTATGCAGTTGGCTACAACAACATAGACATAGATGCTGCCTCTGAGAAGGGGATACTCGTCACCAACACACCAGACGTGCTTACGGAAGCAACTGCGGACCTCGCATGGGCGCTGATGATGGCGGTTGCGAGGAGGGTAGTTGAGGGTGATAGGTTTGTTAGAGAGGGTAGATTTAAAGGGATGGATCCTTTGCTTCTTTTGGGAGAAGATGTATACGGTAAGACATTGGGAGTAGTTGGTGCTGGAAGGATTGGGATGGCGGTGATGCGCAGAGGAGTTGGCTTTGACATGCGGCTGTTATATTACAGCAGACGGAGGCATGAAGAGGTAGAGAGGCTTGGGGCAGAGTATGTTAACCTTGATACCCTCTTTAGAGATTCTGACTTTATCTCTTTAAATGTCCCTTACACCAAGGAGACTCACCACCTTGTTGATGAGAAAGCGTTAAGTTTGATGAAGCCTTCGGCTATTATTGTAAATACTGCAAGAGGTCCAGTTATAGATGAGGTAGCTTTGGTGCGTGCATTGAAGAACGGGAAGATAAGAGGAGCTGGGCTTGATGTGTATGAAAAGGAGCCGTATGTATCACCAGAGCTACTGAGTTTGCAGAGGGTAGTGTTAACACCTCACATAGGAAGTGCTTCCTATCATGCAAGGCTGAAGATGGGGAAGCTCGTTGCAAAGAATATCAGGGCAGCCTTTGAAGGTGAGGTTCCACCAAACCTTTTGAACGGTGAACAGATTAGAAAATCTCACTAAGGGGGGTTGTTTTATGTCGTCTGTAAGCAGAGAGTGGGCAAAGTTTGCTGTTGGATTGAAGTACGAAGAGATACCCGAGGATGTAATTAAAGAGGTGAAGAGGTTTTTGCTTGATAGTGTTGGTTGTGCTCTGGCAGCGTTCAAAAATGAGGATATGGATAATGCACACAAGTATATTGAACAGTTGGGTGGAAGGGAACAAGCTACAGTCATAGGTTATGGGACGAAAACCAATCTACCTAACGCTACTTTGATGAATTCTTTACTCATAAGAGCGTTAGATTACAACGATATATTTTGGAAGGAGGATCCTTCTCATCCTTCTGATATTATCCCGGCGGCATTGAGCACTGGTGAGTATAAAAAGGTCAGTGGTAAAGAGGCTCTGGTGGCGATGGTTATAGCGTATGAGCTCGAGTTGAGAATGTGTATGGCAGCTCACCCTGGTATTCGGGAGATCGGATGGCACCATGCAAGTTTGACACAGTTTGTTAGCCCAGTTGTTGCGGGGAGGGTGCTTGGACTTAATGAGGAACAGCTTACGGCTGCGATAGGTATAAGTGGTTCGAGTCACTTTACCCTTGGTGGGGTTGTTGCAGGGCATCTAACGAACATGAAGAATACTGCAGATCCAATGGCTGTGGAGGCAGGCGTCCGTGCGGCTATGTTGGCGAGTACGGGATATACTGGTCCTGTTGAGGTCTTTGAGGGTAAGGAGGGGCTCTTTGAAGTTATAAAGGATGTGGAGTGGAATAAAGATGTGTTACTTGATGGTCTTGGCAAGAAGTTCATTACCAGAGAGTGTGGCTATAAGGCGTTTCCGACCGAAGCACTGACTCACCAGCCTATAACTGCTGTTTTGGAACTTGTGCATGGTGAATCTATAAGCTATGAAAGTGTAGAGAGCATATTGATTGAGACTACTACCAGGGGAGCGGATATACTCTCCGATCCGAGTAAGTATAATCCTACCACAAAGGAAACTGCGGACCACTCATTACCGTACTGTATTGCAGTTGCTGTTGTGAAGGGTAATGTTTTGCCAGAGCACTTTAGCGAGGATGTGATATTTGACCCTGCTGTGAGAGATATGCTGAAGAGGATAAAGGTTGTCGCAAACCCTGAAATAGATGCGTTGTTCCCTAAGGTTAAGAGGGCAATAGTTACTATAAAGACGAAGGATGGAAAGGAGTTCAAGAAGCAAGAGGATTATGCAAAGGGACAGCCTGAAAATCCAATGAGTGATGAGGAAGTTATATCTAAGTTCGAGAGCAATGCCAAGGGTAAAATATCGAACGATAGGATAGATGAGATAGTGGAAAAGACGCTCCACTTTGAAGAGATAGGAGATGTTTCTGAATATATGAAACTACTATATTAAGGAGATGGTAGATTTGAAAGATGATTATGCGAATACTTTGAACCTTCCTAAGACTAAGTTTCCTATGAAAGCTAATCTGCCAAGGAAGGAGCCGGAGTTGCTGGCGTTTTGGCAAGAGAATGAGGTTTACAAAAACGCTTTGGATAAGAGGAAAGGGGCTGAAGCATACATACTGCACGATGGCCCGCCTTATGCTAACGGCAACATACATATGGGAACGGCATTTAATAAAATCCTGAAGGATTTTATTGTAAAGTATAAGCTTATGTCAGGTTATTATGTCCCTTATGTTCCGGGGTGGGATACGCATGGACTCCCTATAGAACATAGGGTTACAAAAGAAGAGGGTATAAAGAAGGGGGAAATGGACCCCCTTCTTCTAAGAGCGAAGTGCAAAGAATACGCATTGAAGTATGTAGATATTCAGAGGGAAGAGTTTAAGAGGTTAGGTGTGCTTGGGTTGTGGGATGAACCTTACATTACGCTTCTGCCGAAATATGAGGCGAGGGAGATAGAAGTCTTCAAGAAGATGGTTGAAAATGGTTATATATACAGGGGTGAAAAACCTGTCTTGTGGTGTCCGAACTGCGAGACTGCGTTGGCTGCAGCGGAGATAGAGTATTGGGATGAATCTTCTCCTTCTATATATGTGAAGTTTAGGGTGGTTGGAGAGGTTTCGTCAGTGTTTCCGGAGTTGCAGGAAAAAGATGTGTATGTGCTTATTTGGACTACTACACCGTGGACTATACCATCTAATATGGCAGTGGCACTACATCCAGACTTCAAGTACGGATGGATAAAGGTTGGAGAGGAATACATAATAGTAGCTGCTGATATCAGGGATAAACTGATGTCGGAGTTGGAGCTTTCGGGAGAGATAGGAAGTAGGATTGTACTGGGAAAAGAATTGGAGATGCTTGAGTTGAAACACCCGATTGTTGATAGAGTTGTGCCTATTGTTATGGCGGAATATGTGACAATGGATGAAGGTACAGGCTGTGTCCATACTGCACCTGGGCATGGTGGAGAGGACTATGAGACAGGAATTAAGTATGGCCTTGATACCATGTCTCCCTTGGATGACAAAGGTGTTTTTACGGAAGAGGTTCCGTACCTTGCTGGTTTAAGGTATGATGAGGCAAACAGTAAGGTGGTAGAGATTTTGAAAGAAAACGGTATGCTCCTTTACAGTGGGGAGATTAAGCACTCCTATCCTCACTGTTGGAGGTGCAAAAAACCTGTTATATTCCGTTCTACCAAGCAGTGGTTTGTGGATGTGGATAAGTTCAGGAACGAGGTGCTTGATTCGATAAAGAAGGTCAAATGGGTTCCCTACTGGGGCGAAGAGCGTATAACGAGCATGGTAAGGGATAGGTCAGATTGGTGTATATCCAGACAGAGGGTTTGGGGGGTGCCGATACCAGCATTTTACTGTAAGGATTGTGGTAAGGAGATAATGACCCCTCAGACAATAGATAGAGTAAGAGATCTTTTCGAGAGGGAAGGTTCAGATGGGTGGTACAGGTACACGCCGGAGGAGATATTGGGAGACCTTGCTTATTGTCCAGCATGTGGGAGCCGCAACATACAGAAGGGTATGGACATTCTTGATGTGTGGTTTGACTCTGGTTCGAGTCACTATGCAGTTCTTGAAGGTGATAGGGACTATTTAAGGTGGCCTTCCGATATGTACCTTGAGGGGAGTGACCAGCATAGAGGGTGGTTCCAAACGTCTCTGTTAACATCTGTTGCTATAAGGGGGCGTGCACCTTACGATACGGTTTTGACTCATGGTTTCATTGTAGATGAGCAGGGGAGAAAGATGTCAAAATCTCTTGGCAATGTAATTGTCCCTCAGGAGGTCATATCCAAATATGGTGCTGATATATTGAGATTGTGGGTTGCCTCTTCGGACTACAGATATGATGTATCTATATCTAATAACATTATAAGACAGCTTGTAGAAGCATACCGTAAGATAAGAAATACATCTCGTTTTATCCTTGGTAACCTGTACGACTTTTTGCCTTCCAGGGATGCGGTGAAGTATGGGGATATGCTTGAACTTGATAGGTATGCGTTGATAGAACTCAACAAACTTGTAAAGAGGGTAAGGGGTGGATATGAGGAATTTGCATTTCATCTACCTTATCACCTTATATATCAGTTTTGTACGACATTTCTTAGCTCTTTCTACTTGGACATTTTGAAAGATAGGCTTTATGTCTCTTTGCCAAATTCTCTTGAGAGGAGATCTGCTCAGACGGCGATTTATGATATTCTGAAGAAACTGACAGTGATGATTGCGCCCTTGATGAGCTTTACTGCAGAGGAGATATGGAGCTACATACCTGAAAGGGGAAGTGAATCTGTGTTTATGGAAGATATGCCTTACCCTCAGGAGGAGTATGAAGACAGTGAACTTGAGAGCAGGTGGGAGAAGATCGTTCTTGTGAAGAGGGCGGTCTTAAAGGCATTGGAAATGGCCAGAAATAGGGGGATAATAGGTCATTCTTTGGAGGCCGGTGTGCAATTACAGATAGAAGAGGGTAGCATACTTGATGCAGTGAATTCCATTACACAAAGGGAGTTTGAAGATGTTCTTATAGTTTCTGCTGTTACTGTTGGAGATGTAGTTGACGCTGAAGTGCGCTATGAAGATGAGGAAAATGGCATAGTGGTTGGGGTTCTACCTGCCGAAGGTGAAAAGTGTGCGAGGTGTTGGAGAAGGACGCCGGATGTTGGGAAAGATGCTGCACATCCACACCTGTGTGCGAGATGTGCAGCTATTGTCAGAGAGATTGAGAGTTAAGTGGCTTTTGCTCTTTGCGTTTTTCTTTCTTTTGGATAGGTTGACAAAGTATATTGCCATAACTTTCTTTTCAGGTATCAATGATAGGGTTGTTAGAGGTGTTGTATCTTTTGTTGTTGTACACAATGAGGGGATAGCCTTTGGTATGAAGGGTGTCCCCTCATTTGTGATTGTAGGAGTAGGTTTTGCTGTGATAGTGTTTTTGGTGGTTGGTTTTGATAGAGGACTGTGGTTTGAGTATATTATGTTGCTCTCTGGAGTGGCTGGTAACCTATTTGACAGGCTTTTTTATGGTTATGTTGTGGATTTTATATATGTGGAGTGGTGGTATACTTTTAATGTTGCTGATATTCTTATCGTAGTTGGGGGGCTTATGGCTGTTTTGAAGAAGATTAAACCTCGTAGATTGAGGGATTCTGTATGAATGCTGTGGTGAATGCTCGGATTGTTGTCGGGGATGCTATCCTTGAGAATAAGGCTGTGTTATTTGATGAAAAGATAAGAGATGTGGTAGATCTCAAAGAGCTTAGACTGGATGGTGTGAATGTAATAGATGCTCGTGGTATGTATCTTTCTGCAGGTTTTATAGACACTCATATTCATGGCATAGCTGGAAAAGACACCATGGATGCTACTCCAGAGGCTTTGAAAGCTATGAGCGTAGCCCTTAGCAGGGTAGGGGTGACTTCATTTCTACCTACTACCGTTTCTGCAGACTGGGATTCTGTGAAAGGTGTTTTGGATAATGTAAGGTTGGTCAAGGAGGATGTTGAAGGTGCTAACATATTAGGTGTTCATCTGGAAGGGCCGTTTATCAATCCCCAAAGGGCAGGAGCGCACGATAGGGCTAACATTATCCGTCCTGACTACAGTCTCGTAGTGGAATACAAAGATTTGATAAAGATAGTTACATATGCACCTGAAATGGATGATGGTATGGATTTTACCAAAAGAGCACTTGTGGATGGTATATATCTCTCTGTGGGGCATACCGAGGCCAGTTGCAGGGATACAATGAAGGCCATATCTATGGGTGTAAACCGTGCAACGCACCTGTTTAACGGAATGAAGCCACTTCATCATAGGGATATTGGTGTAGTAGGGGCAGTTCTGATGAGTAATTTAGTTTACTGTGAGCTTATAGCTGATAATGTTCATGTTTCACCTGATCTCTATAATTTCGTTGTCAGACTCAAAGGAAAGGAAAGGATTGTACTTGTTTCTGATTCTACGAAGGTTGCACTTGGAGACAATGGTACTTACGATCTGTGGGGAAGTAGAAAGGTATTTTACGATGGGACTTCTGTGAGGTTTGAAGATGGAACGCTTGCTGGAAGTGCACTTACATTGAATAAGGCAATATTTAATTTTTGGAGAGCAACGGCTCTGCCTTTGCATGAAGTTGTCTCTATGGCTACCTTGAATCCTGCAAGGAGCATGGGTCTTGTAAGTAAGGGTAGCCTCTCTATCGGTAAGGATGCAGATATGGTAGTTTTTGATAACAATCTTGATGTGTATTTTACCATTGTTGGTGGGAGGACGAAGTATGTGAAAAGGGGGTTTTGATGTGGTAGTTAAGTCTATAACAGATGACGAACTCGTTGGGGAGATCCTAAACTTCAAGGGGGTTGTTTTGCTTGAGATGTGGGCAGAATGGTGTGCTCCATGTAAGCAAATATCTCCCATGTTGGATAGAATTTCGGAAGAATTTAAAGATGTGAAATTTCTTAGAGCCAATGTAGACGAGTCTCCTGCTATGGTATCTAAGTATCAGATTAGGGCATTGCCTAACATTCTACTTTTCAAAGATGGTAATGTAATAGACCAGATGGTAGGGGTTTACTCTATAGGGCACATAAGGAAGATGATAGAGGAAAACATTTGAGATTATGGGTAGGATTGTAGTTGATGTGGATAATGGTGATCGGGTAGATGTGTTTCTGGCTGGGAAGCTGAATATATCACGTTCGGTCTCCCAACGAATGATATCTGATGGTCTTGTGGTTGTTAACGGTAGGAGAGTGCAAAAGTCCTTTGTTTTGAGCAAAGGAGATATTATAGAGTATAGTTTACCTGATACAAGGGAGCTTGTTTCAGAGCCACAACCTATAGATATTCCTATAGTCTACGAAGATGATGACATTATTGTTGTAGATAAACCTGCTGGTATGGTTGTCCATCCGGCCCCTGGTAATGCTGCTGGTACAGTTGTAAATGCTGTTCTTTACCATGTTGGAGGACTTTCAGACATAGGTGGTAGGATAAGGCCTGGCATAGTCCATCGTCTTGACAAGGATACCTCAGGTCTGCTTATTATTGCAAAGCATAATGAAGCGCATGTGAACCTTGCAGAGCAATTCTCATCTCGTCGGGTAGAGAAAGAATATATAGCAGCAGTGTCAGGAAGTTTTAGCGTAGGAGAAGGCGAAGTGATTGCTCCTATTGGCCGTTCTCCACATGATAGGAAGAAGATGGCTGTAGTTGAGAGCGGAAAGTATGCCAGGACTACATTCAAGGTGATCGGTAAGAGTGGTAGCTTTTCCCTGTTGTCGGTGAGATTACATACTGGTAGGACACACCAGATAAGGGTTCACCTTTCTTATATAAAGCATCATGTTGTTGGAGACGCTATCTATGGGAAGAGTAGCCCTAAGGGGATAAATAGGTTATGCCTTCATGCATATAGGCTTGTGGTGTTTCACCCACGCAGTGGGAAGCAGATGGAGTTTGTCTCCTGCCTCCCTATGGACTTTGTAGAATGTCTTGCAGTACTTGGGCTTTCTTTACCAGAATGGATCTGTGTTTCTTGTAGGTAACATATCCTTCGGGAGAATGAGGAGGTTTCTTTACATACTTCCTTTTTGTGTAATCTACCCTTACCTTTGTCCCCGTATGTGCTTTTGAGTAAAAAGCAGCTATTTCGGCTGCAATCCTTATTATCCTCTCTGGAGGGGTGATTTTTCTGCTTGTTTTTAGGACTATGTGTGAGCCGCCGATGTCCTTTGCGTGGAACCATAGGTCTTCCCTGTCTGCTATCTTGAATGTGAGAATATCGTTTGTCCTGCTGTTTTTACCTACCAATATATCCCATCCTTCCACTTCAAACCTCCGATACGGTAACCTGCCTTTACTATCTTCTACTTCCTTTTCTACGGTGTTTGATACCTGTTTTAGCTCCTCTAATGACATCTCTGGGAGCCTTCTTTCCATCTCTTCTATTGAGGATAGCTTTTCTAATAGCTTTGCCCTTACATCTGGTAGTATCTCGAGTTTCCTTTTTAGCTTTTTGTAGTGTTTAAAGAGCCTTTCTGCCTCCTTATTTAAGTTTGTATCTCTGTTTAGGATTAAGGTAAATGTCTCCCCTGGCTTGTATATGTTGGGTACAGTTATTTTCCCCTCCTCGTGTTTGACTTGGTTTTTGTATGTGAGTAGACTCTCTGCAAGTTGTTTGTAGTGTTCAAAGTTGTATGCTTCTTTTAACTCTTCCTCTATACTGTGTAACTTTTTTACAAGGCGGTTTTTTCCCTTTTTAATGGACTTCGTAGCACGAGAGAACTCTATTTGTAGTGTTGATCTTTCTTCTTTTGTCCTGTAGTGTGATTCTATTTCGGGAGATATGGGGTGTAAAGGTGGGCTTTTGACCTTTTCTATCCATTCCTTAAATAGTTTCCATGCCTTTTCTGTGTCAGAACCTGCACTATCAAGCAGTTCTACAACATCTTTACTCATACCTGTGAATAGCTTCTTCCACTTTGGATTACTCGTTGCGACGGAGAGAAACTCTTCTTTCGTTATGGTCAGAGGGTTTAATCTTTTTCCGATAGGAGGTGGTTCGTATTTTATGCCTGTTACGATGATTCTTGCACTGTTTTTGTTGCCCTCTATGTTTTTGAATGTACCCAGTATTATGCCTCTTTCGTCTGTTAATACTGCGTTGCTGTATCTATGTATGAGCTCTATGTAAAGGTAAAAGGTTTTCTCCGTGTAAGGTGTTAGCTTTGTGGTAAAGGTTAGTTCTATAACCCTATCAAAGTTTAGTTGTTTTGCAGACTGTAGAGTGGCTCCAGTGATATACTTCCGTAGGATCAACAGGAATGGGTGTAATTCTTTTGTCGTTTGTAAGTTGTTACACAGGTGTATTCTGAAGAATGTGGGATTTAGGGAAAAACACAGTGTCTTTCTGCCAGGATAGAAGCTTAGGTAGAAAGTGTCCTTGTATTTTGACACCTCATAAAGCTTCCTGTTTCTTAGAGAGGAGTTTATTTCGTATACGAGTTTGCATAGCAGCGCACTTGTGAACTCCATAGGTGTATTATATCATTTGTATCAAAGGGTGTCTCAAGAAGACACCCTAAGTAAATAGTAGTCCTGTTTGGTATATAACCACTGCTGCCACCCACCCTACGAGGATACTGTAAAGCACTGAAAAGAGTGTCCACCTGAGGCTATTTGTTTCTCTATATATTGTGCCTATGGTAGCGATACAAGGAATGTACAGCAGACTCATTACCATAAATGCGTATGCAGACAGGGGTGTGAAAAGGTGTGCGATGGCAGATGATAGGGTCTCTTCCCCTCCGAGAAGTGTACCCATTGTACCTACCACTGTTTCTTTTGCAACTATGCCGAACAGTAGGGCTACACCTGCTTGCCAGAAACCAAAGCCTGCGGGCCTCATTATTGGAGCAATTATAGATCCAATTTTGCCCATGTATGTGAATTCGCTTGCGTATTTTACACCTGCTGGGAGGTTGGAGAGTATCCACACGAGCGTCACCCCTGCAACGATTATGGTGCCAGCTTTCTTGATAAAAGAGCTGGTCCTTTCCCATGTGTGTGCAAGTAGACTCTTAAGGGTTGGAAACCTGTATGGTGGTAGCTCCATTACCAAGGGAGAGACATGCCCCTTTAGTGATGGTATTATGAGTTTGAACAACTTTGCGGACAATACAGCGATGATAATACCAAGTGCATACAACGAGAAAACAACTAATCCTTGGTGTTTTGGGAAGAATATGGAAGTAAACAAGATGTAGATTGGCAACCTTGCTGAACACGAAACAAACGGGTTTATTAGGATTGTCAACAACCTATCTCTTTCAGAAGATATTGTTCTTGCAGACATTACTGCGGGAACATTGCACCCAAAACCTATTAGCATAGGTATGAAAGATTTTCCGGGTAGTCCAACTGCATACATAATCCTGTCCATAACAAATGCTGCTCTTGCCATGTATCCACTATCTTCCAGGAATGCGAGTAGTAAGAAGAGTATAATTATGTTTGGCAGAAATACCAAAACGGTTCCAACTCCTCCTATTATGCCGTCTGTGAGCAGAGAGACTATTAGGTGTGGTACGCCTATGCTTGATAACCATGAGGTGGCGATTTCTGATAATGTACCGAAGAGGCTATCTATGTAGTCTGCGAATATGCCGCCTATAGAGAAGGTTAGTTGAAACGCTCCCCACATCACAGCTGCAAATATTGGTATGCCTGCCACTCTGTTAGTTAAGATGTTGTCTAATCTATCAGAGAGGGACACCGTGTTGTAGCTTTTTCCTTTTACACATTCTCTTACTACTTTATCGATGAAGGCGTACCTTTTCTCTACCATGGCGGTTTCTATGTCATACCCGATGCTTTCTTCAATTTGCGCAGCTTCTCTCATAGCAACTTTGACTACTTCCTGTCCCCCATTGTTTTTTATCGTTTCTGTGATTTCTATATCACCTTCGAGGAGTTTTGTGGCTGTAAACCTTGTGTCGTAACCTATATGGAGCTTCTTTACAGCTGTTTCTATCTTTGATATTGCCGTTTCTATAACATCTCCATAAGGTATTTTAAATTCTGGATGTTTGAGAGATGAAGTGTCTCTTAGTATGTCTTTTAGTTCGTTTATGCCTTCCCGTTTGGTTGCCGATACCATAACGATGGGAACTCCACCTAACATTTCGCTCATTTTCTCGGTGTCAATTCTTATTCCTTCTCTGTTTATTATGTCGGACATGTTCAGTGCTATTACACTTTTTATCCCTAACTCGAGTAGCATAACTGTTAGATATAGGTTTCTTTCGATGTTTGTTGAATCTACCACATTTATCACTATGTCTGCATTACCTGATAAGATGAAATCTCGTGCAATCCTTTCATCTATGGAATGTGTTGTTAGACTGTATGTCCCGGGTAAGTCTATGACATTGAATGTTAATCCTCCGTGTCGGAATTTGCCTTCCTTTTTTTCGACTGTTACGCCTGGCCAGTTTCCTACATGTGCATTTCCGCCTGTTAGAGCGTTGAACAGCGCACTTTTGCCAGTGTTTGGATTTCCAACCATGGCTATCGTTGTACTTTTGGCTTTTTCCACTAAGAGCATAGGTGCCTGTGCTTGCATGTCTTTACCTCCTTTTCATCTCACGAATATCTTTGCTGCCATACCTCTACCTATGGCAAGACGCGTTTCTCCTACTGCTATGATTACAGGTCCACCTTGATTTGATATGATCTTTATTGTGCTCCCAGGATATAGCCCCATTTCTGCAAGTCTTTTTGACAGGTTCCTTCCTCCACCGATGCTTCTAATGTGAAGCACTTCTCCAGGTTTTGCGTATATGAGTGGCATTTATCCTACCTCCACTGTTATGCTTGATGCTTCATCTTTTCTTAGGGAAAGATGGTAGTGTTTTACTACGATGTCTATTGGATCTCCAAGAGGTGCTATTTTCTCTACCCTTATAACCGTTCCCGGGATTATTCCCATGTCCAGTAGCCTTCTTTTTAGTGTGCCCTTTGCCTGAATAGAGGCAACTCTTCCGCTTTTTCCGACCTCCATTTCACTCAGCTTCATCTTTGTTTTACCTCCTTCAGCATGTTTACATTCGGGAAACTCACCCGTTTCTACAAAGTACCTGAAGTGCTCAAGCCACAGTGGGATTTCTTTTACTGGCGACTTTTCTACGAATTCAGTAAACTTTTGTAGAAGGGTTAGCGTCCTTTCGTGTAAATCATGCTCCATCTTGTGGGCTTCACTCTCAGCGAGTTCTTCGTTTATGCCGAGTATATTGTGAAGAAATTTGTAGATGGTTTTGTGTCTTTCATATACCCGTCTTGCTTCTTCTATCCCTGCTTCTGTCAATTCTACATGTCCATAGCCTTCGTGACTCACGAGCCCCTTACTGGACAACACCCTTACGGCGTTAGTTACAGAAGGCAAGCTCACTTTTCTACTCTGTGCTATATCCTTTAATCTTACAACTTTTTTTCTCATCCCTATTAGGAATATGTCGAGTAAGTAATCTTCCAGACTCTCGGTCAATACACTACTCATGCTACTCCCTCCTTACTTTGCACAGGTTTCTTAAAGGACATGACCTGCAGAAAGGTGCAAGTGGTAATACTTTGTCGTAGTAAATCTTACCCTTCGCGGCAAGCTGAGATAGTGTCCTTTTTATCTCGTCCTTTTTAAATCCGGTAAGTTTCTGTATCTCCTGAATAGATGTAGCCCTTCGTTTTGCTACGATACCCATTATAATCTCGTCCATCTATACAACCCCTTAGTTAGATTAGTCTAACTTTATTAGACAACACTAATTATATACTGGCAGGGAGTTTGTGTCAAGTCTTTTAATAGATATTTTCCATACTGCTTTTAATTCTTTTGCGTGTTTTGTGGTATAATCTTTTTTAGAGTAGTGTCTTCTGGAATTTCGAGACTGAGACAGGAGGTGATGGGAGTGGAAAAGAAGTGGAGTGTACTAATTATTGTGCTGGCGTTTGGTCTGGTTTTATCGGTAGGTGTGGTTATAGAAAGGGGCTCTATAATATCTGAGATCCTACAGAGGAATGCTTCTATAAGGACGAAGTATGATATGGCGACAAAGGAGCTTTCCAGTGTTAAGGCGAGGAATGTAGCGCTGAAGAAGAGAATTGCCTCTTTGGAGGTGGAAAAAGAGAAGGAACACTTGGCTGTTGTAAGTGTGAAAAAGAAGAATGATAGATTGAAAGAGATGTTGGCTTTGACTACTCGTGAGAATAAAGAGCTTGCTGGTAAAAATGGGAAGTTGAAGAAAAAGGTTGAAATGTTGCAGCTTCAGAGAGATAAACTTACAAAGAGGGTTAAATATCTTGCTTCTGAGCTTGATAAGTTGAAGGCCAAATTGGTGTCGTTAAACAAGACTAGTGGAAGGTTGCAGAGCGATGTTGCAGCTTTCAGGAAGGCAAATGAGTTACTAAAGAGCAAGCTTGGGGCAGTAGAGGACAGATTGAGTTACTACCAGAAAAAGGCACTTTCCTTGGGAGATATGACTGCGTTTTTAAGGCTTAGTATCAGAGAGTTACAGGAAAAACTCTCAAAAAGTCAGAAGAATGCGAGGGTTTTGTTGAAGAGCAATAACCTGTTAAAGAAAAAGATAACCTCTTTGAATGAAAAGGTGAGGAGGCTTAATTCCCGTTTAAGTGGGCTTTTGAAGGACAAAGTAGCAGTGGAGAAAAGGATTTCTGCCCTTGCTTCTGAAAATTATGCATTGAAAGAGGAATTGGCGCTACTTAATTTCCAGAATGCGGAGTTTAAACGAGGTATTAAAGAGTTAGCAGCTGAAAACAACAGACTTACGGAGAAGCTTTCGGGTGCTATGTATGATAGGAATAAATTAAACAGGGAGTTGGTGCTTCTAAAAAGAAAGTTGTCTGGACTCAGTGCGGAAAATGTCAGGCTTAAAGATAAGCTTACCAAGGAGACCCAAATGATGCAAGAGAAACTCAAGCGGCTACTCTTCGACCGTGATAACTTAAAAGAGAAAGTAAACCTTTTAAAGTTCCGTAACAAAGAGCTTGAGCAGAAACTCTCTGAACTTGTGGCTGAAAACACTACCTTGAAGAAGCAGGTTGCCACTCTTAGTGCAGAGAACAAGAAGCTCAAGGAGGAGATTTCGTCTTTGGAGGGAAAAATTTCTACCTTGAAAGAGCAGAATAAGAAGCCTGAGCAAGAGAAGAAGGAGGTTAATGTAGAGCAGCAGTAGATGTTTAGCGGAGTTGAAGTAGAGGGTTCTGTTTAGACTGTTGAAAAGAATAGTTTCCTTTGCTATAATAGTTTGTGGAGAGCGGACATAGCTCAGTTGGTAGAGCATCGGCTTCCCAAGCCGAGGGTCGCGGGTTCGAGTCCCGTTGTCCGCTCCATTTCTTTTTTATGGTAATCTTTTGTGGAGGAGCGTTATCGTTAATTTATGCAGGGATAAATCTTTTTGTTTATAAGGTGCGATGGGTAGATACCGTTCTTTTAATGAGTATCTGAGGCAAAAGTATGGTAAGAGGGTTCAGAAGATAACCATCGATGCTGCTTTTACATGTCCCAATAGGGATGGAAGACTTTCCTTTGGGGGGTGTATATATTGTGATGTTTTTGGCTCTGGTTCTGGTGCTTCTCTGAGGGGTGAATCTATACAGCAGCAGATAAAGAGGGGAGCAGAGGTTGCACATAGAAGGTATAAAACAGATTACTTCATAGTGTACTTTCAAGCATTTACCAATACATATGCTCCGGTAGCTTACCTTAGGTCTGTGTATAGTGAGGCCGTAGATGAAGCATCTAAGTATGGAAAGGTGGTTGGATTATCGATAGGAACGAGACCGGACTGCGTTCCAGATGAAGTGTTAGATGTGCTGTCATCGTACCATGGACAGATGGAGGTTTGGGTGGAGCTTGGAGTTCAATCTGTTCACTATAGGACATTGAAACTGATAAATCGAGGGCACGGTGTTGCAGAGATAATAGACGGTATATTGAGAGCGAAGGCAAGGGGTTTGAAGGTATGTGCACATGTAATTTTTGGCCTCCCAATGGAAACACAAGAAGAGATGCTGGAGACTGTGAGATCAATATCTGTTCTTGGTATAGATGCCATAAAGATACATCCCCTGTATGTGGTTGAAGGGTCTGTACTTCATGAGTGGGTATCAAAAGGGAAATACGAGCCGATCTCTATGGAGGAGTTTGTTGATACGGTAGTAAAGGCTATATCTATTCTGCCTCCCTCGGTAATAATACAGAGGTTAACGGGTGAAGCACCTTCGGGGATGCTTGTGGCTCCACAGTGGACTTCTAACAAACAGCTGGTTAGAAAGGCGATAGAAGACGAACTCGTGCGCCAAGATATGTATCAGGGCAAAAACTTTAAGGTGGGATTAACTGTACATGAACTTAAGCCGTTTTCCTCTTAGAGGCAGATAGATAGACCATCAACACAGATATATCTGCTGGGTTTACACCTTCTATCCTGGAAGCCTGACCTAAGGAGCGTGGTCGTATAAGCTTTAACTTTTCCCTTGCTTCTGTAAGTAGGCCGGGGACTTTGTCGTAGTCTATCCATTCAGGTATGAGCTTATCTTCCAGTTTTCTAAACTGTTCTACGAGTCTGTTTTGCTTTTGTATGTAGCCTTCGTATTTTATCTCTATTTCTACCTCTTCATATACATCTTCCTCGTAGTTGGAAGGGTTGGGATCGAGTTCTCTTAAATCTTTGTAGCTTATTTCTGGCCTCTTTAACAACCTATAGATTGTTGTTGTTTCACCTATGGGACTACTACCCTTACTTCTTAAGACTTCGTTTACCCTATCTGTAGGTGGTATCTTTGTACCTTTTAGCCTCTCTATCTCTTCTGCTATGCGTTTCTTCTTCCTTAAAACTCTTTCGTATATGTATCTCGGTACAATACCTAATTTGTAGCCGTAAGGCACCATTCGGAGGTCTGCATTATCTTGTCTTATGAGTAATCTATACTCTGCACGAGATGTCATCATCCTATAAGGTTCTTTTACTCCTTTTGTTACCAGGTCGTCTATCATGACGCCTATGTAAGACTCTGACCTGTTAGGTATGAATGGGGGTTCACCCTTTATGTATTGGACTGCATTTATACCTGCTATTATGCA
>Ga0256914_1001938_pt1 | contig 17732 bp, 16 predicted proteins | sample HulkmetaG_FD_191571 | JGI IMG/M metagenome (GOLD analysis project Ga0256914, IMG submission 191571) | Hydrothermal chimney microbial communities from Main Endeavour vent field at the Juan de Fuca Ridge, Pacific Ocean - Hulk | ecosystem: Environmental > Aquatic > Marine > Hydrothermal vents ... | reverse complement strand
GACATGCTGCGACAGGAAGGCCCCGGAGAACTGGCCTGAAGATTTCAGGCTCTGGTGTGAAGACAATAAAATAGACGTACTTTGGGAAAAGGACCTGCCTGAAACAGGCACTTCAGGCCTGGACATGGCAGTTGTCAGCCCGGGTATTCCTCCACGCTCTCCAATGGTCCGTTTCTTTGCGAGGCAGAAGGTGGAGGTCATGGGAGAGCTGGCCCTGGCCGCATCTCTTTGGCCGGGAACACTTATAGGCATTACGGGTACAAACGGAAAGACCACCACCACGGAGCTCACCTCCCACATCCTGACAGTGGCGGGCATCCCTTGCGTAAAGGCGGGAAACATTTCCCCGCCCCTTTTTGATCTCCTGGAGGACAGTGCCGGAACAGACATGGCAGTTCTGGAAATAAGCAGTTTCCAGCTGGAATATTTCCCGGAACGATGGCCTGCATGGCTAAAGCGTCCGCACTTTCACACCGCCGCCGTCCTGAACCTTGCACCCGACCATCTGGACAGGCATGGCTCCATGGAAAGGTATTCCCTCTGCAAGGCAAGGATTTTCAGATTCCAGAGGGGAGACGACCTGGCCATTCTCGGGCCTGGAACCGAAAAAATACAGGGGAACCTCCCAGGCAAAAGGCTCTTTCTTTCCCTTGATGATGCAGAAAAGACGGGCGCCTCCTGGAACCCCGAAAGGGCCGAGCTCCGGGTTCTATGTCCGGGAAGGTTTGATCAGGTCTTTGACCTGTCGGGATGGAAGCTTTATGGAAGACACAACATGGAAAACCTTGCAGCTGCCGTCATGGCGGCATTAAACAGCGGGGCCGAACCAGCAGCCGTACAAAAGGCCGTGGAAACCTTCAGCCCCCCTGATTACAGGCTTCAAAAATCCGCCACATTTAATGGCATAACGTTCGTGAACGATTCCAAGGCAACCAACGTGGCAGCACTGATTGCAGCGCTTAATGCCATTGAAGGCGATGTAACCCTTATTGCCGGCGGCAGGGGAAAGGGTGAAGACCTTGGTGCCCTTTCCTGCTTTTTGCAAAAGGAAAACGGCAACAGGCCGGCCGCCAGGATCAAAAACGCCATCCTCATCGGGGAAGAGGCCCCAAGGCTCAAAGAAACACTGGCCCCTTTCGTGGAAGGGTGCCACATCCTCGTGGGCAGGGACGGGGCCGAGACCATTAAAAAGGCAGTGCAAACCGCGGTGACAGTGAGCCCGCCCGGCTTTACGGTGCTCCTGTCTCCGGCATGTGCAAGTTTCGACATGTTTTCAAGCTACAAGGAAAGAGGCAAGGCATTTGATATGGCCGTCAGGGAGCTAAAATGATCTCTGAAAAAAACAAGGCAGGAACCAACAAGAATCATGGAAGTTTTGAATCGGTAAGGGACCCTGAAGCCAAACATCTGGAACTGAGGCTTGTCATCACCGGGGGCGGAACCGGTGGCCATGTATTTCCGGGGGTTGCCATTGCCGAAGAAATGGAAGCGCTTTGCCGGCTCAGGTGCCTGTGGATAGGGACAGGGAGGCCTGTTGAAAGAAGGGCCCTTGAACAAAAGGACTGGGACTACAAAATCCTCCATGTCAGGCCGTTAAAGGGAGGTGGAGCAGTCAACATACTGCAGTCCCTGGTGCATCTTCCCCTGGCCATCATGAAGGCCGCAGCGGTCCTCAAAAGATTCAAACCCGACGTGGTCCTGGGGGTTGGAGGCTACGTATCCGGGCCGGTACTTGCAGCGGCCCGCATTTTAAGAATCCCCACGGCCATTCACGAGCAAAACCTTCTTCCAGGGCTTGCAAACAAGATGGCTGCAAAATTCGTGGACAGGGTATTCATTAGCTTCGAGGCGTCCAGGCCCTACTTTTCAAACAAGTCCATAGAATGTGCCGGAAACCCCGTGAGAAAGGATATCCTCGAGCAGGCTGCCTCTCCCGCAGGTGAACCCGGCAACGGCTCCACTCACATTCTGGTACTCGGGGGAAGCCAGGGAGCATCCGGACTCAACAGGCTGGTGAGTTCGGCCCTCAAGATCCTCTTCCAGTCTGGACAAAAATTTTCTGTCATTCACCAGACAGGAGCGCAAGATTTCCAGGAAATGCAGGCATTTTACAAGGATGCCGGAATGGATGTGGCGGTTAATGAATTTATTAATGAAATGGGCATTGCATACTCATGGGCTGATCTGATAATTTGCAGGGCAGGAGCTACAACCTTAGCGGAGATTACAGCAGTTGGAAAACCGGTGATCTGCATCCCGTACCCCCATTCTGCCGATGGCCACCAGGGGTTGAATGCCAGGGCCATATATGATGCTGGGGCCGGTCTCTACTTTGAGGAAGGAGATGTGGGTGCTGTCCGTCTGGCTTCAGAGATAGAAAAACTGATGTCCAGCCCGGAAACACTGGCTGACATGACGGTCAATGCCAGGAAGCTGGGGCGTCCTGAAGCTGCAGCCATGATCGCCAGGTCCATAATCAAGCTGAGTCACAAGAACAATGACGGGGAGTACTCCATAAACGCCACGAGAGGAGAAACCATTCACGGCCATGTATAAGAAGCAGCATATACATTTTGTAGGCATAGGCGGCATTGGCATGAGCGGCCTGGCCCAGGTACTTCTAAGCCTGGGCTACTCGGTATCCGGTTCGGATCTGAGGACCACGGGCATAACAAAAAAACTGGATGCCAACGGGGCGGTAATCTTCAAGGGCCACCAGGCTCAGAACGTCCACGGTGCAGACGTAGTAGTAGTATCTTCGGCAGTAAGAGACGATAACCCCGAGGTCACCACTGCCAGATCTATGGGCATCCCGATAATACCCAGGGCAGAGATGCTGGGGGAACTCATGAGATTCAAAAAATTCGGAATAGCAGTGGCCGGTGCCCACGGCAAGACCAGCACCACTTCCATGGTTGCCTCGGTCCTCCAGGCAGCAAGACTTGACCCCACGGTAATCATCGGCGGAAAGGTGAAGGGCATGGGAACCAATGCCCATTGGGGTAGCGGTGAATTCCTGGTTGCCGAGGCTGACGAAAGCGACGGCAGTTTCCTCCGCCTGACGCCAAGCATGGTGGTTGTGACCAATATCGACAGGGAACACCTGGACTTTTATTCCGGACTGGAGGAAATAGAAGAAAACTTCCTGAAATTCATGGACAGGATCCCGTTTTACGGTGCAGTAATCGCATGTGGAGATGACGAATCGCTTGGAAGGGTTCTGGCCAGGAGCAGCAAGAGACAGCTTATCTATGGCACAGGGACAGGCTGCGAACTGAGGGCCGTAAACATCGAGGCAACAGGCCTTTCCACTGCCTTCGATGTGGAATTTAAGGGCCGCTACATGGGCAAGGTCACATTGAACGTCCCGGGAATCCACCATGTCAGAAATGCCCTGGCAGCAGTGGCCGTGGGCCTGGAGCTGGAACTTGATTTTGAATCCATAAGTAAAGGACTCCTTCACTACAACGGTGTTGGCAGGAGGTTTGAAATCCTGGGGATTGAAAACGGCATAAGGGTGGTGGATGATTACGCCCACCATCCCACTGAAATAAAGGCCACCCTCGCGGCAGCCCGTGCTGCCTGGCCGGGAAACAGGCTCGTGGTCCTATTTGAGCCACACAGGTACACCAGGACCCAGATGCTGATGGATGAATTTCCTGCTGCCTTTGAACAGGCCGACGAGGTCTGGATTACCGAGATCTATCCGGCAAGTGAATCTCCAATAGTTGGCGTTTCCGGCAGGAGGCTAGCAAGGGTTGTTGGTGAAGCACTTTCAAGAAAGGTTCATTTTGTGGAAGAGGTCTCCATGCTTCCCGGGGCTGTCATCCCCCAGCTGAAGACAGGAGACGTTGTCATGACCCTGGGAGCCGGGGCCATAGGAAAGGTGGGAAGACAGTTGTACGATTCCCTGAAGGGAAACCATGCGGCAGTTGCTATTTAACGACCTTAAACGGATAAAAGACCTGAATGTGACCCAAGACGTCTGTCTTGGCAGCCACACCACCTTTAAAATAGGCGGCAGGGCCAGGCTGTTTCTTACCCCGCTTTCCACGCAGGCCCTGGAAAAGTCCTTGGGGCTCTTGAAACAGGCGGAAACACCGTACCGGATACTCGGGAACGGAAGTAACCTCCTCATAACAGACCGGGGAGTGGATGCCGTGATCAATCTTTCACGGATGTCATCCGTCCGCTCATGCAACGGCGCCCTTACCGTACAGGCAGGGATGACCATTTCAGGCCTTCTGAGGTGGTGTCTGGACCATGGCTATGGAGGGCTGGAAGCACTGGCGGGAATTCCAGGCTCCCTTGGCGGGGCCATTTCCATGAACGCCGGTGCATGCGGGTGTGAAATTGCAGATTTTGTGGAAGAAATTCTCCTTACATGCCATGAAGGCAGTGCATGGTTCAAGCCAGTGGACCAAACCTTTTCGTATCGAAAATCCAGCATACCAGCCGGCAGCATGATCTCCGCCCTGAAAATAAGGCTTTCAAAAAATATACCTCAAGGCCCTAAAAAGCAGGCCCTTTTTCCACGTGCCAGGAAGGATTCGGTGGAAAAGATCAGGAAGGTGATGCAAAAACGCCTTATCAGCCAGCCCCTCGGGCAACCCAGTGCAGGCTGTGTATTCAAGAACCCGGAAGGCGCATACGCATGGAGGCTCATTGCAGAAAGCGGTCTTCAGGGTTTTGCAAATGGAGATGCCCAGGTATCGAGAAAACATGCAAATTTCATTGTCAACCGCGGAAAGGCCGATTTCATCCAGGTCAAGGATCTCATGGCAATAATCAAGGAGCGGGTATACGAACAAACAGGTACCTTGCTAAAAGAGGAACTGGTAATCTGGGAAGATGATATCATCCACTAAAAAAAACAGGCAGTTCAGCAAGAGGCCGGCAAAAAAGAAAGGGCTTAACTGGAACAAGGCCTCCAAGGTCATTCTTGCCACCGTCATGCTGTTGGCCTTGACTGGCGGGATCGCAGGAACGGTTTACGGAATCAAGAAATGGATGAGCACCTGTTCCTATTTTTTTGTTTCATCCGTGGAGGTCCACGGTGAAAAACGCCTGACCAAAAAGGAAATCCTGGACCTCAGCGGCATTCGGATAGGTGACAACATCTTCTCCCTCGACCTGAAGGATATCGCCCGAAAGCTTTCCAGCCAGCCATGGATCAGGTTTGCCCGTGTGGAAAGAAGGCTTCCAGATGCCCTGTTCATCCATGTTGAAGAACGCGAGCCGGTAGCCCTTGCCAGAATCGGTGAGAGGCTCTTCCTGGTGGACAGGGATGGTACTCCCTTCAAGTATCTCAAGAAACAAAAGGGTTTTTCAGCCCCGGTCATTACCGGAATAGACCAAAAAGGCACTCCTTCAGAAAGTGGTGATGCAAAACCCGCTGTCAACAGGTCCAAGATGGACGACGCCCTCAAGATAATCAAGATGTCCAGAAAGGGTGTCAGGGCTCTTGGATACAACAATATCAGCCAGATAGACTTCCCGGATGACCAGACCGTTGTCATCTACACGGCAGACAGGGCCGTCCCCTTCTACATAAACAGGGACGGGCTGAAAAAGCAGTTTTACAGGGCTGAAAAAATTCTCTTTCAATTGTATAATTCAGGACAGTATCCAAAGGTGGTTAGTGTAAACGTAGGTTACGGCAAAGACATGGCCCTGGCCAAGCTCAAAAAGAAGTGATGCATGGTTGAACGCACCTGTGACATAGTAGTTGGCCTTGATATAGGAACCACCAAGATCTGTGCCGTAGTAGGCGAGCTTTCAGAAGACAGCGTAGAGATCATAGGGGTTGGCAGCCACCCGTCTGTCGGCCTCAGAAAAGGTGTGGTAGTCAACATCGACAGCACCGTCAACTCCATCAGGAGCGCCGTAGAAGAAGCCGAACTCATGGCCGGCTGCGAGATCACCTCGGCCTTTGTAGGTATCGCCGGCAGCCATATAAAGGGCTTCAACAGCCACGGAGTAATTGCGGTAAAGGGTGAAGAAGTGGCTGAAGAAGACGTGGAACGGGTGATTGATGCTGCAAGGGCAGTAGCCATTCCCATGGACCGGGAAATCATCCACATCCTGCCCCAGGAATACATCGTGGATGACCAGGGTGGGATCCTGGACCCGGTGGGCATGATGGGGGTACGCCTTGAGGCCAAGGTCCATATTGTCACCGCTGCGGTGACTGCTGCACAAAACCTGGTCAAGTGCGCCAACCGGGCCGGACTCGATGTGGATGATATAGTCCTTCAGCCGCTGGCCTCGGCACATGCAGTACTCACCGAGGAAGAAAAGGAAATAGGCGTCGCCCTCATTGATTTTGGTGGAGGGACCACGGATCTCGCCCTCTTGAGCGAAGGCGCCATAAAACATACTGCCGTACTGGGGCTTGGAGGGAACAATCTCACCTACGATATCTCGGTTGGCCTCAGGACACCCATGAATGACGCGGAGAAGATAAAGGTACGTCATGGCACCTGCCTGGTCTCCATGGTCCAGAGGGACGAGATGATCGAGGTGCCAAGCGTGGGCGGCAGGAAACCGAGGCAGCTTTCCAGGCATATACTTGCTGAAATCCTGGAACCCAGGATAGAAGAGATATTTTCACTCATAGACCAGGAAATCCAGCGCACGAGGCTAAAGGAACTGCTTGCATCAGGCGTGGTCATCACAGGGGGGTCTGCTGTTCTTCCCGGGGTCTGCGAGATGGCGGACCAGATCTTTCAGCTTCCTGCCAGGATAGGTTTTCCAAGAAATATCTCGGGCCTTGTGGACGTGGTGGACAACCCCATGTATTCGACTGCAGTAGGACTTGTGCTTTACGGTTTCCAGGACAGGCCCAGGGATACCGGGCATTTCAAGATGAAGGGAGACAACCTTCTCCAAAAGGTCACTGGGAGAATGAAATCGTGGTTTGGTCTTTAAACATGAGAAAAGGGGAGAGGAACTCATGCCACTAGAGTTTGTAGATAGCGGTTTGTCAGCCAGGATAAAGGTCATTGGTGTAGGTGGTGGAGGGGGAAACGCCATCAACAACATGATTGCCTCCGAGCTGATGGGGGTGGAGTTTATTGCTGCAAACACCGATTCACAGGCACTTGAGATGTCAAGGGCCGGAATCAAGGTGCAGCTCGGGCGGAATCTCACCAAGGGTCTTGGCGCAGGCGCCAAGCCGGAAGTCGGAAGAGAGGCCGCAGAGGAAAGCGCCGACGAGATCAGGCAGGTCCTTGAAGGCAGCGACATGGTCTTTGTAACCGCCGGCATGGGTGGAGGCACTGGGACAGGTGCAGCCCCTGTAATAGCTGAAATCAGCAAGGAACTTGGCGCCCTCACCGTGGCCGTTGTCACAAGGCCGTTTGGTTTTGAGGGAAAGAAGAGGAGCCGCCAGGCAGACGAGGGTATAGAGCACCTGAAGGAGGTGGTCGATACAATCATTACAATTCCAAATGACCGCCTCAGGACACTTGCCGATACCAAGACCCCCATCATGGAGATGTTCAAAAAGGCGGACGAGGTTCTTTACTATGCAGTGCGGGGCATCTCGGACCTTATCGTGGTGCAGGGCTACGTAAACGTGGACTTTGCAGACGTACGCACCGTAATGGCGGAGATGGGCATGGCACTTATGGGAACAGGCATGTCTGGGGGTGAGAGAAGGGCTTTTGAGGCAGTGCAAATGGCCATTGCCAATCCACTGCTGGAAGACATATCCATAAGTGGAGCCAGGGGCATACTCATGAATCTCACGGCGAGCATGAACACCCTGACCATGGATGAAGTGGATCAGGCCGCAAGCCTGATCAAGGAAGAGGCCCATGAAGATGCCAATATCATCTGGGGCACGGTGTTCGATGATTCCATGGGAGATGAAATCCGGGTGACTGTAATTGCTACCGGGATAGGAAGGGATAAACAGATCGCCCCAAGGGACGAGCACATAGTTACCCACATCGATTCTGCCAGGAAAAGAAGGGTTTCCGAAGAGTCTTCAGAAGAAGAACCGGCCGCGGTTTCCGGCGAAGGCCCCCAGGACCAGTCCTTCAAGGTGGAAAGAAAACCGGATAGGACCAAGGAGTTTGCCGGTCTTCACTCCCTGGATACGGAAGAATTTGAGATTCCAACCTTCATGAGAAAAAAGGCCGATTGAGCCTGAAACCAGAAACCTAGAAGAGACAGGCAGGTCTTTTCGGGTATCTGCTCACCGGGTACTACATCTACTGCATTACCGGGCGCTTGAAGTACGGGGAGTACATCTTCGTACCCTCCGCCTTGTACCTGTAGCACCCTGTAAGCAGATACATTTCAGACAGTTGTGCGATAATACCCGCAAAGAACCCTTTGAGGAGTCACGTTTTCGTGCCTTCCTGTTTTGTTTGGGAGCCGGACGGATCTTATATGCTATTTCGTCTGGCAGTGCTGTTCAATATGGCCAACCATAGCCTGGGCAATACTTTCGATCTTTTCTGCGTCCTCTCCCTCCACCATGACCCTGATAACAGGCTCGGTGCCTGAGGAACGTATAAGAATCCTTCCGGTTCCAGCCAGTTCCTTTTCAAAGGATTCCTTCAGGTCGAACAGCCCGGGGATATCCTCTGGTGCCTTTTTAACAGTAAGGCGCACGTTATAGAGTACCTGGGGAAAGGTCTCCATAACGGATGCAAGCTCCGACAGGGGGCGCCTGGTCCTCTGCATAACAGACAGCAGCTGAAGGGCCGCAAGTATTCCGTCTCCGGTGGTGATATGGTCCATGAAGATCAGGTGGCCGGACTGCTCTCCCCCGAAATTGTACCCCTTCTCCCTCATGGCTTCCACCACGTACCTGTCTCCAACCTTGGTGCGTATAAGGCGCCCGCCCATGTCTTCCAGGGCCTTTTCCAGGCCCATGTTACTCATGACAGTTGCAACCACGGTATTGTAGTTCAGGTGCCGGTTTTCGATCATGTACTTGGCGCATATGGCCATGATGTGGTCGCCGTCCACGACGTTGCCCTTTTCATCAACCACGATTACCCTGTCCCCGTCTCCATCCAGGGCAATACCCATGTCGGCTCCGCTTGCCCTGACCTTTTCCTGCATCTTTTCGGGATAAAGGGCTCCGCATTCCTCGTTTATATTCGTACCGCTTGGCTGAATCCCGAGCTTTGTGACATCTGCGCCCAGCTCTTCGAAAACGGCAGGAGCAACCTTGTAGGTGGCACCATTGGCGCAATCAAGTACTATCTTCAGCCCGTCCAGGGCCAGGTCTTTGGGGAAGGTATGTTTCAGGAAGACTATATACCTGCCCCTGGCATCGTCGATCCTGTAGGCCTTGCCCACCCCTTCGCCAGTGGGCATTTCCTTCTGCAAAGAGGGGGAGTCCATCAGTTCCTCGATCCTGGCCTCCACGTGGTCAGGCAACTTGAAACCGTCGCTTGAGAAAAGCTTTATTCCATTGTCCTGAAAGGGGTTGTGCGAGGCCGAGATAACCACCCCGGCATCCGCCCTCATGCTCTCGGTAAGAAAGGCAATGGCCGGCGTGGGCATGGGGCCTATCAAGAGCACATCCACTCCCATGGAACAGATGCCTGCCGCAAGGGCGTTTTCAAGCATGTAACACGAAAGCCTCGTATCTTTTCCTATGAGTATCCTGGGACGTCTGTTCCTGCTGTTCCTGAACACGTAGGCAACGGCCCTGCCAAGATTCATGGCAACGTCCGTGGTCATGGGATGGACATTGGCGAGTCCCCGTACCCCATCGGTTCCGAAAAGTTTCCTCATTGCTTCTTCTTCCTCTTTATTCTCACCTTTATCTTGCTGGGAGTCACTCCCTTGCACTCAAAACCAGGAGGTGCCTCTGTGTGGGGTTCAAGTTTGTATGTTCCAGGCTTGAGCTTGCTTACATCCAGTGAAACCTTGATCTCCTCGATCTTGACCTTGTCCAGGGCAGGCTTTTCACCTTCCAGTTTAACGCTCACCTCGGTAGGCCAGATGGTCACCCTTTGATCACCCTTCTTCAGGCGGACAGGCACGTGACGTATCTTCTTTTCTCCCCTGGCAGGCCTGACATACACTGTCACCTTGAACTTGCTGGGCCCTTCAACAGTCAGATGCAACCCCTGCAGGTTCAGGCCCACTTCCTCCGTAAAGGTCTCCCTGACTCCCTTGAGGTTTATGGGATTGAGCTCCAGATACTTGAGCCTGGAAACCTCCTTGGCCGAGCCACTTACCTGGGTTTCCCTGGGCTCCACATACACCCTTTCCACCTCGTAACCCATGGCCACCGAATTGATGAGTACGGGCTTTACCTGGAGTCTCTTCCTCAAAAGCGGCTGAAGCTCTATCTCTATTATATTCGGCTTTACCCTCAAGATCTTGAGGCCCCTTGGGATGGTGAAGTCATCAGGTGCCAGATGAATCAGCTCCTTTCCTGGAGCTGCATCCTTGAGGTCAATGACCTTGGTCAGGTTCTTGGTTGCGATATTTTTAATGATACTCCTGGGGCCGAACACGCGGATCTCTATGGATGATGGAATATCGTTGGCGATTACAAGGTTGGGGGGGAGATTCACTATCTCAAGGGGCACGGGTATCCCTATTTCCGCCTTTTCCTGACCGACCACAAAAGACCACAACAACACCGAGAAACCCAGTGCCAGTATCTTGAGCAACCAGTCTTTCAAAAAGAAATCTTTCCAGCGCATGTTACTTAAGCCTGAAACGCCACCAGGATTTTTCAGCCTCTTCTGGCGCAAAACTGTTGTGAAGTATTCTCCTCAGTGTCCCCGGGTCGATATCCCTGGTAATGCGGCCCGCAATTGCCACTGATATGCTTCCTGTTTCTTCCGATACTATTACGGTAACTGCATCTGTTTCTTCGGTTATTCCTATTCCTGCCCTGTGCCTGGTACCCAGCCGCCGGCTGATACCCGGATTTGAGGTGAGGGGGAGAACGCAGCCTGCTGCCGCAAGCCTGCCCCCCTGGACAATGACTGCGCCATCGTGTAGGGGGGTGCACTTGGCGAATATGGTATTCAAAAGGATACGGCTGACCTCGGCATCCAGCCTGGTGCCGGTTTCCATGAATTCATTGAGCCCCACTGTCCTTTCAAGGACAATCAGTGCCCCGATCCGATTATTGGACATTTCGGATGCAGCCTTTGCTATCTCCTCCAGGGCGTGAAATGTCTTCACCTTGTACTTGAGGAAAGGGGCCTGGCCGAACTGGGTGAGAACCCTGCGGATGTCATCCTGGAAGACAATGACGACAAGGAGAAAGATGGAACTAAGGGCAGTGCCAAGGAGCCAGTGCAGGGTATAGAAGCCAAGCTCCTTTGCCACAAAATATATCAGTATGATAAGACCGAGGCCGGCAGCCATCTGAACGGCCCTGGTTCCCCTGATGAGCACCATTATCCTGTAGATGATGAATGCGACAAGCAGGATATCCACGACATCCTGCCACCTCATCAAAGGGATGTAATGATGAATGACATCTAACATCTGATATCTTCCCCGGTCAGATTATCAATACCAAATTCCAAGGGCCTTCTTACCCGGTTTACAAGGACAACACTTCTGTTTTTCTTCTCTGGTTCAAGGCGTCGGCCACCTTCAGCGCGTCGGCCACTGCTTCCACGTTGTGAACCCGCAGGATGGCAGCTCCATTCAGAGCGCATGCCACTGCCGCACCTACCGTGGCAGAGTCCCTATCCCCGGCCTTCTGTCTGCCTGTTATCTCCCCAAGAAATGCCTTTCTGGACGGCCCGACCATGACCGGCAGACCATGCCTGGCAAATCTTTCAATGCCGTTTATTATGTCAAGGTTATCCTGGAACCTCTTGCCAAACCCTATCCCGGGATCCAGGATGATATTCTTTCTGGAAATTCCCTTTTCCAGGCAATATGAAATGCGCTCCTGGAAAAATTCATCTATTTCCCCAAGGACGTCTTCGTAAAAGGGAGACCTTTGCATATCCGAAGGCGTCCCTTTCATGTGCATGATCACCACGGGAACATCCCTTTCCCTGACAAGATCGGCCATGCGCCCGTCCATCCTCAGCCCGCTTATATCGTTTACCATGTCGGCACCGGCCTCCAGGGCCGCCTCTGCCACGTCCGCCTTGGTGGTATCAATGGAGATGGGGCACGGTAAAAAGGCACTGATTGCCCTGATAACCGGCAAAACCCGCTCCAGTTCCTGGTCAGCCGGCACGGGCTCGGAAAAAGGCCGGGTGGATTCCCCACCTATGTCTATGATATGGGCGCCTTGGCGTACAAGACACTGGGCCTGTTCCAGGGCATTTTCGGGCTGGAGGTACTTGCCTCCGTCAGAAAAGGAATCGGGGGTTACATTCAACACCCCCATTATGATGGTGTTGCTGTCCCAGTATAGTTTGCTATTTCCGCATATCAGGACATTTTCCGTCATTTACCGGCAAGACCGCCACTTCCAGAATTTTCAGAAACCTGCCCATGTTCATCTTTTCGGCACTCGGTCATTATGGCCTCAATTTCCCCTGAGTCAAGGGTCTCCTTATCAAGGAGCCCTTCTGCCAGCCTGTGAAGGCATTCTATATTTTCTTCCAGCAGGTTTCTGGTCTTTTGATAGGAATCCTTTACGATCTTTTCTATGGCCTGGTCAATCTTCCTGGCAGTGGCCTCGCTGTACTCCTTCATGTGTCCGAAATCCCGGCCCAGGAATATTTCCTCGTTCTGCTTGGCAAATGCCACTGGGCCTATCTCGTCACTCATGCCCCACTCGGTGACCATCTTCCTGGCAAGGTTCGACACCCGTTCTATGTCGTTGCCTGCACCAGTAGTGACCTCGTTGAACACGAGTTCCTCGGCCACCCGTCCGCCAAGAAGGATAACAAGGTTGTTCAGTAGATATGTCCTGGGATAGGTATGTTTTTCATCCTCGGGAAGCTGCTGGGTAAGCCCGAGGGCACGGCCTCTGGGTATAATGGTGACCTTGTGAACCGGGTCGGTGCCAGGAAGAAGCTTGGCTGCCAGGCAATGGCCAGCCTCGTGATAGGCCGTTATCCTCTTCTCACTGTCAGAGATGATGATGCTCTTTCTCTCCACTCCCATGAGGACCTTGTCCTTGGCCTTCTCGAAATCCACCATCTCCACCTTGTCCTTGTTTGCCCTGGCTGCAAGAAGGGCGGCCTCATTCACCAGGTTTTCCAGGTCTGCACCTGAAAATCCCGGGGTCCCCTTGGCTATTACGGAAAGATCCACGTCATCGGAAAGGGGGGTGTTGGCACTGTGCACCTTTAATATGGCCTCCCTGCCCCTTACATCCGGTACGGATACCGTAACCTGCCTGTCAAACCTTCCGGGCCTCAAAAGCGCCGGATCTAGCACGTCAGGCCTGTTGGTGGCAGATATTACTATGACCCCTTCCGAGGTCTCGAAACCGTCCATCTCCACCAGGAGCTGGTTCAAGGTCTGCTCCCTCTCGTCATGGCCTCCACCGAGGCCTGCTCCCCTGTGCCTGCCAACGGCATCGATTTCATCTATGAAGATGATACAGGGTGCATGTTTCTTTGCCTGGACGAACAGGTCCCTCACCCTGGAGGCGCCCACGCCCACAAACATTTCCACGAAGTCGGAACCGCTGATGCTGAAAAACGGGACGCCTGCCTCTCCGGCAATAGCCTTTGCAAGCAGCGTCTTGCCAGTACCTGGAGGCCCCACAAGGAGCACTCCCTTTGGAATCCGGCCGCCAAGCTTGGTGAATTTTTTCGGATCCTTCAGGAAATCTATCACCTCTGTCAGCTCTTCCTTGGCTTCATCCACGCCTGCCACATCCTTGAAGGTGACCTTTACGTTCTGGCTATTCAGAAGCTTGGCCTTGCTCCGGCCAAAGGACATGGCCCTGCCCCCCCCTGCCTGCATCTGGCGCATGAAAAATATCCAGACACCAATAAGGAGAAGCATGGGAAACCAGGAAATGAGCAGCGTGAGGTACCACGGCGTTTCTTCAGCGGGTTTCACCTCTATAACAACGCCCTTTTTCTTAAGTTCCGGGATGAAATCCGGATCCTGAGCGGGCACGGCTGTCTTGAACCTGGCCTTGTTCAGAAAGGTGCCCTCCACCTTCTCATCCTGTATGACCACCCTGGCAACCTGTCCCTTTTCCACATAGGATAGGAAATCACTGTATGTTATTTCCTGGATTTTTGTCTGGGGCTTGTTAAAAAGGTTGAAGAGAAATACTACGACAAGGCCTATAACAAGCCATAGACTGAGATTTTTATAAAAAGTGTTCAAATATGTTCCTCCGCATAAACGGTCTGATTATCAAGGTTTAACCAATATAATACTATTATTAAACTAACGCATTGAGCAAATGCAAGCCAAAACGGGATATTTTCGAAATTTCCAAGATTTATCCGGCCGGAATGGAATCTTTCAGGCCCCTGAAGAAGGCGGCTAGGCTGCCTGGATTCCAGATGAGCCTGATACAACTGCTGTCTCCGGGCATAATACGCGCAGGCTGGCTTGTCTCCACGCCGCAGACCGCCGTTATCTCCTCCCCCTTTCTGAGCACCGGGAGGATATCCCTCATAAACCTGGGAACGTGCCTGTTTATGAGAAATTTCTTGAGCCTGACACGATGCTTCTGGCCCAAGGGCATGAACCTGTCGCCTTTCCTTCTGAAGGTCAAGCGGAAGGGAAAGGCGGTTTCACGAAGTGAGACAAAAACGGGCCTCGGGAAAAAGCCACCCGTTTCCAGCCCAAAGGCATTGCAGGATACTTCTTCGATAACCACCTCTCCGGCCCCGGCGGGGAGAGGGAACCTGCCGGGCTCTTCCACTGTCAGGGAAAAACCCTCATCCACTCTTCCCGATTTTCGAAAGCCGGGCGGGATTTCACTGACAACGGCCACAAGACCGTAATTTCTCAACACGAAATACCCTTCAGGCAATGAATAAAGGGCCACCGGCCTGCTGGAACAGGAAAGTTCATCCATTTTCTCCAGGTGATCAAACCCGATCCGTGCCGGCAAAAGTCCCGCCTCCGCCATTGCCTTCCTGTAAACCCTCCTCCTCACTGCCCTTGGAAAGGCACTTAGGGCAATCCTGTCAAGGAAAACGCCGCCAGAGCGACCTTCACCCTTGGAAACCTGTTCGTAGGCCTGATGAGCCAAGGTTTCCATTGCCTGGTTTTCCTCAGCCATGATCCTGCCGACCTTGTAAATGGAATCCACGGCAGCAGGATTTATCTCCTTTTCCATGACGGGCAATACCACTTTTCTCACCCTGTTTCTGGTATATTTCAGGCTTTGGTTTGATGAGTCGTGGACAAAGGAAATGTCATACCTGGCCAGGTATTCCAGGATCTTTTCCTTCCTGCAGAAAAGAAGGGGCCTGATGACCCCGTCTTCCCTCCTGATCCTGATGCCAGCCAACCCTCCAGGGCCTGCACCTCTTGCAAGCCTGAAAACGATTTCCTCGGCCTGGTCATCCCGGGTGTGTCCGGTGGCTATGAGTCCGAGTCCCTGTTCCCGTGCAGTACGTTTAAGGAATGAATAACGGGCCTGCCGCGCAGCTTCCTGGAGCCCCATGTCCTTTTTGCGGGCCAGGGCCCTGATGTCAGCCCTCTCAAGAAAAAACGGGATACGATTGCACGCGCAGATTTCCTGGACAAATCCGGCATCCCGAAGGGATTCCTCACCACGAAGGCCGTGTTCAAAATGGGCCACTGCCAACCTCAGTGACCATGGCCCGGAAAGCAGAAAAATGAGGTTCAGCAGGCAGACCGAATCGGGACCGCCTGAAACCGCCACAAGCAGGGAAGCATTTTTCGAAAACAGCTTCTCTTTCCGGATAAAGCCCTTGAAATCGGAAAAAAGCCTGGAGTCTTTTCCTTGGTTGAGGTCTGGTATTGAAGGAGACGAACCGCCTCCTGGATTCAGCAGGCTCACCCCCCGCCTCGGTTCATGTTCATGCATCTCAAGATATCGAGACTGGTGGCAGCCCGGACAGAGACAATCTCTGCCTTCAGGCGCAATTTCTTGCCGGCGGCCGGATGGTTGAAGTCAGCTACTACCGTATCTTCTTTAATATCCTTTACCGTAAACCTTATCTCGTGCCCGGTGGCCGTAATCTCCTGATAGATCTCTCCTTTTTTCAGCTTGTCAGGCCTTGAAATCTGAGAACAGGGAATTTCATTAACCAGGGACTTATTGTACTTGCCGAAGGCCTGTTCCGGAGGTATCACCACCTCGACATTTTCTCCCTCTTCAAGGTTCCAGATGGCCTTCTCAAGGACGGGGATCACCGGATCCCTTCCATACAGAAATTCCGCATCAAATGTCCTGCTAAGCTCGGCTGGAGTGGTTCCATCTTCCACTTCCAGATTATATTTTACCTTCACAATGGTATCGGTTTCTACTCTCATATTGTTATTCTCCTCCATCTTTAACTCAGAACAGAATAACCCAAATGAAAAGTTTCTTAAAGGGTTGTCTGATTTTAAAAAATGGCGCGCTCACCAGGCAAACCTGTTCAAACCGCCTTTAACTTTACAAGATTTTGAAAAATGATTATACAGGTTTCGATGCCATTTTAACAGCCCGCCCATAGCTCAGCTGGATAGAGCAACGGACTTCTAATCCGTAGGTCTCAGGTTCGAATCCTGATGGGCGGGCCAATGAAATCAGAAACTGCAGCCCGGACCTGTTCCAGCATCAGCGAGGACCGCTTCCAGAGTCCTTATCTGTAAACTTCTTTTCTGTGACCTACACGTACTATCTGGATCAAGAGAACATCATCAAAAACAGAATATACGACTCTATAATCCCCGGTTCTCACCCTAAAGGTGTTTTTAGAGCCCAGGATCTTGCGGCTTCCTGGCGGATGAGGGTTTTCTGCTGATCTTTGAACTAATTTTAAAATCCTGGGAATAATTGACCTGTCTAATCTTTTTAATTCCTTTCTGGCCGAATGCTTCCACTCGATCCTAAATGAGGCCATCTTGCTTCAGCTCTTTAACAAGATCTTCGTGGGATATTACCGGCTCATCTCTTCGTTCTGCCACTGCGGCCAGATCTTCAAGGTCTTCCATTAACTCCTCGAACTCGGAAATAGAAATAATTACCGCCTTTTTCTTCCCCGATTCATCTGTAATGAATTCCGGGTTTAATTTAGTTATCGAAACCATGGCCACGCTCCCTTTCTGGCTACTTCCTTAAAATATAACTTTCCCGGCATTCCAACCACCTCACCTTTCTCCCTCCATGGTATGAAAATCTTAAAGTCCTTGTGATCAGTAGTGGTATCTACATTGAATAATAATCAGGCTGTCGGCCCTTACGGTATAAACGAGCCTGTGTTCCTTTGTAATCCTCCTGCTCCAATATCCTTTCAGGTCAAACTTAAGGGGTTCTGGCTTACCAATGCCGGAGTATGGGTGCCTGAGCGCATCCTTGATAAGCTCATTGATACGCCGAAGAATCTTTTTATCCTTCTTCTGCCAGTAGAGGTAATCTTCCCAGGCATCATGATGCCAGCTAATTTTCGATAAGCCCATGCTCATCAATCATGCCCTTGTCCACATCCTCTACGGCCTTGATCAATCTCTGCCTGTTTGCAGGGCTTCTCAGGAGGTGAAGCGTCTCTTTTAAGGACTCTATTTCCCTCAAGAGGCGTTCATACTCAGAAGCATCAAGAACAACCGCTCTCCTGCCATTTTCATCTGTAATGAACTGCACCTGGCAGCTCATGGTCATGTCTCCTGGA
>Ga0256914_1001937_pt1 | contig 17737 bp, 20 predicted proteins | sample HulkmetaG_FD_191571 | JGI IMG/M metagenome (GOLD analysis project Ga0256914, IMG submission 191571) | Hydrothermal chimney microbial communities from Main Endeavour vent field at the Juan de Fuca Ridge, Pacific Ocean - Hulk | ecosystem: Environmental > Aquatic > Marine > Hydrothermal vents ... | reverse complement strand
GGAGAGGGCGTACGAGATAGCGAGGAGGGCTTTGGAGGTGAAGAAGCACGAAGACAGGATAAGAGCGGAGATAGAGGAGGGAAAAACCCTCGCGGAAATAGTGGAGCTCTACAAGTGGGAGAAGGTCAGATGAACTCGTTTTCCTTGAAACCGTGCTCCCCTATGAGCAGAACGAACCTCACCGGCCCCCAAACCCTCTTGTGAACCCTACCGCTCTCGTCCTTCTCCACAACGTAAAGGTACTGTTCGTATCTCCCTACGGGAATGACCATCCTGCCTCCGGGTTTCAACTGCCTGAGCAACGGCTCTGGGATGTCGGGGGCGGATGCGGTGACGTATATCTTGTCGTAAGGTGCCTCGGGTTCGTATCCCTTCGTTCCGTCACCAACGACCACCTTAACGTTGTCGTAACCGAGGTATTCGAGAATGCTCCTCGCCCTCTCGGCGAGCTCCGGGATCCTCTCAACCGCTATAACCTTCCCCTCCTTGCCAACGATCTCCGCAACCACCGCGGCGTGATATCCGCTCCCCGCTCCGACTTCGAGCACCTTGTCCCCCCTCCTGAGGTCGAGCAGGTCGCACATTATTGCCACCATGTGCGGAGCGCTTATGGTTTGACCCATACCTATGGGAAGAGGGGTGTCCACGTAAGCCTCCCTCTCGTATTGGGAGGGAACGAAGAGGTGCCTCGGAACCTTGAGCATGGCCTTCGCTACCTTATCGCTTATCCCGAGCTCCTGCTTCAACCTCTCGACCATCCTCCTTCTCTTCTCCTCGTACGGATCAGCCATATCGCTCTCAATAGGTCTTTGGGGGTGTTTATATTTATAACTTTGTCCTTCAGGACGTAGTCCTCTTCCTCCTGAGGAACGTCGAAGAAGTATCCGTCCACCACGTTTATCCCCACGGGAACGCCCTCGGGACTGACGACCTTCAGGGCGGGTTTATCCATTCCGTAATAGAAATCCGCCACCTCGAGCAGGAGATCGTCGTTGAGAATTAGAAGATCTCCCGAAACTATCAAGACGGGTTCGAAGGCGCCGAGCTTCAGTATAGCTTCTAAATAGTCGTTCACGAATCCCCTCCCGGAGGTTCTAACGCACTTTATTCCTTGGGAACGCAAATAGGACTCCGTCTTTCTGCTCCTCGAAGTGATAACGGCGTAAACCTCGCAGAACCACAGGGCGTCGAGGACGTAATCTACAAGCCTCTTCCCGCCGACCTTCAGCATAGGCTTTTCCCTCACACCCAAAGCCCTGATCCTCCTCCCCTTCCCCCCGCACATCACGAGCGCGAGCACGATGGGGAGTAGCGTTAAATAGATTAAATTCGTTCCATCCGTGATGAGGGCGAAGGCGTACGCTGCGGGAACGATAATAAACGCTTTGGCTTTGGGCTACGGTTGCGCCTTTGCTTTGGATCTCGTCACCAAGGTCAAGCTCACACTTGAGGACGAGTTAAAGGAGAGCGTGCTCGTTGAGGACGGGCTGGAGAGGAGGAGCGAGGTCGTCAACCACATACTAACGCACTTCGGGCTGAGGGGGGTGGTTGAAGTAAAGAGCGAGATTCCCAAGGGGAGTGGGCTAGGTAGCAGTAGCGCCTTCGTCAACGCCCTCCTCCTCTGCGTCTTCAAGCACCTTCGCAAGAGGCTGTTCGCCCACGAGATACTGAGGTTGAATGCCAGAATTTCGTTGGACGTGGGAATAAGCTACACTGGTGCCTTCGACGACGCTTCGGCGTCCCTTTTGGGCGGTATAGTGCTCACGGACAACACGAACATGAGGCTGATAAGCTGGGAGTTCAAGAAGGCCGACGCTATAGTTCTGATTCCGAACTGGAGGAGGGGTAAGGTGGACTTGAACGAGATAAGGAGGGACACCAAGCTCGTGGAGGAGGCGTTGGAGTGCGCAAAGAGGGGGGACTACCGCAACGCGATGCTGTTGAACTCGAAGCACTACTGCAGGAAGATAGGGTATCCGTTCGACGTGGTGGAGAAGGCAAGCGGAATGGGTTGTCACTGCGGACTTTCGGGAAACGGGCCGAGTTTCGTCGCTTTCGGAGAGAATCTCGAGGCGATCGAAAAAATATGGAGGAGGTACGGGAGGGTGATTTGGACGGAGATCGTGAACAAGCCGAGCGACGAGGTCATCGTGGCGGGGGAGATCTATGACAGCAGTGATCGCAAGTGAAGTTCGTTGGAGGAGGGATGTTCCTCTCCTCGTGACACCTTATGCACTCCTCGACGCTGTAGGTCTTGTTCTCGAACACCACCGGGGGTGGGTTTATCCCGTACTTCTTGAGTATATCGCCCAGCTTCAGAACTTGGGTCGTTCCCGTGAGCTTGTAAACCTTTCCGTCCGCTATCACTATCACCGTCGGAATCCACTCGAACGGATACTTCCTCGCAATCTCCAAGCTCTTGGGCGAACAGTTCCACTTGGCGACGTTGCAGAAGTGAAATTCCACCTCCTTCCCGAGCTTTTCCCTCAGTAGCTTCATGTAGGGTTTTACCTCTTGGCAGTGTGGACAGTAGGGGCTGTAGAAGAAGAATACCTGTATCTCGTGCTTCTTCACCGGAGCGTGGGCGGTGCAGCCAATAAGCAACAGTCCGAGCATCACCACGAGCCATCGCATCGGGTCAACTCGTTCGGAGGGGTAGAATAATCTAACGGAACTTTTTTATGTGACGGGCTATTATATTATCACATGAAGATAACTTGGTACGGGCACGCGTGTTTCATGCTCGAAGGTTCGAAGAGGATACTGATAGATCCGTTTCTCAGCGGAAATCCTACCGCTCCAGTTAAGCCGGAGGAATTAGACGTAGATCTAATACTCGTCACCCACGGACACGGGGATCACGTAGGGGATGCTGTGGAGATATCCAAGAGGTGCAACGCACCCATCGTCTGCATATACGAGCTTTCGGTTCTGCTGGGCGGGAGGGGTGCCGAAACCGTTGGGATGAACATTGGAGGCACGGCGAAGTTCGAGGACGTGGAGGTCACGATGGTCAAGGCGGTTCATTCCGCGGACGTCGTTGACGGAGGAATAACCAGCGCCGGAGATCCGGCGGGGTTCGTCGTAAAGATGGACGGTGTTACCGTTTACCACGCCGGGGACACGGATGTCTTCATGGATATGCAATTAATCGGAGAGCTTTACAGACCCAAGGTCGCGCTTTTACCGATCGGAGACTTTTACACTATGGGAATAAGGGGAGCTCTGAAGGCGGTGGAGTTGATAAAGCCCGAAATAGTCGTTCCCATGCACTACAACACGTTCCCGCCGATAAGGCAGAATCCAGAGGAGTTCAGGGAGAGGGCGGAGAAGTTGGGAGTGAAGGTCGTGATTCTCAATCCGGGAGAGGGTTTTGAGGTTTAAAAAAATATTTTTACTCTTCGGGCGCGAACTTCGTTCCGTAGTATATTATGCCGCTCTCCCCCTCCTCCCCGCACTTCCTAAAAACGGCCCTTACCCTCATCCCAACCCTTACCTCTCCCGGCTTGCATACGAGTTGGGACGTTATGACTGGCCCCTCCTCGAGCCGGATCAAAGCGACTACGTACGGTTTCATCATCTTGAATCCTTCGGGAGCGTCGTGGACGACGGAGTAGCTTATCACCGTTCCCCTCCCGCTTAGCCTGACCTCCTTTATCCTGCTCTTCCTCCTGCACTTTGGGCAAAGGTTACGCGGGGGGTAGTAGTAAGTTCCGCAGTTCTCGCAGTACGTGCCCACGAGGTTGTACCTATACTTTATCTTCCTCCAAAACCTCGGAAGCATACTATCACCTCTCGAATATCGTAACGACAGCAGTAGCTCCGGTACCACCTATATTCAGCGCCAAACCCCTCTCCGCGTCCACCTGCCTCTTCCCCGCATCTCCCCTAAGCTGCAGGACTATCTCAACCGCCTGCCTTATCCCCGTCGCTCCTATGGCATGCCCGCAGGCCTTCAATCCGCCGGACGGGTTGACCGGAATGTCGCCGTCCAGTTCGGTTGCACCATCCCTTATCAACTCCGCCCCCTTCCCCTTCTCTGCGAATCCCAAATCCTCGTAGGCTATTATCTCAGCTATCGTGAACGAGTCGTGAACCTCCGCAACATCCACGTCCTTCGCCTCAATTCCAGCCTTTCTGTACGCCTCCCTCGCGGCGAAAACCACCGCGTCCATCGTCGTTACGTCCCTCCTACTGTGCAGGGCTATGTAGTCGCTCGCCTGACAGCAAGAGGAGATGTAAACCGGAGTGTCGGTGTACTTCCTCGCCACATCCTCGCTCGCGAGAATAACAACCGAGGCACCGTCGGAGATGGGAGCGCAGTCGAAGAGCCTCAGAGGTTCCGCAACGTACGGGGAGTTCAAAGCAGTTTCGAGCGATATCTCCCTCCTGAACTGCGCCTTTGGATTGTTTACGGCGTTCTTATGATTCTTAACGCTCACCCTCGCCAAATCCTCCTCCGTCGTGCCGAACCTGTCCATGTGCATCCTCGCCATCATGGCGAAGAGGGCGGGAAGGGTGGCGCCGCAGAAAACCTCCCACTCCCTATCCGCCGACGAGGACAGGATGTCCATCGCCATCTCCGCTCCAACGTCCGTAACCTTCTCGGCTCCCGCCGCTATGACTATGTCGTGCATTCCAGAGGCGACGGCCATGTAGGCCTGCCTCAAAGCCAACCCTCCGCTCGCGTCTCCAGCCTCCACCCTCGTTGAAGGTATGTGTAGTTCCGCCAGCCCCGCGTAATCCGCTATAAGGGCTGAAATGTGCTCCTGAGCCAAATACCTCCCGCCGCTCATGTTCCCTACGTATATAGCATCTATCTCCCTTCCCTCGAGCCCCGCGTCTTCCAAAGCCTCTATTCCGGCGGAGAGAACTATGTCCCTGAAGCTCATGTCCCAAAGCTCCCCGAACTTAGAACAACCTACTCCGATAACCGCAACCCTCCTCATTCTATCACCCGAACTTTATCTTCCTCCTGAGCTTCACGTACAGCCCGTAATCTATCCTCTCCCCTCCCATCACCTTGTCCCAAACCTTGGGAGTTCTCTCGAAACCCTCTATCTCGTCCGTAACGACGAAGGAGAAGGCATCACTCCCAGCCCCCGATCCGAAGGACACGAGCAGGATTCTGTCGCCCGGTTTTGCTTCATCTAACACGGCACACAGGCCTAAAAGCGAAGAACCGGAGTAAGTGTTTCCTATGTGAGAAACCACGAGCCCCTGCTTTATCTGTTCCAAGTCGAACCCGAGCATCTTCGCAACCCTGACGGGGAACTTTCCGTTAGGTTGATGGAAAACCGCGTATCTGAAATCTGAAGGCTTTAAACCGAGCCTGTCCATAAGCATTCTCGCTGCGGAGGTGATATGGCGGAAGTACGCGGGAACGCCAGTAAACCTCCCTCCGTGGCTTGGATAAGGCTGTCCCTCCCTCCTCCAGAAATCCGGGGTGTCGGAAGTGAACGAACACGTTCCCTCTATCTCCGCTATGACCCTCCTCTTACCTATTATCAGAGATGCTCCTCCGGCTCCGGCGGAATACTCCAACGCGTCCCCCGGCCTGCTCTGACTCGTGTCGGCTCCCACCGCCATTCCGTAATCGATCATCCCCGCCTCGACCAAACCCATGCATATCTGGATTCCCGCCGTCCCCGCCTTGCACGCGAATTCGAGATCGGCGGCGAAGTACTCGTTCCCTATACCCAAAGCCTCCCCCACGATCGTCGCCGTCGGCTTTACGGCGTAGGGGTGGGATTCGCTACCCACGAACACCGCTCCGATTTCTTTTGGATCTATTCCCGCCCTTCTCAACGCCTCCCTCGAAGCTTCAACTGCTATGGTGGCGGTATCCTCATCCACGTCCGGGACGGACTTCTGCAGAATCCCGAGCCCACCCTTTATCGTTTCCGCGTTCTCCCCCCATATCCTCGCTATCTCCTCAACCCCTATCCTGTACTTGGGAACGTACGTTCCGTAAGATACAATACCCACCATGCGACCACCTCATATACTTCTAAGAGCCTTTATCATGTCGTCCAAAGGCATCTGAGTCGCTATGAGGGGAATTCTCTCTATATCCGCGAGTTTAACCGCTATTTCGTCAACGTCCTCCACGTCTATTCCGTGCAGAACCACGACCGCCGGCTTGAGGTTCGCGACCCTGACCGCGACCATCGGCGACCTGCCCGTCGAAACCTTCGTGAACACGAGCGCCCTTTCGGTCGTGAATCCGTAGAGCCTGTAGAAGTCGTAGGCGTTGAGGGACAGGATCGCCTTTATGCTGTCCACTATCGTGTACCCGCTTATGAACTTGTCGTAATCCGTCAGCATCACACCGTCGATGGCCTTGGCGAACTCCTTAACGCCGACGAGATCCTCGAACTCCCGCATGTCTATTATGACGTCGAGCTTGAAACCGCTCAGAAGATCCCTATACTTCGACACCGTCCTGTATCCCCTCTCCCTGTCTATTTCGAGCATAGCCTCTATGATACGCCGAACGAAGTTGACGCCCGGCGATTTCCTCCTATCGCTTTCGTAATCGCTTATGACGGAAGGAGAAACGCCAAGTTTCTGAGCGAGTTCCTTCTGCGATATCTCGAAAATCTGCCTCCACTTCTTGATCGTCCTTCCGGGAGTTTCGGAGAATACGATATCGCCCGAGATCTTATCCGCGAGCGCCCTGATGACCGAATCCATAGAGCGAATGATCACCGAAAATTTATAAACTTATCGAATGATCATTCGATTATCGTCGATGTAAGGGGGTAGATGGGGAAAGGGAACGAGGCGGTTACCAAAAATAAAGAAGGAGGTTACTCGCAAACGTCCACCCAGATCGCACCGTTAGGACAGGTTTCGACGCAGGAGCAACACTCCTGACAGTCCTCAGGCCTGACGGGATGAGATTTTCCGTCCTCTCCGATCTCATAAACCTCCGCAGGGCAAACTCCCACGCACTCCCCACAACCGTCGCACTTTTCCGGATCCACCTTGATCTCTACCACGATATCACCCCTACGCCCTTATATTTGGGAAGTATTTAAACTTTTTCGTTTTTTAATTGAAAAATCGTGAACAAAAATAGAAAAGGAATTACGTTCCAGACCTCTTCTTCTCCATCTCCTCGAGCTTCTCCTTGGTGGTCACGTAGGTCGTGGAACCGGAAGACCAGTATGCGGCCTTCCCCTCGTTTATCAACTCCTGCACGATTTTATCGAGCTCTCTCTTTTTGACTCTCAGAATCTTCGCCAGATCCCTAACCTGCCAAGGCTTCTTCGCCAAATACTCCAAAACCTTCTGCTTCAATTCCTCCTTGTTGATCTCCTCGGTCATTTTGGGTCACCAATATAAAAATTGATGAAAGGTGTATATACGCTTTACCATCTGAACGCGGCGGACGTCCTGTAAGAGGCGTATATGTACGGCGTCCTCTTGTAGTCGTCGATGAGCTTCTCGGTGAAGTCCAAGCCCGTTAGCTCGAAGAACCTCTCCCAGCCGATCCTGTGAACCCACTCCGCGATCCTCTCGTACTTCTCCGCGTGCGTCGCCCAAGTCTCGAGGATCTTCTTGACTGTCTGAACGACCTCAGGCCACCTCGGCGGGTTGTTCGGGAGCCACGGCACGACTACCTTCGACAGCTGCGGCGGATACCTCGCATCGGAAACCTTACCGGCAACGAGTATCGCCACTCCGTCGTTCTCCGGGTCGAAGATCGGCATTCCCGGACACATCGTGTAACAGTTACCGCAGTACATGCACTTGTCCTTGTCCAGCACCACGGTCTTCCTCTTCATGTCCGGCTTAAGGGCACCGGTCGGGCAAGCTGCGACGGTCGATGGAATCTCACACGTCCTCCTTACCGCATCGTCGTCGATCTTGGGTATCTTCCTGTGGACACCGACCATCGAGATGTCGGAGGCGTGGACGGCTCCGCACATGTTAGCACAGCAGGCCAACGAAATTCTGCACTGAGCCGGGAGCTTGTAGTCCACGAAGTAGTCGTAGAGCTCGTCCATCACCGACTTGACGATACCGGACGCATCCGTAGCTGGGGTGTGGCAGTGAACCCAACCCTGCGTGTGGATTATGTTGGAAAGGCAGTATTTAGCGTTGGTCGTGTCCCTCGTTCCACCGCACGGGAACCCCAACTTCTCCTGAACCTCCTGAATTAGAGGCTCGATCTTGTCGGGATCGGTGAGAATGAACTCGACGTTGTGCCTGCTCGTGAACCTCAGATAACCGTCACAGTACTTGTCGGCGATGTCGCAGATCTCCCTTATCGTGTATATGCTAAGCAACCTCGGCGAACCGAACCTGACGGTGTAAACGACATCTCCAGACTCGGCAACCCTCTTGATAACACCCGGCCTTACGGGCTCGTGATAGAGCCACTTGCCGTAGTTCTTCTTTATTACGGGGTGCATCATTATCTCGTAATGCGGCGGGCCGAAGTCCGTCTTGGGCTGAAGGGTCTCTTCCGGCTCCTTCTCAACTTCCTGCGCTACCACACAAAACACCTCCAAAACTTACTCGTTCAACTCTCTCCAGAATATGAACGGGTTGTTTCTCGGAGCGTAAACCATTCTAACGTCGGCCTTCTGACCGATGACCTTCAGGAACTCGTCCATTCCCTTCCTCCAGATGAGCTCTCCGACTCTCTCTCTGAACTTACCTTCCTCGTCCCACCACTCCCAGATGGCCTCGAGCATCTCGCAGCACTTCTCTATGAGCTCGTCGGCGGGAATGAACGGTACCGCAACCCAACCGATGATGGCACCATCTACGAACGGAGCCTTTCCACCGATGAGGATCGTCGCTCCCTTCTCCTTACCCGGCTTCAACGCCTTCGGCAGCACGTTTATGCAGTGCATGCACCTTATACACTCCCTGTTGTTTATCTTCAACTCTTTTCCGTCCCAGCTTATCGCCTTGGTCGGGCACTTCTTGACGACGTGCTCCTCGATGTCTATTACCTTAGCGTACTCCCTCACCGCCTCCTGATCGATCTGGATCTCGTCCTTCCAAGTTCCGATGATGGCGAAGTCCGACCTCGCCTTCGCAGCAATACAGTCGTTCGGACATCCAGCGCACTTGATCTTGAACTTGTACGGCCACATCGGCCTGTGGAGCTCGTTCTGGTACCTCATCGTGAACTCGTAGCAGGCCTTGAGGGTGTCGTAGCACGCGAACTCACAGAGAGACGGACCCATGCATGCGGAGGGCGTTCTCAGGTCGGAACCGGAACCACCGATGTCGAACGGGGCGGGGGAGCCGTAGAGCTGGTCGAGGTACGCCAAGGCGTTGGCCATCGGCTGGAGGTGCTCCGTCCTCGTTCCGAGCAGGATTATGTCACCGGTAGATCCGTGGAAGTTCGTAAGTCCGGATCCCCACTTCTCCCAAGCGTCGCAGATCGCCCTGAGGGCTTTGGTCGTGTAGAACCATCCGGCGGGCATGTTAACTCTGATCGTGTGGAAGTGCCATACCTCCGGAACCTTATCCTCAAGGTCACAGTACCTTCCTATAACTCCACCACCGTATCCGATAACCGAAACGATACCACCGTGCTTCCAGTGCGTTCTCTTCTCTTCGTACGCCAATTCGAGAACCTTCAAGAGTCCCTTGGCGGAACCGGGCAACTTTATCTTCTTACCCTCTTTCATCGCCTTCTCTTGCCCAATGGCCGCCTTCTTGATCTCCTTCACAAAAGAGGGCCATGGACCCTTTTCTAACTCATCGAGCAGAGGAGTCTCGGGCAACTCAACACCATCAACTACTGGCATCCATTCACCTCCCTATTTCACCGTATAACTATCTTTTGAGGAACGTATATAAGATTTTCGAAATTAACTTTGATAAAATTGGCTTTAATTACAATCTAAAAAACGAAAAGGTTTTAGCGATTTTCCGGCAATCGAATGAACGAAGGTGGTCGAATGGTTGGTAAGGTTTACATCGTCGGAGCGGGGCCGGGGGATCCGGAGCTCCTAACTCTCAAAGCTCTCAAGGCTATCGAGAGAGCGGACGTAATTCTATACGATAGGCTCGTAGGAGAGGAGATATTGGAGATGCTGAAGGGGATGGGAAAGGAGCTGATATACGTGGGCAAGAACAGCGGTGAAAGGGGTTACGACAGGCAGATGGAGATAAACGAGCTCATGGTCAGGCTGGCGAAGGAGGGGAAGGTCGTTGTTAGGTTAAAGGGAGGAGATCCGTTCGTGTTCGGGAGGGGAGGGCTTGAGGCGGAGTTCTTGGCTAAACACGGAGTTCCGTTCGAGGTAATACCGGGGGTGAGTTCGATAAGTTCCGTTCCCACCTCCGCCGGGATTCCTCTAACACATCCGGGCGTGTCTTCTTCTATACTCGTCGTTACTGGAAAAGATTGCGTAAAGAAGTGGCAGGAGTCGATTCTGAAGGGAACGCTCGTAATACTTATGGGTAGAAATAATATAAAAGAAATTTGTGATAATTTAATAAGGGCGGGAAGGAGCCCGGATACGCCGATTGCGGTTATAGAGAACGGAACTTTGAAAAATCAGAGGACTTTTTTCGGTACACTGAAAAATATAGCCGAGATCGTGGAGAGAGAGAACGTCAGGGGGCCTACGCTGATAGTCGTAGGGGAAGTCGTCAACCTCGCGAGAAGGATGGTCAATCCCAAAATCTTCTCGTTCTTATGAACCTCTTTTCAGCCTCGAGCAACTCCGAGAAGAATTCCTCCTCACTTCTGTAGGGTTTCGCGAGAATCTTGGATGCCGTTTCCACTCCAACTCCGAGGGTGTTTAGAGCGTAAACCGCCCTCTTTCCGTACGCCATTACGAGGTTCGCTATTCTGAACAGCTCCCTCTTCCCAACGTCCTCCAACCTCCTCCTCGCGTTCACGCACGCAACCATCTTCGATCCGCACCTAACGCATTCAAGCCTGTCGACGGCCTTAACCTTGCTCCTAATCCTGCACCCGCAGTTCAGACAGTAAAGGACACAGGTTTCCTCATCCAACCTCCTCTTGAAGGCTTCGACGATTGCCCTCCTCGGTTTTGCGGGAATAAGAACGTCGGAGCGGGAATCTTCGGACGCGAGGGAAATGGGACTTAGGTCGGAGTAAACGGAAACCGTTATCTCCCTCCCTATCTTACCCACGACCTCCTTCGTTCTTTCCAAGTCGAGCCTTTCGTGCAGTATCTCCCTCAACGCCTCCTCGAATATCGGCGTTCCTTCGAGCCTCTCGACGAGCCTTTGAACGTTTATCTTGGAAGTGTCGGCCGACTTGCTTAGGTATCCGAACTTCCTCGCGCAGTGAACGATCCTCCACTGCATGAGCTTAGTCCCCTTGACAGCCCTTTTAATGAGCTCCTCAATAGCCTCCGGGCTGAGGGACTTTAGGATCTCGGCAACGTCCTCCGCGTTGGCGGGTGTAAGCTTTATTCTGTAGGGATCTATCTCAACGCTAACGCTAACGTCCATTTTTGCGGAGAGAAGGAGAGCCAAAATTCTTCCGAGGGTTTCGTTCACCCTGTGCCCGAAACAACAGTTGACCACCACCCTCCCCCTCCCCTCCACGGTTATCCTGCAGTCCGTCGGTACCGTGAATCCCTCCTTTATCTGCCTTTCAATGACGGACAGAACTTCCTCGCATGCCTCTTCGTTCGTCCTGAACCTATCCATCAACACTTCGATAATCTCCTCCCTCCTCACCCCAGAAACGATCATTCCCGCTATCCATCCCCTGACCTTGCCAACCTCCTGAGCCACTTCGAACGGAACGGGTATCTCCTCGCCAACCCAAACCGGAATCTCACCCTCCCCCGTAAAAGGCTCCACCCTCACGACATCGTCAACGTCAACGACGCTCCAAGGCTCTCCCTTCATCGTGAACGCCGATCCCTCGAACGTGGCGACGAAGCTCTCGTCCAGATACCCTATCGCCCTCCCCGTCGTTACGTCCACGACCTTGAACCTTCTCTCGTCCGGGATCATCGATACGTTGTCGTAGAAATGCCTCCTCGTCTTTCTGCTCGGTTTCAGCTTCGATCCATTGAATCGAACGAGCCTACCTTCGGCAAGAAACTCACACACCCTCAGGAAATCCTCGAATTTAAGGTTTCTAAACGGACGAGCTCTCGAAACTATCTCGTAACACCTCTCCGCGTCGATTTCACCGTATTCCAAAGTTATCGCACATATCTGATTGGCGAGAACGTCCAAACAACCCTCGTGCATTCTCGTCTCCTCGATCTCCCCCCTCAAAGCCCTATCGACTATAACCCAAGATTCGAGCACTTCGTCGAAGTTCTTGGTGACGATGTATCCGAACGAAACCTTACCCTCCCTATGCCCGCTCCTCCCCACCCTCTGAATTAACCTTCCCACCTCCCTCGGACTTCCGAATTGAACCACCACCTCCACGTGCCCGATGTCTATACCGAGCTCCATGGAAGAAGTGCATATCAGAGCCTTTAGCTCCCCCCTGCTAAACCTCTCCTCCGCCTCCATCCTCGCGGTTTTGGATAGGGATCCGTGATGGACTTCGACGTTCGTCGTCTCCTTCAACGCCAAGCCCAAGGCCTCGGCCGTCTGCCTCGTGTTTACGAACACGAGAGCGGATTCGTGTGCCTCGATGATCCTCCTAACACATTCAACCGCGTCCTTCTCCTTTATAACGCGGAATTCGTATCTTTTGTTTCCCTTCCAAACGATAACTTCCGAAATTCCGAAGAACCTCGCAACATCCTCGGCGTTACTCACCGTCGCCGACAGGCCTATGATTTGAAAGTTCGAGATCTCCCTCAACCTCTCGAGCGCCACCGCCAACTGAACGCCCCTCTCGGACTCGGCGAGTTCGTGAACCTCGTCGACGACCAAGAACCTCAAGTTCTCGAGCGCCTTTCTCAACCTCCTCCCTACCAAAAGCAGTTGAAGGGTTTCGGGGGTCGTTATGAGTATCTGGGGCGGTTCCTTGGCCTGCCGTCTCCTCTCGACCTCCGCGGTATCCCCGTGTCTCACGGCTATGCTGAGCCCCAAGGCTTTTGCGAGGTTCGAGAGCCTTCTAAGCAGATCCCTGTTCAAAGCCCTCAGAGGGGTTACGTAGAGCATCGCTATTCCGTCCATCTTTTCCTTCAAAATCTTGCAGAACGTCGGAATCACGGCACACTCCGTCTTTCCGCTACCGGTAGGTGCGACTACGAGTACATTCCTCCCCTCAGCGATCTTAGGAATAACCACCTTCTGAAGATCGTTCAGCCTCTCTATTCCCAAACTTCTAAGGGCTTCCACTACCTTCTGCATGGCCTCGCGGACAGCATAGCATCGACTATCCCGTAATCAATCCCGTGCTCCATCATCTTAATCAGTCCCTCTATGGTCGTTCCGGCGGGCGTAACCACCCTGTCTATCACTTCCCTCGGATCCTCCAACTCCAAGAGCTCGGAGGAGCCTTTGAAAAGTCCTACAGTCAGCCTCTCCGCGAGCTCCCTGTTCAAACCCATCTTGAGCCCGGCGTAAACGAAGGACTCGAACATCCTCGCCATGAAGGCCACAGCGCTCGAATAGGCCGTTACGGCGTCGAGTAACTCCTCGTCATCGACCCTTACCACGTCGCCCATGCAATCGAAGACGTTTTCGAGTTCGAACGCCTCCTCGGAGGATAGATCCTCGGTGTAGTACGCCGTAACGGAACTCCCCAACTCCGCGGATATGCTCGTCATGGCCCTAACTATCTTGCACTCCGCCAACCTCCTCAAGTCATCCACCCTCACGCCGGCGACGAAGCTAACGAGGATCTTACCCTCCAAATTCAGATCGGACAGGACGTGAGAAACGTCCTTAGGCTTTACGGTTAGGAAAACGAATTTCGCCTTTTCAACGGCGCGAACGTTATCGGAACACACCTCACAACCCAAATCCTCCAAAAACCTTATCCTTTCAACGTTCCTCCTCGTGACAACCACATCGTACCTCTTCGCAATCGCCTTCGCGAGGGCACAACCTAAGTTACCACCCCCCAAGATCGCTACATCCATGTACGAAACTGATCTAATGGGTTTTTGATACTTTTCCCTTAAGCAGATCCACCACGCCATCGAACGTGTATTCGGAAGGCATTTCCGCGGATATCCCATACTTTTCGAGCTCTTCCCTCGTCGGAGGGCCTATGGCTATCACCCTCTTCTCCATCAACCTCTCAACTACCTCCTCCAGCATTCCCATCTCCCTCGCAAGTTCGAAGAAGCTCCTCACCATCATCCTGCTCGAAAACACTATCGCATCGAAGTCCATCTCTTTCACGAACCTCCTCTGCTCCTCTCCGCGCTCGAACTCAATGGTGTAGAGGACTATCTCCTCAACGTTGGGGAGGCGGAGGAGTATCGGATCTCCCCTATTACTCCTTACCACCGCCACCCTCTTCCCCGTGAGCTCGTCCTTGAACTCCTCGTAAAGAGTCTTCGAATCGAATTTCGAAGGAACCCTCGCCTCGATCCCAGCAGAGCCAAGCACCTCCGCGGTCTTCCTACCTATGGCTATAACGTTCCCGTGCCTGAACCCGTGCTCGACGAGGATCTTAGCTGATGTCTGGCTCGTAACTATCACCGCGTCAAATCTACTAAGTTCGCCTATCTTTGCAAAGCTTTCTTCGTTCGGAACTATCTTAAGAAAAGGAACCGCCACAACTTCAAAACCCTCTTGCCTAAGCTTCTCCGAAACGTTTGCAATGTATTCCTTTGGTCTCAATATCGCAACCCTCACGCTTCAAGCTTGTTAAGTCGTTTTTAATCGTTTGCGTTAACATAAATAGCCCAGCCGATGAGTTCAAGCACATGAAAGTTACGTTCTTAGGTACGGGAACATGCATAGATACTTCAAAAGCTCAAAGTTGCATTCTAATTGAAGGAGAAAAAACGAAGATCTTGGTTGATATCGGCGCTGGAGCGTTCTCGAGGCTGAAGGATTTTAAAGGGATAGATGCTGTTCTTATCACCCACAACCACTTGGATCACAACGGCGACCTACTCGCCCTTCTGAAGGCGAGGTGGCTGACGGGATGCGAGCCTCTAAGGATATTCGGCCCAAAAGGGACGAAAGCTTTCTTGGAATCCCTTCTCGAAGCGTATCCTTACCTGAGGAGGAAGGTAGAATTCGAGGTGTCCGAGGAGGAGGCGTTCGAGGTGGGGGAGTTCAGGGTTTACACGATTCCAACGAAACACTCGATAATAAGCAGGGCATACGTGGTCGAGGCGGAGGGCAGGAGGGTGGTCGTGAGCGGAGACACGTCTCCCATCCCGGAGCTCATGGAAGTGGAATGCGACGTGCTCATCCACGAGATGTCCCTCCCGAAGGGGGAGTCCGAGCACCACACGACTCCCGACACCTTCGAGGAGTTGCTGCCAATGTGCAGAGCCAAGACCGTGTACCTCACCCATCTCTACCCGGAGACGAGGGAGGTGGGAGAAGAGATTTTGAGGAGGTTATCGAAGTACCGTGAGGTCAGGATGGCCGAAGACGGAATGGAGGTTGTAGTTTAACGAAACTTTGAAGTCCCGCGCGGGATCCCTTCCTTCGTGCGAATAAGACCCGTAGCGTTCGACTCGTTCGGAGCGAGGAGCATGTGCACGGTGGTGGAGGCGGGGGACGTAAAGATCGTTATAGATCCGAGCGTGGCGTTGGGGCCGAAGAGGTACGGACTGCCACCGCACGAAATTGAAATAAAAAGAAAGGAGGAGCTGTGGCAGAAGATAAAGCGGGAAACTCTCAACGCTGACGTAGTTATAATCACGCACTACCACTACGACCACCACAACCCGAACGAGCCGGAAATCTTGGCCGGCAAGACTCTCCTCGTAAAGCATCCAAAGATCGCGATAAACAGGAGCCAGATGGAGAGGGCATCCTTCTTTCTGAAGAGGCTTGGGGAGATAGAAAATCCCCCGAAGGTAGAGTTCGCAGATTCGAGGCGGTTCGAGTTCGAGGGGGTGAGGATCGAATTCTCCAAGCCCGTGTTTCACGGAAAGGACGAGAGGCTCGGATACGTGCTCGAAGTCCTCGTGGACGACGGAAGGAAGGTCTTCGTTTACACCTCCGACGTTGAAGGGGCGACGAGGGATGAGCAGATAGAGTTCGTTATAGAGTCCGACCCGGACGTGGTCTTCATGGACGGACCCATGACTTACTTGCCCCACATTTTCGGAGGGAAACTGCTCGAGAGGTCTTTGGAGAACGTATCCAAGCTCATGGAGAGGACGGGGGTTAGGGAGATAGTTCTCGATCACCACCTAACGAGGGACGTAAGATGGAGGGAGAGGATAGATAGGATATTCGAGAAGGGAGAGGAACACGGGGTGAAGGTTAGATCCGCCGCGGAGTTCGGTGGAATAAAAGAAGATCTGCTCGAGGCGAGGAGAAAGGAGCTGTACGGTCACTGAAAAGTATATATTGTTTCGACCGAAACTCACTACGATGCTGACCCAGTCCGAGATCGAAAAGATCGGTAGGGAGCTTAAGGATCTCGAGGAGAACGTTGAGATAGTCGTAGTTCCGAACGAGAATTGGAGGGATTTCGAGGACTTCGCAAAAATATTATCCAATGTGAGTGATAAAATTTCTTACAGGGTTGAGGAAAGGGAGGGTCTGTTGGCCAAACCCGCGATGGTTCTGAGGAAGGACGGGAGAGAGAACATAATATACAACGCCATACCTTTGAGGGAGGAGCTGGAGCCCTTTCTAAAAACGATCAAGATGCTATCGAAGGGTGTGAAGGTGGAGGGTGTCGAGGGGGTGGAGGCGGACGTTATTGTTTTCGTTATGCCCATCTGCCCTCACTGCGCGAAGGTCGTAGAAACCGTAAACAGCTTTGCGGTGGCTAATCCGAAGATTAAGTCCACCGTAGTGGACGCGAGCAGATTCACGGATCTAATGCAGAAGTTCGACGTCACCTCCGCACCGACCACGATAATAAACGGAGAGATAAAGTTGACGGGATACGTTTCGAAGGAGGAGCTCTTGGAGTGGCTTAGGAAGGCGTCGGGGGATTACAAGAGGGATTACTTCGTGACCCTTCTCAACGAAAGGAGGCTCGATGAGATAAAGGAGATTATCGCAAAGAACCCCGAAGACGTCAGGATTCTTGCGGAGCTCTTGGCGTACGAGGACTTCATGGTCAGGTTCGGTGCGATGGTCGTGATGGAGCAGATAGCCAAGGAGAACCCCGAAGCAATAAAGCTCGCCAAGGACGTCATAAGGAACCTGCTGAAGCACGAGGACTTCAGGATAAGGGAGGACGTAGCGATGCTACTCGGCAGCATAGGCGATGAGAGCGACGTCGAGTTCTTGGAAGAGCTTTTGAAGGAGGAAGGAGAGGTGAAGGATTCAGCGATGGAGGCCATAGAAGAAATTAAAAGCAAGCAGAAGAGATGATTTTCGCAGAACTGAAGCTGAGGAACGGTGTCGTCAGGATACCTTTCGTTTGCCAGCAGTGCGGAAGGTGTTGCAAGATTTTGAGCAAGGTAGTCCTCGATCCCGTAGAGAAGAAGCTGTACATGGAAAACATCGATGCGATATCGGAGCACGTGAACTTGGACGAGCTCATCGAAGAGTTGAGCAAGAAGGTTGAGGCTAAACATCCGGTGAAGCTTCCCTGTCCATTTCTAAAGGACAACAGATGCTCGATCCATCCGATACGTCCCAAGAGTTGCAGGATATTTCCTTTAGGCGAGGAACTCGATCAGGGTATAGGCTGTCCGGGTTTGAA
>Ga0256914_1001936_pt1 | contig 17741 bp, 12 predicted proteins | sample HulkmetaG_FD_191571 | JGI IMG/M metagenome (GOLD analysis project Ga0256914, IMG submission 191571) | Hydrothermal chimney microbial communities from Main Endeavour vent field at the Juan de Fuca Ridge, Pacific Ocean - Hulk | ecosystem: Environmental > Aquatic > Marine > Hydrothermal vents ... | reverse complement strand
CCGCAGGTCGTCTATCGGGAAACGGTGACCAAAGAGGCGGAAGTGGCCGAGTCCTTTGATCAGATAGTCGGGGAGGATCGCTTGGCAGCCACGGTACGTCTGCGGGTACGGCCCAGGGAGCGTGGGGCTGGTAACCTGGTAGGGGCTCTATTGCCCGAAGGAAAGCTCTCCCCGGAAAAAGAGGCCCTGCTTCTGGATACCATAGAAAAGACCCTGCAGGCCGGGATCGAGTACGGTTATCCGATAGTAGACACTGAGGTCATGCTCCTTGATATAGAATTCCCTACAGGTACCTTTAACGAGATGGCGGCACGGGCAGCCACCTCGGCGGCCCTGCGTAAGGCCTTTAAACAAGCGGCCCCCATTCTCCTTGAACCCATCATGGAAGTAGAGGTGGTCACCCCAACAGAATTCCTGGGAGAAGTGATTACCGAGCTCAATACCCGCAAGGGCCATGTCTTAGGTATCGAGGCCCGTGAGCCAGTCCAAATCATCAAGGCTGAAGTGCCGCTTTCACAGATGTTTGGTTATTCTACAGATCTTAGGTCTGCCACCCAGGGTCGAGCGAGCTTTATGATGCGCTTCAAGAGATTCGATCAACCCGAGTCTTTAGGCAAATAACTCTAGCCAGCCCTTTCGGTTTTAAGCGCCTCAAGCTTTTTCTTGATCTGGGCTCGTAAGGGATCGGTAGGGGGTAAGGTCTGGTAAGCCTTGCGCAGGTGATACAGGGCCACCTTGAAATCGCCTTTTAATTGAAAATGATGGGCGAATTCATAATGGGCCTTTCCTTCCTGACCTAAAGCGGCATAGAGTTGGCCAAAATAATAGTGAAATTCGGGATTGTCTCCCATTTTTTCTTTGAGCCTTTCAAAGAGGGGAAGGGCCTCTTGGTAGCGTTTTAGTTCCTGATAGGTCCTGGCCAGGAGATACTGAGCAGCCACCCGATAAGGATAGCGTCTAAGAAAGGCCTTTAATATTTGTAGGGCCTCCTGATACCGACCGGCTTCAAAATACACCTGGGCCAAATCAACTTGAAAACCCTCCTGTTTGGGACAAACCTGAACGACATATTGTAGCTCTTGAATGGCTTCGTTAAAACGGCCTAATTTGGCCAGGGCCAGAGCAAGGCCGTAGTGTAGAAGGGGATCGCCTGGGGTCTTGCGCAACTCTTCTTTGTACCGGACTACCAGGCTTCCGGGATCATGGGTGAGGACCTTGACCCGCACCTGAATACGCCGCAGGCGCCAAGGATCTGGGTGATAGGTGGGTTTGGGTTGATAATTGTAGATCAGGCTTTCCAGATAGCTGATTCGTTCCGGAGTGGTAGGGTGGGTCAAGAGATAACTGGGGACGTTTTCAGAGAGCAACCATTGGTGACGGACGATCTTGTTGAAGACCTCGATCATCCCTCGCGGGTCATAGCCCGCTCTCACCATGTATTCAAAGCCCAAACGGTCAGCCTCTTCTTCGTCTGTCCGGCTGTAAGATAAGGCCTTGGTGGCGGCAAGGGCACTGGTAGTGGTGGCGATGATATTACTCCCTTTGCCCTTGCCTAGGAGGAGGGCCGCAATGGTCACCGCGGCGGTGGCCAGATTCAGTCGAGTAAGTTTTTCAATGCGTTTGGCCAAGTGTCTGGCCTGTACGTGGGCCAATTCGTGGGCGATGACCCCAGCCAATTCATCTTCACGGTCAATTTCTTCCAAGAGCCCGGTGTTGATAAAGACAAGCCCGCCGGGCACAGCAAAGGCGTTCAAAGATTCGTCTTTGATGACAAAAAAGCGAAAGGGGAAGAAATGCGGACCGACATGGGCGGCAACCCTCTGACCAACGCTGTTCACATAGCCTACGACTTCCGGGTCTTCGACAAAAGAGGCCTCTTTACGAAGCATTTGAAGGACTTGACGCCCAAGCTTGGCCTCCTCTTCACGGGAGAGCAAGGCCCAGGAAGAAGGACCAAAGAGAAGCCAAAATATCAGGAAAAAAAGAAGGCCTTTTTTCATCTCCACACCTAGGATTGCTTCAAAGGCTAATCAAATTTGTATTCTACCCTAATCTGGCCTTTAGTTCAGATAAAAGAGAGGCCAACGGCAGGGACTCCTGTGTTCCGGTTTCCATGTCACGCCACAGGGCCTCTCCTTGCTTGAGTTCGTTTTCACCAACGATGAGGGCAAACCGGGCCTTAAGTTTGTTGGCCTGTTTGAGTTGGGCCTTGAGGCTGCGACCTTCGTGGTCTATCTCCACGGAAAGGCCTTCCTGGCGGAGTTCATGGACCAGGGGCAGGAGTCGGCGATAGGCCTCTTCGCCTAAGGCTACGACATATAGATCAAGAGGCGGGATCAAGTCCTGAGGGAGCTTGGCCACGAGGAGAAAGCGTTCTACCCCGATGGCAAAGCCAATACCCGGTATATCCGGCCCGCCGAGGGCCTTAAGCAGACCGTCGTAACGACCACCAGCCGCCACGGTGTCTTGGGCCCCGAGGCCTTTGGCCTTGATTTCAAACGTGGTGCGCACATAGTAATCAAGCCCCCGGACCAGGCGCTGATTAATTTGGTACGAAAGCCCTTGAATTTCCAAAAATTCCAACACCCTTTCAAAGTGCTTACGACATTCCTCACACCAATAGTCTTTGATAAGCGGGGCTTGGGTATAAAGGGCCTGGCACTCTTCACGTTTGCAATCTAGGGCCCTTAAGGGGTTTCTTTCGGCCCGTCGTCGGCAGTCTTCACAGAGCCTGTCTCTTAAGCCCATGAGAAATTCTTGCAAGGCTTTTCGAAAGGCCGGACGACACCTAGAACAACCAAGGGAATTGATCTCCAAGCGAAGATCTTCCGCCCCACCGACCTTAAGAATATCCATGGCCAAGGTGATGATCTCGGCATCAGTCCCCGGGGCCTCACTCCCGAAGACTTCGGCGTTTAGCTGATGGAACTGACGCAGACGTCCCTTTTGCGGGCGTTCATGTCGAAACATAGGACCTATGGTGAAGAGCTTGAGTACTTTGGCCTTGGCGTAAAGGCCGTTTTCGATCACCGCCCGGCAAATACCAGCGGTGGCTTCAGGCCGAAGGGTGAGACTTTCTTTGTGGCGGTCAAGAAAGGTATACATCTCTTTCTCGACGATATCCGTGGTCTCACCGATGCTTCGGGCAAAAAGTTCGGTCTTTTCCAGGATAGGAATGCGTATTTCACGAAAACCATAGGTTTGAAAGAATTTTCGGGCCAGAGTCTCGATATAGACCCACTTTTCCGACTCACCGGGCAAGATATCCTTAAAACCTCGTACGGCCTTGATCATGATCTCTCCTTCCACCTCTTTGCTAGAGTGCCTTCCCCTATTCCATAAAAATTTGAAATTTTAAAGCCCCTTTCTGCCCCTGCCGAAGTTCTTCTATGAACTAATCAAGCAGGGAAGCTTGAAAAAATCCATTACAAGGAGGTAGAGCCATGGCGCTCAATATCAACACCAACATTGCTGCCCTCCGGGCGCAGAACCAACTCAACAAAACCTCTCAAAAGCTTCAAAAATCTCTAGAGCGTTTGTCTTCTGGTCTTCGCATCAACTGGGCGGCAGACGACGCCGCGGGGTTGGCCATCGCCGACGGCCTCAAGGCCACGGCCACGGGTCTTGCCCAGGCCATCCGCAATGCCAACGAAGGTATTTCGCTGATCAAGGTGGCTGATGGTGCGCTTATTGAGTACGGCAACATCCTAAACACCATCAAGGAGAAGGTCGTTCAAGCGGCCAACGCTACACAGAATGCCGAGACCCGCAAGTCCATCCAGCGCGACATCAACAAGCTGCTCGCCGAGCTGGACAACATCGCCCGCACCACGGAGTTCAACGGCCAGAAGCTCCTTTCCGGTGCCTTTGTGAACAAAAAGTTCCAGATCGGTTCGGCTTCCTATGTTACGGCGAATCTTTCTATTCGTTCAGCGGAAACTAATGCCGTTGGAGGGACAAAGACAGCAGTGCTCGAACTTAATACCATCGGTGAAGTCCAGCTTACCCTGACCAACGCCTCTACCGGCCAACAGGTAACCATTGATAAAATCAATCTCCAGTATAACAACGACCCGGATAACGGTGCCGGGGCCTTGGCCAACGAAATCAATCGTTTTTCCGGCCTCACTGGTATCTCGGCGGTAGCCATCGTCGAGAGCACTTCTGATACCATCCAAGCAGGAACTATTACTGGTCTCAAGATTAATGGGGTAACCATCGGTGATATTACAGTGTCTGCCGCTGATGCCGACGGTGCTTTGCAGGCGGCCATCAACGCCAAAGAACTCGAGACCGGTGTTCACGCCGATGTCACCGAAGATGGTAAGTTGATTCTTACTGCCAGCGATGGTCGAGCTATCAAAGTAGAGGCTGATAGTGGGCTTGGCGAGGTATTGGGCAAGACAGCCCAACAACTCTCAACTTTGGGCTATGTGAGGCTTATTCAAAAGGGGGTCAGTGACTTTCAGATTGAAGGAGCCGGTGGAGACGGACTAGGAGCTACTATTACTGTATCTTCATCTGATACAGTAACCATCGATGGCGACTCTACCCTCAAAGCCGGATCTACTATCGCTGCTGGTTCTAAAATCGCCGAAGGATCTCAAATCGGAGGTAGTGCCACCCTTTATTCTGCTATCGAAGCTAATACAGCCATCAGTCTAAAAGCTAATTCTACCGTGGGTTGGGGTTCTACCTTAGCTAAAGGTACGGTGGTTACTGGAAACGTTGTCGTAGCCGGGCGTTATGTAGATTCCGGAGATAAGGATACGGTATCTCTAGAACAAGATATGTTGGTCAAATCTGGTTCGGTACTAAAAGCCGGTACCCAAATCGGCGCTGGCACGGTGGTATATGGAGCCCTTGCCGAAGCCCTTGGCGTAGCTGAAGGTACAGAGATTGGCTCCTCGGGAGCTACTCTTTCTACTGATGTTACTTTAGATACGGATATTGTTTTGAAATATTCGGCTTCGGCTAATACCCAAATTGCAGCCAGCTCCACCCTTGCTGAAGGTTCGATATTAGGAGCTGATTTTACGGTTGGTTATACCTGGGGTGGACAAATCCGAGCGGTTGACGGAAGCGCTATAAATAGTAATTCTGATTTATTACTCCGTTCACCTATTTCCTCCCAAACCACTCAGGATTTTGCTATAACGGCTACTGCTGCTTCTGGTTCAGCTACTATTGGCGAAGGAAGCATGCTCAAAGATGGCTTCCGCTTTACTTTTGATAAGAGTGACGCTTCTTCTGGGACAGCTACCCTTTCTCTTGCTAGCACAGCTAAAGTAGTCATTGAAGGAGAATTTTACGATGCCTCTACCGGCCAAACTTCTACTACCACCTTGGCTGCCGGAGGATCACTCACCTTTAATGATACAGGAGATTATTTTGAAATTACAAAAACCGTATATCTCACTAGTGATACTAGCGCTGACAACAGCCTTACAGCTACCTTTAGTGCTGATAACACAAAATTTAAGCTCACCGCTCCTAATGATACTTTTATCAATGGTATAACTACAAGTAGTGCTCAAATAGATGGTGCAGTCTATACTTACGCCAATACAACTACGGCAGCTTCTACTACCACTGGTAGTCCAGGAACAGATAATTTTGGAGTTACTGGATTTGATGGGGCTATTTTCTATACTAGTTCGGCAAGTGCGCAAAGTCTAACTTATGCTATTGACAGCTCGCAAAGCAGTGTAAATTCACTTACAATAGGAGCAGGCAGTGTTCTCCAGTCAGGTTTCTCTATTACTTCTAAAAATGGAGATGACTCTGGTGAGTATGTTGTAGTGTCTGTAAGTGATGGTTCTTATTCTGTCACTTTGTATGATGCCTCGGCTGGCACAACAAGTACGACTACCTTAGATACGTCAAACTCTCTTACTCTTTATGCTAATGATTATATTACATTTGGTTCTGACGTCGTTCTGGATGGCAATCTTACTGTAAATATTACAAACGATACCACTGATAATACGGAACCAACTGCCATTGTATCTGTTCCAAACTATACATTTATACAATCTTATCAAGTTGATAGTTCTAATACTACTATTTCTCCACCATCGGTTACTTTCTATGAAGTAGATACAACCTTTAGTAATATTACTCTTAATACAAATAATTCTACATTTAAGGCTGATACAGATTTAGCCAAAGATTCGGTTCTTATTAACGGTTCTGTAGTTAAAGCGGGGACGGTCTTTGGCGGTGATGCGTATGTGGGGCAGGTAACCACCACGGAGGATACGAAACTCACCCAGGGTTCAGTCTTAGAAGGCGGTACTTCTATGGTGGGAGATTCCGTACTAGAAACGGACGACTTAATCACGGCTTCTGATGTGACCCTCTCCGATGACATGACTTTGGCGGCCGGAACAACCCTAAAATCGGGAACCAAACTTGCCAAGGGAACGGTAATTCAACAAGACATGACCCTTTATACTTCATCTTCTGGCGGTACAGCCATCAATGTAAGTGCTGGAACCACATTAGATCAGGATCTTTATCTCCAAAGTGACGTTACCCTTACTTCTGATATGCTTTTGGCCGATGGCAGCATAATTGAATCTGGTTCTGAGCTCACTCTCAAGCCCACCGGAGAAATGGGTAACATTGAAACAAAAAAGCTCTCCGATCTGAATGTGCTGGATTATGAGAGCGCCCAGATTTCAATTACTATAGTAGAAGCGGCCATTTCCGACATCGACGGCGTTCGGGCAGAGCTCGGTTCTGTACAGAACCAGCTTGAGTCCACGGTGGCCAATATCTCCGTCACCCAGGTGAACGTGCAGGCCGCGGAGTCCAGTATCCGCGAGGTGGATTTTGCTGCTGAATCGGCCAACTTCACCAGGATGCAGGTCCTCATGCAAGCTGGCATGTTCGCCCTGGCTCAGTCTAACACTCTCCCGCAGATGGCCATACAACTCCTCCAGAGCTAATAATAAAAAAGAAAGGGCGGGCTAGATTTAAGCCCGCCCTTTCTTTTTTGAAGTGTAAAAATTTACCGATGGTTATTTTTCCCAAATATGCAGCTAGAGGCGGTCGAAATCTAGGCTTACCTGCATGATAAATCGTCAAAGGTAAATGCCCTTCGCTTACATCAAAGACTTTTTCAATTTTAAAGTAAAAAAATACGGGTCTTTTTCAGCTCCAGATACACCAGAACATATACGGCGGCACACCAATATGAGATCCAAGCCAACTACTATCTCTTGATCTATCACCCAATCAAGTTTAGGGTAGACAAAACATCCCTCGGTACAGTTTTCAAGTTGTTTTTGAATTGGTGTATAAGGCTCTAACTGTTTGCTGATGCCGCCCCAAAGGGGAAAGAACCATGGCGTAAGGGATACCTTCAATAAGTTCCCAATCCCACCGGCAATAACTTCGATCGTATAGCGAATTTTTTTCAGAAGAGTCATATATTCACTAATTTTAACAAAAATACGAAAATTTAAAAGCTATCAAATCTCGAGGAAGGTTTTCTTTACAGCAGCTGTAATTAAAAATAACCCTTTATTTTGAAGTAAATGAAGGAGAGGGCCTAATGATTTTAAGACCAAAGTTTTTAATTTTTCGCCTTCGACGTGAATTTTTTGTCCTCTAAACTCTATATCTAAATTAGGAATCTTAAAATCCTCATCTAATGCATTTTTAAGATCCCCTGGTAAAGGCGGAACTACCGTTTGCCAAAAAAGAAAGAACCCTGTCTTTTTAATAAGAAAGCGATGAGTCTTTGCAGTAAAGCGCGTTAAATGATCCGGAGGCTGATCACGCTCACAATTAATAAAATAGTTTCTTTCATCTTTTACACCCCACAGCCGTCCTAACGTTTCTCTATTCGGCGTAGAAAAAATAAAAATCCCTCCCGGCTCGAGTCTATTGTACACACTTCTTACAAAATTTAGAGGATCTTCTAGATGTTCTAAAAGTTCGAAAGCGGTTATCACTTGAAATTTCTGTGGAAAATTCTTAGGAAGCTCTTCTAAAGAAACGCAGCAGGCGAGATGTCCTTTAAGACCAAACTTTTCTTCTCCCCAAGAGATTGCACTTTGACTGGCATCAATACCATAGGCGGAAAAGCCAATTTGTTTAGCATAATATACAAAGAAACCATTAGCACACCCTATATCAAGAAGCGTTTGTTTCTCAGGAAGTGTCTCTAGAAAGGCTTTTACTTGAGTAAAACGCGGTTGGGAAATATAAGCCAAAAACATCTCTTTAGGATCACGATTAGCTATATAATGCCCATAATTTGAAACATCTGTTTTACCTTTGCGATAGGCATTTTCATAATTGTGGGCCTTTCGAGGAACAGCAAACTCAACTCCACAATAAGAGCAAAAAAGATGTCGGTAAAAACGATAACGATCTGTAGGAATAAAGGGAACTTTATCTCCACAGATAGGACAAAAATGATAAGATAGATCTTTTTTTCGTTTCTGCACCACGCGTTCTAATACTTCCAGAATAGTTTCAGTTTTTAATTTGCGCCAATATTGTTCTAAAAGACGTAGATCTTCTTCATCTGCGGATGCATGTTTATAGATTAGTGGCTCCTGTTTTCCGCTTATAAGTATTCCTTCTACAAAAGGATAATAAGAGATACGATGTTCAGGGGGGATGCTAGTAAAAAGCACTACTGTTGGTATACTAAAGGCATCAGCTATATGATAAGTAGCAGTATCTACGGTTATTATGGCATCCATCTGCGAAATAATATAAGTATAATAATCAAATCCAAAACGAGACAGGTGGTCCAAACAGACCAATCTTGGATGTGAAAATTCCAGTCTGTGCACAGAAATAATAAGATAATCAGTTTGTTGAATAAGATTTTCAAGAATTTGGGGAATAATTTCTTTGGGAATAGAGCGAATAGGAGCAGAACTAAAAGGATGGAAAAGGAGTAATTTACGTTTACTAGCTTTAAGAGCTTTCAGATAAATATCTATCTCTTGTTTCACTCTTTCATTTAGTTTTACAAAACAACGTTTTTGTTCCGGTGCTACACTTTTAGGATCAATAGACATAGCTTGAAGATAAAAATCCACCATTTCTTGCTTAAAAATAGGCCAGCCGGTCATACGAGAAAGATCAATATAAGCATCGTAACTAAAAAGAAGTTCTGTAGGGGAAGGCATAAGATAAATTTCATTTACTATGGTCTCCTGTTTTAAAATAGGGATAGCCCGTGGACGAAGGGTAAAGATCCCTATTTCTACCTCTTCAAAGTGCCTCATGAGCCGATCATAAAAAATATTCAGGGCACTCATACCAACGATATTATCTCCTATACCTCCTCCCATACCGTTGATAATAGCCACACGAATCTTTTTACGACCAAACAGGGGAGCAATCTTTTCTTCCAAGGGAATAAATTTTTCATCAGGATCAAGATAACCACCAGTATAGGTCAAATTTAGGGGAAATTTAGGATGTTTTAAGATTTGATCTTGTTTAATAAATATTTTGACATTAAAATTTTTATATCCAGCTTGGTGAAATCTATCTATAATTCGTTGTATTTCGTCTCCAGGAGCAAAATAGAGGCGATCTGCTGGAACTCCATCACCATTACATCCTAGAAAAACATAAGTGACCACACTCCCGTCAATGGGGAGCTCCATAACATAGTCTTTTTCTACAAAATAAAAATCCATCTTCGCCCTCCTCGGGTTCTTCTATCTTCTATTCGGGTTACCTTTAAAAATTTTAAATCAGTGGTCGAAATATTTTGTTATGAATGAAGAGGAGGCCGTGAGGAAATATGAAAAAAGATATTTATTATGCTTTACAAAATAACTTTAACAAAAATTTAGAATTGATTAAAAAATGTGTGCCAAAATTATCATCTTTACTTTCTTCTTCAGGCAATCTTGATCCTGAAATTATTGTCTATCCTAATGGTCAAATAAATCTTTCCTTAAATGGACAATGCCTTTATCCTGATAATGTTCAGGAATTTGTTTATAATCATATACAAGAATACTTACAAAAACCACAAAAACTTTATGCTCCTATTCCAGAAGAAGGTGAAAAACCGATAAGAAAAACACTTAATCATACCTATTTACACAAACTTTATAGAGTTTATTCTAAATATGCTTCTCCGGAAACAGTAAATAAAATTTATCATTTAGAAAATTATTATTTTCCGATTTTATTAGTTTTTGGAATAGGTTTAGGTTATCACATTCCTATTCTTATAAAAAGAACTCATCCCCATATTTTAATTTTAATTGAAGAAGATATTAATTTATTGAAATCCAGTTTTTATACTTTAAATTGGGAAAAAATTTTAAAAATATTAAAAGAAAAAAAGATAAATTTGTTTTTCGTTTTAAATTCATCTTCAGAAAAGATTGTAAATAATATTATAGATATTATAAAATTTGTTCATCCTATATTAGCTTATAATGTATTTTTTTATTTAGCATTCAATAATAGACCTTTTTTACAAGAAACACGAAGATTTTTGAGAGAAAAAATTTTTCTTGTTTTTCGTGGTTGGGGGTTTTTCGATGATGAAATGCGTTCCTTAGTACAAACGGCTATAAATATTAATAATAAAATTCCAGTATATACAGGAAAAGCAAAAGTTCCTAGTAATGCTACAGCTATTGTAGTAGGAGCTGGCCCATCATTAGATAAGAGAATAGATTTTATCAAAAAAAATCAAGAAAATTCTATCATAATTTCTTGTGGTACAGCCATAAAAACTTTAGCTTCTGAAGGCATTATTCCTGACTTTCATGTAGAAATTGAACGTCCAAAGTTAACATTTGATGTCTTAAATAACTCGCTAGATAAAGAATTTTTAAAACAATTAACCATAATTGGAGCAAACCCCTTGTATCCAGCTATATTTAAATTAGGTAAAAGAAGTGGCATGTTTCTCAAATCAAATGACGCAGGAGCAGAACTTTTTGACAAAAAATTTCCTCGTCTTGAAAAAGTTAACCCTACAGTAACCAATACCGGTTTAAGTCTAGCTTTAAATTATGGCTTTAAAAGAATTTTTCTCATAGGAGTAGATTTAGGATGGATTGAAGCTAATCACCATCATTCTTTTAAAAGTGCCTATTTTGATAACAAAAGTATAATTTATAAACCTAATTTCAAGTATGATCGTATCGTCCCTAATAAAAAAGGTCAATTTGTATATACTACAGATACTTTACTTTGGACTAAAAACACCATGGAATTACTCCTTAAAAATTTTACTGATGTTATTGTATACAATTTAAGTGAAGGTTTAGACATTGAAGGAACAATAGACGGACAAAAAAATATAACAATTTCAAATATCGATAAATTTAAAATTGTTGAATTAATATATAGTAACTATTTATCAAATTATGAAATAGATCTGAACAAAAAAATACAGAAAATGATTAATAATTTTCGTAATTTAAAAAAGAATTTAGAGGAAACTTTTAAAAGATCAATAAGTAATCAATACGAATTAACCGAAAGTATACTTGCTATTAATAGCGTAATGCAAAAACTCAGATTCAAAAATACATCTCTTTATATATTGCTCAATGGATCTTTATGGCATATGCAAGGACGCATATTTTCATATTATTTTTCCTTTAAAGATAGTAAAACTCGCCGTAAATTTTTGGCAGAATCTATTACTCTTTTTAGCGAATTTTTAGATAAAATTGAAAAAAATTTATCTGAACTCAAAACATATATAGAACAAGGGAAACTTTCTGATATTTTGCTGACAAATGAGGAAAATTTTTATATATTTTCCTGGTAATGTATATTTTAGAAATCTTTGAGATAGATCCTTAATTCTTCATCTTCTAGGAAAATTTTGGCCACCACATAATCAAACCATGTATCCACGTCTACGCCCCGCTCCCGAGGCATTTTATATATAGCGATGGGGTAGGTGTAATAGGTACGTGTTTTTAAAAATCGAGCAATTTTCACTATAGCGATAGCCCCGTTTACCCGGTAGGTAACCGGTAACTCCTGGCTTTTCTTGAGTATCATTTCCGGAAAAAGGGGCTTTAAGAAGCCCTCTTCTTCGAGCACCGCTCGGAAAGCCGGATGTTCCAAGGGGCTTACCGACATGAGTACTTCGACCCCCTTTTCCTCGAAGATCTTCAGGGCGGCCTGTAAATCTCGGGAAAGAATAAGCGGAGAATTGGCCTGTAGCAGAAAGAGACGCTCGAATTTTTGGTATTTTGCATGCTTTTCCAGAAATTCCAGGGCTACGTCACATATGCCATAGGGGTCATGGGCCAGATATTCTGGCCTAAAGTGTACCTTAGCGCCGGCTTTCCAAGCAGCTTCAGCCACCAATTCTGATTCAGTAGATACCCAAACGTGTTCTCCAAAAAGCCCAGAATCCCGGGCCGCCTCCACGGCGAAGGCCAGCATGGGACGGCCTCTGATAGGTAGAATATTCTTCTGTGGTAGGCGCTTGGAGGCAGCCTTAGCCGGTATAAGGCAGACGTTCTTAAACGTGCTCATGGGTAAGAACCTCGCCCTTTTTCAGCTCGCGGCGCAAGGCTTTGCCCAATACGAAAGAAAATTCCTCATCGGTTAGCCCGGTTTGTGGACGCCGGAACTCAAAATCTTCTCGGCGGAGGATAGTACCTACGGAAAGATCTTTTTTGGCATAGGGGGAACGCCTGGCGACCTTTAGTTTTTCACGCCATGCCGCCGGAAAGCTCCTCCGGGAGCTCCCCAAGGCCTTTTCCACCTCTCTTATCACGCGTACGAACTCTTTAGCCTCTTTTGGTTCCAGGGAGAAGGCGTGTTCGCAGCTCCTGATGGTCCGGTCGAGAGTAATAGTCTTTTCGAGCAGATCGACCCCAAGGGCCACGGCAGCGACGTCCATCTCCCAGCCCGGAGAGTGATCGGAAAAGGCTACAGCATATTCGGGAAAAAGACTCTTCAGGGTAGCTATCATGCGCAGATTGATGCTTTCCAGCCGGGCAGGATAACCCGTGGGACAGAGGTGGATCACCAAGTTGCGACAGCCGACCTCCTCTGCCGCCCGTACGGCCTTTTCGATCTCCCAGATCTCGGCCCCGCCAGTGTCAAGCTGAAGGTTTACGTTTTTACCTGCCGCGTAACGTATGAGATGGAGATAATCAACATCACCGGAACAGATTTTGATGGCCGGTACCCCCAATTTATCTACCAAGAAGTCTATTTCATCTTCGAAGGTAGCGGTACAGATCATGGTGATGCCTATTTCGTCACAGTGGAGTTTAAGAGCTTTCCATTCTTCACGGGAAAGCTCTCGTCTCTTGAGAATTTCATAAAGCGGTTCTCGAAAATGCTTGAGTCCAAGCTCTTTCCCCACCCTTTCCAGATAACCATATTCGAAAAGGACTCTGCGATCAGCCATAAGGCGATCCGCATAAAGCATTTGAAACTTTATGGCATCGGCTCCCGCCTCTTTGGCTACCCGGGCCAGCTCCTTAGCAGAAGAAAGACCGGTATGTGTAGCCCCGGCTTCGAAAACAATGTAAACCCGCCCATTTTGGCCAATCGGTTTGTTTCCGATCTTTGCCCTCACTACATATCCTCCTATTCCAGATGTTCCCAGGCTAGAGGTGTCCCTTTAGGCAGATCTTTTCGAAAGCGCTTACCCAGCACCTCTTTTAGATAACGCGGGTGGAGACCATAGCCTGGTCTGATAGAACGGACGTTTTCTTCGGTCACCTCTTCTCCCGCCTTAACGTCTTTTACGACAAAGAGAGAGCGTGAAAATTCCCGGGCCTTTTTTTGCCTTAGCGAAAGTTCATAAGAAATTTCGCCCAAGGCCTTTTCCACCTCTCTTGTAGCCTGGACCATGGCCTTAAATTCTGCGGGTTCCAAAGAAAAAGCAGCGTCCGGACCACCTAGGGAGCGGTCAAGAATAAAATGTTTCTCGATAATACGGGCTCCAAGGGCTACGGCGGCCACGGCCACCGAAGAACTCAAGGTGTGATCGGAAAGTCCTACGGTGAGGCCAAAAGTCTCCGCCAAATGCGGAATGGTGCGCAGGTTGACCTCTTCAAGCGGAGTAGGATAGGCAGAGACACACTTGAGAAGGGCGATCTGATTGTTTCCCACCCGGCGGCAGGCCTGAACCGCCTCTTCTATGTCCGCTAGAGTGGCTATGCCTGTGGAGATAATCACTGGTTTGCCTTTGGAGGCCACATATTCGATAAGCGGAATGTCCGTTATCTCAAAAGAGGCGATCTTGTAGCAAGGCACCTCAAGTTCTTCAAGAAAGTCCACCGCCGTGTGGTCAAAGGGTGTGGAGAAGAAGATGAGCCCAAGCTCTTCAGCCAATTCTTTGAGCTTTTCGTGCCATTCCCAAGGCGTATACGCCTTTTGGTAAAGGGTGTAGAAGGTGGCGCCATCCCACAGGGTGCCCTGATTGATGCGGAAGTATTTGTTATCGCAATCAATAGTCATGGTGTTCGGAGTATAGGTTTGGAGCTTGACCGCATCTGCCCCCGCTTTGGCCATGGCCTGGATAGTCTTCACCGCCAGGTCAAAATCTTGAAGGTGATTAGCCGAAAGTTCAGCCACGATCAGGACCCTTTCGGAGAGATCGAGTTTTCCTATTTTCACGGCTTAGTCCTCTTCGTCTTCCATGATTTCAAAACGACCACAGAGACGGTCTGCCCTGAGATGAGCTTCGGAAAACAAGATCTTGAATCTTCCTAAGCGAAGAAAGGCTCTTGGATAACCTTCACCGTCGAGCATGCGGATAAAATCATAAAGTCTTGGCAAATTTTCGGCGATTTCTGGGGTTAATTCACTTTCATGGGGTTTGCGCCTTTGGAATTCCAAGATTTCTCCCTTCTGCGGGTAAGGTTTCGGGCGCTTTTCCAGGATCTCGGGAATCATCTCTTGAAAGATGAGATTGGAAATCTCTATGAAAATTTCTTCGGCTGAGCCCAATCCAATGAAAACGTCTCTTTTCAAATAGATCGGACCGGTATCAAGTCCTCCGTCCACCTTGAGGGCCGAGACCTTGGTCCACTTCACGCCCCGGATGATAAGGTTCTGCAAAGGACTTCCCCCTCGGCCATATGGCAGATCTGCGACATGGAAGACCACGCATTCGAAAGGTTCGTAAATTTCAGGAGGAATAATCCAGGACCAATGCGGAAAAAAGATGTAAGAGGGTTTTATTCTTTCCAATAGATCGGCGGAAAGATTTTTGGGATCAGTCACCAAATGAACTTTGTACGTGTCCCCCCATTTTTCTCGAAACTTCAAGGCATTTTTGATATTCCAGGACTTGATGGTGGCAATAACTATGCTTTCCATAGGGCCTCCACCACCCGTTGAGGACCTTTGCCGTCTATAAGACGCCTTGCTTTGCGATAATGTTTTTGCCTGGTACCCCACGGTTTCCAAAAAGAAAGTTTTTGGATCAGGTTTTCAAAGAGATCAGGCCCATCGTAATCCCCAGCGTTTCGGACAAGCCCCAAGCTTTCTAATTTTCTCATATTGAGGCGTTGATTTTCGGCGGTTAGCACACTCACCATAGGCGTTCCGGTACAGGCTAATTCGAAAAGGGTTTGCCCTCCGGCAGAGACGGCTATGTCTGAAATGAGCATAAGGTCCCGCATTTGTTCCGCCGAAAGACTCCGGTAAATTTTGATTTGAGGGTGATTCAGCTTTAAGCTTTGATTGTTAAAGGCCGGCCCTAACACTACCGCGCACTCAGCCCTGGGGAAGACTTCCCGTGCGGCCTGTACGGCAAGTGGCGTAAGGCCACGTAGGTCCTCTCCTCCTAAAGTAATCAGAACCCTTTCTACCCGTTCACGCACCTTGCGTTTTGGAACCTCCCAAAAGGCCGGACGAAGGAGGGCGTATTCCAGACCAAAAAGGTGGCGTGGGTTTCCGTCGGGCTCAGCCACAGGGTTCAGGATAAAAGCTGTCTCCGGATAGGGCAGACGGAAAAAGTCGTCAAGAACAAGGAGATCGGAGACCTTCGTAGACAACCATTGGTAAAATGAAAGTTCCGCTGTGTAAGAGTCGACCACCGCCACTTTAGCCCCTTTGAGAAGGACTTCTGTTTGTAGCGAATTTTTCTCCCAGTCAAAAAAGTGGCCATAAAAACCCTGATTTGTGAGAAAGGTAAGAGCAGTCTCGTCGCCCCGAAGGGCGAACTCCACTCTACCTCCGCAGGCCTCAAAAACCGCAGCAAGGGCCGTACACCGACTCACGTGCCCTAGACCGATTTTTCGCCCCCCTTCGGTTAAGATGACCGTACGCGACATAAAGTTATTTTCCTTCACAAAAACAAAACATGCGCTTTCACTTCTTTTCTAAAATCAAAATTTTTTCCGGGCCATAATCCTTTGCAAACGTAATACCCATTTTAGTTAAAGTTACGGCTAATTTGTTTATTTCAGCAAAATAGTCAGGCTCGCCTTGGCTCAAATAGGCGTTGAATATCCTTGAAATGAAATAATAATTGCTTTCGAAGTCCAATACTTTTTTGATCTTAAAGAAAACCTCAATTTCTAACAGAAAATCTTCTTTTAAATATTCGTTAAATTTTTTGACTTTAATAATCGGTAGATCTAATTTTAAACGTATCTCGTTTATTCTTTCTAAGGGTTCCAGAAAACATTCGATCATTATATAAGTACCACCTTGCTTTAAAAGAGACCAAATATTTTCTAAGGCTTTTTTCTTTTTCGATATGCCATGTAAATTTATGAGCAATCTCTTAGTCAAGATATAATCAAAACTTTTGTAGCGTTTTCTAAGATTTTCGATGGTGCTTTTCGAAAGAACATCTCCCATAAAAAAATCTATGTTTTCAAAACAATTGTTTTGTCGAGCCAGGTTAATCATATTTTTCGAAAAATCGACACCGACGAAAAGAGCTCTAGGGCGCTTTTGGGCCAGGAAGAAGAGCGTTCGACCATTACCACATCCAAAGTCAAGCAATTTTACTTTTGTCGGAATGAGACTCTCGAGAAAATAGAATTCCAGATCTTCTTCCAAGGGGTCAAAGTTTACGGCCTTTACGGAATAGCCATATTTCAAGGCCTGTTGATTCCAAAACTCTCTAATTTTTTGCTTTTCCATTAGCTATCTCTGCCTTCCGAAGTAAAAGATAGTAGCTGCCAGTTCAAGGGCCCGCACGAGCCTGAAGGCCTCGGCAGCCTCTACCCCGGTTTCTGACCCGCGGAGATGGGCGAGATGCCTCACCCCTTCCACAGACCGTGGGTGGGGAAAGGCCCTGAGTTCCCCCTGGTAACACCGAAGGGCCTCAATCTTTCTTGCAAGAAATGGAGTTATCTCGAAATAGACGTTAGGCCTAAAACTACCCTCGAAGTTCCATTCCGTGGAGGAAAGGACCTCGAAGGTGTAAACCCGATGCACCGGCTCGCCCGGAAGGGGTCTTGTCGCGGTCATTACTGCCTGGGCTGTAAGACAATGATCCATGTTCAGGTCTCCCCCAAAATGGGTAAAAACTACCTCTGGTTTAACTTTTTCCTTGACCCGCTCCACGGCTTTGATGAGCTCTAATAAGGGGACGGTATCAAACCGGTTATCCGGAAAATCTTCAAAAAAGACCTCCTTGACACCCAAAGTTTTGGTGGCCTGTCTAGCAGCCTTGCGCAGGGCAGCGATCTCAGCGGCCCGCCGAGAAGGATCTCGCTCTTCATCCCGGGAAGTCACCCCCTCGCCGAGGATCAGGACGTAGACCTCATGGCCCTGATGCGACAGAA
>Ga0256914_1001935_pt1 | contig 17754 bp, 11 predicted proteins | sample HulkmetaG_FD_191571 | JGI IMG/M metagenome (GOLD analysis project Ga0256914, IMG submission 191571) | Hydrothermal chimney microbial communities from Main Endeavour vent field at the Juan de Fuca Ridge, Pacific Ocean - Hulk | ecosystem: Environmental > Aquatic > Marine > Hydrothermal vents ... | reverse complement strand
CACCCAGACTCCCCCTGACGTCGGGAATGTTGCAGCTCTTCGAGCTGCACATCCCCTCCGGCAGGGGCTAACAATGAAATCGGGAGTGGCTCCACCATCCAAAGCGTCACAAAACAACGCCCCCGACCCCCGAACACCCACCCCATTTTTTTCCCACCTTAGCCCCGGCCGGCTCGGGCATGGAACGCAGTGACATGCCCGAGACGTCCGGGGAGTGGCAGCAGCATCGAAAACGCCACAAAAAACACTTCGAACTGCCACCCACTTCCCTGGCGTCGGGGAATCCTGTTCTTCGAACAGTCTTCCCCGCCGGCAGGGGCTAACGAGGAAATAGAGCAGGGGCTAACGATGAGATTGAGAGAGCAGGGGCTGACGATGAAATAGAAACCCGAGGACGTCCGGGGAGTGGCCCCCGGCAGGGATGGGCGGGTGGAGGTTGTCTATTTGTCGGGATCTACGCCGTCTACAACCCAGGAGACGGCCACTTTCTCCCAGTCGGGGACGGAAGAGGCGTCGATGTATCTCTCCCACTCGTAGATGCCTGTCTCTTTGCCGATGCGCTGGAATTGCATTTTCGTTATGGCGTTCTTCAGGATTACGGCGGAGCGGGCCATCCCTTTCTCCTTGTAGAGCTTCTGGCCCTCCTCCATGTGAGGCTGGGCGTCCTTGGGGAGGGGCTTGATCTCCCGCATATCCACCACTACGCCGAACTTGGGGGGAGGAGCCAGGAGTTTCTTCTTGGAGTCCTCCACCCAGGCCTTCATCTCCTCGGCCGTAAGGATTCCGCCGAAAGTGAGCTTGTAGCCGTAGGACGTCCGTTCGATGCTGTACACCATCGCCTCCTTGTGGAATTCGGCCTTGGGCCTGTCCTTCGACTCCCTCTCTTTCAGGCCAGGGGGACACCTAAAGGGGGAAGGTGAACCAAGCCCCATGTTCGGTAATCCCAAAGGGGGGGCCTTAGGGAAAAGAGGATATTTTTTCCTTCTTTCCGGGACTTTCTCTTTTCCCAGGCTAGGAGGTTTGGATCTTCCGGAAGGGGTAGGGAAAATGCAGGGCCGGGAGGAAGGGGAGGGCTGGAGGAAGGCCATGGCGCCCAGAATCGTGGAGTTCGAGAAGGTGGAGTCGGGAGGGGATTCCTCGGCCCTGGAGGTCTGGGAGGAGGCCCTTCGATGGGCTCGCTCGGCCCGCAAGTGGGCGGCCCTCACCGGGGCGGGTGTTTCGGTGGAGTCGGGAGTGCCCGACTTCCGGAGTCCCCAAGGGGTCTGGGCGAGGTTCTCCATGGAGGAGTACGGCACCATCGAGGCCTTTCGCAGGAACCCGGCCAAGGCCTGGCGCCTCTATCGCGCGATCTGGGAGGACATTGGGGACAAGGAGCCCAACCCGGCCCACCTGGCCCTGGCCCGTCTGGAGAGGGAGGGGCGACTGGCCGGGCTGGTGACCCAGAACATCGACAACCTCCACCAGAAAGCCGGGAGCCGGCGGGTCATCGAGATCCACGGCGACAGCAGGAGTCTCCAGTGCGTGGAATGCGGTTGGACCGGCCCGGCCCGGGTGGAGGAACTCCTGGCCTCCCCGGAAGTTCCTCTTTGCCCGAAGTGCGGCTACCCTCTCAAGCCCAACGTGGTCATGTTCGGCGAGGACGTCCGGGGGACCGAGGAGATCGAGGACTTGCTCGAGGATTGCGATCTCATGCTGGTCGTAGGCACTTCCGCCGAGGTCTACCCGGCCAACCTCCTGCCCGCCCGGGTCGCCCGGTCGGGGGGGAGGGTGATCGAGTTCAATCTTGCCCCAAGCGCTCTCACCGAGGGCCGGGTGGGGGGATTCTTCCCGGGGGAAGGCGTCACTTCCGACCTTTTGATCCTTGGGAAGGCGGGCCGGAGCCTTCCGGCCTTCGCCGAAGCGGTTCTGGGGAAGGATGACGGCGCCGGGCAATCCATGGGGAAGGATCGGTTCGATGGTGATCCGGCGCGGGAGGAAGAAACTTGAATCTTTCCAGGACGAGGCGGGTCTTCCAGGGATTCTTCCTCCTGCTCTTCCTCTGGCTCAGCCTGGAGACCTGGGCCAGGGTCCGCTGGGGCGGCTCCCCCGAGATGGCCGGCTGGCCCGTGTCCCTCTTCCTGGACCTGGATCCCTTGGCGGCTCTGGGGAGTCTCCTGGCTTCAGGTTCCCTCTACACCGGGTGGACCGGGTGGAACAACGTGGGGGCCGCAGGGGTGGTCCTGGCCCTCTTCTCCGCGATCCTCACTCTCTTTCTGGGAAGGGTCTTCTGCGGGTGGTTCTGTCCCCTCGGGACGTTGCAGCAGCTCACGGCCTGGCTCTTCGCCCCCAAGGCCCGCAAGGAGGCGATACGGATACACGAATATAAGAGGGGCCAGCGCGTCAAGTACTGGATCCTGGCCTTCTTCTTCGCCTCCGCCCTGGCGGGTTCCCTCCAGGTGGGGTGGCTGGACCCGATTCCCTTGGTGACCCGTTCTTTCGCCCTGGCCGTATGGCCCCTGGCGGACCTCGCCACCCGGCCTTTCCTTTCCCTCCTGGGGGCGGCCCCCGTCTATCCCTCGGGGACACCGGGATTCCAGGGGGCCTGGTTCATCGCCCTCCTCTTCCTGGCGGTTCTCGCTGCCTCGGCCTGGATTCCCCGTTTCTTCTGCCGCTGGCTCTGCCCCCTGGGAGCCTTGCTCGGGGTTCTTTCCCGCTGGGCTCCCTTCCGGATCCGGCGGTGGGCCGAGGATTGCATCGGCTGCCGGGCCTGCGTGGCGGGATGCCAGGGCGGGGCCGATCCCGACGGCGAGATCCGGGCCTCGGAATGCATGGTATGCATGAATTGCTTGGATCCCTGCCCCACTGGATGCCTCTCCTTCGGGCCCGCCGGGAAGGAGGATCCGGTCCAGGCCGGTCCCGACCCGGGGAGGCGCGGGCTGGTCCTGGGGGCCTTGGCGGGGCTCGTTGCGGCGCCCCTTGCCAGGCTCACCGGCTCCCGGGGGCCCTCATTCGGAACCAAGCTCATCCGCCCGCCCGGATCGGTCCAGGAGGACGCGTTCCTGGAGAGGTGCCTCAAGTGCGGCCAGTGCATGCGGGTGTGCCCAACGGGAGTCCTCCAGCCGGCCTGGGCCGAGGCCGGCCCCGAGGGAGTATGGACACCCGTCCTGGACATGAGAAGGGGATACTGCGACCCGGAATGTACGGCCTGCAGCCTGGTCTGCCCGACCGGGGCGATCCGCAAGCTCACCCCCGCCCAGAAGGCGGGGCGGGAACCCTGGCTGGGAACGGCCGCTCCCGTCACGATCGGCACGGCCTTCGTGGACACGACTCGCTGCATCCCATGGGCCTTGGACACGGCTTGCCTGGTATGCCAGGAGGTCTGCCCGGTGAGCCCCAAGGCCATCCTGACCCACAAGGTCACCGGGGCGGACGGCAAGGAGATCGGAAGGCCCTGGGTGGATCCGAACCGGTGCATCGGTTGCGGGATCTGCGAGCACGAGTGTCCCGTCGTGGACCTCAGGGCCATCCGGGTCACGCCCGTGGGAGAGAGGCGGTCCCGGGGGTTCGGTGAGGGAAAGGACAGGTCCTTCCTCTTCCCCGGCGGTAAGTAGGGTAGAATCCTCACTCCGTCCAGGCGGAACCGCGCCGCCCTTACGTATCCCGAAACCCTGCCACCAGGAGACGACCATGATCCCTCTTCGAGAAATGGCCGACCCCCGGCGCATCCTCTCCTTCTTCCTCTCTTCGAGCCTCCTCCCGGTCCTGCTCTGCTCGTGCGGAGGGCCGGCGGACCTGGAGCCCTCCCGGCCCGAAGGGATCCCCGTCCCCCCCTACCTGGAGAAGTTCAGCCCCGAGCCGGTGAAGACAGGCTTCGACCTTCTCTTCATCCACCACTCCTGCGGGTCCAACTGGCTCGCCGACTCCGACGGAGGCCTGGCCCGGGCCCTCACCGAGGCGGGGTTCCACGTCCACGACGCCACGTACGGCTCCAAGATCGGCGAGAAGACCGACGTGATCCACTGGTTTCCCAAGTTCTCCAAGATGATGGACAGGATCCTCAGAACCAAGAAACAGGACGAGCTCCTGGAGAAGGGCCGGTTCAACAGGATCGTCATGTTCAAGTCCTGCTTTCCGAACAGCGCCCTCCACAAGCCCGGGAAGACCGAATGGGATCCCCTGGGGATCATGACCGTGGAAAACTACAAGCTCGCCTACAACGCCTTGCTTCCGATCTTCCGGAAACACCCGGATGTTCTCTTCGTGGCGGTAACGGCGCCGCCCCTCCGGAAAGAGGACACCAACCCGGAGAGCGCCTCCCTGGCGAAGGAATTCAACCGGTGGCTCGTAAACGAGTGGCCCGCAAAGGACCGGAACGTGGCGACCTTCGATTTCTTCGGAATCCTCTCAACCAAAGAGGGCTGGCTGCGCTATCCCACAGAGGACAGCCATCCCAACAGGCTCGGCAACAGAAGGGCCACGAAGGCCTTTCTCCCCTTCCTCTTCCGGGCCCTGAGAAGGGCGGGCCTGGTGAAGGACGAGGGGAAAGGGGGGAGGTAGGCCTTTCGGGGCGGGTGCGGGCTTGACAGCCTCTTTCCCCCGTCCCAAGATCCCCTCCTGCTCTTTCGCCAGGAAGTTTTCCCCCGCGGGTCCACCGGAAGAGGGTGAGAATCCCTCGCGGACGCGCCGCTGTGAGTGGGGACGATCCCTCCCGTAACCACTGGCCTCCCGGGTATCCGGGGGCTGGGAAGGGGGAGGGGGTAGGACGATCCACGAGCCAGAAGACCGACCCCGCGGGAAGAAGCCCGGCCGACCTGTGTCTCGGCCGGGGACAGGTTGTTTCTCTCGCGCAAGGAGAAAGACCCATGAAAAAAGGACTTCTCTTCGCGGCGGTCCTCCCCTTCCTCCAGGGAGGCCTCCTTCCCGCCCAGACTCCATCCATCTACGCCACGAAGGTGGTGGCCTTCCACAAGGGGAACGGATGGGGGATCTTCAAGACCTCGAACGTCCTGGGTCCTCCTTCCGGGGCGGGTTACGGCGGCGGTTCCACCCACGTCCTCTCCCTGGGTGCCGGGGGGTCGGTGACCCTGGGTTTCGACGTGACGATCACCGACGGGCCCGGTGATGATTTCCTTGTCTTCGAAAATCCCTTCTATGTGGGGCGTTCGTTCCGGTCCTTTGCGGAACTCTTCTTCGTCGAAGTCTCCTCCAACGGAAAGGACTTCGCCCGGTTCCCCTCGGTCTACGGCGGGCCCCCTTCCTCTCCCGGGGCCTTCGGGACTCTCCAGGCGGGTTGCTGTTCCGGCCTGGGAGGGATGACCCCCGTGGCGGCCGACCCGGCCCGCCGGCCCTGGATCGACCCGGCCGACCCGTGCGAGGCCGGGGGGGACTCCTTCGATCTTGCGGACCTCCGGAATCATCCCCTCGTGAAGGCGGGGAGGGTGGACTTGGGGAAGGTCCGGTACCTGCGCCTGGTGGACATCGTCTCCGGCAAGGAGAAGGACAGCCGGGGCAGGACCATCTACGACCCGGGCGGACCCCTGGGAAGCGCGGACATCGACGCCGTGGCGGTGATCCACCATACGAAGAACCTCACCCCCCGGGGGCCTCGGGTGGAGGTGACCTTCGACAAGGACAAGGTGCGGGTCGTCTTCTCCGACCCCGACGGGCTCTCCGACCTGGATCCCTCCACGCTCCACGCATCCCTGGAGGGCTATTCCGTTCCGGCCTCGTCCCTCCTGGGGTGTTTCCGGGCGGCCTCCTACTCGCCGAAGCGGGTGGAATTCGTCCTGGCCGGCCTGCCGCCGGGGTTTCCCTTCACCATCGGATTCAGCGTCCGTGACCGGTCCGGGGCCTTCAGCGCCTCCCGCCGGTCGAGGGCCCTCGGAGGTCGCCCGTGATCGCCCGGCTCCTTCCCCTCCTCCTCTTTTTCCTCCCGGCGGGAAGTTGCCTCAGCCAGGGGACCACTCCGCCGGGTATCTCCTCGAGGTCCCTGATATCCTGGGGCGGCTCGGCCTTCCTGGGAGGGTTCGACGTCCTTCCGGGAGGAGACGTCCTCTATTTCCTTGGAAGCGCAATCATGCGGTGGGACGGGAGCAAGTCGTCCCGGGTTGCGGCCTTTCCCAAGGGGACCTTCGGAGCATTTCTGCGGGTCACGACCCGGGGGATTCTCGTGGGGGAGTCCACCGTCGGCGGGATCTATTTCCTTGACCTCTCCTCGGGAAAGCTCTCCCAGGCGGCGAAGGTGAAATTCCCCTTCGACCTGGCCGAATCTCCTTCAGGGGGAATCTACCTCTCGGCCAATCCTGGCTGGGGGGGGGCTTCATCGGGAAACCGGATCTACCTGCTGGACCCTGTGAAGCACACCCTCGACGAGATAGCCCGTGTCTCGGGGCCGTCGGGGCCCCTCGCCTTCGACCGGGCGGGAAACCTCTATTACGCCGTCCAGTCCTCCACCTACCCCACTCCTCCCGGGGCGGTCAGGATCCTTCGCTGGGAGGCGGCACGGGTCAAGGCCGCCGCCGGCCCCGGACGGCTTTCCGAGAAAGAGGCCGTCCTGGTCCGGAGCGGCCTGGACGGGGCCTTCGCCCTCTCCCTGGACCGGTTGGGGAGGATCTATCTCACGGACCCCCAGAAGGGGAGGCTGTTGCGACTCACTCCCGGAAGGGGGAGGCCCGAGGTTCTCTTCCAGGCCCGGCCTTTCTCCTGGACCGGGTATACCTACATGCGCCTGGTCGAGGGGGCCGGGCCCGCCACGATCGATCCCTGGCAACCCGCCGGCGGAGGGAGGATCCTCCTTGCCGCCTCGGACTACCTCTCCTTCTCGAGTCTCCTCGAGCTTCGAGCGGCCCGGCCCAGGTTGACTTCCTCCCCCTGGCCCAGGGTTCCTTCCGGCCCCCTCACCCTGGCCCTCCAGGGGGGGCCTCCGTCCTCGCCGGTCCTCTTCCTGGTCTCCCCGGCGGGGAACCCGGGAGAGATCCATCTCCTCCAGGGCGGGACGGGTCCCCTGTTCTTCGGAGTCCTGCCCCACCCTTGGCTTCTCGTCCTTCCCTCCGCCACCGGCTCGGGAGGCGGAGCCGCCCTGCACCTGGCCTACCCCGGGGGAGGGCCCATGACGGTGTATTGCCAGGTTTTCTTCTCTTCCGCCGGGGGAGGCTGGGCCACTTCGTCCCTTCTGCCCTTGAAACTCCTCTGAGGGGGCTCTTTTCCCCAAGTGGCCCCTCTCCCGCCCTTGCGGGAAGGGCCGGCCCGTCCAAGATGGATGTGATCGTGTGGGCGGGCCGTCTCCGGCCCGCCCGGTCCCGGAGCGAGCCGAATCCGCCGGAGGTTTTCCATGGCCGAATCTCAGGAGAGGAGATACGAGGAGAAAGTCTCCCGTCTCCTGGAGAGACTTCGTTCTCTGCCGGGGGCTTTGGTCGCCTTCAGCGGGGGCGTGGATTCCACCATGCTTCTCGCCGCCGCCGTGGAGGCCCTGGGGCGGGATCGGGTCCTGGCGGTGACGGCCGAGAGTCCGACCTTCGCCCGGGCGGAGAAGGAGGAATCCCTCCTCCTGGCCGGGGAGCAGGGGGTGAGGCAGGTCTTTCTCGGGACCGGGGAGCTGGACCTTCCCGGGTACAGGGAGAACGGACCCGACAGGTGCTACTACTGTAAAGGGGAGTTCTTCCGGAAGGTCCGGTCCGAAGTGGAGGCGGGGAACCTTCCCGATTGGCCCCTCCTCTACGGGGAGACCGCCGACGATGCGGGAGACCACAGGCCGGGATCCAGGGCGGCCGTGGAGTGGGGGGTCCTGGCCCCCCTGGCGGAGGTGGGCTTCACGAAGGAGGAGATACGCCGCTTCTCAAGGGAGCGAGGGTTGCGAACCGCCGAAAAGCCGTCCTTCGCCTGCCTGGCCTCCCGGATCCCCTACGGCACTCCCATCGAAAGGGAGATCCTGGAAAAGATCGAGAAGGCCGAGGCCTACCTCAGGGAGAGGGGGTTCCGCCAGTTCCGGGTCCGCCACCACGGGGAGACGGCCCGGATCGAGCTGGAACCGGAAGACATTCCCCGGGCATCGGGGCCCGAGAGAGAGGGCCTGGTGGCCCGGTTCAAGGAGCTGGGGTACGCCTTCGTCGTCCTGGATCTGGAGGGATTCCGGAGCGGTTCGCTCAACAGGCTCCTGCCGAGCCAAAAGGGGGGATGATCCTCCCCGGCCACCGGGAGCCCTGGCCTTTCAGGGGATTTAGGGGGATGGTCAAGTCCTTTCCCGGCCTTTTCCGATAAAATACCTGTTTCCCAGCGCCCCCATCACCGGGGATTTCAAGGAAGACAGGGTGAGACCTTGAGGACGGCAGGGAAAGGTTCGGGGTCGGGCAGGACTCTCCTCCTCCACCCGGCCTTGGTGATCGCCTTCCTTCTTTTGTCTTGGCTTTCCTGGGGCTGGTTTTTCCGGAATTTTCGGAATTCGCTCGGCGCGGGAGATCTCCTGCTTTCCCTCGTGCCGCCCCTCCTTCTTTCCTTCCTGGCGGCGGCCTCCCTGCTTCGGATGAGGAATTCCTCCTCGACTTGGGAGGAGCGCAACTGCGGGAGCATCCTGGACGTCCTGGCCGATTGGACCTGGGAGACCGACGAGCAGGGGGTCTATACCTACTGTTCGGGGAAGGTGGAGAAGATCCTGGGCTACAAGCCCGAGGAGATGCTCGGGCGCACGGCCTTCGATTTCATGGTCCCCGGCGAGGAGGAGAGGATCCGGGAGATCTTCCTGGAGATTTCGGCTGAGAAGAAGCCGATCCGGAACCTGGAGAACTGGAACCTCGCCAAGGACGGCCGGAAGGTCTGCCTTCTCACGAACGCTGTACCCCTCCTGGACGGGAAGGGAAACCTCCGGGGATACAGGGGCATCGACAGGGACATTACGAACTTCAAGAAGAGCGAGAGGGAGGCCCAGATCTGGGCCTCCCGGTTCCACTCCCTCTTCGACAGCAGCAAGTCGGCCGTCATGGTCCTCGACCAGGGCGGTTTCTTCGACTGCAACCAGGCCGCCCTGGACCTCTTCGGGTTCGAGAGCAAGGAGGAGTTCACCAGGTGCCATCCCGGGGAGATCTCTCCGGAGGTCCAGCCTTGCGGGGAGAACTCCATGGTCCTGGCGGGCCGGAGGATCGGCCAGGCCATGGACGAGGGGTTCATCCGCTTCGAGTGGATCCACAAGAGGAAGGACGGATCGGAGTTCCCCGCCCAGGTCTCTCTCACCTCCATGGATGCCGGGGGGAGGAAGGCCCTTCTGGCCATCGTGGAGGACATCTCCGACCGCAAGAGAATGGAGGAGGAGATCCAGAAGGAGACGGCCAAGCTCCAATCCATGATCTCCGGGATGAAGGAGGGGGTGGTCTTCGCGGATTCGGAGAACCGGATCGTCGAGGTCAACGACTTCTTCTGCCGATTCGTGGGAGTTTCGAAGGACCGGATCCTAGGAAGAAACCTTTCCCTCTTCCACTCCCCGAAGCTCCAGGAGAAGATCGACGCCAGGATCGCCGTCTTCCGGAAGTTCCCGGGCACGAGCCCCCTGGAGATCCAGCGGAAGATGGGGGGAACGGAGGTCATCCTCAGGCTCCAGCCCATCTACCGGGACGGAGATTACGATGGAATCCTCCTCAACGTCATCGACGTCACCGAGCTCGTCGAGGCCAGGAGGAAGGCCGAGGCCCTGAACCGCTCTCTCGAGGAGCAGAGGGCCTTCGCCAACAAGATGGCCGCCGGCGCCGAGGAGGCCAACCGGGCCAAGAGCCTGTTCCTGGCCAACATGAGCCACGAGATCCGGACCCCGATGAACGGCATCATCGGCGTGGCCGAACTCCTGGCCGATACGGAGCTGGACGAGGAGCAGCGGGGTTACGTGGAGACCATCCAGGCCAGCGCCGAGTCCCTTCTTCGTATCGTGAACGATGTCCTGGACTTCTCGAAGATCGAGGCCGAGAAGCTGGAGCTGGACCAGCAGGTCTTCGACCTGCGCCGCCTCCTGGGGGAGATCTCCTCCCTCCTGGGGGCGAAGGCCCGGGAGAAGGGGATCGAGTTCTCCTGCAAGGTGGATCCCGCCGTTCCCTCCAGGGTCAGGGGCGACCAGGGGAGGCTCCGCCAGGTCCTGGTCAACCTGGCGGGGAACGGGCTCAAGTTCACCGGGGAGGGGGAGGTCTCCGTCGAGGCCGGGGTGTTGGAAGAAGAGGGGGAGAGGGTGGTCCTGGAATTCCGGGTCCGGGACACGGGGATCGGGATCCCCAGGGAGAAGATCCAGTCCATCTTCGAGACCTTCACCCAGGTGGATCCCTCCATGACCAGAAAATACGGCGGAACGGGACTAGGACTGGCGATCTCCAAGCGCCTGGTGGAGATGATGGGCGGGACCATCAGCGTGGAGAGCGTGGAGGGCGCCGGCACGGAGTTCCGGTTCACCGTGGAAATGGAGAGGGCCGATGAGGCCGGAGATGATGAAGGAGCCGGGAAAGACCGCCGGAAGGAGAAGGGGAGAGAGGTCCTTCCCAAGTTCCGGGGACGGGTCCTGCTTGCCGAGGACAATCCCACGAACCGGCTCGTGGCCTCCCGGCTCCTGGAGAAGTTCGGCCTCACCGTCGAGACCGTGGGGGACGGAAAGGAGGCCATCCAGGCCCTGGAGAGGGAGGACTTCGACCTGGTCTTCATGGACATCCAGATGCCCGAGATGGACGGCCTCCAGGCGACCCGCCGGATCCGGAGTCCCTCCAGCAAGGTGAAGAACAGGGAGGTTCCCATCGTGGCCATGACGGCCCACGCCATGCCGGGCGACAAGGAGACCTGTCTCGCCGCGGGAATGGACGGCTACGTTTCCAAGCCCATCCAGGCCTCGGCCCTCCTGGAGGTCCTGGAGGCCCGGCTTCCCAAGGCCGGGGAAGAGGGGGAGGGCTCAAGGAAGAGCCGGGAGAAGGAACGGTCCCTCCCGCCGCCTGTCTTCGACAGGGCGGGCCTCATGGAGCGTCTCCTGGAAGACCAGGAACTCGTGGAATTCATGGTGAAGGGCTTCCTCGAGGACCTGCCGGGCAAGCTGGAAGCCCTGAAAGAGGCCGTCCGGGCCAGGGAAGGGGGACAGGTGGAGCGCCTGGCCCACAACCTCAAAGGCGCCGCCGCCACGGTGGGGGCCGAGGCCCTGCGGAGGGCGGCCTTTGCCCTGGAGGAGGCGGTCCAGGGCAAAGGCGGCGGCGATCTTCTCAAGGTCCTGGGGGAACTGGAGAAGGAGATTCACCTCGTCCGGGAGGCCCTCGTGGACTTCCTCCGGGACCGTTCCTCCTGAAGGAACTTCGGTCCCCGGTGGCTCAAGGCTCGATCCGGACCAGGAGCTCCTCCCGGGCCTTCAGAAGCAGAGTCTCCCCCAGGTCCAGCCTGAGCCTGTCCCCCCGGACCTTCACGGAGGCGGAGATCTTCCGGCCCGCCCCTTCCACTTCGACCTTGGCGGGAGCCTTTCCCCCGGGAAGGAGGAAGACGAGGGTCCGGATCTCGAGTTCCCCGTAGACCTGGCGAATCTTCTCGGTCACGGTCCGGCCCTCCTTCTTCCTCGTGTAGAGGCCCCATCCCCGGGCGGTGGTGAAGAAGGAGGCGTGATCCTCGGGAGACCAGCGGGGGAGGAACCCCAGGGTTCCCGAGGGGCCGTCGTAGACGAATCCCTGGCAGGCCAGGAGCAAAGACCAGGAGCTCATGGCCCGGGCGTAGAACTTTCCGCACTCGTCGTCGCCGAAAGGGTTTCCGCTGTAGCCCCACGAGGCCGTCCTGGACGGGGTGAGTCCCTTGCGGAGCCTTCCGTCGTAGCGGATGGCCACGGCCCGGGCCGTGCAGAAGCCTTCCTCGAGGAGTCCCGCCCGGATCATGGCGGCCGCGGCGGAGTATTCGAATCCCGTCATGACCTCGAAGGCGTAGTTGGTGTGGTGCGGCGGAGGAGGGTTCCTGGGCCAGGTGATCATCTGCGTCCCCGGATCCTCGTCGGCGACGAATTTCCTCGGATATTGCCTGTAGCCTTCCATCACGGGGTGGAAGTTGTAGCGGAAGAGGGAGGAGAGGGCTTTCCGGACGTGGCCGGAGGGGAGGATCGGGCCCAGGTCGAGCTGGTCCGCCCACCATTGGCCCAGGACCTGGTCGATGTGGCAGCCGTCGGCGTAGTCCTGGTAGAGCTTCGGCCCCGGGATCTGGAAATAGTATTCCCCGTTGAAGAGCTCCCTGTCCACGGCCTTGGATCCTTTGAGGCGGATTTCCCGGTAGACCTTCGCCTGCGCCTCGTCCCCTTCCAGGACGGCCATGCGTTCCGCCGCGGCGAGGGCGGCCAGGTAGAGGGACTCCAGCCAGGAGGAGCGGCCTCCGAGATTCCCGTCCAGTGTGTTCCACTGGGGCCCGGCGGTCCTTCCGTCTCCGTCCGGATCCCACCGGCGCACCACGTAGTCCATGGCCTTCTTCACTTTCGGCCAGTTCCGGTGGAGCCACCGGGAGTCGGGGCACATGGTGTGTTCCCGAAGGGAATTCAAAACCACCGCGCACTGGCCGTCGAAGGCGGGAAAGGAGACCGGCTGCCTGTGGGGCACGCCCCCGTCGGGAGCCATGAAGCGGAATTCCTGTTCCCTCATCCTCCGCGCCAGGGAGGGAAAGAGCCTGGCGTGGGCCTGGGCGTAGAGCCAGACGTGGTTGCAGTTGCCCGGGCAACATCCGCTGTCGGGACAACAGCCCTCCCATCCTCCGAAGTAGCCCGACCTGGTCCAGAAGACGGTCCGGCTCTTCAGGACGGCCGTCTGGGAAGAGATCCGGTCCAGGAGCCAGCGGGGCAGGTTGGATGCGTAGAGGGTGTCGTGGTAGAGCCTGGTCTTCCCGTCCAGCTCCTCCAGGCGGCGGGCGAGCTCCCTGGCGGCGTCCAGGGCGCTCTTCCACCAGTTGGTATACATGTTCCCCCGGCCGCCCCACTTGCCGGCACCCCCCCTGCCTTCGGGGAAGTACCAGGTCAGGACGAAGGAGACGGTCCTCTTTTCCCCCGGGGCCAGGTTCACCCCTGCGGCGAGGGCTCCGTCCAGGGTCTCCTCTTCCGGGGTCGGCCCGGCCTCCGGGGGGCCTTCCAGGCGTCCCCCTTCCAGGGCCTTCCGCAGGGCCTTTCCATCCTTCCACGATGCGGTGCCCGAGTAGCGGGTGCCTCCAAGGACCGCCAGGGCCATGTCGCCCTTCCGGGGATCGGGGCCCTCCCTTCCCGCCGTCATGTGGAGGAAGGCGCCGTCCTTCTCGAAGAGGATCTGGTTGCGGTTCCCTTCGTATTCGGGATGGTTCCTGTCCAGGATGGGGGTCTTTCCCGTGTAGCCCACGGCGTTCTGCTGGGAGGCGAGGAGCGTCACCCCGACGGGATCGGGGCCGGGGTTCTCCAGGGTGAACCTGTAGACCGCAGAGGGAAAGGCCGAGTCCCTGGGATCCAGGGGGATGAAGGGGCTGAAGACCTTCATCTCCACCCGAAGGGGGAGGGCTGGGTCCCGGAAGCGGTACCACCCGTAAGGGTATTCCCCCGAGAAGACCAGGGATTCCACCGGCGGGAACTCCCCGGCGGGGGCGGTCTGGAGGGCCCGGGAGCCGGACTTCCCCTTGCCGTCTTTCCATGCCAGGGCGAAGAATGTGTCGGGAAGGGATGCCTGGGTCATGTTGTTGAAGATCTGCCAGATCGCGGGAACGGCCCGGCCGTCGAGCTGGAGGCAACCCGAACCGATGCCGCCGAGGGGGAAACGGATCCCATCCAGGTGAATCCCCTCGTAGACCTTCCGCTTTCCCCGGCCGAAGAGGACCCGGGGGTCGGTGAGTTCCTCCAGGCGTTTCTTCTCCTTCCTTTCCCGGTCCTTCCGCCTCCTTTCCTTCCAGGCCAGGTATTCCGCCGGTGTGACGCGCTTCTTGGCTCCCTTCCGGTCCATGTGGCGGGCGACCTCTTCGGGGGAGAGGATCCTGTCGAAGAGGAGCACCTCGTCCAAGTCCCCCCGGAAGCGCTCCTTTCCGCCGGGCTCCGCCGCTCCCAGGAGGATGGGATATCCCTTTCCTTCCAGGCGGATCCGGGACCGGCCCGGGCCGGGAATGCAGGGAAGACCGTCCAGGTAGAACCGGGTCTCCCCGGCCGTCATGGACACGGCCAGGAAGTACCACTCTCCCCGCTTCAAAGGGCCCATGGGAGGAAAGAAGAGGGCCAGCCTCCTTCCGTTCCAGAGCATGAGGGAGGCGTAGTCCGAGGCCACGTGGATGCTGAACCTGGTCCCGGTGTGGCTCACTCTCTGGGCCAGGAGGGCCGGGTTTCCGCGGCCTCCGGGGGGGAAGTCGGGACGGAACCAGAGCTCGACCGTGGTCTCGGGGAAGTCCAGGTCCCCCGCCGTGGGCAGGAGGACGAATTTCTTTCCTTCCAGGTGGAGGGCCAGGCCTCCTCCGGCGCCGGGGGCGAAGAGGGGGGGGCCCTTCCTGCATTCGCCCGGGTGGTTTCCAGCGGAGTCCAGGAGGTTCCCTTCCAGTCTCCAGGCCGCCCGTGGAGACCCGGGGGGAGCGCCGTGAGGGGACACGAACAGGGCAGGGAGAAGGAGGAGGGCCGCTTTCATCCTCTTCTTACCTTCCTTGGGCGTATTTCCTGAGGAGGGCGTAGGCGGGGCGGTGCCTTCCCAGGGGGGTGACCACTCCAAGGTCCTCGGTGTAGTTCGCCAGGGAGTGGACCGTCACGGACCCGACGGCCCGGATGCCCGACGCCCAGGAGAGGATTCTCGCCAGCGCCACGGCCTGGGCCTTCTCCCCGCCTACGGGCACGGGGGAGGTCCCGGCTCTCAGGAGGGTGAAGGGCTTGGCTCCGCCGCACAGGGTGATCCAATCCGAGGCGAGCTGGAGACGGGCTTCCAGGCTCCTCGGGCCGTCCAGGGGAGAGAGATAGGGGACGATGGAGAGGCCCACCTCGTCCAGGGGGAAGTCCGGCGAGGTGACTCTCTGGAGCAGGTTCCGGGTATCAGGATACGGACTCCCCAGGCAGATGGTGAGACGGATCTTGGGGAAGGCCGTCCTGATGGGCTTGGCCGTGTCGCGGACGGCCTGGGCCCACTGGTCGGGATGGGGCTTGGAGGAGAGGAATTCCGCTCCCAGGAGGATCGGTTCCCACCAGAGGACGAGGGTGTCCGGCGAGAGATCTTCCGCCAGTTTCCAGTGGAAAGGTTCGAGTTTCTCGACCAGGTCCTCGAGGGAGGGACGCCGGGCGAGCCACTCTCCGGCGGGGAAGGCGGCGAGGGTGACCTTGAGTTCCTTCTTCCTGGCCCACCGGACCTCCTCCTTCAGGCGGCTCCAGGCGTCCTCGTCGGAGAGGATCTCCGCCCCGGCCGTGAGGAGGACCCCGCCGGCGCCCAGTTCCTCCAGGGCGGCCCGGTCCCGTTTGCGGTGTACGAGAAAGTTCTTCCCCCAGAGGGTGGGGCCGTGGCGCATGTAGAAGACCTGGTCGGACCTCCTGAGTGGAGGGTGGTTTCCCGGGGCGGGGGCCCTGTAGGAGGCGGCGATCCCCCAGGCGCCGGGCATGAAGGAAGCCCAGAGGATGAGGAGGGCCGTGGCGGGAAGGGCCGACCCCAGGAGGACCAGGTTGCCCACCACCCCGCGCCAGTCCCTGAGAGGGGGGAGGAGGAGAGGGAGGTGGGCCAGGGCGGGGAGGAAGACGGCGTCGGGATGACCGACGGTGCTCTGGAGCACGGCGTAACCCACCGAGACCGCTTCGGCGGGAGTGCCCAGGTCGATACCTATGGTTCCCTCGAGGAGCCGGAGGAACCAGACCACTCCAAGGAGGATGTCCAGGGCGAAGACCGGCGTGGCCAGGAAACGGGCCGCCCAGGGGGACTCGTGGAGGGAGTGGAACTGGAGCCAGGCGGAGAGGAGGCAAAGAAGGGGGAAGATGAAGCCCAGGGGGGCGCCCCAGCCGAATCTCTCCAGGGTGGAGAGGCCGGCGCAGAAGGCGGCGGGCACCATGAGGAGGGCAACGGTCAGGAAGAGAAGGGGGACCCGCCGGGAGAGTTCCTTCCGGTTGAAGAAGGCCGCCGCCAGGGAGGCTGCGGCGAAGACCATGGCCAACAGCGTCCAGGCGGCGAAAAGGACTCCTGCAGTCTGGGAAAACACGGAGGCATCCTAACCCCCGGGCCGGGAAGGAAGCCAGCCAGATTCGGAAACCTCCCGGCGGATCGTCCGGGAGGATCGGGAAGCCCCTCCCTTTTCCACCGGATCCCCGGGACGGATCAGAACCTGGAAGGCCGGAAGAGGCCCGCCCAGGGCCGGGAACTCCTTCCTTCCAGGACCATCTCCGCCAGGGCCTCCGCAAGGGCTGGGGCGAGAGAGAGTCCGTAGCCGTTGAACCCGGCCAGCAGGAAGAGCCCTCCCTTTCCGGGAATCATGCCGCAGGCGGGCAATCCGTCGGGGGTGCCGCAGAGGATGCCCGTCCAGGCCAGCTCGGCCGGGGCTTCCGAGGCTCCGGGGATGTGGCGGGCGATCCAGGCCAGGAGGTTTTCGTGGACAGCGGGGTGGATGGTCCCGTCGTCCACCAGGCCGACTTCCTCGCCTGGAACGCTCCAGCGCATTCCTCCGGCCACGAGGCGGCGTCCGTGGCGGCGGAAGTACTCGTAACAGAAGTGACTGCTCATGGGCGCCTCGGGGAGCCCCTCCAGGACTCTTCCGTCCAGGGGGGCCGTGGCGAGGGCCTGGGCACGGAAGGGGTAGAGAACCCTTCCGGCGTATCCCGTGGGATCCAACCCGGCCGCGGCGTGGGAGGCGGCCAGGACCACGACCTGGGCGGAGAGGCGGCCCTCCTCGCCGCCGGGGCCGCGCCAGGCCAGGCGGAATCCGTCGGGACCTTCCTCCAGGCCCAGGCACTCCGCCAGGGGAAAGAGGTCGGCCCCCGACTTCCGGGCCTCCTCCCCCAGGGCGGAGGCCAGGCCCATGGGGTCCACCAGGCCTTCCCCGGGCCGGAAGAGGGCCCCGTGGAAGCGGGCCAGGCTTGGGAGGGCCTCCCCGAGTTCCTCGGCCGGCACGAACCGGGCTTTCTCCCCCCGGGAGGCAAGCCAGGCCGCGCTCTCTTCCAGTTCCCCCGCCTCGGAAGGGCTCTCGGCCAGGCGCCAGCCTCCGGAGGCCTTCCAGCCCGTGGTCCCCCGGGGGAGGCGGGCCACGATCTCCCTGTTCTCCTCCATGGCCCGGAACAGGAGGGCCGCCCGCTCCTCCCCGAGCTGGCCCACCAGGCGGGAAGGGTGCTCCCCCGTTGCGAGGAGGACCTGGCCGTCGGAACGGCCCGTGGCGCCCCGGCCCGGGAGGCCCTTTTCCAGGAGGGCCGTCCTGGTTCCGGCCCGGGCCAGGGCCGCAGCCGCGGCCAGGCCGGCCACGCCTCCTCCCACGACGGCGGCCTCCACGGAATCTCCGGGGGGGCGGAAGGAGGAGGACTCCTCTTCCTCCTGGAACCAGATGGAGCGTATCTTCACGTTCATGGCGCCTCTTGGGGCTCCCTTTCCTCCCCGCCCTCTCTCCTTCCCCGGCGGGGAAGGGACCACGATCCTTTCCGGTCCTTCTGCAGCCGGTCAAGGGCTCCTTTCCAGGAGTTCCAGGATGCGGAGCCGGATCCGGTCGGCGGCGGAGTAGTCCTTCGAGGCACCCCAGGAGAGGTTTCTCCTCCTGCAGGAAGGGACGACCCGCTTCACGGCCTCGGCCAGGAGGGTCTCCGCCTCTTTCCGGAAGCCCGGGTCCCGGGAAGCGCGGAGCTTGTCCCGAAGGAGGGCGAGGTACTCG
>Ga0256914_1001934_pt1 | contig 17760 bp, 11 predicted proteins | sample HulkmetaG_FD_191571 | JGI IMG/M metagenome (GOLD analysis project Ga0256914, IMG submission 191571) | Hydrothermal chimney microbial communities from Main Endeavour vent field at the Juan de Fuca Ridge, Pacific Ocean - Hulk | ecosystem: Environmental > Aquatic > Marine > Hydrothermal vents ... | reverse complement strand
TATAGAAAAAGGTGGGAGAAATATGAAAGAAACAAACCTATTGGCTTTGAGTGGTTTTAAAGTTTGGTCGCCCACTGCGGTGGGGCGAAACCACTTGTGGAGAAAACTCTCCTCTACCACAAGGTAGATCAAGATACCCTATTATATCATTTTTATTCTTAAATTGATATAGTTTTAAAAATGAGTATTTTCTTAGTAAAGTTTAGAACTCTAAATTTTACTAAGAAAATCTATAGTTCAAGTTTTACTAAGGAATAAAAAATGAACACCCCAAAAGCAGATGAAAGAACATTGCAAAACAACACAATAGAGCTTTTAAAAAATATGGGTTATATTTACATTTCACCGGAAGATATGCCAAAATACAGAAGTAGCACAAAAGAGGTGCTGTTAAAAGATATACTTTTTGAAAGACTAAGTAGATTAAACTCTTATGAATACAAAGGCAAAAAACACTCATTTAGTCAAAAAAACATGTTAAAAGCTATAGATGACTTGGATGAGGATTTAAATGAAGGACTCTTAAGAGCAAATCAAAAGATAAGTGATCAGTTGTTACTTGGTAACTCGTATGAAGAAAATCTTGAAGATGGCACAAAAAAGAGCTTTTCTTTACACTATATAGACTATAAACACCCCGAAAATAATGTTTTTCACTTCAGTGAGGAGTTTGTGGTAGATAGGATAAATCAACAACAACAAACAAAAACAAGACGACCCGATCTTGTGTTGTTTATAAACGGCATACCGTTTGGGGTGGTAGAGCTTAAAAAATCCACAGTAAGCACAGAGGAGGGGATCTCTCAGATGCTACGAAATCAAGGGCATGATGAGATACCAAATCTTTTTAAATATATCCAGATAACACTCGTAGCAAATAACCACTCTCCAAAATATGCAACCACAGGAACACCCAAAAAATTCTATGCTCTTTGGAAAGAAAAAGATGTAAATTTGAGTGATGTGGTAAAAGGGCGTACACCTTCACCGCTGGACAAGACAGTCTATTCACTCTTTGAAAAGCATCGGGTTGTAGAGTTGTTACACTCGTTTATCATTTTTGATGGCAAGATTAAAAAAATAGCACGGTATCAGCAGTATTTTGCCATAAAAAAGATACTGGATCGTATATCCAGATTGGATAACACAGGCAGACGACAAGGCGGACTCATCTGGCATACGCAAGGGAGCGGAAAGTCTTTGACTATGGTGATGTTGGCAAGAGTTATCAAGCGAAATATAGCAGGTTCCAAAGTGATCGTTGTTACTGACAGAAAAGATTTGGATAAACAGATACACGATACCTTCAATAACTCGGAAGTTAAAGCTATGAGGGCAAAATCCGGTAGAGATTTGGTAAAGTTGTTGCTCTCCGGAAAGTCGGTCATCACCACACTTATACACAAGTTTGAAAAAATCAAAAATGAGAGTGTAACCTTTGATGATCCAAATACCTTTATACTCGTAGATGAATCTCACCGTACACAGGGTGGAAATATGCACAATGCTATGAAAAAAGTATTTCCAGAGGCTTGTTATCTCGGATTTACAGGTACTCCACTGATGAGGAGAGAGAAAAACTCATTTGCCAAATTTGGGGGAGAAATACATAGATATACTATTAATCAGGCAGTAGAAGACAAAGCAGTGCTTCCGCTGCTGTATGAAGGACGACTGGTAGATCAGTGGGTAAATGATGATAAAGGACTTGATAGGCGATTTGAACAGATAACCAGATATTTGGATAAAGATCAGATTTTGGATTTGAAAAAGAAGTGGGCAAGGTTTCAAAAGGTAGCTTCCAGTGAGAGACGGCTTGAGATGATAATGCTTGATATCAATGAAGATTTCAAAAAAAGATTACAAGGAACCGGTTTTAAAGCGATGTTGGCTACAAGTTCCAAATATGAAGCTATAAAGTATCATAAGCTTTTTGAGGAGATGGGAGATATCAAAACGGCATTTGTTATCTCTGCGCCTGACAGTAGAGAGGGATACTCTGAAGTGGATGATGAAAACAAAGCTTTTATCCAAGCGGAGTGGGATAGAGTGATAAAAAGATACGGTGATGAGGAGAGGTATCTTGATAAAATAAAAGATGAGTTTATCAATGGTGATGAGATAGAACTGCTTATAGTGGTAGATAAACTTCTAACCGGTTTTGATGCTCCTCGCGCTTCAGTACTTTACATAGACAAATTGCTAAAAGAACACAATCTTTTACAGGCAATAGCCAGAGTAAACCGCCTTTATGAAGGGAAAGATTTTGGATTTATAGTTGATTATCGCGGGTTGCTTGGAGATTTGGACAAAGCTTTGAGTGATTATTCCGGACTTGCTGATTTTGATGAAGATGATATAGCAGGAGCAGTTTTTGACATAAAAGAGGAGATAGCCAGAGTCAAGACCTATTATGAATATCTTGAGGAGCTGTTTAAAGAGGTGCAAAACAGACAAGATCAAGAGAGCTATGAAGTCTTTTTGGCAGATAAAGAGAAAAGAAAGCTTTTTTATGAATATCTCTCACACTATGCAAGAGCTTTAAAACTCTCCCTGTCCAGTGATAAAATGGAAGAGCTATTTGATGTTAAACAGATAGCAGAGTTTAAAGAGAAAATGAAGTTTTATGCCGAGCTTAGAAAAGCAGTACGAATACGATATCATGAACAGGTGGATTTTGGAAAGTATGAAAAGCAGATGCAAAAACTGTTAGATACTTTTATCTCTGCCGATGAGGTAAATCAACTTACCAAGCTTGTAAATATCTTTGATGAGGAGTTTGAAGCGGAGATAGAGAGAATAGTAGGTGATAATGCCAGAGCAGACACCATACTCAGCGCCCTCACAGCGGTTATCAATGAAAAAAAAGAGAGCAATCCCGCTTATTATGAGAAACTTTCCAAAAGAATCGAAGAAGTTATACAAGAATACAAAGAAAAGAGACTTACCGAAGAAGAGAAGCTTCAACATGCCAAAGAGCTACGAGATTTACTGCTTAAAAACGGGGATGAAGAGTCTGATTATCCTGATAATATCAAAAACTCTCTTCAGGCACGAGCTTTTTATGATAATTTGGAAGAACACTTTGCTAAAGCGATAAACAGTATAGATAAAGAGATCATAGTAACGCAAACAGATATAAGCCAAGAAGATCTGCTTACAAAAACGGTTATGGAAATAGTAGAAATATTTAAAAAAGCATCTAAAAAACCTGACTGGAAAAATAACAGTGATATGCGTAACAAGATAGAAGGACAGATATATGATATTTTTTGGGATATGGAGGATGAATATGGTCTAAAGTTTGCCAACAGTGATGAATTGTTGGCAATCATACTGCAAATAGGAATAAATAACTATTGAAAAAGCGATTGGAGTTTGCAACATTAAAGATGCTCTAAATTATTAACTGACCTTTGCAAGGCGGTTGTTTTTTAGCATAGCCAAAGCTATGATGAAAGATAACAGTTATTATAAGTGGCTGTTATCTTCTGCTTTTTACTGATTTATTTCTTTGTTCAAAAAACTTTATGCTCTTTTTTTATAAAATTTAGATAAAATCGCGTAAAAATTTATAATAGAGGAATGAATATTTAAATGCAAAATATAAGAAATATTGCAGTTATCGCTCATGTCGATCATGGAAAAACTACACTTGTGGACGAACTTTTAAAGCAATCTGGAACTTTTAAAGCCCATCAAAAGGTTGCGGAAAGGGTAATGGACAGTAACGATTTGGAAAAGGAGAGAGGTATAACCATCCTTTCAAAAAATACCGCCGTTTTGTATAACGATTATAAGATAAATATCATAGATACTCCCGGTCATGCCGATTTTGGCGGAGAGGTAGAGAGAGTTTTAAAGATGGTTGACGGTGTTTTGCTGTTGGTGGATGCGCAGGAAGGTGTTATGCCACAGACAAAATTTGTTGTCAAAAAGGCTCTCTCTTTGGGATTGAAACCCATCGTTGTTATCAACAAGATAGACAAACCGGCTGCTGAACCTGATCGCGTAGTGGATGAGATATTTGATCTGTTTGTGGCATTTGATGCCAGTGAAGATCAGCTTGATTTTCCGGTTGTTTATGCAGCTGCAAAAGAGGGTTATGCAAAGCTCTCTATGGATGATGAAAACAGAGATCTAAAACCTCTTTTCAGTGCTATTTTGGATAATGTCCCCGCTCCAACCGGAGATGAAAACAACCCTTTGCAATTACAGGTTTTTTCACTGGATTATGACAATTTTGTCGGGAAAATAGGTGTTGCCAGAATCTTTAACGGAACGATCAGCAAAAATCAGACTGTGATGCTTGCAAAAAGCGACGGAGAGAAGATTAACTCAAAAGTGAGTAAACTGATAGGATTTTTGGGGCTTGAAAGAGTTGATATAGACAAAGCAAAAGCGGGTGATATTGTTGCGGTTGCAGGATTTGAGGCTCTTGATGTAGGAGACAGTCTGGTAGATCCCGCAAATCCCATGCCTCTTGATCCTCTTCATATAGAAGAGCCTACCATCTCGGTTATATTTGCCGTAAATGATTCTCCACTTGCCGGTTTGGAGGGAAAATATGTAACTTCCAACAAACTTGATGAGAGACTTGAAGCGGAGATGAAAACAAATATCGCTATGAAATATGAAAATGCAGGTGAGGGAAAATACAAGGTTTCCGGAAGAGGAGAACTTCAGATAACCATTTTGGCAGAAAATATGAGAAGAGAGGGGTTTGAGTTTTCCATAAGCCGTCCCGAAGTTATCATAAAAGAGATTGACGGTGTGAAAATGGAGCCTTATGAACATCTTGTTATCGATGTGCCCGAAGATCTAAGCGGTACGGTTATAGAAAAACTCGGTCGCAAAAAAGCGGAAATGGTTTCTATGACTCCTACCGGAGAAAATCAGGTAAGGATAGAGTTTGAGATTCCGGCACGAGGGCTTATCGGTTTTAGAGGGCAGTTTTTGACCGACACAAAGGGTGAGGGTGTTATGAACCACTCCTTTTTGGAGTTTCGTCCTCTTAGCGGATCTGTGGAACACAGAACCAACGGAGCGCTGATATCTATGGAAAACGGTACGGCTCTTGCCTATTCTATCTTCAATCTTCAAGACAGAGGGGTTATGTTTGTAAAACCTCAGGATAAAGTTTATATAGGTATGATTATAGGAGAACACAGCAGACCAAATGATCTTGATGTAAATCCTATCAAAGGAAAACAGCTTACAAATGTAAGAGCTTCGGGCAGTGATGATGCCATTAAACTTGTTCCGCCTCGTGAAATGTCACTCGAAAAAGCTTTGGAATGGATAGAGGATGATGAGATTGTAGAAGTAACTCCAAAAAGTATCAGAGTGAGAAAAAAGATTTTGGATCCTACCCAAAGAAAAAGAGCAGCGAAAAAGAATAAATAATTCCCGTGCATTTTTGCACGGGAATTATCATATCGTGATAATTACTGGATTTTGATAGAAAATTTTGCTTCGTCTCTTCTGTTTTGCGCTCTGCCCTCTTTTGTTTGATTTGAAGCTACCGGTTTTGTTTCACCAAATGCTTCTGTTTTGATTCTGTCTGCTTCTATACCTGCTGCTACCATATATGCTTTAAGCGCATCAGCTCTTTTTTGAGAAAGTCTCATATTGTAAGCTTCTGAACCTATGCTGTCTGTATGACCTGCAACAACGGCTTTATATGTAGGCTCTTTTTTTAGAACATCTATTACTTTGTCTATTTTAGGTTTGAATTCATCTTTTATAACCGCTTTGTCAAAGTCAAAATATACTGTCAATTCCAAATCAACAGGACATCCGTTATCATCTACCTGAACACCTTGAGCGGTATTTGGACATTTGTCATTTGCATCAACTACACCGTCTCCGTCACTGTCTTTTGGTTGCTCTACAACAGGTTCTGGAGTCGGCTCTGGTTCTACAACGGGCTGTGGAGCCGGAGCCGGAGGTGCAACATAACCAAATTTATAACCCAAACCGAATGTTCCTACAACATCACTGTCATAAGAGTCCAGTTTTCTTACATATTTGGCTTCTGCCAAAACATCAAGAGCTTTGTTTACGGAATATTTAAATCCTGCTCCCACATTTGCAAATGCCTGTGAATCTTCATCATCAAGTTTTACTTCAACATTTTCATAACCACCACCTATCAACATATAAGGTGTAACATTGGAAGTACTTGGAGCTTCCAACAACAGGTTCAATCCTATTCTGTCTATATCACTTTTTTGAGGTCCGTGTCTGAAATGGACATTATCCAGTCTGTCATAATCCAATTGCACACCGACTACATCATTTAGATATGCATTTAGTCTTACACCTATACCGGTTGCACTTTCAAAACCAGATCCTCTGTCGCTGAAATTTTTTGATACATTAGGTACCACCTCATATCTGTATCCGTTAGCTGCCATCAAAGATGAAGCCAATAAAATCGAACAACCTATAGCTGAAATTTTTTTCATTCTTTACTCCTGTTTATTCCATTTATTTAAATATAAACGGAATTAAAAATTTGATAATATAAATATTATAACAAAATTATGATATAAATCAAATGTATTTGGGCTGTTACTTTTAATTTATTTCAGTGCTAAATCGAATATTTTAAAAAAAAATGTAGCGGTTTTATAGAATTTTATCATAATAAAAAAAAATTATCAAAAGGTTTAATGGTGGTTTTGTCCCAGAAAATAGAGGATTTGTTAGAGAGCAAAGCGGAAAATTTTGAGGTTGCAAAAGTTATCAGAGAGGATATTAAAAAATATTTTAACTCTATAGATATAATTTTACAAAACAATCAAGGTAAAGATTTTTTTGTAAAACATGCAAAAAAAATAGATGAATTTATCCAAATTATATACAAATATGTTCTCAGATACAATTTTCAAGATTATATGCCTTTTATAAATTCCATACCGATTGTACTCAGTGCATTGGGAAGTTACGGCAGAGAAGAGCTTTGCATACATTCTGATATCGATTTGATGATCGTTTATAAAAAGATAGACGGTTTTAACACAGATACCATTATAGAAGCCATTTTACAGATGATGTGGGACAGCAATATAAAAATAGGGCATCGGGTTCATGAAGTAAAAGATCTCTTTGTTGCTAGTAAAGAGGATATCACGATAAAAACCGCTATGCTTGAGGCAAGATATATATGCGGTTCAAAACTGTTGTGGGTTGAAACACAAAGAGAGTTAAATGCGATCAGACACTATAAGCAAAAAGATTATATTCTTCATAAATATTTTGAATATACCCAAAGAATGATTCAAAAACCTCTTAATATGGAACCAAATATCAAAGACGGGGCAGGAGGGCTTCGGGATATAAATACTCTTTACTGGATTATCAACACACTCTATAACGGGGCAAGGATAAAGGATGTTGTTCCTTTTGTTATCAGTGAGAAGGATTACAAAGAGATCAGAATGGCTTTGGAATTTTTGTATAAGGTTCGTTTGACTCTTCACCTTATATCGGGTAAAAAGAGAGATGTTTTGATTATGGAACTTTTGCCCGATATCGCAAAAAAACTTAAATTTAAAGATACGATATACAAAAGCGCTGCTTTGCAGCTTAGTTCCAAAACTTTTGAGTGTCTGTGGATTATCAAAATCAACTGTAATATTTTGATCAAAAAGATTATGCAGCCTTTTCTGTTTGAGAAGAAAAATATTGCGTCGTTTAGAAAAAACAGAATATCAAAACACTTTTTTTTGTGCCAAAACATTATATACACCTCTTTTCATCACAGGAGAGAGAAACTAAAAAACATACTTCTTGAGATTTTGGAACTTCCCGATAAAAACTATAAATATGATATCAGCATAATCTATTATCTGAAAAATTCGGTGATACCAAAAAAGATAGAACAGGATATCAATGAAATAGTAAAAAAATTTTTATATAAACAGCATATTTACGAACTTTTTTATGCTCTTTATCAGGCAAAACTGATAGATAAAATCATAACACCTGTGAAAAAGGTGATCTATCTGGCGCAGTTTGACGGTTATCATCACTATCCGGTGGATATTCATTCGATAAAAGTTTTAAAATATTTGGAAAATATAGAAGACAATTTTATAAAATATCTTTATGAAACACTAGATGAGGAAGAGAAAAGTACTCTCAGGCTGGTGGCATTTTTGCATGATGCGGGTAAAGGAAGGAAGAAAGATCACTCTTTTGTCGGAGCGGAGCTTTTCAAAGTCTATGCCAAAAAAATCGGTTTTAAAGACAGATACATAAAAACAGGTTCTCTTTTGATAGAGCATCATACTCTTATGAGTAATGTTGCAAACAGAGAAGATATCTATAATGAAAAGACTATTTTAAGATTTCTCTCGAAAATAAAAACGAAAAAAAATCTGCAAATGCTCTATATCCTTACCTATGCCGATATAAACGGAGTCGGGGAGGGGATTTACTCCTTTTTTAGCGCAAAACTTTTAAAAGAGCTTTATGAGATATCGATTAACAGTTTTATCAATAAAAATCTTATAACAGAAACCGCAAGAAGAGTAAGAAGAGAGAAGATTTTGAAAAAATCCAAAGAGTTTCAAAATTTTCCTAAAATTCTTCAAAAGAAGCTTTTATCCATTCCCTCAAACTTTCTTTTTCTAAAATATAAAACACCACATATTATAGATATATCCAAATGGGCTTATGACCTTCACATATCCGATAAAGAGTTTGATTATCATATAGACAACAGCCGGAATCTTACTATATCCATCATCAGAAAAAAGGAGCTGAATTTAGGATTTTTACTTGGAAAACTTAGTTATCTCAATTTAGTAAATATGGATATTTTCAAATTATTTGAAGGAATAAAATATTTTAAAATAGAATTTTTGGAAGAGATAGGGGATGATGAGATCGTTTATATAAAAGAGTTAGTTGAAAATTCATTCGATATGACAAAAAAAGTAAAGTATAATAAACCTCTGATTTTGAGAAAAGAGATCGTTATCAACTGCAATCACTCAAAATCTTACGGAGAGATGATCTTAAACACAAAAGATCAAAAAGGTTTAATGGCTTATCTGATAGCGGTATTTGACGATATAGGTATAGATATAGTGAGCGCAAAGATACAAACTATCAGGAAAAGAGCAATTAATCTTTTCATTTTGGAAAAAAACGGTCGTTTTTGTCATAATATTAATAAAATATATGATATTATTTGCTGATATAAAATTATTAATATTATTTCTTAAAAAAATTAAAGGAAAATTATGTGCGGAATAGTAGGCTTTATAGGTGATAAAGAGATAAAAAATCTGCTTATAGAGGGATTGAAAGAACTTGAATACAGAGGTTATGACTCTGCCGGTATAGCTGTTATGCAGGAAAATGAAATCAACTATTTCAAAGCGGTAGGTAAATTGAAAAATCTCATTGAAAAAACAAAAGACTTTGAAACCAAAGGATTTGGAGTCGGTATAGGACATACAAGATGGGCAACCCACGGCAAACCCACAGAGTTAAATGCCCACCCCCATTTGGGAGATTTCAGTTATGTTGTTCACAACGGTATCATAGAAAACTATCAGGAACTTAAAAAAGAGCTTATCAAAGAGGGTTATACCTTTTTAAGTCAGACCGATACGGAAGTGATCGTTCATCTTTTTGAAAAAAATCTAAAAGAGGCAGACGATGCACAAAAGGCTTTTGAAAAGACGATAGAGTCTCTAAAAGGCGCCTATGCCGTTTTGCTTATAACAAAATCAAAACAAAACACCGTCTTTTTTGCCAGAAAAGGTTCTCCTTTGATCATCGGAACAAACAAAGAGGGAGAGATATTTTTCGCCTCTTCCGATGCCCCTCTTATATCCAAAGCCGATGAAGTTGTCTATCTCGAAGACGGAGAATACGGTTATGCCCAAAAAGGAGATATAAAACTCTTTTTTGAAAGAGAAGAAAGAGAGATCAACAAAACTCCTCTTACTTCCGACAAACAGTATGCCCAAAAAGGGGGATACCGTTTCTTTATGGAAAAAGAGATATATGAGCAAAGTGAAGTTGTCAGTGATACGATTATGGGACGCGCAACAAACGGGTCGATCAGTTTTGAAGAGTTAAAAGAGGATTTGTTTGAGGGTATAGAGGAGATAAAGATCTGCGCGTGTGGTACAAGTTATCATGCCGGATTGGCATCTTCTTATCTTTTTGAGAGGATGGCAAAAGTAAGGGCATCGGTGGAGATCGCCAGTGAATTTAGATACAAAGAGCCTCTTTTAAATCCAAAAACTCTCTTTATCGTCATCTCCCAAAGCGGAGAAACGGCAGATACTCTTGAGGCTCTTAGAATGGCAAAAGATGCAGGGTTGAAAACTCTCTCCATCTGCAATGTTGACAACTCCTCCATCGTAAGACTGGCAGATGCCACTATCCTCACAAGAGCCGGGATAGAAAAAGGAGTTGCAAGCACAAAAGCTTTTGCCACCCAGACAATGGTTCTTTGGATGCTTGTTTTGTATATCAGCAGATATAAAAACACTATCAGCGAAAAGGAGATGAAAGAGGAGCTTCAAGCCATCAGAAAAGTTCCGGGAGTTTTAAAAGTGAGAGACAAACTGCATGAGAAGATAAAAAGGCTCTCAAAAAGATATCTTCACGGACACGGTTTTTTCTATATAGGAAGAGATATATTTTTCCCTCTGGCACTTGAGGGGGCATTGAAACTAAAAGAGATAAGCTATCTTCATGCCGAAGGCTATCCGGCGGGAGAGATGAAACACGGTCCTATCGCTTTGGCGGACAGTGAACTTTTTACGATAGCCTTGATGCCAAAAACAATGCACTATGAGAAGGTAAAAAGCAATGTCGAAGAACTCTCGGCAAGAGATGCAACGATACTCTCCATCAGTCCGCTGGAGTTTGAACTAGCAGATGATTTTATCAAAACAAAATATTGTGATCATCCGATGATAGAGTTTTTCGAGATGATGGTTATAACCCAGCTTTTGGCAATGGAGATAGCCATAAGACTCGGAAATGATGTAGATATGCCAAGAAATCTTGCAAAGAGTGTTACAGTGGAATAGTTTTATTCCCCTTTCACTCTTCTTTCCCACAAAATCACTTCTCTCTTTTATATCATTTTTAATAAATTTCGATAAAATAAATTAATTTTATTTTAATTTATGGAAGGTTATCGTGATAAATTTTGAAGAATTGGCTAAAAAATATTCTACACCTTTGTATGTTTATGATTTTGATCATATTACAGAGCAATATAAAAAATTAAAAGAGGCTTTCAGAGCAAGAAAATCTCTCATCTGCTATGCCATAAAGGCAAACTCCAATCTCTCTGTCATAAAACATTTAGGAGAGCTGGGTGCAGGGTGCGACTGCGTATCTGTCGGAGAGATACAAAGAGCATTTGTTGCGGGTATAAGCAAATATAAAATCATTTTCAGCGGTGTCGGCAAAAGAGATGATGAGATAAGAGAAGCTCTTGTAAGAGATATTTTGATGATCAATCTTGAGAGTGAGGGAGAATTTGAGAGGATCGAAAAAATTGCAAAAGAGTTGAACAAAACGGCTCGTATAAGTATCCGCGTAAATCCCAATATCGATCCAAAAACCCATCCCTACATATCAACCGGACTCAATGAAAACAAATTCGGAGTTGATATAGATACGGCAAAAAGGCTTTATCTGAAAGCTAAAAATTCACAGTTTACAGATCCCATCGGGATTCATTTTCATATAGGGAGTCAGCTTACACAGCTTGAACCGATAAAAGAGGCTAGTGCAATAGTTTCTGATCTGGTAAGAAATCTGAAATTTCTTGATATAGATATAAAATTTTTTGATGTTGGGGGAGGTCTTGGCATCAGGTATAAAGATGAGGTTTTAATAAATCCTTACGACTATGCACAGGCTGTTTTTTCAACTCTGAGCGGACTTGATATGACGGTTATGTGTGAACCCGGAAGATTTCTTGTCGGAAACAGCGGTTATCTTCTAACCAAAGTTCTTTATGAAAAAGAGAATCATGACAAAAGATTTATTATAGTGGATGCCGGTATGAATGATTTGATAAGACCGTCTTTGTATGAGGCTTATCATGAGATAGAGATTTTAAACAAAAATACCCAAAAAAGCAAAGCCGATGTTGTGGGACCCGTTTGTGAGAGCGGAGACTATTTCGCAAAAAACAGAGAACTTCCAAAAACAAAACATAATGATCTGCTTGTTATAAAAAGTGCCGGAGCCTATGCTTTTACGATGAGCAGTAATTACAACACCAGACCAAAACCCGCCGAGATAGCGCTGACACAGGGAAAAGAGAGAGTTATCAGAAGAAGAGAGTCATTTGAAGATCTGATAGAGTGTGAAAAGGATTATATATAAAAGGTTGAAATATGGGATTAAATGAACTAAGAGAAGAGATAGATTCGATAGATAATGAAATTTTGAAACTTTTGAACAAAAGAATGAGAGTCGTCCATGAGGTCGGAAAGCTCAAGCAGTCAAACAAAAGCGCGATTTATCGTCCCGAAAGAGAGAAGTCGATTCTTGACAGATTGAAGTCTCTAAACAAAGGGGCATTGAATGATGCGGCGATAGAGGCAATATTTTTAGAGATATTTGCAGTAAGTAGAAATCTTGAGCTTCCCGAAAGAGTGGCATTTTTGGGACCGGAGGGCAGTTATACCCATCAGGCCGCAGAGAGCAGATTCGGAGCTATGAGCAGTTATCTCTCTTTGAATTCGATAGAGGCGGTATTTAAAGTTTTGGAGAACAAGGAGGCAAAATATGGAGTTGTTCCCATCGAGAACAACACAGACGGAGCCGTCGGTATCACTCTTGACTGTCTTGGAAAATACAACTCCAAAATAGTAGCCGAAGTTTATCTTGATATTCACCACTCTTTTTCAACGACTGCCGAGGATATCAAGGAGATAAAAAGGATATATTCCCATCCTCAAGGCTACAATCAGTGCAGGAACTTTCTGGAAGAGCATTTCTTGTTTGATGCAGAGTTTATTCCCACAAAATCAACGGCAGAAGCGGCAAAAATGGCAAAAAAAGACAAACACGCCGCAGCCATCTGTTCCCATATTGCCGCAAAGATGTATAATATTCCGATACTTTTTGAAAAGATAGAAGACAATCTGGCAAACAGAACAAGGTTTTTGATATTGAGCGATTTTAAAAATCAAAAAGGAGTCCATAACAAAACCTCCATTTTGGCAAAAACGGACAATGCGCCCGGCAGTCTGGCAAAATTTTTACAGACTTTTCAGGATAAAAATATAAATTTAAGCAAAATAGAGTCAAGACCGGCGGAGGAGAAAAATTTTCAATCCGTTTTCTATATCGATTTTGAAGGGCATATTGACGATGAAAATATTCGCCAAATCATAGAAAATTCGGAAAACAAAATAAAATGGCTTGGCAGCTACATAGCCGGTTCATAGAGGAAAAAGATGAGATTTAACAAAGTTTTACAAAATGTCAAAAGTTATGAGGCAGGAAAACCGATAGAGCTTGTGATGAGAGATTACGGTATAAAAGAGAAAGAGATTATCAAACTTGCAAGTAATGAAAATCCCTACGGTACTCCTCCAAAAGTGATAAAAGCCATTCAAAAAGAGGCATCAAAAGCTTTTATGTATCCCGATGACAGTATGCTTGATCTAAAAACCGCATTGGCAGAAAGATTTGATATAACAACACAGGAGCTTATTATCGGAGCGGGGAGTGATCAGGTGATCGAATTTGCCGTTCATGCAAAGGCAAATCAAAACAACAGTGTTTTGATGGCAAGAACGACTTTTGCGATGTATGAGATATATACAAAACAAACAGGTGCAAATATCATAAAGACTCCTTCTGACAAACACGATCTTGATGAGTTTTTGGATCTTTACAAAAAAAACAAAGATATAGAGATCATATTTTTATGTCTTCCGAACAATCCTTTGGGAGAGTCGATAGACAAAGAGGATGTTTACGGTTTTTTAAAAGAGATAGATGAAGATGTTTTGGTTATCATAGACGGAGCATATCAGGAGTTTGCCTCTTACAAAGAGAGTGCCAAAAGGATAGATCCCAAAGATTTGATAGAGAATTTTCCAAATACTCTCTATCTTGGAACATTCTCAAAAGCCTACGGACTTGGGGGAATGAGAGTGGGATACGGTATAGCCGATAAAAATATTATAAAAGAGTTTTATAAACTTCGACCACCTTTTAACATAACCATTCTAAGCCAAAAAGCAGCAGAAGCGGCACTGGAAGATACGAAGTTTGTCAAAGAGTCCATAAAGAAAAATTTTGAGCAGATGATAAGATATGAGATATTTGCAAAGGAGAAAGGGATAAAATATATTGAAAGTTACACCAATTTTATAACTTTTTTGTTCAATAAGTCAAAAAATTCTACAAAAATTTCTCAAGTATTTCTTAAGAATGGTATAATAGTGAGAGATTTAAACAGTTACGGGTTAAATGCCATCAGAATCACGATAGGAAGAGCAGAACAAAACGATAAATTTTTTGAAATTTTTGAAAAAATTTACGGGTAGAGGATATAAACTGTGTTCCTGCCAAAAGGAAGTACTAAAATCGTACCTCTGAAAAATTTAAATTATATTGTGGAGTGAGAGATGCCCTTGAGTTAAAATATGGATATTTTTGGAGTAGAGAATGAAAAATTATTATTTGGTCAGAGCAAAATATGGAGGATTGGATGACAAAACAGAAGAATTTTTGAAAAAAAGTTATTGGCAAAATACATATACCGACGGAACATATTCAAATATTATAAACAATATAAAAAAAGATGATATTTTATTTTTGACTGACGGTTCATATATAAAATATTATGCAAAATGTAAAAACAATCCAAAAAACGGCAGAACAATTTATACAGATAATTGGACAAAACTAAAAGACAATATCTATTTTAAGCCAAGAGGGAGCTATACTCATGCAATTGTAAAAATCAATAAACAATCTCTCATAAAACAATTGGATGACAATATATCTTTACAGGAAGTAATTGAAGATTTTTTTATTTCAAGTTTGACGACATATGACTTTATGTCTTTAAAAAACGGAAATATCCGATTTTCAAATATAAATATTTTTATAGGAGAAAACGGAAGCGGGAAAAGTCAGATATTAAAACTTTTATACGCAGTTTTACTCTCCAATAATCAGATGGCATTGGAAAATGAAAATTCGGATTATGAAAAAAAGAGAGTCATTGCCAAAAATTTGATAGAAGTATTTAAACCTGATAAACTTGGAAATTTGGTTAATATAGAAAAAAAAGAGACAAAAATAAGTATCGATTTCTTTTCATATAAAATATCTTTTAAATTTGGTGAAATTGCCAAAAAAGAGGTCTCAAAATATATGGATGATTTTGATTTTAAACCTCTAAGAAAGAAGACAGTTTTTATTCCGACAAAAGAGCCGTTATCTTTTTATAAAGGCTTTAGAATCTTGTATGAAGAAAGATATCTTGAATTTGACAAGACCTATTATGAACTTGCAAGAGTTTTGGAAAAACCCTTGCAAAAACAAAATCAATTATCTGATATTGCCGAAAAAATGGAAAAAATATTAAATGCAAAAGTAAAAATCATTGATGGCAGGTTTTATTTAATCAAAGAAAATAAAAGATATGAAATGCATCTCGTAGCAGAGGGATATAGAAAAATAGCTTTGCTTTACTATCTTTTATCAAATTCCGCACTTGATAATAAAAGTATTTTGTTTTGGGACGAACCGGAAGCGAATATGCATCCAAAACTTATAGATGATATTGTGCAGTTTTTAGTAATTTTGGCAAATAAAGGTATGCAAATATTTATTTCGACACACAGTCCTTATGTAATAGAATCTTTTAACAATCATCTAAAAAAATTTAAAATCAGAAACAAAAAAATTACGGATAATGATATAAAAAATATAGAACCCTTAGATCCAAAAAATTTAAAAGCTTATTTGCTAAAAGAAAAAGATTATATTGAACTTTTAGATGACAAGATAGGTTTGATAGATGACAAGTTATTGCATAATTTTAATCACTTAACTATGTTATATGATAAAATGAGAGATATAGAGTTTGAAAATAGATAGTTGTATAAAAGACAAAAATTGTATTTGTAAAAAATATAATTCATACAGAAATGAGTGCATAGATAAACTGACAATCGGCGAAAAGGGAAAAAGTGTAAGTTTGAGTATAAAAAATGATGCGGAAGCTTTAGTTGCAATTATAGATAAATGTATAATTACCGATAACAAACCAAAATGTGATGCAATATTTTTGTATCGGAGTAATAATAAAAAAATATCGTTTTTAGTTGAACTAAAAGGATTTGGCGAAATAAAAAAAGCTTTTTATCAACTCTCTTTCACAAAGGAGAGAGAGGTATATAAAAAGATAATCGGATGTTTTGAAAATATTGATAATAAAAAAGTTGTTCAAAAATTTATAATTATTACAAACGGGATATTAAATAAAATTCAACAAGAGAGATATGAAGAAATTTATAAGATAAGGATAAAAGCTATTTTGACAAGTGAAGCAACCAAACCGATACCTAATTTAAAAGATTTAATATAGAAAGGTATGAATGAATTTTTATTCCATGATGTATAGAGATATGTACAGATATACGATATTCAAACGAAGAATAGGTTTTGTCAAATTGGTTGGTACGACTAAAATCGTACCTCCAAGGAGTCATAAAATAATACCTTCAATTGAAAAACTTAAGTTATATTGTGGAGTAAAAAATGGATTTTAAAACTCTGTTACAGCAAATAAGTGAGATCTATAATAAGCTGAGTGTCAAACAAAAGATTATTATAGGTGTTGCTCTTTTTGTGATAATAGGGTTTTTGACTTTTTTGATTCTTTATAAGTCATCTTCGGCAGGTGGAAAAAATTATGCCATTTTGTTTGACAAATTGGATCCCAAAGATTCCGCTTTTGTTATTCAGCAGTTAGAAACCGATAAAATTTCCTATGAGATAGTAAATGAAGGAACCATCAAAGTTCCCAAAAATGTTGTTTACAAAGAGCGGATAAAAATAGCCTCTTTGGGTATTCCTAAAAATTCCAAAGTCGGATTTGAACTTTTTGACAAACAGCAGTTTGGCGCTACCGATTTTGAGCAGAGGATAAGATATCTAAGAGCGCTTGAAGGTGAACTTTCCAAAACGATAGAGAGTTTAGAACCGATAGAGAGAGCCGTTGTTCATATAGCTTTGCCAAAAGAGAGTGTTTTTACACAAAAGAGCATACCTCCCAGTGCTTCGGTCTCTTTGACGATCAAACCCTATACAAAGCTTTCTCCAAAACAGATAATGGGTATCAAAAATATCATTGCGGCGGCAGTACCCAAATTGACAACCGAAAATGTAAAACTTGTCAATCAAAACGGAGAACCTTTGGGTAGTAAAGATCTGATGCAAAGCGAACTTATAGCTTCCCAGATAAAATACAAAAAGGAGTTTGAAAGAGCCTATGAACAAAAAATTGTCAATCTTTTGGCTCCCATTGTGGGAGGAGAACATAAAGTAGTTGCAAAAGTTTCGATAGATTTTGATTTCTCAAGAGAGGATACGGTAAGCGAATATTATGATCCAGAATCAGTTCCGCGAAGCGAACAGACTACGGAGGAGAAAAGAGAAGGAGAAGAGCCCAGAGAAACAGGCGGTGTACCGGGAGCCATCAGCAATATAGGAGCCGTTAAAGGGATA